>Ga0126384_10001594_pt1 | contig 13498 bp, 11 predicted proteins | sample PanSoiMetPlot_36_FD_92543 | JGI IMG/M metagenome (GOLD analysis project Ga0126384, IMG submission 92543) | Tropical forest soil microbial communities from Panama - MetaG Plot_36 | ecosystem: Environmental > Terrestrial > Soil > Tropical forest > Bulk soil | place: Panama | collected 2016-02-17 | reverse complement strand
GCTCGCTCACGCAATCCATAGCCTTCACCCGCGAAACCAGCACCCTCTTGTAAAAGTTAATTGCGCAACGCTCCCGGCTCAGTTGATTGAAAGCGAATTGTTCGGGCACGAACGAGGCTCGTTTACTGGAGCGCTCGCACGACGCGTCGGGCGATTCGAAATTGCAAACGGAGGGACTATTTTCCTGGATGAAATCGGCGAGTTGCCGCTTGATTTGCAGGCGAAGTTATTGCGCGTGCTTCAGGAGGGCGAATTTGAGCGCGTTGGTAGTAGCAACACCATAAAAGTAGATGTGCGGGTTATTGCAGCAACGAATCGAAATCTCGAAGAGGCTGTGCGGAATGGGTCGTTCCGATCGGACCTGTACTATCGGCTGAATATATTTCCTATCAAAGTGCCTGCGCTTCGCGAACGTCGAGAGGATATCCAGACGCTCGTAAAGCACTTCGTCAATCAACTCGGAAAAAAGCTTGGTAAGCGCATAGATTCAATTCCTCAGGAAACAATGGAAGCGCTTCAGAATTATGACTGGCCCGGAAACATCCGTGAACTCCGTAACGTGATCGAACGGGCCGCGATAGTGACACAGGGTAATCAGCTAACGTTAGTAGACAGGCTCGAGAATCAACCACAATTCACAGAACTGCCCAGGTCGGTTCCCGCGGTCACTTCACCGGAGACAGCGACTCTCGACGAGCACCAAAGGCAACTCATCCTTCGGACGATGGAGAGAACCTACTGGCGAGTGGAAGGCCCGGTTGGAGCCGCCGCGCTTCTCGGTATGCACCCCAACACTTTGCGTTCGCGAATGAAGAGACTCGGAATCACGAAGCCAAAATTCAAGGAACCCGCTTAACAACCCCCGGACGTTGCATTCGCACTCGTATCCTATTGAGGTTCCAATAAATTATTCTGCAAATGTGCAGCCATTTGTCTGGTCTTTTGCTTATGTTTATTGTCCAACTCGAAAAGACCAGCGTATCATTGCACTGCTTATGACCACTTTTCCTGGGCAAGAGGAATATCTTCTAAAAGGCCACAACGCGCTGGAGACGTGTGTGCTCCTGTCCGAACGTGGCCTGCTCGGGACAAAGAGAACCATGAAGCAGGAAACGGTAAAAGAGGTACTGCGACGCCTCAACGAAGCAGGCGTGAGATATTGCATCGTCGGGGGACTGGCACTGGCTCATCATAGCGTACCCCGACAAACACAGGACGTTGATATTTTGGTTTTGCCGGAGGACCTGCAGCTCGTGCAGCAGTCGCTCCAGGGCTACGAACTCCGCGGAACGCCGGTCGTGATGGTCTTTCAAATCGGCGAGACGCGGATTGATATCATTCCAGCCAATCTGCGCGCCAAGCGCGAAGCCGTGCTTGCTTACATTGAGGATCTCCTGGACGGAATGACAGTGAGGGTCGTTAATTTGCGGGACCTAATCCCATTGAAGCTCTGGGCAATTCCAGATCGCACCGAGAAGCGAATACGCATGCTGGACGAGGCAGACGTTGTGGGACTCATCGAAATGAATCCGCAGAGAATCTCATCTGAGGACATTGCTTACATCTCGCGGAACCTCCTCGGTTTGGCCTACACACCAGCAGACACGAATAAGTACCGGGCTCAAGTAGAATGGCTTAACGATGTCCTGAACGAACTCGGACTGGCTGATCTCTGCTATCCTCTCATCTGATGCGTTCGCCGCATAGTAGATTGCAGTCATGGTCGTTTGCTCTTTCCATAGATTAGGAACTTTCCAAACCTCTCTCAGAGGTTTCCGGTCGATGCAGATATGAGGTAATGTCGGTGGTGTTCAGTAAAGGAGTTGGTCAGTCTTCTAACTCTATCATCTTAGGCTCACTGGTCTTGGTTCTTGCAGCATGGTCAATCAACCATCCAGACAAGAACGTCCAAGCTTCAGCGAGTAACGCACTCAGAGCTCTGCCTGCGCAGACCCTTCGCGATATTGAGTACGCCCGAATCGGGGATCGCTCGATCCAGCTTGATTTATACTTGCCCGAAGGCCAGGGTCCATTCCCGGTGATCATCTGGGTGCATGGCGGCGGTTGGACTTCCGGCGACAAGGATCTGGATCGCAACGACCCGCAAGTTCGCCAGGCGGGGCGCGGATACGTCGTCGCGAGCGTCGACTACCGGCTCAGTCAACAAGCAAAGTTCCCGGCTCAGATTGAAGACTGCAAAGCCGCTGTACGATGGCTCCGAGCTCGAGCAAGTAGTTACAATCTCGATCCCTCTCGCATCGCGGTCTGGGGCTCATCGGCTGGCGGTCACCTCGCAGCCTTGCTGGGAACATCGGGCGACGTGATCGAGCTTGAAGGGAGCGAAGATAATCAAGGCTTTTCCAGTCGCGTGAACGCAGTAGTGGATTGGTTTGGTCCAACCGATCTTTTAAAAATGTCCGCGGACTCGCTCCCCTTTCCGTGCAATTTGGTGGACCATAATTCTCCTTTCTCTCCAGAGTCATTGTTGATAGGCTGTGCAATCCAGACGTGCCCCGATAAAACCGACAAGGCGAATCCAATCAGGTACGTAAGCTCTGATGATCCTCCGTTCTTAATCATGCACGGCGACCGAGACTGCCTTGTCGGCCCTCAGCAGAGCCAGCGTCTGTACAATGCCCTCACAGCTGTTGGCGTAAGAGCGAGTTTGAAATTTCTTCCAGGCGCCGGTCACGGAGGAAGCGAGTTCGAAGAAGCTGAAAACCTGAGGCTCGTTGAGGATTTCCTTGATCAACAGCTTAAGGGCGTAGCCGCGTCTTTGAAGATAACCGCAGCTTCGGTTAGCGGCAAAAAGTTGTTCGTCTACGGCGAGAACTTTGAAAACGGCACGGTGATTCTGCTGGATGGAGAGAAACAGAAGACAGCTAATGACGATCAGAATCCGACTACAATTCTGATTGGGAGGAAAGCAGGCAAGAGGATCGCAGCCGGGCAAACGGTTATTCTTCAAGTCAGGAACCCAGACGGCAGGCTATCAGAGCCGTTCAGTTTCAGCAGGCCTTAAGTTGAACGTGCGACCAAAGCACGACCCTCAACAAGAGCTCAGCACTGTGGACGTATAACTCTGCTAACAGATCTCTGAAGGCGCGGTTCTTTGACTTGATCCCCGTCCCAAGCAGGACACAAAAGGGTAAGTTCCCACACCGCGTCTATTCGTTCTTCATGTGTCGAGGCTTCCCAATCTCGTTCCTCAAGCCGGGGATCACCGGGACGAATCACGCGGTAGTAATATCATTTCGTTTATTCGAGATTGCCATGTGCCCATAATATTTCACAAACCAAAACCCAGAAACCAGAAACTACCATTTCCCGCTCATATGCCTCCATGTATACCATTAGGGTCTTAGTAAGGGGCGAACAGAGTATCAGGCATGCAATCTGCAAGTCTGGAAGCGTAGGATACCTTCCTGAGACGAGAATCCTTTCAATGGACAGATGAGTTTATGAGAGCCGCTGGCTTCAAGATAGACCCGCCATTTCGTGCTGACCATGTCGGAAGCCTCTTGCGTCCGGCTGAATTGACGCGCGCACATCGATTGCTGATCGATGAAAAGCTTTCGAGAGTCGAGTTTGTCGAGCTGGTGAACAGCGCCATCCGTGAGGTCGTCGGTCTCCAGGAAGACCTGGGGCTCAAATCGATTACTGACGGCGAATTCCGACGAGCGTCATACTGGAGCCATTTTGTAGATGCGATCGAAGGCATGACAGTTCGCGAAGCGCTGTTCTCATTTAGAGACGATCACGGAACGTTACAATTCACCGCGCCTGATACGATCGGAAAGCTACGCCGGAAGCGGCCGATTTCCGTTGAAGAATTCACCTTGTTAAAATCTATAACGAAACAAACGCCAAAACTCACAATGCCATCGCCAGCGACCATGCATTTTTGGCTTGGCCGCGCCGGCGTCGACCGCAGTGCCTATCCTGACGAAGCGCTGTTCTTTCAGGACCTGGCCGATATTTATCGCGCGGAGATCGCTGACCTTGCTGCGGCTGGCGCAAGATACATTCAGATTGATGACGTACCTTTGGCGATGCTCTGCGATCCTAGCGTGCGTGATGCTGTTCGGAACCGGGGTGAAAATGCGGAACTGCTGATTGAAAAATATATCAGGCTCACCAATGCCGCCCTCGCTAACACGCCCGCTAAATTAACAATGGCGATGCATCTCTGCAGAGGAAATTACAAAGGAAAATGGCTTTCCGAAGGCGGATATGGCTACATCGCAGAACGCCTGTTTAACGAGGTCTCGGTCGAGGCATACTTTTTGGAATATGATACCGCTCGGGCCGGGGACTTTGCGCCCCTGTCGTTTGTGCCCGCTTCGAAGGTGGTAGTGCTAGGCTTGATAAGCACAAAATCTCCTCAGCTTGAATCAATGATTGATCTGGAAACAAGAGTGAATGAGGCGAGCCGTTACGTACCTCTGGAGCGTCTTGCCATCAGCCCCCAATGCGGGTTTGCAAGCACAGTTGGAGGCAACCCGCTCAGCATCGATGACGAAAAGAGAAAGTTAAAACTTCTGGTGGGCACAGCGGAACGTATTTGGGGTTAGCTTTCTCGCGGCAAAATTAACGAGTGAGGCAAGAAGAGGAGTAGCGACGATGAGTACGAAATTGCTGCGATTGAACGGGGCTGTCAAGCGGGATCCGGCAATCGATGCGTGGATGAAAGCGCATGCAGGTGAATTGGGGCAGATCGCTCATCAGTGGTTTGAATCGATGCGAAAGTGTGGGGACGAAGTCAGAGAGCTTTTACATGACGGCTGTCCGGTTGCCTGTTTGGGAGATGCGCCGTTCGGCTATGTCAATGTATTCACTTCGCACGTCAACGTGGGGTTCTTTCAAGGCGCATCGCTGCCTGATCCGGAGCGCTTGTTGCAAGGCGACGGCAAACACATGCGCCACGTGAAGCTCAGACCGGGAGCGGCCACAAACGACGCAGCCCTAAGCAGGCTCATCGATACAGCGTACTCGGATATAAAGGCGCGTGTTGAAAACGGCTAGTCACCTTCTAAGCGGCAACAAAAGATTATGACGCGCAATCGTCCGGGCCTTCGTTTCTGCGAATTTTGCGGTCTGCTATGCTGCCCGGTCGGATGCTCTGGCTTCACCAGTTCCTATCAGAAGCTCCGTAAGAAGCGTGGCTATCGACTGAAGGGCTCCTGGTTGATTGAGTCGAACATAACGAATCAGTGCTGCTACCTCGGATGCGGTCAGCTCTTCTGCCGTGCTTGCAGAAGAACCCAACATTAGCAGGCACTCACGGACCCGAACTCCAGCTCTTCTTAGTCCATAAAGAACATTTGTCGCAGCCTTTGAGCGCTCACTCAAGGACAATGATAGAAGAGCTTTACGCACCGAATCTCTCAAGTAATCGGGATCAGCATTTACAAGCTCAGATGCTGACTGGATGAATCTTTCACTGAGTTTTCTTGTTGTAAGCCTTCTGGTGCCTCTCACTAACATGATTTCACCTCGGATGTTAGCTGGTGTGATCGGAATAAACTTTATTCAACCGCATTCAGATTGCGGTTTCCATACGTCCGCTCAAAGAATCAGGGCCAGAGAGTCTGGCCCTGATTAGTCGCGTCCACAAACTAACAACAGGGAGATTACTTAGGCGTCCTCGCGACGCGTTCGTGAGCGGCGAGACCCTTGCTAACAAGCATCCTCACCTCGACGCGGCGATTCTGCTCACGCCCCGCACGAGTGTTGTTATCGGCAACCGGGGACATTGTTCCGCCGGAATAAGGGACAACTATTCGACGGTTCGGAACATTACCGACGCCTATCAGGTAATCCATAACGGCTTCGACGCGGCGTGCTGACAACTGATGATTGTACTGAGCACCACCTTCGCTGGAGGCGAAACCGGAAAGCTCAATCACGTATCCTTTGGTGGCGTTTGCCTTTGCCGCGAACACATCGAGCCTGGCCTTCGCTTCCGGCGACAAACTGAAGCTCCCGCTGGTGAAGAGCACCGTGAACGATTCCGTTGTTTCGAAATCATCGATCGCACCGATCCTTATCTGGGCGTTTGCGGCATCTGTCTTAGCGGAATCAGCAGTATTCTGAGCCTTGTCGGCGCCCGCCTGGGCTTTATCGGCGCTATCTTGTGCGTTCTTCGCATTCTTTAAAGCAGTTCTCGCTACTCCGTCTGTCTCCTCCAACTGCTCACCTTGTCGTGCCTGCTCAGCTTCGATTGGAATCGAGCGAGTCTCAATCTCGGTCATGGCCCGCAGGTCCGAATCATGGAATTTGATCCATTTTGCATTCAATTGACCCTGGTCGTTGCCTTTCCCTTTTACCTGCACTCTCAGTCCAATCATCAGCGCAGTCTGGTCGAGTGTTTCAGGGCCTCGGAAAATGCCTCTCTGGTGCGTTGCGATCTTGGTTTTGGGATTTAGCACTACGACAGTTTCGGTGCCCTTCATATCACAGACGCTGATGGTATCGCCGTTCGCCTTGATGACGTTTCCAGTAATCTGAACCTCCTTATTAGCCGGCACGCTGTTTAGGGTCGTGGCTTTACTTACCGTTCTGGGACGGGAGAATTTCTTCAGATCCTGCCCCGCTGCAGACTGGACTATGACGGCCAGCACAGTTCCGAGCAGCATCACGTAGGAGAATTGTCTTAGATTTAGTACAGACATTTACAGCTCTCCGTTTCTAGACTCCTGGGAGGCATAATTTCCCGTATTCTGCTCCCCTAAATCTCGAAGTAAAGGGAGGCCTTGGAATTTGCTGAAGATCGTACCCACTGCTGGACGCTGGTGAGCGCGCCTGCATCCGGAGTGCAAGACGCATCTGATTCATCAAGTTCGTCAGCCTCCCACGGGCTAAATGATAGGTGGACTTGAAAACGCTTAGTACTGGTAGATCTGACAGGTTCAGCGAGGAAAACAAACAGAGTCAAATGCTGGAAACCGGATTGTCGAACTTCGAGTTTAGGGTTCAGCTAAGATCTAGAGCCTCCAATCGATATCGTCGGCGTAAACTGCGTAATCTGCTGATAGCTTTTGATGCATCCGAAAAGACGCAGATTCCGCAGTTTATGCCCCAAATCGCGCTCTATGAGCACGATGAATTGTAAACTCGGAAGCGGGCGGACATGGTACCTCGGTCGTTTCTAGAAACCGCGGCTGATGGAGAAATAGATCAGAGTGCGCTCGTTGCTATGACCGACCTCAACTCTACCAGCGAGAGATTTTGAATACCGGTACTGAATACCCCCACCTATGCTCGCCCTGTAATTGCTATTACTGAAGTCCTTATTCGCTATGATCGCCGGATCGGTACGGGAGCGATTGTCGCCCCACACCTGCCCGGCATCGCCAAATGCAAATACATCCAGCCCCCGATCTTCCTGCTGAGTCCAGACGGTTTGACGCAGCTCTGCTGAACCGAGCATCGCGTTGTTGCCGCGAAACCGGTAGTCTCTGAATCCGCGAACGTATGACCTGCCTCCGAGGTAAGACATGTCGTAGAACGGGATTTGGCTTCCCCCACGCGGGTCCTTCAGTAGAGCCCAGCCCCTCACCGCAAGGGAGGTTTTGTTACTTCCAAGTGGAACGTATCCACGCGCATCCATCTCGCCCTCAAACCATCCGTAGTCTGAAAATCTGTTCTTGTTCTCTAAGCCGTCTGCTGAGCCAATTCGGCCATAGAAATATGCTCCCTTCGTCAATCCAATCGAGTTATCTCGTAAGTCATATTCACCGAAGGCGCCATACCTCAGAATTGTCGTGTTGATCATCAATCCCGGTGCCCACTGGCTAACAGGAATTGTATTAGGGTCACCGGAAAATAGCTGATCGATAGGAATATCGGTATCCCTCTGCCCTCGGTACGTTGACGAGTTGGCGTGCGTGACATAACCGCCAAGCATAAAACGCCTGTCGAATTCGTGGTAGATCGATCCGCTGTAGATTCGGCGTTCGATGTCGTAATTTGTCCCTGATGTATTGGGAATCCGCGGCCCAATTCCGAAGAAGTTATCTTTCGTCCGTCTCAGATAATCGAACCAGAAATCGGCATGTGTATTCTCGCTGAAGAAGCGTGGGACGTAAGCTTCACCCTCAAACCGGCGATACAGTTTCGCCGACGTAAGGAGAGTTGCCCGCAACTCAACGCCAGGGAGTTTGTCCGCAGTAGTGAACTGGAGGCCTAACCCGATGCTCGCACCCTGCTCCAATCCGCCGAACACGCCTCTAACATATTTCGTCCCGATGTCTACAGTGGTCCAGCTCTCTCGAATCGGGGCCGGACGATTGAAGGTCTTGAACCGGTCCGACATCGACGTGGGCGATCCTTGATTACTCGGCGATCCTTGACTCGTAGATTCAGAAGTCGGAACTGGTGAAGCTGTTGTGACTGGCGATGATCCCAAACCATCCTCAAGCGTGGCGCCAATCGTCTTTTGAGGCGGCACAACAGGCTTTTCCGTTTGTGCTAAACAGGGCGACACAACAGCTGCGAAAAATCCAAGAATTGCCAGACTCCTGACTGTCACACTTAAGCTCGACAGTAGCTTCATTGAATTAGCTCCTTTACTTTGAATCACAAGGCCTCAGTTCACAATTTTGATTGCGCTTTGAAGACCTCAGTACCAGCTGGCCGCATTTCTCTGTGCGCCAACCGATGGTCACAAATGATCTATGCTGTTGGACAAATTCTATTTTAAAGATTTGGCTCGGATCAGTTTTTACGCGGCTCCCCATCCGGAACATCGCAGGCAGGATACAGGGAGCGGGCTGATGTCGGCATTAAAGAGCGGAGTTCGGGATCAAGAGCAAAGAGCGCTCTAATGGTCTGGTATTGAGTAAGGTGATCATCATCACCGGGATCGCCATTGTACGCTGCGCAGAACTCCTCCCATGCTCGAGAGAACCTCTGTTCAGGAGACTCATAACCGAATACAGTCGAGACTCGAGCAGTCGTTGATTCACCGGTGGGCTTGAGAGCGATGAAGCGCTTTAGAACCTGCTCGCCAATGAAGTCACAAGCCAGATCCTCTTTCTGAGCTTCTGTCGGTTCGACTTGAGCAGTGCGTGTTACGTTCTCGGCTACGCCCTTTATGAACCGATCTAACTTGTTGCTCCTGGCTGCGACGTGTGTTAACTCGTGAGCGAGGACAAACACCGCTTGATCGTCAGAAATCAGGTAAGACACATACATGGGATCAACCAGGATTTCTGACAGGCGATTGTCACGCACCGCCGCTACGCCTCGAAGACCCTCGCTAAACACTACTCTCCGCACGCCTCGTACCAATCGGCCTATTCGCGGCCAGTCCGACGGCTTGACGTCATAAGACGCGGTTGCATCACGAAGCGCTTGGAGCATCCAGCCTTGGACCGACGGAAGCAGCCGGCGTATATTCCCAACGCCGTGCTCGACATCCTGCCAGCTATAGATGCCTCGTTCTTTAGGGTCTTCAGAGACAATCGCTATGCCGGTGCTTATCCCTTGCTGTTCTTCAAGCTTCGACAGCGCCTGGACAATCAGCGTCCGGAGTTCTTCAGGAGTCAAGTTGTTTAGATTTATGGATGTGGCCGGGACGGGACGGGCTTCAGCTTTGGTGGTGGTTCTTTTCCGATCGTACGGCGCTACTATCAACAGCCCGAGTAGGATTGCTGCAATCACGCCTCGTACAGACAACAACCGAGGGTAAATCGAGGGCTTCACTGTGTTACTCCTACTTCCGAACCGCGAGGTCCTTTAGGGATTCGCGTTTGATGATATTAATCGCATTCTTAAATGCCGTCGAGGTCAAATCAGCGCCGACCGCCACCGCGGAAGCCACCTCCGCGAGAGAAGCCTCCTCCGCGATAGCTTCCTGCATTGCCGCCACCTCTGCTTTTGTAATTGCTGTAATCCTTTGCGCGGTTGTTTCCTTCAGAGCGTTTGGCTGAATCGCGCTGAAGCCCATCGAAAGTAGAAGTGTCCATCTTCTTGGCGGCTTTGTCCCGGGCTTTGTCGTTAAGAGGTTGGACCTTGTCCGGCCTTTGAACGTCATTCCAACCTCCATTCTCCCATTTGCTCCAGTTGCCATTGTCGTCTCGACGATAAACGTTGCCGTCTTTGCCGGCATAGACATTATCCTGGCCTTTGCCGATAAACCCGCTCCCTTCCTCTCCTTTTCTCCTGATCATCGTGCCCTGGTCAGTACGAGTGACCCGAGTGGTATTGCCGGTTGCAGCGTTTGTGAATCTCCTGGTCTGCGCCCACTGGTCTCCTCTAATGACTGAGGTTGAGCCCCAGCTTCCGAAGACATTCGATCCCTGACGAGTTGAGGCAATCGTGCCGGTTCGGGGATTGAAAATCTGTGCTGCTCCTCGAGCTCCATAGGGACCCCAGGCCATCGCTCCGCGTGCATAGGTTCCGGTTGCAGGGTTATATCTTGCTCCGAATCCGATTCCACCGTAAGGACCATAGATCCGCCCGGCGCTGCCATAGAAACCGGTGAGTGGGTTGTACCATGATCCATACCCGAAGGTTCTTAGCGGCGGATAATAAATTGGGTAGTAGCCACCGTACCAATAGTAGGGCGGGTAGTACCATCCGGTCCCCCACATACTGCATCCCCAGCCCACCATCATTCCCGTGTATCCGGCTACTGCCGCAAACTCGACCCAATCGTCGTCTTTGTTCTCATCCTGAACCGTAACGTAGATTACGTTATGAGCTTGCGAGCTTGCAGGAATTTCGTAGATCTCTTTTGGAACGGACTCGGCTACAGCCCACGGACCATTTGGGTTGCGCCCCATAAACCATATCCCATCGAAACACATGTAGTACAAATCACCGACCTTGATTATGTCCTTGTCGGTGTTGACGGCGCGTGCGAGTGATGTCCCCTCGATGGGAGCATACTCCGGGTTGCCGTTGTACATTACCTGGGGTGCTTTGACCTCTTTCTTGTTGACCCGGGCAGTCTGAGGAATCATCGCGAAAAGAACTGCTTCATACGCCTGCTCCGTTCCGGGCACTGCCGCCAGTACGCGAGAGCGAGGATGTTCAAGCGGGATCTTCTTGAAAACATCAGGCAAGTTTGGCGAGGCGAATGTCCAGGGCCCGTTGAAACCGGCGGAGGAAAACCACCGACCTGCCACGAGATAGTAAACGGGTCCAGTTTCGCCCAGGCGAAACACATCACTGTCGGTATTGCTTACCCACAATAACTTCGTTCCGGCGCCTCCTACAGGTTGGTATATCGGTTCCCCGCGTAGTGCGATCAACTCTGCCGGTTGAGTACTGACGAAGACCTTGGGGATAGGACCAACTATGTGAACTTTCAGAGTCTCCCGTACGTCTTTCCAGTTCTCTTCATTTGGAAGCTTTTTGAAACTGGACGGAAGCTTGTCAGCAGCCACCCATGATCCTTTAAGATCCGAAGCTTTTAGCCAGCTGTTCTCGTTGCGCAGATAGAACGTCTTTGTAGGCTCGTGTTGGAAGAGATCCCAGTTCGTATTAACAGCAAACTTCAGATCATTCTCTTTAATGGGACTCCAAATTGGATCCCCATCGATGTTGAGCAGGATCGCAGATGTTTTGCTGAAAAAAATCGTTGGTGGATCGGCTTTAATGTCCTTTGCATTTTTCGGAATGATTTGACTCTTGTCGATTGATGTCAGCACCCGATCGAGAGATATGATTCGATCTTCATCGGGTATTGTCTTTTCGATCTCATTAATGATCTCACGAGTCTGTTCCTTGGGGAGGGATTGAAAATTTGCTTCGGTTATTTTTACCGTTGTGAATTTGACCATGCGCTCGGTGGTTGAAACCTGCGTATCAGTTTCCATTTTCACCGTTCCGAGTGCCGGCTTTTCAGTTTCGCCCCCAGGCAGGTACGAGATCGCTGCGTAACCGACGAGGTGCTTCTGGTCATCCCAGCTTGCGATCTGCGGTTGGTGCATCACCACGTTCGCGCCGCTCGCGGTTGTGAAACTCCGGGGCCAGCTTTTCTCAACGAACTGAGTCACTTTGCGAGCGGCAGTAACCGGTCGAGCCGGAGCCGGCGTCGGTTGCTGCTGCCCAAAGACGGAATTAGGAGGCACCACCGAATACAGACCACTAAGACTCACGAGAAGAAATAAGATAACCGCTCTCTTCATTGACAAACCTCTTATCGGCTCTTCCGCCTAAAAGATTTTGTTTTGCCCGAGCCGGATCGGCAGAAGCGAACTCTCTCTCATCAGACTGGATATCAATGACTCTCACTATGCCGGTCACTTACCACGTCTGATTACGCCCATAACCTTGGCGGGGAAGCTCCCAAAATTCTCGATTTCCAGATTCAACTTTTCGGTCTTTTTATCTTTCTTCATGCGAACCTGCGCAAGTCCGATGAAGGTCCCCGAACCCTTGCCCTTTTGATCGAACACGATCTCTATGATCGAGAATGGATAATCGTTGGAACGGTACCCGCCGCGGACCTCCCAGAAACCTTGCCACCGCTCAAAAGCGGCAATTATTCGCCTCTGGCCTTCAATCATATGTTCGCGGACCACCAGCAGATCGCGACGCGTCTGACCAGTTGCTGCAATGAATCCGAGATTGTTCTTACGAATAGTATCCAGAAATTCATCCTGGCCCTGAGTTGCTAATACATTTAAATACCTTAGCGCCTCCTCATCACTTGTTTTTGCTTCGAGCGTCAGGGTGAAGCCAACACTCGCGGACCTTCCGCTCATATTCACGATGGTGCCGGTGTAAACTTCTTTCTTCGGCCGTTCGTCATCACTCGTCTCGCTCTTTTGGCTCTTTTGGCTTGTTGAACTCTTCTTTTGAGCTGGAGTGAGGGGTGTCAGGACCAGGCAAAGTACACTCACGAAAATCAACACCAGGGATTTTTTCATAGGAGCCTCGCTTCTTAGTGGTTTTTCTTTGGGGGACTCGCAGAGAGCGGTGCCGCTCATCGTTCACCCACAACAGTGCTTCCTCCCAGCAACTGCCCGATCGTATTCTATGGGCAATTTCGCTGCTCAAGTACTGTCAGAATTGACAGGGCGACCGAAAAAAGTGAGGCAGAAGGCAGTACGCAGAAGGCAGGAGGCAGAAGGCAGTGGGCACGAGACAGCGGCAGTCTTGGATTGTTTGAGTCGCCGCTTTCTGCCTACTGCTTCCCGCGTACTGCCTTGTGCCTATTGCCTACTGGCTACTGCCTTCTGCCTTCTGCCTACTGCCTTCTGCCTTCTGCCTTCTGCCTCCTGCCTCCTGCCTACTGCTTCCTGCCTTCCCCTCAGTGCGCGATCTCGGGAATGAAATAGAACATAAGGGCGATGATCGCGTACACCGTCATAAGCTGAATACCCTTGTACCAGTTGGATTGTCCATCGCCACAGACTAACGCGCCGATCAGCACAGCGATCAACAAAGAGCCGATTTCGGCCCGGTTAAACGATAAATCCATTGGCTGCGGCGCGATGAAATAACTCGCGATGACAAGCACCGGCGTGACAAACAGCGCGAT
>Ga0126384_10001593_pt1 | contig 13504 bp, 13 predicted proteins | sample PanSoiMetPlot_36_FD_92543 | JGI IMG/M metagenome (GOLD analysis project Ga0126384, IMG submission 92543) | Tropical forest soil microbial communities from Panama - MetaG Plot_36 | ecosystem: Environmental > Terrestrial > Soil > Tropical forest > Bulk soil | place: Panama | collected 2016-02-17 | reverse complement strand
GCCGCCGCCGCCCACGTGGGTGGTGCCGCTCTGGGTCAGCTCCCAGTCATAGCCGTTGATCTCGAACCAGCCCTTGTGATCGGCGTCCTGCGAGCCGCCGTCGATGCCTTCGATCTTCAGGAAATAGGTGATTGCCATGGAGGTGTCCGGCTCCCCGATAGTTGCTCTGAGATCTGTCGTAGTATGAAGCTACTTGCAGTTCGGTAGGGATCGTGACGCGATTGTAGGCGCCTCCTGATGCGGTTCCATGACACTACCGGGCTCTATGAATGCAAGACAAGCGAGTTCCATTGCCGCGGTACCAAGCCGGTAGCTGACTCCCTTAGTCGCCTTTTAGAGCGTGTTTGGTTCCAACAGCGCGTGATGCTCCAGATATCGCAGCATCTGTTCGATGGTCTGCGTCGCCGCGGCCTCCAATTGCGGGCGACTGGCGGAAGCATCGACCTCGCGCCCCGGGATTGTCGTCTCGCCGCCGGCCACGGCCGCGACGAGACGATCGCGCAGCGCAATCCGCTCGTGCTGGCCGTCGAGCATGCGCATCAGCAGCCGTAGTGCCGGATGCAGCGCAACCGGCCGGTGGTGCAGGCTCGATGCCCACTCCTGGCCCTTGTCGGCCTGCATGCGCGCCAGGCTCCAGACCACCGGCCGGGTCGCCGAGGCCCGCCCCGTTCGCAACGGCAGCGTCGATACGCTGACATGCTCGGCGGCGGTCACTCGCAGCAGGGCGCTCAACAGGCGTGCTTGGGCATTGGCGCGTTCCGGCATTCCAGTTGGAACGACCGTCTCGATCAGCTGCTCGACGGGGCAGCTGTCCGGATAGCATCGCGACAGGTGTTCGAGGGCCCGCTGCACGACGGGATCGTTGGTGGTGATCGCGCGCCGTTCGTGTCGAAAGATCGCGTTGTCCTGCGTGCTGGCGACGGCATCGCGGTGCAGCCGGCTGAGGAGATGCAGCGGGCGCAGCCGCTGCGGGTTCAGCGCCCGTTGCACAGTGGATACGTGCTCGGATTTGACCAGTAGCGAGCGCCGGAACGTCCGACCGGTGAAAAAATCCATATACTGCTCGAGGGCGATCGGATTGCTGCCGGCGATGGCGCGGACCAGCTTGGCCTGCTCAGCGCCGAGATTCTCCGGAACCGACGCCGCCAGATCCGCCTCACACAGGAATGTCAGCCCTTTGGCGGCGGCCCGTCCGGCGAATTCGTGGAAGTAGCAAGGGTCGTTGTCGTGGGCCAGGAACTCGCCGAGGATGTAGGAATTGGGCAACGGCGCTGTAAGCTTGGCTTCGTCGCGCATGATGCGGCCGAACGTGCTGCTCTCACTTGACATCTTGGCGACTTGCTCGAGCATCCAACGGGCCCGGGTGACGCGCTGCTCAGGTGTACTCTGGTCGCCGGCATGATAGTGGCAGATATCGCGCACGATGCGACGCAGATGCCAGCCCGGCAGAGCGTTGTAGCTGATGTAGACGATACCGTTGGCAGCCAGATTCTCGGCGCAGATGCGGAAGATGGCATCCTGCACCGTCCGCGGCACCCAACTGAAGACACCGTGGCAAACGATGTAGTCGAACTGCGGCCCGGCAATGTGCAAATCACCAATATTGCCGTGCCTGATCTCGATATTCTGCAATCCGAGCTGCGCAATTGCACGCTGCCCGTCCTCGACCTGACGCAACGACAGGTCGATGCCGATGAAGCGAGCATGCGGGTAGCGCGCCGCGAGCGGAATGATGTTGCCGCCGGACGCGGAACCGAGCTCCAGGATGCGCGCACGGCCCGCGGGAGGAGGCGCCATGCCGAGCAGGGTCCCGACCGCCGCCAGATGCGCGGGCTGCGTGTGCGCATAGGGTGTTGAGCGGTACGGCAACACATCATAGTCGCTCGCAGCTACCGCCGCGGCCAACCTCACTTGATCCTGTTCAGGGGCCGGTTGCGACATCGCGTTTGGTACGTCTCACCAAGCAGGTCACAGTCCGTACGGCCGTTGAGCGGTCAAAAAATATCTCACCGCCTACGAGTTACGTTGCGCGAGCTCGACGGCGACGAGAGTTCATGATCGACAGAGAATCCACATGACCCGCGATTGGCGCAGCCGCGTTATGCGATATCTAGACTGCGCTCGGTGTCTCGCAACAGCCACACGCCGCCGACCTTGCCGGTGTGCGCTCCACCGCTGGACATTGGCTCCAGTCAAGCATGGCGGAATCGTACGGGATAGCAGTCCTCATCGCAAGCGCGGCGCCGCCGCGAAATCAGGATGGCGGCATGACTCCCCTTGCGCTAAGGAGTGCCTCTCCATCACGGATCGAACGCATGCCTGAAGCCGACAACGAAGGACAGCGCTTCGCTGCAGATAGGCCGCAAGCGGCGCCGGGCTTTTTCCTCAAGGGCTCGCACCAACTCGACTGGGGCATGAAAAACCGGCTGGCGCGCACGTTCAATCCGGCGACTGGGCGCACCGTGATGCTCGCCATCGACCACGGTTATTTCCAGGGACCGACCACCGGGCTCGAACGCATCGACCTCTCGATCGTGCCGCTCATCCCCCTGTGCGACGCGCTGTTCTGCACCCGCGGGATCCTGCGCGCGGTGATCCCGGCGGAATCGACCAAGCCGATGGTGTTGCGCGCGAGCGGCGGCCCGTCGATCCTCAAGGAGCTCTCCGATGAGCAGATCGCCATGGACATGGAGGACGCGGTGCGGCTCAACGCCGCCGGCGTCGGTATCCAAGTGTTCATCGGCGGCGAGAACGAGACGCGCTCGATCCACAACATGACGAGGCTCGTCGACGCCGGGCTGCGCTGCGGTATGCCGGTGATGGGCGTGACTGCGGTCGGCACCAACATGGTGCGCGACGCCAAATATTTTCGGCTCGCCTGCCGCATCATCGCCGAGCTTGGCGCGCAATATGTGAAGACTTATTACGTCGCCGACGGCTTCGAGACCGTCACCGCCTCCTGCCCGGTGCCGATCGTTATGGCGGGCGGCAAGAAGCTTGCCGAGTTCGACGCCCTCACCATGGCCTACGACGCGGTGCAGCAAGGCGCCGCCGGCGTCGACATGGGCCGCAACATCTTCCAGTCGGACGCACCGCAGGCGATGATCGCGGCCGTGCATTCGGTCGTGCACAAGAATTTGAAACCAGCCGAGGCGTTCGACATGTTCAAGTCGCTGCGGTCGGCGGGGCGAGAGCAAGGCTGACCTTGCAACTTGGACGAGTTCCACGTTTGCGGTAGACTGCATGCATCCATTTGGACGTGACTCGCACTCGAGGCGTCGACAATGGCTGGGGACGAGCCCGACAAGCGACCGGCACGTGGTGGCGACGACGAAGCGGACGGCGGGCCAAAGCTCGAGCGCGCCAATCCACTGGAATTGTGGCTGATCATTGCGGCCTGCGTGGTTGGCGGCGCGCTCCTTGCGATCGGCCTGTGGGGCGAAATCGCCGTCACGCTCGACGGCATCATGAGCACGACCTTCATCGTCTCCGGCCTGGCGCTCATCTTCGGCGCCTTCGGCTCGCAGGCGACCGTACGCTACAAGGGCTGGGTGGTTGCCGGCGTCGCCGCGACTGCGCTGATCTTCCTGTTTGCGATCGACTATCTGCGCAGCGATTCTTACGTGGTCATCCTGTTGCGCTCGCCGAAGGAGGTCAGCACGACGATCAACGCCGGCAATGCGATCATCAAGGGCACTGTCCAGAACGGACCCCTGCTTCGGACGCGCTTCATCGTCTTCTACAAGGAGTTGGGCGACAGCAATCCGAATTTCCTAGCCGAATGGCCCAAGGCGGGCGACCGGTCGGAAAATCCGGCTGTCTTAATCTGCCTTGCAAGGGAAAGGCTCATTCGCTGGTTTGGCCGGGGAGACGAACTCGACTGGCAGCTGCACACGACCGGCCCGCTCGATGCCAACACGGCAATACGCGACGACAAGAACAACCTGATCGGCAGCAGCCGCGAATGCGGTAACGACAGTCCGATTCCGGTCGCTCGCGCTCCCAATCTCGCGGAGTCCCCAGCCCATGCGGAGCAGGCGCCCGACCACGACGCGTTGATCGAGGATCTGCTGAGCGAGAACCCGGACGTGCGCCGCCTCGCGCGCGATCGGCTCGCGAGCATCGGATCGAGCGTCATCGGCGAGCTGATGGATCGGGCAATCATGATGACGACTGCCAACGACCGGTTGGCATTGCGCATGCAGACGGGAGCGGCGATCGTGCTCGATACCATGCTGACCAAGAAAGCAGCCTCGAGCGCGGACGTCGGCGGGCAGCTCAATGCCGACTATTTCAACGCGCTCGTGAGCTGGACCCTCAACCGGGATTTGAGCCTGCGTGAGCCCGCGGTCCGCGTCGTTGCGAACACCGCCGACATCGCGGCGCTGCGCTCGCTGATGCACAAGGTCGAGCACGAGACCGACGCCGCCATCATCTACAACACCGCCTGGATCCTGCAACGCAGCGCACAACGATTGCGCTCGAATGCATCGGTCCTGACCGAGATCAAGCAGCTGGCGCGAGCGCTGCGGCCGCGCGCCTCGAACGCAAATACGACCCAGCTCCTCGAGCAGATCGAAGCGATGTAGGGGCGCAGGCCAAACTAATCGAGCGTCGCTGGAGCGCTTCTACCCGCCAAGCCCGAATGTCGCAGGAGCGGTTTACTGCTGCCTGCCCTGCATGCAGTTCATCACGAAACTGCGCACTTCTGCGCGATCATCATACAGATCGGACTGGGTCCAGCCCCGCGCCATTGCGAGATCGACGCAGTCGTTGAAGCTCCTGTGGATCGGTGACATCCGCGTCCCAGCACCTGTTGTTTGTTGTCCCTGTTGTTGTTCTTCTAGTTGTTGTCGCGGTTGCTGCTGTTGGGCAAAGCCCGGGATTGTCGTGACGAGGCTTACAGCAAACACGGCAGTAGAAGCTGCAAGGATCAATCGCATGACTTCGTTCCTTAGTGATGGCTGCCCGAAGCGGGCCGGCAGCCGGCGCCCGTCGCATCGCCATTTGCTCCTGGCATCGCACAACAGGTTTTTGGTGTGGATCAACCTCGAAGTGCGCAAAGTTGATCGCGAGGTCAAAAATTGAGCAACTTGAGTTGTTCAATTCGCGTCGATAGCGATCCAGAAATGAATCAAACGGTCGCGTGCGCCAATGCGCGCGTTGCGTTCGCCTTCATCAGGAAGGTTTGTCGGGCGAAGTTAGACTATCCGACCACAGCCGCGTGCGGTGACCGCGAACTTACCGGGCCCCCCGTCGGTCATGGGCCGATTGCGGCTTGCACCTCCGCCAGCGCCTGCCGGCAGGCCGCCATATCGCCAGCCTGATCCGCTTCGCGCGCGCGGGCCATCGCCGCCGTGACCATCTCGCGGGCCCTGCCTTGCGCAGCGGCGACCGAATCCGGCGTCGGCTGGCGATGCAATTTGGCACCGGGACTTTCGGGAGCCGAAGATCCGGCCCCGACCGTCGCCGCGAGCCTGGCATCGACGCGCGCCTGCACGCTGTCGATCTCCTGCGAGCACGGCCCAGCGTGGCTGGCAATCGTTGAAGTGATGAACGCCCCTGCGCTCAGCGTGAGAATTCGCCAAATGGTCATGCGCCTTCCTCCGGCGCGGCGTGTGAGCATTGCGGGCAACGGGCTGCCGTCCTGGGTCGAGCCGTACTTCGCGTCGCCCGCGGTGCCGACCACCTGTTTGAACGGAGTGCCGCAGACCCGTTCAGAGTACACGCGCGCCAAATCTTGCCTGCTGCGGGCGCCGACCAGGTTTTATAGCGGTTGGCGCGCAGGCCGTAACGGCGTGTTCTTTCCCTCGGTTAAAGGATCGCCGCTCGCAATGTCGGCTCTTGACTGATTTTGTTGCAAAAGTCGCCAAATCAGCTCTGTGAAACACGAAATTGTAAGAAACCGAATGCGTAAAGGCAATTTGTTTTGAGTCACTATTGAGCTTTCCAGCGCGAGCCTGATTCAATCTGCTGCGCCCGAATGTTCAAAATGCTTTTGCAACAAAATCGATACTTCTCGGACCGGGCATCTTTGCCTCGCATGTCTCGCAGGGGCACAACGGGCACCGCAACCGACATTTGTGGTAGGGTGCCTGGCTTCCCAGCCTGAGCGAGCTCACCATGAAGCGGAGCGAGTTCATCACCTTTCTCGGCGGTGTGGCGCCGGCCGATGCGTATTCCCCAGGCGTTTGCGAGGCCTTGACCCTTTCGAAATCGCGCGCAGCGATTGGGCCGACCGCGCCAAACACCAGTTCTGAAGACCTCCCGGAGATCGACGCTATGGCTGTTGCACAGCCCGTATCGGCCCCGCTCACCCGCGCCGCGATCTTCCTGGTCGTGACGATAAATCCGGGCCCGGACGATCGCGCAGCCGTGCGGTCGTTTTGCGCGGACCTCCCGGCGTTGATTCGCGCGGTGGAATTTCGCGACCTCGATGCCGGCCTTTCCTGCGTGACAGGGATCGGGTCCGAGGCATGGGACCGGCTGTTCGGGGACCCGCGTCCGGCCGAACTTCACCCGTTCCGGGAGATCCGGGCTGGATCGCGCCACGCGGTTTCGACGCCAGGGGACCTGATGTTTCATATCCGCGCGAAGCGCATGGACCTTTGCTTCGAGATCGCGACGCAGATCATGGCGCGCCTTGGTGGCGCGGTCTCGGCGGTCGACGAGGTCCACGGGTTTCGTTACTTCGATGACCGGGACCTGCTGGGTTTCGTCGACGGCACTGAGAATCCTCGCGGCGGGGCGGTGATTGCGGCCGCGCTCATCGGCGAGGAGGATGCCGCGTTCGCCGGCGGCAGCTACGTGATCGTGCAGAAATATCTGCACGACCTGGACGGATGGAACGCGCTGTCCACTGAGATGCAAGAGCGGATCATCGGCCGCAGCAAGCTGTCCGACGTCGAACTGGACGACTCGATAAAGCCGACGTCTGCGCATAATGCGCTCACCACGATCACGGAGAATGGGAAGCAGGTTCAGATCGTACGCGACAACATGCCCTTCGGCCAAGTTGGCAAGGGTGAATTCGGCACCTACTTCATTGGCTATTGCCGCACGCCGCGGGTCACCGAGCAGATGATTGAGAACATGTTCGTCGGCCGCCCGCCCGGCAATTATGATCGCCTGCTCGACTTCAGCCGCGCGGTGACCGGAACCCTATTCTTCGTTCCGTCCTTGACATTCTTGGAATCCTTGAACGACGACGCTCCCGCGGCGGCAGCGATGCCCGCTGCCGGGTCAACGCTCGAGCGCGCAGCATCCCCGACGCCTGATGGCTCGCTCGGAGTGGGCTCCCTCAAAGGAAAAAACCGGTATGAATAACCTTCACCGCGAGCTTGCCCCGATTTCCGATGCGGCGTGGGCGGATATCGAAGAGGAGACGACGCGCACCCTTAAGCGCTATCTCGCCGGACGGCACGTGGTTGACGTCCACGCGCCGGGCGGTGTCGGCCTTTCCGCCGTCGGCATCGGGCACCTCAAGACGATCAAGGCGCCGGGCGAGGGCATCCTCGCGCGGCAGCGCGAGGTCAACGCGCTGGTCGAGTTGCGCGTGCCGTTCGACCTTGATCGTCAGCAGATTGATGACGTGGAGCGGGGCGCGAACGACTCCGACTGGCAGCCGGCGAAGGACGCCGCACAAAAGATAGCCTATGCTGAAGACCGCGCCATCTTCGAGGGCTATCCCGCGGCGGGCATCGGCGGCATCCGGCAGGGTACCAGCAACCCGGTCCTGACGCTCCCAGCTGACGTCCGCCACTATCCCGATGCCATCGCACAAGCCCTGAACCAGTTGCGCCTGGTCGGCGTCAATGGGCCCTATTCGGTGCTGCTGAGCGCCGATGCCTATACGGCCCTCGCCGAGACCAGCGACAATGGATATCCCGTGCTGGAGCATGTCAAAAAGCTCGTCAATGACGAGATCATCTGGGCCCCAGCCATCGCCGGCGCCTTCGTGCTCACCACGCGTGGCGGTGATTTCGACCTGCACATCGGGCAGGACGTCTCCATCGGCTATTTGAGCCACACCGACAGCATTGTGCGGCTCTATCTCCAAGAGACGTTGACATTCCTGCTGCTCACGACTGAGGCCGCTGTCGCGCTTGCGCCTCCCGCAAAGAAGTAGACGACTAACGTCATTGCCTAGGACGTAGCCTTCCGGAGTGAGTCCGTTCTTGCCACTTCTCGGACCTCCCACTGTCCGCTTCTGCGCCGCTTGTAGGCGGGCTAAACGGACATCAGCCCGCGTGCACTGTTCCGATTGATGAGCACGCGCCCTTAGTCGAGCGTCGCGCCGGAGCGCTTGATCACGTCGGCCCACTTGGCGAGGTCGCTCCGGATCACGGCGCCGAATTCTTCCGGCGTCCCTCCGGCCGCTTCATCGCCGATCACGCCGAAACGCTGCATGAAGGTGGGCGCCACGATCACCCGGTTGAGCGCGGCGTTGAGCGCCATGACGACGTCGCGCGGTATGCCGGTCGGTCCGACCACCCCGCTCCAGGTCGGCGCCGCGTAGCCCGGCACGGCCGCCTCCGCCACCGTGGGCAGGTCCGGGAACGCCGGCGAGCGCCGCGCCCCGCTCACGGCGAGCGCCCTCACCTCGCCCGACTTGGCGTGCGGGGCGATCGAGTTGAGGCTCTCGAACATCAGGTGCACGTGGCCCGCGATCAGGTCGCTGGTCGCGGCTGCGCCGCCGCGATAAGGCACGTGCACGATGCTGGTGCCGGTCATCACCTTGAACAGTTCGGCGCCGACATGGCCGGGCGAGCCGCTTGCCGAGGAGGCATTGGTCAGCTTGCCGGGATTGCGCTTCGCTTCGTCGATCACGTCCTGCACGGAATGGAACGCCGATTTCGGTGACACCGCGAGCAGCAGATGGCCGCGCGTCGCGAGCATGATCGGCTGGAAGTCGCGCACCACGTCGTAAGGGACCTTGGCGATCATGTTCGGGCTGATCGCGAGCGCGCCGACCGGCCCCATGCCGAGCGTGTAGCCGTCGGGCGCCGACTTCGCGACGAGGTCGAGCCCGATGGTGAAGGCCGCGCCCGGCTTGTTCTCGATGACGATGGTCTGCCCTAGGATCGACCCGAGCTCAGTCGCCAAGAGCCGCGCCAACACGTCAGTCGCGCTGCCGGGCGCCTGCGGCACGATCAGGCGGATCGGCTTCTCTGGGAACGCGGCCGAAGCGCCGCCTGGCAGCAGCCACGCCGCAGCGGCAATCAGCAGTGCTCCGATAGGATGTGCGCGCCGCAGCCGTGCTGCCCGTGAAAGCATGCCGTTCCTCCCGTTTCAACCGATCTCCAGCGCAGCGATCTTGCCGCCCGCGAGCTTGAATCGATAACGGAGGTCGATTGGACTTCCAGGGAAGTCGCCGGTCAGGTATGCGGTGATGATCGTGTGGTCAGCGGCTGCCTCCGCCGTTCTGACTTCGGCATGGTAGCGGTACTTGCGCCGGGTCTCCTGCGCCCAGTCGCGAACGGCGCTGCGGCCGCAGACATCGCGCCCCTCGTCGCGCACCACGGCGTCGTCGGCGAAGCAGGCGGCGACGCGGTCGGCATCATCGGTATTGGCCGCGGCGAAATAGTCGGCAATGACCTGTGGCAACTGCACCGCAATGTCCCTCCGAGCGCATCATCTGTCTGCGCCTAGCAGGGGTCAACGGGTCTTCGCTAAAGCGGAATGACTTTTCTTCGAATCGTCATCCCGCTTTAGCTTCTTGTTTGAGCATGATCTTTTCCGAAAACCGCTGCACACTTTTCGGGATCATGCCTTAGCTCAGTAATTTCTCCAGCCGGACCGGCAGCGCGCGGATGCGCTGCCCGGTCGCGTGATAGACCGCGTTGGTGACCGCGGCGGCGGTGCCGACATTGGCGAGTTCACCCAGGCCCTTCACGCCGGCGGGGTTTCAGGCGCAAGAGTTCGAAACGAGCGGGGCGGAGCGAACGGGGAGTCGCGCAAGGAGGGACCTTGCCGATCGCGTCCAAAGGCGTGGCGCGAATTAAATCAAGTCAATGCTCAATAATAGTTGAACCGAACGTTGAACCGTTACGGGGACTGAACAAACTAATGCGACAGGAGCGGCGGTCCGGTATCAGCAATCTGGGGAACCCCCATGTACGACATTCCCTACCTCCGCAAACTCGCGGAGCGCTATCGCAAGCTCGCGCGCAGCTTCGAACACGATATGATTCGGGAACGATTGCATGCACTTGCTGAGGATCTCGAAGCCCAGATCAGGCAACTGCGGCAGCCTTATCGCCCTGTCCCGGTGGTCCGTCACAGGTATGACCGCATCAACTGACGGGGGTTTCCTCCCTCAGTTCTGAACCTACCTTTCAGTTCCGAACCGACGCCTGCGGCCGGGAACCCGGCCGCAGATCAGATCGTTTCCGAACCGAGTCCCCGAAACGGCGCTTTCCTCCCTTTGCAATCCCGGGGATCTGGGCGCGAGCCGATCACATGCGGCTTACTCGTATCCTCGCCGGGCTGCTCGGTATTGTCGTTCTCGCCGTCGCGGTGTTCGCTGCCCTCGCCTGGCGCCCGGCGATCGCTCCCCTTGAGTCGCCGCAAACCTTCGACCGGCAATTGATCGGCCGCGGGGCCGGGCTCGCCCGCGTCGGGAACTGCAGCGTCTGTCACACGGCGTCAGGCGGCGCCACCTATGCCGGCGGCCGGGCGTTGCCGACGCCGTTCGGCTCGGTTTACGCCACCAACATCACCCCGGACCCCGAGTACGGGATCGGCCAGTGGTCGGAAGAAGCATTCCGGCGCGCGATGCACCAGGGCGTCCGCCGCGATGGGCGGCATCTTTATCCGGCATTTCCCTACGATCATTTCACCAAACTGTCGGACGAGGACGTGCGCGCGATCTATGCGTTCCTGATGACGCGTGCGCCGGTGCATGCGCCGAACCACCGCAACGAACTGTCCTTCCCATTCAATATCCGGCCCCTGGTCGCCGGCTGGAAGCTCCTGTTCTTCAAGGAAGGGCGATTCAAGCCCGATGAGGCCGGCAGCGCCGAACTCAATCGCGGGGCCTATCTGGTCGAGGCCCTGGCTCATTGTGGCGCCTGTCATACGCCGCGCAATGCGTTAGGCGCCGTGACGAGCGATCAGGCCTTGAGTGGCGGCGAGGCCGAGGGCTGGCACGCTCCGGCTCTCAATGCGGATTCGACAACGCCCGCGCCATGGACCGACGGACAGCTCCAGACCTATCTGCGACGCGGATTCGTATTCCCCCATGGCGTCGCGGCCGGGCCGATGCAGTCGGTAACCAACAGTCTCGCCGACGCGCCGGAGGCGGATGTGAAGGCGATCGCCAGTTACGTCGAAAGCGTGCTTGTCCCCGCCACTGCCGGGCGGCGCCAGCATGCCGAGGAATTGCTGGCGCGCTTGCGGCAGCAGCAAGAGAGTCCAACGAACCCGACGACAGGGACGATCGGCGCGGGCGCCGGCGCCGCGAACGAAGACAGCAGTCTCTATGTCGGCGCCTGCGCGATCTGCCACGAGCCGACCGGAGAAGGCTTCTCGGCCCACGGCATCCCGCTGTCGCTCAGCAAGGTCGTGGCGCTCCCGGATCCGAGCAATCTGATCCACGTCATCCTCGACGGCATCGAGCCGCCGGACGGCGCGCCGTTTGCGCTGATGCCGGGCTTCGACGGCGCTTTGACCGACGAGCAGGTGGTTCGCCTCGCGGAGTTCGTGCGCCGCACCTACAGCGACCAGCCGCCCTGGCGCGACGTTGCCGCCGAGGTCCGCAAGATTCGCCGGCAAGCCGCCAAGTCCTGAAGCCACGCAGCGGAGGCCAACATGATCACGCTCAACGTCAATGGCCGCGAGCACCCGGTTGACGCCGATCCGACCACGCCGCTGCTTTACGTGCTGCGTGATGACCTGCGTTTGAACGGGGCAAAGTACGGCTGCGGTCTCGGTCAGTGCGGCGCCTGCACGGTGCTGCTTGACGACCAGCCGATATTCTCCTGCATCACACCGATCGTCGCGATCGGCCGCCGGCACGTCACCACGCTCGAGGGCCTCGGCAGCGAAAACGACCCTGGGCCGCTGCAAAGCGCCTTCATCGCCGAGCAAGCGGCGCAATGCGGCTTCTGCATCCCGGGCATGATCATGCGGTCACACGCGCTCCTTCGCCGTAACGCTTCGCCGTCCGACGCCGAGATTCGCGACCACATGAAGACCAACCTGTGCCGATGCGGCACGCATATGCGTATCCTGGCGGCCGTCAAGCGCGCCGCCGGCCTGGCGTGATCGGAGGCATGCAATGAACGTGTTGCACCCGTCTCTGTCGCGCCGCCGCGTTCTCGCTGGGACCGGCGCCTTGATCGTAAGCTTTTCGCTCGCGCGGCTCGCGTCCCCGGCGCCCACGCAGCAAGGACCGGGCCAGCCCCCGCCACTGCCTGGCAGCCTGCGTTCCACGCCCATGCTCGATTCCTGGATCCGCATCGACACTGCCGGTATTACCGTCGTTACCGGCAAAGTTGAACTGGGCCAGGGGATCAAGACCGCATTGATCCAAGTCGCCGCGGAAGAACTGGTGGTCGAGCCGACAAGCCTCACGCTGATGACTGCCGACACTGCGACCACCCCGAACGAGCAGGTAACTTCGGGGAGCCAGTCGATGCAGGAGAGCGCGACTGCCATTCGCCATGCGGCGGCGCAGGCGCGCGAGCTTCTCATCGACGCGGCCGCGACCCGTTTCGATCTGCCGGCGGATCGGCTCAAGGCCCAGGACGGGGCAATCGTCAGCGACGACGGCCGTCGGATGAGTTACGGCGAGGTCGTCTCCGACAATCTGCTCCATGTCGCGGCCCAGCCGCAGTCGAAGCTGACCGAGCCCGACAAGCTGCGGGTGATCGGCAAGCCGCTCGCGCGCGTCGACATCCCGGGCAAGCTGACGGGTGCGGTTTCCTACGTGCAGGACCTGCGCCTGCCGGGCATGTGCCACGCGCGTGTGGTGCGTCCGCCGAGCTACGGCGCGAAGCTGCGCTCGCTGGATACCGGCCGAGTGGAAGCCATGCCGGGCGTTGTCAAGGTCGTCCGCGACGGCACCTTTGTCGCCGTCGTCGCCGAACGCGAATACCAGGCCGTGCGGGCCATGGACGCGCTGGCGCGCGCGGCGGTCTGGGACACACCGCAAGCCTTGCCGGCACCGGACACGATATACGACTGGGTACGACAGACCCAATCTGAAGACCACGTCATATTCGAGCAGGGCGCGCGCGTCGCAGGCGCGCGTACGCTCGAGGCGGTCTTCCACCGGCCCTATCAGATGCATGCCTCGATCGGGCCCTCCTGCGCGGTCGGCCGGCTCGAAGGCGGCAGCATGACAGTCTGGACGCATTCGCAGGGCGTCTACCCGCTGCGCAAGGCGCTCGCCGACATGCTGCAACTGCCCGAGGAACGCGTCCGCTGCATCCACATGGAAGGCTCCGGCTGCTATGGCCACAACGGCGCCGACGATGTCGCCGCTGACGCGGCACTGATC
>Ga0126384_10001592_pt1 | contig 13511 bp, 14 predicted proteins | sample PanSoiMetPlot_36_FD_92543 | JGI IMG/M metagenome (GOLD analysis project Ga0126384, IMG submission 92543) | Tropical forest soil microbial communities from Panama - MetaG Plot_36 | ecosystem: Environmental > Terrestrial > Soil > Tropical forest > Bulk soil | place: Panama | collected 2016-02-17 | reverse complement strand
GTTCCCGCATCGATCTGGTCGCGCATCCAGCGAAAGTGGCTTTCTCGGCGTCGCTCATATCCCAACGCAAGCAACACTTTGGCGGCGCGGCAAGCGGCAGCAATCTTTCGCCCGTCCGAGACGGTGTTTGCGATCGGCTTGTCAAGAAACACGTGCTTACCAGCTTCGGCAGCGGCGCGGGTGGTCTCGAGGTGCACGTTGTTCGGCGTCGTGTTGACAATGGCATCGATGCCGCTGTCCGCCAGGATTGCCTCATAGCTCGTTGCGGCGCGGCAGCCGTACTTCGTGGCGAAAGCGTTGCGCTTCTGTTCCGAGCGCGAATAGCAGGCGACGATCGCGAGTTTCCCGGAACGCTTGATCGCATCGGCGAGAACATCCGACCACCATCCCATGCCGATGCATCCGACCCGGACCGGTTCGAACGTCATCTTCTCTCGCCCTGAAGGAATTCGCTGACTACTTGTTGTCGATGCGCCAACTCGCACCGATCGATTCGACCGCCTCGCGCGCGATACGCTCGTCGAACTCGAAAGTTCCGCCACTGACTCCGATTCCGCCGACGCATTCGCCATCGACGATAATCGGGCAGCCTCCTTCCATCGCGGTCCATCGATCCGCCCCCGCCGCGAGCGCGAGGCCGATGACATGATTCGTATCGAGAGGCTGCGCCTGCGCGCCCTTGGCGCTCGTCGCCCGTTTGTTGGACGCAGCGCAAACGGCCTTGGTTGTCGCCGAGTGAGCGGTGTGAAAGCGTCCGCCTTCCATGCGCTCGAGCAGCATGAGATGGCCGCCCGCGTCGGCGATCGCAACGGATAGCGCAACGCCGGCGCGCTCGGCGCTGGCGGTCGCGGTGGCCATCATCTTTTTCGCACCGGCCATCGTCAGGCGCTTTGTTTCGGCGACGTACATGGGAGTTACCTCCTCGCGGTCAGCGCGCGGTCATGGCCGGACATTTTGCCCTGAGCCGAGGTTCGTTGGAAACGCCTGCGATCGTCCTCCTCCCGACCGCGAGGGCATCGATCGAGTCCGTCGGCGACCACAAATGAAATCGGCCGCGCGGGTGCACGCCGCGCGGCCGTGAGCCTCAACTACTGCGTTGTCGCTTAGCCTCGACCCCAGACGGGTGGCGCGTTGTAGGGATAATTCCCGCTGATCATCCGGCCCGACGAAATGCGGCGATTTAACTCACCAGGGAGGTCCGGGTAATTCCCTGGCCCGAAGGTCCGGCAGTCGCCTTCGAAGTTGGCGTCGCTGCAGAAGATCCAGTAGCCACTTTCGACCTTCAAGGATTCTGCGCGATCGTTGAACTGCGTCCGGTCGAGGTTGCGGACGATGTTTCGATCGATGGCAAACGAGCGGCCGCGGAAGTTAGGACCTTCATAGAGTATGGCCTTAGGCGATCCTGCGTCAGGCCCATACCCGGGGTTTCCGTATCCCGGGGCAGCCGCGTATTGCTGCGACGGTGCATAGCCATACCCGGGTCCGCCGCTAATCAGCCGTGCTGACGAGATTCGCCGATCGAGCCCATTTTGAAGCGTCGGATACTCGCCCGGCTGCAGCGTTGCACATTGACCACGAAACTGGGAATCCGAGCAGACCTGCCAGACTCCATCTCTGACGACAATCGAAGCGGCGTGATCGTTGAAACTCGTCTGGTCCAGGTCCTGTGCCTCACCCCGCAAGGTGAAACTTCTGCCCTGGAAGTTTTCCCCTTCATACAGCGTGAGCTCGGCTGCGGCTACGCTCGTCGCGAGGAAAGCGATTGCTGCGCCCAGCAGCGAGCCAGAAACGCGATGTCCCATCATGATTTCTCCATTGGCTGACCAAAAGGCCTAGCCCCTCAGAGCACTAGGCGACCAATAAAGTCTGCCCGATGCCCTTGGCGGAGGAAATCGGAGAAGCGCTGTTTTGGTGTCGGACCGGGTCCGACGGGAGGTACTAGACCTGTCCACCCTCGACCGGGTGACCCTCCGCGCGCCAGCGCAGCATGCCGCCGGCGAGATTGGCTACTGCATTGAAACCTGCCCGCTGCAAAAGTACCGATGCTTGAGCGGAGCGGGCTCCGGACCGGCAGACCGCCACAACCGGCCGATCGCGGGCGAGCTCTCCCGACCGATTCGCAAGCGTGCCTAGAGGGATCAGCTTCGCGCCGCGGATTCGCCCGAGAGAACCGTTGAACTCGTCGGGCTCGCGCACGTCGATGATCTGAATGTGGGCCGCGTTTTCCTCGAGCGCATCGGGCTGGATCTCCCAGATCCCGGCAAAGGTGAAAGTCAACGGTGCCCACCCGGGTTCGGCTGGCAGCGCCGTATCCTTGTCGGGACGACCACAGCGCAGGTTCGCGGGCACTGCGATATCCATCAGTTTCGGATGCGGCAGGCCGAGGTTGTTCATGTACCCGACGAAATCGGACTCGCCGACCTCGCCGCCGATTCGCGGATTGAAGCGCCGCTCTTCGGCCACGCTGGTCACGGTAAGGCCACGATAATCGTGCGCGGGATAGAGAAGACAGGCGGGCGGCAGCGTGAGTATCTGGCTGCGCACCGATCGATACATCGTGCGCGCATCTCCCTGCTGAAAATCGGTACGCCCGCTGCCGCGTATCAGCAGGCAATCGCCTGTGAACGCCATGCTCTCGTCGTCGAGCGCGTACGTCATACAACCGGCCGTATGACCCGGCGTGGCCCGGGCCTCGAGATAGCGCGCCCCGAAAGTTACACGGTCGCCGTGCGCGAGATAGCGGTCGCCACCCTCGGCTCCACCGGCGGCGGCGAGCACGATCGCGCTGCCGAACTGTCGCTTGAGCAGCCAGGCTCCGGTGACATGATCCGCATGCACGTGGGTTTCGAGCGTGGCCAGAAGCTTGAGCCCCAGTTCGGAAATCAGCGCGGCGTCGCGCCTCACCTGCTCGAATACGGGATCGATGAGCAAAGCTTCGCGCGTGCGCGCATCTCCCAGCAGATACGAGTAGGTGGATGACTGCGGGTCGAAGAGTTGGCGGAAGATCAGCATCGATGGCTGTGTGATGTCATAGGTGCGAACGCGCCTCGCGGCCGGAGCTTGGGCCGAAGCGTTCCAGCAGCTCGAACCCAAGCATGCCTGCCAGCATCGCGGCCACGAAAACGAACGCCTTGCCGACCCCCGCGCCGAGCGCGACCAGAGCGGGACCGGGGCAAAAACCCGCAAGTCCCCATCCGATGCCAAAGAGAAGGCTTCCGCCGACGAGCCTGCCGTCGATCGTCCGTCCCGCAGGCAACGCCATCGGCGTCCCCAGCCAGCCCGACTTGCGCCCTCTCGCAAGGGCGAATGCGATCGCGCCGATCGCAACCGCGCCGACCATCACGAACGCCAGCGAGGGATCCCAGGCGCCTGCAAGATCGAGAAAACCGAGAACCTTCGCTGGATTCGCCATCCTCGATACGAGGAGACCTAACCCGAAGATGAGTCCAGCAATGAACGAGCTCAGCGCGTACATGATTGCATCACGCCCCGAGAAGGTGCCGCACAACGAACACCGTAACGAAGCCCGCTCCCATGAATGCCACCGTAGCCACGATCGAGCGCGATGACAGGCGCGATATTCCACACACCGCGTGTCCACTCGTGCAGCCGGCGCCGTAGCGAGTCCCTACGCCGACCAGAAGCCCGGCAAGAGCGAGCGTCGGATAGCTCGCTTCAACATTGATCGACGGCAGCGTTGCCACGATTGTATATGCCACAGGTGCGGCGACCAATCCTGCAACGAAGGCGAGCCGCCAAGCGACATCGCCCGTCGAGGGACGCAAGAGGCCTCCTACGATGCCGCTGATTCCCGCGATCCGCCCGTTGGCAAGGAGGAGGAGAGCGACGGCGATCCCGATGATCGCACCACCGATCACAGCGGACCATGGGGTGAACGCTGCCCAGTCGATTGTCATCGACCACACCCAGCGTTTGGAAGGAGTCCGGCGGTTGTTCGCCGTTGGATGGCCATGCGCGAGTCCCTCTGCAGAGAAACTATAACCCTACTGGCTGTCGCGCCGCCAGTTTGCTGCTCAGCGACCTGGCTTTAGCTTGGCCCACGACTCGTTGAGACGCCGCGCGAAACGCGTTCCGAGCGCTTCGTCCTCGTGCATGAAGTAGACATAGGTCTTCGGCAAGGATTTCGCGGCGATCTGCGCAGCCCAAGCGTCGAGCTCCCGGTCGTCGTAGTGGGTTCGCCGAAGACGGATGTAGCCGCAATCGGATGTGGCCACGAATGGCGTATCGCCTTCGTCGGTGTCCGTCATGCAGAGGATCGCGCCGCGGCTGCGAAGTGCTTCGTACACTTCATCGTCGTGCCAGGAGTCGTTGCGAAACTCAAAGGCGACCTCTCTGTCCTGCGGAAGTAAGGCCAGGAAATCGCGCAGTCTGGGGAGATCCTTCTTCAGGTACGGCGGGAGCTGGAAGAGCAGCGCCCCAAGCCTGCCGCCGAGAATTTGCGCACGGCGAAGAAACTCCGTCACGTTCGCCTCGCTCTCGCGCAGACGTTGATCGTGCGTGATCCTGCGCGGCGCCTTCAGCGTGAATGCGAAATGCTCCGGGACCTGCTCCAACCATTGGCTAAGCATCGATTCCGCCGGCATGCGGTAGAACGTGTTGTTGATCTCGACGGTCGAGAAATGCGATGCGTAATAACGCAGCATCTCGTTTGCCGGCAGTTGCTCGGGATAGAAATGCCCGAGCCACTCCTTGTATGAGAACCCGCTCGTCCCGGCGAGCAGCAGAGATGAGCCTGCCATCAGGCCTTGTAGCCGATTTTCGCGAAGACGCCCTTGTCCAGCGCGACGGCGACTTCGCCCATGTCCTGCCAGGGATCGGACTTCGCTTTAGCCAGCCGCTTTCGGACATTCGCGACGTTGAAATAGTCGAAGCGGACGTCGCGCGACAGCTCGTCCCACGCGATCGGGGTGGACACGGGGGCATTCGCGCGCGCGCGCGTTGAGTACGCGCCCACCGCGGTCGCGCCTTCGGCGTTCCTCAGGTAGTCGATGAAGATCCTCTCCCGCCGAGAAACCTTGAGAAGCTTCGACGTGAACCGATCAGGAAACGTCCTTTCGAGCAGCTCCGCGACCGCCTGGGTAAATCCTTTGGCTTGTTGCCAGCCGGTGGTGGGTCGGATCGGCACCACCACGTGCAGTCCCTTGCCGCCGGTCGTCTTCAGAAACGGCGTGAGACCCACGTTCTCTAGCAATGTCTGGACGACCAGAACGGCCTCCTTGATTTTCTTCCACGGCACTGTCTCGTCCGGGTCGAGGTCGAAAATGAGCCGGTCAGGCATACCTAGGCTCTGTGCGCGCGATCCCCACGGGTGAATCTCGAGCACGCCCATCTGCAGCAACGCGACGATCGCGGTGACCGAATTGGCCATCATGTAGTTCGATGTGCCGCCATCGCCGTCAGGAATCCTGACGCGCGAGATCGACTCGCCGGCGCTGTCGTCTGCGTTCTTCTGGTAGAAGCAAGGTTTCTCCCATCCATTCGGACAGCGCAGCAGGGTAAGCGGGCGATCACGAAGGTGCGGCAGCATCCATTCCCCGACCGCTTCATAGTACGCAGCAAGGTCGCGCTTCGTAAGCTTGACGTCGGGATACAGGAGCTTGTCGGGATGGGTGAGCGAGACGCCGGCAACGGCGTTCTTGTCCTTGGCGACGCGAGTTGCCGCGCCCGGCGTGGCCTTTGACATATCACGCTCGATGTCGTCTTCGGTCGCGGGAGGCGATTCGCGCACTACCTCTCGAGCGGGCTTGTCCTCGCGCAACCCCAGAAAGACAGGATGGCGCAACGTGCCATCGTCGGTCCATTCGGTGAACGATACTTCCGCGACGAGGGCGGGCTTGACCCAGTGAGCGCGTCGACCTTCGGCCCCCTGCGGCGGGTTTTGAAAAGAGCTTTGCTTCTGCGCGATACCGGCCAAGCGGCGATAGATGCTCGCAAGAGATTTGTCATCGAAACCGCTACCAACCTTGCCGGAGTAGGTGAGCTTCCCGTCGGGTTCGTAAACACCGAGAAGCAGGGCGCCGAAACCCTGTCGAGAACCTTCGGGGTCGGTAAAACCACCGATCACCATTTCCTGACGCTGCAGGCATTTGACCTTCTGCCAGGCCGAAGTCCGGCCGGCGCGATACGGCAGGTCCGCTCGCTTCGAAACCATGCCTTCGAACCCGAGCTCTTCAACCGTCTTTCGGAACTCGCTACCGGGCACGGCGAAATGCTCGCTGAATCTGATCGTCGACGGCGCGTCAGCGAGCAAATCGCGCAGCACGCGCTTTCGCTCCTCGAGTGGGGCGTCGCGGAGATCGTAGCCGTTAAGGTAGAGGAGATCGAAAGCGAGGTAACTGAGGCTGCCGGATGCAGCGCCGGATAGCGCGTTCTGCAGTCGCTGGAAGCTGGTGCGACCCTTGGCATCCATCGCGACCACCTCTCCATCGAGCCAGGCGGTCTCGACCGGCAGGCGTGCAAGCGCGCGGGCGATCGTAGGAAAGTTCTCGGTCCAATCCTTGGCGTTACGCGACACCATCCGCACTTTCTGATCTGCGATGCGGCACAACATGCGGTAGCCGTCATACTTGACCTCGTGCACCCAGGCGGCACCAGAGGGAGGCAATTTTGAAGTGGCCGCGAGTTGCGCCGCGACCTTGTCGGGCAGCGCCGCTTTTCGCGCAGCCTTGATGCGGCCGAGGCTGGGAAGACGTTTATTCGGTTTTGCGATCGCGCCGTGCTCGACATTGCGAGCGACGGACTGGTTTGAATGCCAGACTCGGTCTGCATCGGCGGCAATTTGCTCCATGCTTCTGCCGCTGAGCACGCTGTCAGGGCGGTCCTCTGCAACTTGAGCATCCCGTCCGAGGCGAGCAAAGGCGTCCGACTCCTTGATGAGCAGCCAGCTCTTGTCATCCCCGTATTTCGCGCCCCGTGTGCGTACCAAGGTCCAGCCGCCGTTGAGTTTCTCGCCCTCGAGTTCGAACTTGAGATGCCCCTTCTCGTAGGCTTGCCGCGCATCCGTCTTCGGCGTCCAAGTTCCGCGATCCCACACCATGACCGCCCCAGCGCCGTATTCCTTGGCCGGGATAACGCCCTCGAACTCTCCATACTCGAGCGGATGATCCTCGACGTGCACCGCCAGGCGCTTGTCGTTGGGATCGAGGCTCGGTCCCTTGGGCACCGCCCAGCTCAACAGCACGCCATCGAGTTCGAGACGGAAGTCGTAGTGCATACGCCTCGCGGCGTGCTTCTGAATGACGAAACTGAGCGTGCCGGAGCGGTGCTGCTTCACCTTCCCGCGCGGCTCCGGTGTCACCCGGAAGTTGCGCTTCTGCCGATAACGCTCGAGAGCCACGGAATGAGTCAAAACGGCAACAAGCCGTCGCTAAGTACCGAAGCCAAAAGGGTGTTTAGTTGAAGATTGCGCGACATTTTGGCAACATTATCAGTCCGTCTTGGCTGTTTAGGCCCCGAGGAGGCTCGCATGGCGGCACGTGCACTCGCTTCTTTGACCGTCACTTTCGGCATGGTGTCGATCCCCGTCAAGCTGTACGCGGCGACCCAGGCCCAGGCAGCTATTTCCTTCAATCTCCTGCACGCCACCTGCGGCTCGCGCCTGAAGCAGCAGTACGTCTGCGCCCGCGAGGGCGTCATCGTCGAGCGCTCCGATATGGTCAAGGGCTACGAGTTCGCCAAGGACCAGTACGTGAAGTTCACCCCCGAGGAGCTCAAAGAGCTGGAAGAGAAGGGGACGCACACGATCGAGATCAGCGAATTCGTTCCGGCCGAGACCGTCGATCCGCTCTACTACGACAAGGCCTACTTCCTTGGGCCTGACAAGGGCGGAGCGAAACCGTACGCGCTTCTTGCTGAAAGCATGCGTGAGACCGGAAAGACCGCGGTCGGTCGCTATGCGGCCCGCGGCAAGCAGTACATCGTCCAGCTGCGCGCGGTTCCGGGCGGCTTGGTGATGCAGCAGCTCCTTTATGCACCTGAAGTGCGCTCGATCTCCGAAGTCGGCATCGAGGAAGCACCGGTACGCGATTCCGAGCTTGCTCTGGCCAAACAGTTGATCGGGCAGATCTCGTCGAAGGCCTTCGACCCGACGCAGTACGAAGACGACGTGAAGAAACGGATCGAGGCCGCGGTGCAGAGGAAGGTTGAGGGCGAGGAGATCGCAATCTCGCCCAGTGCTCCGGAGACTGGAGCACAGGTCATCGACCTGATGGAGGCGCTGCGCGCGAGCCTCGACAAAACTGCCGGCAAGCGTGCTCAGCCCAAGGCTGCTCCGGCGGCGGCGCCCGCCGATCTGAAAGCGGCGCAACGCAAGCCCCCGAAGCGGATCGCCGCCGAACCCGAGACCAGGCGCAAAGCCGGCAAGCGTTAGGGTCGCAGGAGCGCGCGGCATCGCGTCGTGACCGAAGGTTACTCGCTTCGCGAAGTCGGCAAGCTGCTCGGCCTTTCCCGCTCCATAGTTTCGGGATTGATCGAAGCCGGGTTCGTGACGCCTGGGCGCGGCCCCCGTCGCGAGTATCGCTTCGATTTCCACGACCTGGTCGTGCTGCGGGCAGCGCAGGGATTGATGCAAGCGAAGATTCCGCCGGCGCGAATTCTGCGCTCCTTGCGACGCCTGCGCTCTCAGCTGCCGGACGAGATGCCGTTGGCGGGCCTGCGCATCGAGGCCGTCGGCGACGATGTCGTTGTGAACGAGGGGCAGGCACAGTGGCGACCCGAAGACGGTCAGTACGTCTTCTCCTTTCACGTGGAATCGCCGGGCGGCCAACTCGCTTTCTTCAGTTCCGAAGAGGCTGCGACGCCGACGATGCAGACGCACTGGTTCGAGCAAGGGCAGCGGCTGGAGACCACCGACATCGAGAAAGCTTGTGACGCCTATCGTCAAGCGATCGCATCGGATGCTTCCGATCTCGGCGCCTACATCAATCTCGGACGACTGCTGCACGAGCGCGGGCGGTTGCAGGAAGCCGAAACCGTTTACCGTAGCGGCATCGCGAGCTGCGGCGCCGATGGAACCTTGCTGTTCAATCTCGCCGTGCTCCTTGAGGATCTCGATCGCCCGCGGGATGCGGCAGTCGCATATCGAGCCGCGTTGCGGGCTGCTCCCGACATGGCCGACGCGCACTTCAACCTTGCGCGCTTGTGCCAGGCCCAGGGGCTGGGCCAGGAAGCGGTCCGGCACCTGGCGGCGTTTCGTCGACTGACCACAAAGTAGCGCCGGGCGCGCAATCGATCGGTCGATCACTCCATGCAGACCACACGGACGGGATCGGAAGTGAAGATCCTGTTTATCGGCAACAGCTACACCTCGCGCAACAATCTGCCGCGACTGCTGGCCGACTTGGCGGCTCACGCCGACCGGCCTAGAGCCTTGCACACGGAGTCCATCGTTGCGGGCGGGGCCAGCCTTCGCCGGCACTGGAATGCGGGCAAGGCACGGCAGGTGATTGAGCACGGAAATTGGCGCTACGTCGTGCTGCAGGAGCAGAGCACGCTGCCGGTGAAGAATGCGCAGCGGTACCACGAAAATGTCAGGTTGTTCGCTGCCGAGATCGCGGCGCACGGAGCCCGGCCGGTTCTTTATTTGACATGGGCGCGCCAATACGCACCTGCCACTCAGGATGTCATCACTCGCGCAGTGGCTGGTATTGCGGCGGAAGTGGATGGGCTGGTCGTCCCCGTCGGTACAGCATGGGAACGAGCCCTCCGTGACATGCCTGAGTTGCGGCTGTACACCGAGGACGGCAGCCATCCGACAGCGGCGGGTTCGTACCTTGCGGCGTGCGTATTTCACGTTGCCCTGTTCGGCGACGGCGTCAGCGACGAGTCGGTCGCCAGCGCGTTGAAGCTCGAAACAGTTACGGCTCACAAGCTGCAGGCGATTACCTTGGCGTGTTGCGTGCCGGAAGAACTTTCCCGACAGAAGGCTGCCCAATCGTCTGACACGCCACTTCCGAGATGACGTCGCGTGCAGCGGGATCTGCAATGAGCAAGGCTACCTTCTACAACACGCCGATCAGAGAACGCAGAAGGTTCGCCCTGCACCGCCGGAGCAATAATCTTGTCGCGACGCCCTCCGGGTCGTTGTGTGCGCCGCAGTTTCGACGTCCGCGACCAGCGTCGAACCGGCCAGTGGTCTTGGTACGAGGGAGGCAGCCTCAGTCTCGCTGACCCAAGGTCGGGTCGGCTACCGACTGCACGGCACGCCGGAAGGTCAGCGGTGATTGGATGTTGGCAAATGACTCGTGCGTGCCCCCGCTGCCGGTGAGCACGATATCGCCGTAGCTGAAGATCCGCCCCAGCAAGCTCTGGTGGACTGCGATCGCCTCGATCTTGTTGAGCAAAAGCTCGATCGAGCGAGTACTGAAAACCCCCACCTTCATCACAACTCGCTTGTTGGTGACGGCGAAATCGGACGTTTGCCATTTCACGATTGCACCCAACAGGATTACGGCGACTGCCACCACGGGTATCCACGCCAGGTTGTTCCAGTTGCTCGTGGCGACGAGCCATACGATGGGCACGGAAAGGAAAACCAGGAGGGCAATCGGCCCTAGAAAAAGTAGCCAATACAGGCGGGTTCGATAAACGACGCGCTCACCCGCTAGAAGGTTGCCATCGATATAACTCATCGGTTCCTCGGGCGGACTGCCTTGCAATTGGTGCAAAAAAACACGCGGTTACCCGCATTGCTGCAAGACTCGCGCCAAGAAGCGACGTTCCGCTTAGCGTCGGAGCGATAAGGAACCCCTACGGGTCGATGCAGTCAAGAATTTATGTGGCGCGACATGACGACGGTCGACGTTCTAGACCGCGGCTTCTTTCTCACCACGATGGACAAGGTTATCGACTGGGCGCATTCGGGATCGCTCTGGCCGATGGCGTTCGGGCTTGCCTGCTGCGCGGTCGAGATGATGCACGCTGCCGCGTCGCGCTACGACCTCGATCGATTCGGGATGGTCTTTCGCGCAAGCCCGAGACAGTCGGACCTGATGATCGTCTCGGGAACGCTGTGCAACAAGATGGCGCCTGCTTTGCGCAAGATCTATGACCAGATGGCCGAACCGCGCTGGGTCATCTCCATGGGTTCCTGCGCGAACGGCGGCGGCTATTACCACTACTCGTATTCCGTCGTCCGCGGTTGCGACCGCATCGTTCCGGTAGACGTATACGTCCCCGGATGTCCGCCGACGGCGGAGCAACTCCTCTACGGCATCCTGCAACTGCAGAACAAGATCGCGCGCAGCCAAGTCATTGCGCGTTAGCGGCCGCCCTCAGGCCTTCTTGACGAAGGCGATGCAATAGCCGTCGGGGCTTATCTTTCCGTCGACCACCTTGCAGCTCGCAGGAGGCTCGAACTGCATGCAGTTGCTGCATTTCTGGTCGCCATTCGGCTTGTCTTGGTATTTCATCGCCTCCTTCGAAGCTTTTTGCTGGGCCAGGGCATTTTTGCCAGCCAGCGTTCCGGCGCACGCGGCACCGGCAAGCAAGAGAGTTGACTTCAGCGCCGAGCGCCGCGACCAATTGGGCTTGTTATCCATCGGAAACCTCTTTCGGTAAAAATTGCAAGACCACCCTCGACGTTACCAACGCGAGCCCCTGACGGAGTATGCAAGAGCGTGGACACCGCGTATTGGCGTAATGAGCAAGTTCCATTCCTATTCTGGCTTCGTGAGGAAGTTTCAGCGAAGATGCAGTCGCTTCGTAAGCTCTCGGTCGAGCAGGCGGTCCGGCACCCACCGGCCGAGGTACCACATGGCCGTCAACGGGTAGCGCGCGCGCGGCCGTGGCGATTCGATCGCTCGGCAAATCGCCTCGCTCACTCTTTCCACCGGATCTCCATTTTTCAGCTCTTCGTCTACGACTGCCGGCATCCGAGCGAGCGCGCGGGCGTAGTCCGTGGCGGCGTACCGTTGGTCGACTCCGAACGCCCGGAACTTGTCCCAGATCTCGGTCCGGATGGTTCCCGGCTCGATCGCGATGACGTCGATGCCGTAGATGCAGAGCTCGCGTCGCAGGCCGTCGGTGATCGCCTCCACAGCATGCTTGGAGGCCGAATACGCGACGGCGAAAGGAACGCTCACTCCGCCGTTGAGTGAGCTGATATTGATGATGCGGCCGCGCGGACGGGGAGCGTCTCGTCGCCCCCCGAGCAGCGGCAAGAACGCGCGGGTTACTGCGATCACGGCGAGGACGTTGATCTCGAACACTCTGCGGATCTCGTCGAGCGGCTGGTGCATCAGGGGACCCGTGGGAGCGATGCCGGCGTTGTTTACCAGTGCCGAAAGTCCATGGGACCCGACTTGCGCTGTAACCGTCTCCGCCGCGGCGGCGAGGCCAGCCGCATCGGTCACGTCGAAAATCAGCGGGGTAAAGTCTTCGCCAAGCGTTCCCCGCACGCGGTTGGCATCCTCGCGCGTGCGCACGCTGCCAAACACGCGGTAGCCGCGGCCGATCAACGCGCGTGCCGTAGCGAAACCGATGCCAGTCGACGTTCCGGTGATCACAACTGATTTCTTCACACGGATCCTCCCTCGTGCCGGATCATATCGCTCGCCCTCTCCGCGATCATGATCACGGGAGCGTTGGTATTGCCCGACGTCAAGTTCGGCATGATAGAGGCATCCACCACTCGCAGTCCGGTCACGCCTCGAACGCGCAGGCGGGGATCGACGACAGCCATCGGATCGATGCCCATCTTGCACGTGCCCGCCATGTGCAGTCCGCTCACTGCGCGCTGGCGCATGAACTCCTTGAGCGATGCTTCGTCGTCACCGGACGGCCGATAGTATTCCTTTGCGACGTAGCTCTTCAGAGGCTCTGTCGCAACCATGCGTCGCATGATGCGGCAGGCTTTCACGAGCAGATCGAGGTCCTCGACGGCAGCGAAAAAGTTGGGGTCTATCGCGGGGTCGACCATCGGGTCGGTGGAAGCGAGCGTGACGCGGCCGCGGCTCTTCGGGCGGCAAACGTGCGTATGGATCGTAAACCCGTGCCCCCAGTGAAATCGGCGCGCAAAATCATCGACCAGCGCGGGCACAAAGAAGCATTGCAGGTCCGGAACCGCAACCGTTGGCTCGCTGCGGAGAAAGCCTCCAGCGACTCCGCCCAAGCCTGCGAAATTTCCTTCCCGCCACGCGACGTACCTGAATACGTCGGCTAGCACGCGCCACAAGCCCCTTACAGAGATCCCCATGAGGTCGGTGGAGTCGGACCGGAAAGGAGCCCAAAGGTCGACATGCTCCTGGTAATTCGCTCCGACGCCTGGAAGGTCGTGAACAACGCCGATCCCGAGGCGCCGCAGCGCATCTTCGGGACCGATCCCTGAGAGTAGAAGGAGCTGCGGCGACTTGTTGGTTCCCGCGCTCACGATCACCTCGCGGCGCGCACGCACCTGTCGCAATGAACCGGCCTGGCGGTACTCTGCGCCGACGGCGCGGCGTCCCTCGGTGAGAAGCCGAGTGGCGAGGACCTCGGTCAGCACCGCAAGGTTG
>Ga0126384_10001590_pt1 | contig 13518 bp, 7 predicted proteins | sample PanSoiMetPlot_36_FD_92543 | JGI IMG/M metagenome (GOLD analysis project Ga0126384, IMG submission 92543) | Tropical forest soil microbial communities from Panama - MetaG Plot_36 | ecosystem: Environmental > Terrestrial > Soil > Tropical forest > Bulk soil | place: Panama | collected 2016-02-17 | reverse complement strand
AGGCGTCGCCCAAATAATCATTTCGCCGTTAAGAACTCTGTAGCTGCGCGCTGAGTGCATTCTGACGATTGAGCTTTTTACGAATTGAACTTCAGCCGGGTATTCGAAAGGTTCAGGGGTATTTGATATGGCTACAGTGCCGCGGAGTCGCGGGTTATCCGAATCCCAGGAATGGTTATGACGTTTTCGGGAATGGCCAACGCTTTCTGATTATCACGCCTCGTCAGGAAACCAACCTCACTCCGATTACCGTCGTGGCTGATTGGACCGCCGGCTAAAACGACAATCAATTGTTTCGCCAATGGCTCAAACGGATTGACGTTGCAGGCGGATCCGTGCAGACAATCTCCGACGCGCCCCGACACATTATCAAGTTGGCCCAGAACCCACTGTGGCAGGATTGTGGCAGGAACGAATAGAAAATCGCTGTAGCGCGATGTCACGAGATGGGAAGGAATGCAAAAACCCCTTGATTTTGACCGTGGCTGCAACTCGATTCAAAATCAATTAGTTAAGTTTTCAAGGTTAAGTCGGTTCGGGTGAGTCAGGCGCATTGACTTACCTAACTGCGAGCGATAGATTTCGCACCCGTAGCAAGGAGGTTGCGATGAGAATTTTCAAAAGCCAAACGCCAATCGTTAACCTGTTTGGGATTCTCCCTTTTCTTTTCTTATGTGTTGCTTTGCATCCTTATCCGGCGCCTGCTCAGACGTTGACAACTGGACAGGTGCTCGGACTGGTCACCGATCCCGTTGGGGCGGCTGTAGCGCAGGCAAGAGTCGATCTCCGTAATAAGGCGACGGGAGCTGAACGTAGTGCTACGACTGACCAGGATGGCCACTACACCTTTGCGCAAATTGCGCCGGGAACGTATTCCGTCCTGGTTACCGCCCCTGGGTTCGCTAAGTCGTTGTTGCCGTCCGTAGCGGTCGAGGTCGGGAAGACCTCTACGATTAATGTGACTCTGAAAGTGGGAACCATCTCGGAAGTGGTTGAGGTGCGCTCGACCCCGGGCGCTGAGTTGCAAATGCTTGATGCCACCGTTGGCAATACCATCCGAGACGAAGTGCTTCACGCTTTGCCGACGTTAGATCGGAACACTACCAGCTTGCTGCTGCTACAGCCGCTTGCCATGCCGCAACAGTTCAGTTCGCAGTCGAGCCGTTTCGGTGGCCAGGTCGCGGGAGCGCGCAGCGATCAGAATTCGTTCTTACTGGATGGTGGCGAGATCACGAATCCTACCTCTGGGAACTCAGACTATTGGAAGGCATTCAACGGAGCACCGGAAGGATCGATCCCTACGCCCGTGGAAAGCATCCAGGAATTCAGCGTGGAAACCAATAACCCAGGTGGCAGTCAGAGTCTCAGTCTGGGAGGAGGCGCGCAGGTGGTCATGGTCACCAAGAGTGGCACCAATACCTTCCATGGCTCGGTATATGAAGGGTATCGCGGCTCCGCGCTGAACGCCAATCGTTGGGATGCAAACCGCCTTGGCCGGCCCCGGCCCAATGTCGTGGATAACCGTTTTGGTGGCAGCCTCGGCGGGCACTTCCTGCCGGACAAGTGGAAGACCTACTTTTATGGAAATTACGAGGGGCGCCGGCGACACGAGGCGACTTTCGTTACTCGGCTTGTGCCTACCGCTAGCTTGCAGCAGGGTATTCTTAGATTCAGAGACAACGCGGGAAACATCATCAATTATTCGCTGCAGACGGGTAATGTGGCGAACTTATGCGGCACCACAGGTACAGGTTCGTGCGACCCTCGCAACCTGGGCATGGCTCCAGCTATTCGCCAACTCTGGCAATTCGAACCGGCAGGTAATGACACATCTCAGGGCGATGGGCTGAATACTATTGGTTTCTCGGCATTCGGTAGTCTGCCGAACACGAGCGATCTCGGTGTGATCCGTTTGGACCACTCTTTCGGTTCACGTTTTCATTGGATGGGCAGTTACCGGTATTACAAAGAAGATGCAGGCATTCTGCGCCAGGTCGACATTGGTGGAGTCTTCTCTGGGAACGTGAAAGGAGTGCCAAACATCATCTCGAGAATCCCACGCCAGCCTCGCTATTTTGTAACCGGGCTCACCGCCAACATCACGCCCAAGTTCACGAACGATTTTCACCTTAGTTATTTGAGAGATTGGTGGCTGTGGGTTTCGCTTCCTCCTTTCCCTCAGTTGCCGGGCACGACACCGGCCGCTTTGGTTCCTGGTGGCGACACGGTTAACGCGCTGGTGCCGGTGAATATCGATACACAGAATTCGCGGAACCGTCTCTGGAACTCACATGGTTGGGCTTTCAAGGACGATGCGAGCTGGACGCGGGGAAATCACCTTTTCAGGTTTGGGGGTTCCTTTAATCACACGTGGGCCTATTTCCAACGCGACGACGGGCAGCTTAACTCGCAGAAGACTTTGCAGTACTTCATGGGGAACACGATTGGTGGGCTCAGTTTCCCGAGTTCGATCCGGCCGCGCGCATGCTCAGCAACAGTTACTACTAATTGTCTGCCCGCGAGCCAGAATTCCACCTGGAACAATCTGTACGCGCAAGTTCTGGGCTTAGTAGATGCGGCCAGCATTCTTCGCGCGCGTGACGCGCAGCTTCAACTCTTACCGGAAGGAACAGATCTCAAGAACGCCGTCAGATACAATCAAACGACTCTCTACATTCAGGACACATGGCGGATACGGCCCACGCTAACCCTGACTTACGGTCTGGCTTGGGCAGCCACCATCCCACCGGTCGAAGATGACGGGAAATTGATGATTACGGTGACGCCGTCAGGTGACATCGTGCTGCCGCGAGACTATCTGGAACACCGCCGGCAAGCCGCATCGGCAGGACAGGTCTTCAATCCTCTGGTAGGTTTTTCGCCAATTGGAAAAACTGGACGAAAGTATCCCTTCGACTTCGTGGGCCGAAATTTCGAGCCCCGCGTCGCCCTGGCTTGGCAGCCCAACTTTGACACCGGGATGTTGGGGACGCTCTTCGGCCGAAACAAGACCGTTCTCCGTGGTGGCTATTGGCATTTCTATGATCGCTTGAATGGAGTGCAGACGGCAATCGATACTTTGCAGGCGCTCGGCTTTGCCCAGAGTCTGCTATGCCTCGGACCTTCGCGAACGGCAGGCGCCGCTGCTGACTGCCGAGGCAACAGTGGGACTGACCCGTCGAATGCGTTCCGCGTAGGGATCGATGGAAGCACGATCATCCTGCCCACTCTCTTCTCGTCCATCACTCCGCCCGTGGTCGCCGGCGCCGGGACACCGCCGCCGTTCCCATTCGTCCCGAGTTCTCAGGTCCAGGATCCGCAGTGGAAACCCGGCTCGCATAACCAATGGGATTTCACCATTCAGCGCGAGTTGCCGGGACGCAGCCGCATAGAGATCGGTTACGTCGGCCATACCGCCGGGAACATCTATCAGGGCATTGATCTGAATCAGGTGCCGTTTTTCATGACCGCCGGTGGACAGAGCTTTGCTCAGGCGTTCGACATTCTGGCGCGACAGATAGCGATTGGAGCAGTCACGCCTCAGCCATTCTTCGAAACGATCCTGGCCGGAAGCAGTTTCTGCCAGGGGCAGCCCAGCTGCACCGCAGGTGTGGTATCGAGATTTTCCGGCGACATAACCAATCAGCGGGCGCGGAACGTGTTCAACGGAATACAGTCGGGATTCACGACGGGCCCGGCCACGAATGCTGCGACGCAGTTTACCAACTTTTTCTATTGGTCGAGCTTGGCCCGCTCCAACTATCAGGCTGGGTTCATTTCTTATCGGGTTCGCGCATCACACGGTCTCACGCTCGACGCAAATCTCACCTATGGTCACAGCCTGGATAACGTGGGAGTGAATCAGGACACCGATCAGGCTTTCACCAACAGTTACGATCCTGATTACGATTACGGGACATCATTGTTCGATCGCAAGTTCGTCCTCACTGTATTGGGCGTTTATGACCTGCCGTTCCACTCCAGAAGCGGATGGTTGAATCGGCTAGTTGGCGGCTGGCAAGTGGCGCCGATAGTGAGTGTGGGCAGCGGCTTACCGCTGCGGGTCCTGGATGGTTCGGGGCAGGAGTTTGGCCAGTCGGGTTTTGGCGCTGTTTCTGAAGCCATCCGGATTGCTACGGGAAGTACCAGTGCCGGGCGCTTTCATGTGACTCCGACCAGCGGTTGCGGTTCCAGCGCCGGCGGAACTGGAAGTGGTCTGAACATCTTCGCTGACCCCCAGGCTGTGTGCACTCAGTTCCGCCCCATTCAACTGAGTGTGGATAAGACCTCGCGTGGAGGTACAGTCAGGGGATTTGGAGCCTGGAACGTGGATCTGAACTTGACGAAAAAGATTGTCATTACCGAGCGTGCGAGCCTGACGCTCTCATCGGCATTCTTTAACCTTTTCAACCATGTGAACTTTCTCGATCCGGCGGTCAACTTACAAAGCCCGCAAACTTTTGGCGTTATTACCACTCAGGGGAACGACCCGCGCCAGATTTCACTCGGCATCCGTCTTGATTTCTAAACGACGATAGTACGCCGGTACCGAAGAGTAAGTCGCACATGTCTGATGCAGAGGCGTCAGCGCATGCCTAAAAAAAAGCGCGATATTCTGTGGCCCATTTGCGGACGAAATTTACAGCAGTTGACCGCTACTCGATGGTGCCAAATGCGAAGAAATACAAAAAACCCAATAAGGCCCTGGTGGCTGCAACTCTCTCAAAGGCAAACCCTTACCTTTTTGCGCGTCTCATGATTCGGGACCGTGAGGTCGGTGGTTCGAATCCACTCGACCACCTGGATCGTTCATTTACGGCCATCAGGAATGGTGGCCGTTCTTACTTTGTGTCAGAACAACCTCGCAGTTTCCACTGCCTGCCTGGAGTGGCGCGAATAGGGCCGATTTTCGGTGCCGCATTGAAGATCGGACGAGAATAGAAAGCAGATTTCACACTACTCAGTTCTCAGCGCTACAGTCGGATCTAATCCCGCAGCTCGAAGAGCTGGAAGCCAAGAAGCCAGCACGGCGATAAACAGGAAAAGCGCCGCAACCGAAAGAAACGTACCGGGATCTGTGGGCTTGACCTCGACCAGCATGCTTGCCAGAACGCGCGTCAGTGCAAACGCTCCGACGACTCCAATCACAATCCCAATCGCACTGAGCGACAATCCTTTTCCTACCATCAGACGGAAGATGCGTGACGGCGCCGCGCCCAGAGCCATCCGCACTCCAATCTCCGCCGTCCGTTGACGGACGGACGTAGCAAGCACGCCATACAAGCCCACCGCGGCAAGGAGCGCCGCAATTGTCGAAAACACTCCGATCAGCAATAACGAAAAGCGCGTCTGCGCCTGAGCTTTGGTCACCCGCGAGTCCATCGATTGCATCTCGTTGATAAATGTCTCGCGGCCCACCTTCTTCACTGCTTCGCGTACAGCGCCGGCAAGGGCCGCTGGATCTCCATCGGTACGCAAGGCCCACCAGGAAGCAGCACCGTGGTTCACATAACCGTCGGTAACGTACAGTTGTTCGCGGCCCGGTTCTATGAGCGATGTGTTACGCTGATGCGCAACTACCCCAATGATCTCTCCCCATTGAGCCTCAGGCGTGCGAACACGAAAGAGGATTCGCTTGCCGACGGCGGACTCGTTCGGAAAGGCCTTCGCGGCGAGTGCCTGATCAACTATGAGCAAGTTCCGGTCGGGCGCGCTGTCGTCTTCGGTAAAGGTTCGTCCAGCCAGCAGCTTCGTGCCCATCGCTTCGAAGTAGCCGGGCAGAACGATCTGAAGATCGGCAGCTTGAAACTTGCTGGGATCATTCTGAGCTTCGGCTCCGCCCCAACGCACCGGACTAAACCCACCGGCGAGCGGCAATGGAAATGACGCCGTGACACTCTTTACACCCGGGATCGCATCGAGTTGCTTGCGAAGCTCGCGCTTGAAGGTCGCCGCTTCCTGAGGTGAGTTGCCGATGTTGCCGAGCAGTTGAAACGTTAGCAGCCCGCGCGGCTCAAATCCCAGATTCACACGTTGAATGTTAACGAAGGTACGGAACATCAACCCTGAGCCAATGAGTAGTACAAATGCCAGCGCAACCTCCACGATTACGACTGCATTGCGCAGCCCGGCCGCGCCGAGGGCATTGCTTCGCCCGGCCGCGCGCAGTGTCTGCATTAGATTTGGTTTCGCGGTGCGAAGCGCTGGCACGACACCGAAAAGCACAGCCGACAGCAACCCCGCGAATACTGAAAATGCCAACACCTGCCAATCAATCGAGATCGCATTCAAGCGAGGCAGATTCTCTGGCGCAATGGCGAGCAGTTGGCGAATACCTAAATAAGCAATCCCCACCCCAACAACCGTGCCGAGAGCGGCGATGACAATCGCCTCGGCGAGCGTTTGCCGAACTAACTGCCACCAGCCAGCGCCCAGGGCGGCGCGTACCGCCAGTTCGCGTTCGCGCGACGCAGCTCTCACCAACATCAGGTTCGCCACGTTCGCACACGCAATCAGAAGCAGCAAAATGACCGCACCCATGAGCGTGAGAATCGCTGGCCGCGCTTCGTCCACGACGTGCTGTTTCATCGGCACCAGTTGGAAAAATTGGCCGGCCGTCTTTGAAATAGTGTTTTCGTCGCGAATTTTCTGACAGATAGCCTCGGTTTCGGCCTGGGCTTGAACCATCGAAACACCATGCTTTAGCCGCCCAATAACGCGCCACTGTACGTTGTTGCGATTGGCCACGTCGTAAGCGATACGGCCGGCAATCCAGACACTCGGAAACTGTTCGATATTCGCCTTCGGCGGAAACAACAATTCAAAGCCTGGTGCCAACACGCCGACGATGATCGGCGCTGGTCCATTTGCGGCGGCCACGGGAAGAGTTTTGCCGATCATCGATCGATCGCCACCAAATCGCTGTTGGAAATATTCGTTGCTGAGAATCACCATGTTCGGTACCCGAGGCGGGGCGTTCGCCGCGGGGACATTTCCAACCGGCGCCGCCGGCGGAGCCTGCTGCGGCGTTCCATCAGACTCCTGAAAGTCTCGGCCGGCGATGATCGAACCACCCATCATTTGAAAGAAGTTAATCGATACCGCCGCTGCTCGGACCCGCTCAGGTGTACCGTCCAAGCCAGGCAGCGTGAAGCGAAACGTTTGGACGGCAGCGAAATCCTCGAAATTGTTTTTTGCGCCGTTGCGCAAGTCGAGAAAGTCGGCATTAGAAAGCGGAAAATCTTTGACATTTCGCTTCTGCAAATCTCCGCGGACTAATACCAACCGCTCTGGATCCTTGTAAGGAAGTTTGCGCAACAGCACGCCATTGGTGACGCTGAAGATAGCGGTGCTGGCGCCGATTGCCAGGGCAATGGTTATCACGACCGTGATTGTGAAGAGGGGACTCTTGCGCAGCGTACGAAACGCGTAGGAGAAGTCTTTTGACATGCTGGCAGTTTAGACTCTCTCACCAATTTCAGCCAAGCGAGATCGTTACGAAAGTCATTATGGAGAAGTCTATGCACGACACCAGCTAAAACCAGGTTTCAGCACGCTGAAGGCGTGGCGAAGACCGGCGGGAGGCTCAGCTTAGATGTTCGGGCCGCGCGAGCGAGGTCTCAATATTATTGGGCCAGTTTCATTCGGCCAACGCGACTGGGAAAAATTGGATCCGTACGAGTCGTTTTTGGAATAGCACCTTTACTCTAACGCTGATCCGTCATCATGACAGTGTAGCTGCCTTTGACTTTGATGCTCGCGTCGCTGGTATTTAGAGTAAGCACAATCGCGTATGTATTGTTGCGAGTGACATTCGGGAAGGCGAATTCGATGTCCCCGTTAAAATTACCGACCAGGACTTGATTCTTTCGCTCTGTAGAACCACTACGAAGCAGACTACAGATCAGTTCGACAGCAGTGCCAGACTGATTTACAACTGAGCAATTAACGCTGAGTTCTCCTGTCTGTGTTTGGCTGCCCACAGGCGGCGGTGGCGTGACGTTGAATGAGACGTTGCTCATCGAGCTGCCATAATTTGGCAAATCAAATTTCTCGGGACCCCGGATAACCTGGATGCTCGTTTCCGGTAAAGTTTGCTGTGTATACGCCACACTGGCCGGCGAGGAAACAGGGCTTGAATCAGCGGGGTGCACATTGAGATCGCTACCCATCCGTACCGGTGTTGCGACTGCGCGATGAGCGGTGTTGTCCTTGTGTTTCTGCGCGGCGCTGCGCGCAGACCACTCCTGGAGGAAAATTTCCGGCAGGAAGCAATTCTCATTCACGCACCAAACAGCCCAGAATTCTATTGCGTCAGAGAAGGGACTCGACGTTACCGAGAAACTCTTTGCGACTGCGGTCTCCGGTTTCTGAAACAGGTCCGCCTCAGCAGTCCTCCGCTTTACGAGCCCTGGCAGCTCAACCAACTTTCCGTCCTGGTGTGCTTTGGTCCATTTCTTTAGCTCTGCCGGCACTGCGTCATACTTGCCTTGGTTCAAAACCTTAAGCAACGTTGATTTCTGAAAGTTGTCTGCGCCAACATTGTAGACAAAACTCAGCAGTGCATCGAACTGGTTTTGAGTAAGCGGCACCGTGACCTTGTCATTGATCGTTTTTGCGAATTGGCCCGCTTCCTGTCCTAATAGTTCTACCGCTTTTTCTTCAGTGACGCCGTTGATGTAGGGCTGTTCTGAGGTGCGGCCGTCGCAATTTCCCTTGTGGACGAGCGTGCCATATCCAACTGTGCAATGTCCGACTGGATCGTTGTACAGCTTGGGAACGAATCCTTCGAAGCCCTTAATGAGGTTGACACCTTGCGACGACAGGCTGTGCGTCTGATTGTCAGAAGCCGCGCGCGACAAACTCAGAGACTGTAAGGCGCTAACAGGGAATACAGTCGTGGCGAGACTGCTGACGATGCTCTTGGCAAATGTGAGATCGTCTGAGCTGATCGTCAAACCGTGCTGTCCCTGGACCACCGGGGCGCTGTCTTTCACAAAATCAAATTTCGCAAAGTCAATCAGTTTGGCCAGCATGCCGCTTCCGGGCACCGGAATCGAGCTGACAAAGCCGCGTACGGCGTCATTCATCAAATTGATCGTCTTCCGATAGGCGGAGGTCGCCGCATTCTCAAATGTCTGGCCCTCTTTCCAAGCCTTCCAGAAAAAGAATGTCGTCGGCTCCGGCAGGTAATTGTTTTTCATTGCGCCTGATGAGACTTTAGCGCCCGCATCAATCCACGCCTGGTTCAGCGACGAGCCGACGCAGTTCATCATGTAGACGCTGCGGATGCCGAGCGGCTTTCCAAATTCGCTCTTGATCGCGCGAAGCTTCGCGCCATCAACGCCGCCAGTTACTGAAATGTAGTCGTCGCTTCCGTGCGTCAGGATGATGACGTCGGTTATTTTGCCGGCACGTGAGAGCTCGATGAGCTTGCTTTTCAAGTCCTGATAGGTTGCGGTGCTGTCGCGAAGCACGGCTACCTCACTGTAGAACTCGGGCTTCGCAGCGCTGTAACGATTGATTGACAGCTCGGCCGTTTCGAGCAGGTTGTCTGTAAGGCTCTTCAGCTTCTCTCGTAAAAACGTGACGAGCTTCTGTCGATAGGAATCAGGGATGTGATCAGCGCCGGGAATAGACGACAGCAGTTTGTCGACGAGCGTCGGCAATCCCAAATCAATACCACCATTTTCGATTAGGATCACCAGCGCGCGATCCGTGGCCGCGAATGGTATGGCCCAAAGCGATTGCACGCTGCCATAACCACTACCGTTGCCATTGCCATTGCCATTAGCGCCACCGCGGCGCGATGTTCCCGTGCCGCCACTCAGGTAATCGTTCATTTCGAAAAACCGATTTTCCATAACGCACCTTTTAGCAGGACCTTTGTGACGAGAAACGCTTTGTCTCGTACATTTAGATCACGTTCGGTAACCAACCTACCTTGTTTGAACGTAGTGCCTTTGCCTCCAGCAATTTTGCAATCAAGAGATCAACCTGTTCAGTGATAATCTGCGCGGCGGCATCGATCAGGGTTGTTGAAGTGGGGCTTGTATACTCTCCCGTAAGTCGCTCAACCAACTGCAATGATACTGGGGTAAGCTGGGGAATGTGCTTCCATACTTTCGAGAAGTAGGCATTGAAATCCAATTTACTGCCGCGAATTGACGGATCGTTAAGATTATCAACCGACTGCTGCACGGCTTTGCGAATAATGCCGAGGCCCTTGTTATCCATCATGCCGTCGCCGAACAGTCGCCAGGTACCATCGCCCGCGTTGTTTGTGACTTCAATGCCATCTTTGTTAAGACGGTCGTGCAGCCCCTTGACGGCGAGATTACCAATCTGCTCGGGCGCCTGTTCGGCGATACCTTTCAATACTTCTGCAAACCGATCGGCATTGTTGATGTCGGGGTGGCCAACCGGAAGGTGATGAAACCACTTGAAGTCCTCGGTTTCCAGCTTGCTGAATTTTTCTTTGACCTTTCCGGTGAACGCTTTCGCCGATACCTTATCGAAGAAAGTCTTAGCCTCTGATTTAAGCGAAGTGCCGCTGAAGAAGTTGGTTTTGAAATACGCAATAGTTGCATCTTTGTTGATCAAATGTCCTGAGGCGAAGGCATCAGTCAGGAAGTGATCGCCAAAGGCATTAATGATCAGCGGCCGCTCAAGAAACACCGGGCGCTTGGCATTCTCGGGCGCAAGAAGCATGCGCTGTGCCTCTTCGATAGCCAACCGATGGTGACGCTCCCAGGCCGACTTGTTGTCACCGTGGGAGGCGTTAACATGCGGCAGACTCTTAAAGGCTGGCGAAGGTGAGAAGTGCTCGTAATTGTCTTCGGCGAGTTTGAGATAACGTTTGTGTGTTGCCCATTCCCAACTATCGTTTGAAACATCAAAGGAGGGATCGGCCTTGCCCTGCATCTTACCGCGATAATAATTCGTGCTCCTTTGGATCAGCCCCTTCAGGGTCTTCAATTCGTTCACGTCGGCCTCCATCATCTGCTTGACTGATGCGAACAAATCAGGCATGGCGATGATTTGACCATACGAGAACATCACCCCCGGACTCGGGCCGACGCGAAGCTGGTCTGTATACAGATCCCAACCGGTCAACACATGCTCGCCCGTGTCATAAAGTGGGCGGCTGTACTCAGTTGGATCGTCGGCAGTGGAAAGCGAAAGGGCGAATGGCATGCAGCCAGTATCAGTTTGATCGCTCACCGGGATTTCTGTCGATTGTGACTCCGATTTGTCCGGGCCAGGTGCTGCGCCACCCGCGCTGCGAATCGCATCCAGGTCGCGGAGGAAATCCTCGCTATCGACCTTTGCCGGCGCTGAATCGCCATTCGCGCTTCGCTGTTGTTGCTTCGTCTTCTTCGCCTCTTTCGCTTTGTCTTGCAACTCAGCGATGCGATCGAAATCGGCAAAGCGATTCTCCAGTTCGACGGTGCCGAGATCGTACTTATTCGCGTACTGCATGCTCTGGGCGATGCGGTCGAAGATGGCTTGCGCCTTATCTGCTTCCGGGAAAGATGGCTGATTGGCCGTGTTTTGATTGGCACTGGTTGGCGCGGGTGCCGCCGCGAAAGTATCTTTCGCGACAGTTGTGCCGGTAGTGGGATCGTAGACTGTCTGACCGGAGAGGATTGACTTGATGTCCGTCATGAAATCCTCATCCGAAGCCTGGGCACGGCTCGTTTCAGCAGTGGCCGAGAATGTCTGTGACGTAACGCTGGGCTCTTCAGGCAGAGCGCCAACGCTGCGGGGGTATGGCGGTTGATGAGATTGTGCTAGCGCGGTCGGCGGGGCGGTATCGGGCTTCAGCGGATTAAGCACGTCTACCTGATACTCCTGGGCGGCATTGACCGGCTCAACAGGTCCAATATCGATCGAGGCAGCAAGCGCCGGTTGTGGAAATCGACGATAGTCGTTCACAACATATTCTTCGAACGTCTCAGCCGAGCCTGATTGCTGGACAACGTACTCTTCGTAACGATCTGGTCTATTCGATTGCGGAAGGGTTTCGCCGTTGTCATAAGTGAGCGACAATGAAACTTCTGGGGCCGTTTTGGTCGTGTCCCGGCGCTTGTACGGACGGCCGTAATAGTTTGTCAGCAGCGTTTCAATTTTCGCTGTGTTGCTTGTCTCTGACGCACACGAGGCGCCATAGTACTGCTTGATTAGTTCATCAAACGAGGTTTCCGTTTGCTGTTTCATAATGCGAATTACTGCGCCTTTACGTTCAGTTTCACGACGGCAAAGGGATCAAAAGTCAATATCACTTCATTATTTTCACCGAACGCATGATCGTCCGTCACACGAATCTTGACTTCCTCAGCACTGCCGGACATCACGGACGCGAGCGTTTCGTTAACGACGGCGACCGGTTCGAATTTCGGATCCATGGCCAGGTTCTTTCCTTTGATCAGCAGGTAAGGCTCGTCGTTTTCATCCAGCGATAGACTTACACCATTCACGCGCGGTCGATTTTGATCCCGCCTTGATTTTTGAATTTTGTTGGCCAGCGCCGAGTAGTCGATCGTATTGTCTGTCACCTTTTTCAAGTCCACGTTTTTCTGCTCAATCTCCTTCAAATCACCGACCGAGCTGACCCCTAACTTTCGCAGTTGCTTCTTTGTGTTCTTATCAACTTCGATCTCGTCGATGTTGATATCATTCTTGGCACCCGGAATTTTTGTTGTCGCCCGGACCTGCTGATCGGTAATCGAGCCAAGTTGAATAGTGACCTTAGACGCGCCCTGCTGACCGGGTTGGGCCGTGATGAACTTCACGCGATCTCCGTCATATGACGGAAATATGTTCAGATCGAGGGCCAGCTCTTTAACCGTATAACTCAACGGTTTATTGATTGCCTTGACGGCGAGTGTCTCGCGCGTCTTGTCAAGGTCGACCACTAAAGAATCGACGAAGTCCTCCAACTGCCATTGGGTATTTTCAGTTGCCATCCACGCTCTCGGACAATTCAGCCGTGAATCTCAATTTGTGATAAGCCGGTCTGAATGAAGTATCGATGTAATAAAGCGGTGGCGTGGAGCCTATTTGCAACGCGCCGTGCTCGTCCCTGATAACGTCGAACTCAACCGGTGATTCGATCTCGCATTTGTAAATGTAAGATCTGACGCCGGCCTGGTCGTCAACGATCTCGCCCTTAAACGCCAGCATTCGTTCGATAATTTTTTCAAATGGCAGAAAGGCTTCGTCAATCATCAATTCATAGCGTTAAAGCAATGGACACAGATTCGACCCATCTACGAGATCCTGAACCTGCTTCAGCATCGTGTCGCACTCGCTACGGATTTCGACCGTCTTAGCGTTGATGGGTCCCCAGATCTGTCGAATGTTTCTGAGTCCGAGCGCGGCGAATTCCGCGGCAAACGCGGGAGACGATTTTGACAGCCTTTGAAACTCTGCGCCGTCACCGGCACCAAAATTTTGCAGATCAGAATTAGTGCAGGTGACACCTTCGCGGAATACTTCAACGAACCCCGCCGGGTT
>Ga0126384_10001589_pt1 | contig 13519 bp, 16 predicted proteins | sample PanSoiMetPlot_36_FD_92543 | JGI IMG/M metagenome (GOLD analysis project Ga0126384, IMG submission 92543) | Tropical forest soil microbial communities from Panama - MetaG Plot_36 | ecosystem: Environmental > Terrestrial > Soil > Tropical forest > Bulk soil | place: Panama | collected 2016-02-17 | reverse complement strand
AGTCTAGCTGCGATGACGCGACGGTGACCGTCACCGTAAATCCATACGTGGTCGACGCGGTGAACGATTCGGGCTGGGCTTCGCCATCGACCGGCGGCACTGCCGTCAACAGCGTACTTGCGAACGATACCCTTAGCAGCACGCGCGCCACGACTTCGAGTGTGAGCCTGTCACTAGTATCGATTTCGCCAGCGAGCGCCGGAGTCACACTCGATCTCGTGGATGGCTCGGTGGATGTAGCCCGCGGCACGCCGCTCGGTGACTACACCTTGGTTTACCGGATCTGTGACAACACCAATCTAAGCAATTGCGATCAGGCAACCGCAGCGATCACGGTGCGAAACTTTGTGATCGATGCGGTTAATGAATCGGCAAGAATATCTTCCAAGACTGGGGGCACCGCGATCGCGAGCGTGCTTGCTAACGACACGTTAAACGGCGTAACGGCCTCAACCGCGACTGTGAGGCTCTCACAAGTGTCGCCTCCGATCCCCGGGATTACGCTGGATCTTTCAACCGGCGCTGTGACGGTGAAACCTAAAACGAATTCCGGACTCTACAACCTCGTTTACAGCATCTGCGAACTTGCGAGTCCGACGAACTGTGACACAGCCACGGTAACGCTCGATCTTAGCGGCGGGAGCGGCCGCTGAAAGGATGAAGGATGAAGGCGGAAGGATGAAAGGGCGGCTGAAGGGGGATTTCGCTGTTCTTTTGTCCTTTCCCTCATCCTTCACCCATTTAGAAAGGATGAAGGATAAAGGATGAAGGATGAAGTAGGGTCCGCTACCCTTTCATCCGTTCGCCCTCGATAGGTTTTGCAGAGTAAAAGAATAGCCGCAGGGAAGAGCAAACCAGACATAGCTATAGTTTCATGACAAACTTCATTGGATCCTCAGTAGATGAGCTGGATGCGCCTACTTCATCCTTCATGCTTCATCCTTCTAAATAGCCAGCACGTGTTTCGCGAGTTCGCTGATGCGACCAAGAGTCTCGGGACGAATGCACTCAGCCTGATTAACAGCTCCCTCGGCGTCACGGCGAATATAAGAACCTTGAATTGAGCGCCGAGGCTCGCCGGTGTGGTTTGCACCATGACCGTGCCAGACCGAACCGTTGTAGATGATTACTGAGCCTGCTGGTGCGCACGCTGCCGCATCGTCGCACTCCGCAGGCGCATTCTTGTCTGAATTGCTGGTCCACTTGTGTGAGCCCGGCACAAAGCGTGTAGCGCCATTCTCCTCTCGAAACTCATCGACCATCAGGATGAAACCTATCATGGGCCAGCCGTCTTCCGCGCGCTTGAAATCCACATGAAGATTTTGCGCCCGTGAGAATGGATGTAGAGTTCGCGCATGCAATGTGCTGAGCTTAAACGGTTGCCCGATGACGTTACTGCACGCTTCGAGTACCGGCTTGTACACGTAGAGCTCATCGAATTCGGGACCGCGATTGACGAAGTCGCTGACTCGAGTTGTGGTGCTGCCTATCGATATATCAGCCGAGGCTGCGTGGAGAACAGCGGCGTCGTAAGCCTGCGCAAATCGCTTCAGCCTGTGAGGGGCGACGGGGCCCGGAATGACCACATAACCCACCTCGTCGATCTCTTGTAAAACTCGACCTGGTAGCTCGCCGGTCGCATTAATCTCATTGAACCACTCCATGTGATTTGGGCGCTTTGCCCTTTGCTCTTTGCCCTTTGCTTTTACGGAAGCAGGCCCAACTCATCCAGTGCCTGGTGTAACTCGGCGGCGTCTCGGTAGACGCGGAAGGCGCCCGCTTTGTAAAGCTCGTCCTCGCCATATCCACCGGTGAGCAGTCCGACACTGAGCATGCCTGCTCGTCGAGCAGCGAGGTTGTCCCACACTGCATCGCCAACCACAACACAGTCGAGCACATTCACTCCAAGCCACTGCTGGCAGGCAAGGAATAGATCCGGCTCTGGCTTTGCTCGTTCGACGTCGCCTCGCTCCACGACAACGATGTCGTCGCCCACTCCCAGAACCGCGAGTGACTCATCGATCTCCGGACGTCGACCGGAAGTGGCGATGCCGTGGGGAACACCGGATTCGCGTAGAAACGCGAGCAGCGCAACGGCGCCAGGTAGCGGCCGGCGCTCGGGCAGAATCTGAGAGAACAACTCCGCGTGTCTGGTCTCGAGCCGCCGAGTCTCATCAGTCGTGAGTGAGCGCCCAAGCTCCCGGCCAGCTGCACGCGTGAACAAGCCGCCGCTCATGCCGATGCGTCGATGAATCCGCCATCCGTCAATAGCCATGCCCATTTCAGCAAACGCGCGCTGCCAGGCAAACACGTGAGCATAGACCGTATCAATTAGGGTTCCATCGAGATCAAAGATTAGAGCGCGCATGGCAATTCAAGGGATGAAGGATAAAGGATGAAGGATGAATGAAAAGAACTCTCCTTCATCCTTCATCCTTTCGGAAATCCTTGCGTCTGTGAAACTCTCGTGGCTTGCAGAAGATGTCTCTTCTCATGCGTGACGATGATTCTGTAAGCATCCATTAAACTATAGGTGATCAAGTTTGTTACTGGAGATGAAATCTTGATTCGCTCCACATCCAGATCTTTCGTCGCGCTCATATAACTGATCACTCGATTCTGCTGCTCAATGAACCGTCCAATGATGGCGCCATCGACGTCGCTACTCGTTGGCTGAAAAATCCTCGGAGCTTTCAGTTTTCGTGATGATTCAGGCGCGACAGATTTAATCAGCAGCTTCCCCCAAAAGGAGGGCAGCCACGGCAGACTCTCCCAGAAGGTTTTCTCTTTCTCTCCACTTACGACCTTATCGAAAGTTGGGAAAAAGGCTCTATTGGCGGTCACCAGATGGTCCAGACATTGGGCTATGCTCCATTGATCCGGACTCGGTTTCCAGTTCAGCTGCGGCTCGGTTAAATCCCCAAAGCTGGCCAAAGTTTGATCATTGATGGCGTTGGCTTCCAACACCAGTGAAGCTAAGTCGTCAGGTTGATTACGCGCCATCTCAGCACCTCGAAAGAAAGGATGAAGGATGAGGGATGAAGGATGAAAGCGCTTTTCGGCGTTCCAACGTCATCTTTTCATGTTTATCGCTCGATTCATCCTTCATCCTTCATCCCTCATCCTTTTACGAATTCTTCGAGCTTGCGCAAGCGTAAGTCAGGATTACTGGCAAAGTCGTGCTGCAGCCAGGCCAGATGTCCAGCACCGAAGATGACCAGCACCCTTTCGTTGGGCGAGCTGACAAGCTGCATTACGTTACTGTAAATGCGCATATTGCGACGGAACCAGTCAGAGTTAAGATCAGCGCCCGCCCAGTCGCCGGGTTCACCCAACCGCGCCAGCCGAGCGTACGAAGCTGCACCGGCCGTGACAGCGTCATCGGAGTTCATGTATAGCAGTGTCTCGAGCACAGTGTGCGAAGCGAGATATTCATTCTGAGCTTTCACCACCACGCCGAACTCACCCTGGATTGCGTCGAGCTCCTTGGAACGGCCGCTCGCTTTAGCGTAGTTCACCAGGCGCTGATACGGAAATTCACCATCTGAATCCACCGGATACACGGCTTTGTGGCCAAGCTCCTTCGCGAGCCGGTATCCAATCTGATCGATTTCGTTTCTTGAAAGTGTGTACTTTCCAGCGAGGTAATCCGAGTATTCGCGCGTGACGCGCTGGCTAAATGGATCTGCTTCGAGAGCAATCTTAGTGGGATTGAATTTCTTCAAGACCTCAATCAGCTGCGTGATTTCCTGCTGACGCTTCGGAGCGAGCACATCATCAGCCTTCGTGTTGAAGATGTCATGGCCAGGGTTTGCCATGTGGTAGACGCCCAGCACCAGCACCTCAGCGCGTGGCGCCGCTTGCTGCGGCCGTTCGCTAAGCACGACCTGCTGTCCGGACGCTAACAACGCGCTCACAAGAACCAAGCCCAATAGCCCCACGAGTTGTCTACGCATGTTTTCTCCCTTTCGAAGAGTCTGACCAACGTGACTTGCGGCATCAGGGCGACCGAGGTGACTTGAGGCTTCTTTAGTTTTCCGTCGGAAAAAGCAGCAACTCCAGGAGGCTTCGCAACCTCTGGATTGAATCAGAGATACCTTTCCTTGATGACATTAAGATGATGTCGGCCATGTCCGATTATGAAGTAACCGATCGCGCGAGCTGTCATCGGATGAGTTCCGATGTGGCACCAGCGCTTGGTCTCAGTGTCTGTCAAGTTTTCGAATAACCACTCCGTCGAACTGCGAACGGCCTTAAACTCTCCGATCAAGCTTTCTAAAGACCGAGCGGCAACGTCTACATTGCTCGCGTACAGCTCTTCGTCCATTCGATGAGGGACGGAGATGGTATCGCCTCTGGCGGCGACCAGCGCTCGATAAGAAAAGACTCTTTCAGTATCAATGATGTGCATTACCACCTGCTTCGGCGTCCATTTCTTTTCCGCATATCGATAGTTGAGTTTCTCGCTGGGCAGCTCGTTCAGAAACGAGACAGTGTCCAGGGAATCCCGTCTTGATAGATCGAGGTAGTCACATTCCAGCACACGGTCAGATTCCTCTCCCTCTGGGATCAGGTCAAAGTACTTCTGATAGTTTGGGTGATATTCCTCTTTCAAAGGTTTTTGCATGAGTTGTTTCTTTTCGATTCAGGAGCACTCACCGTTCTCACGATATTAAGCGAGCCGGGTCACGCTCGAGCGGTTCGCTTCAATCTACAACCAAAGGAGCGATCATAAAAGATAGTAACCGAAAATCCTGTCAATTTTTACAGTTACCTTCGCGTAGGGCAGCCAATAATATCTCGTCGAACGTTAGTGTGCCCGAATCGGTTAGTACGTCTGACAGGAGATCGTGTAATGAAAAAGATAATCTTTTCAGGTCTTGTTCTGGTTTTGGCTTTAACAGCGTCGAGCAAGAGCGCTTTCGCACAACGAGAAACGGAAACTGGCGTCGCCGTCGAAAAAGACATTGTGTTGCTTCGACGCGATCTGCGAGCCGATAAAAAGAAGCTGATCGCGGCAAGCGTACCTCTATCGCCCGAGGAAGCGACCAGGTTTTGGCCCGTCTACGACCAATACTCTCAGGACATGGCTAAGCACAATGATGAGTTTTATTCGCTTGTTAAGGACTATATAGCGAATCAGAAGACGCTGACTGATGCACAGGCGACTGACCTACTCAAGCGTTGGAGCCAGATTCAAGTCGACCAGGCGCAAACGCGGCAAAAATGGGTTCCACTCATTGAAAAGGTGATCCCTGCCAGGAAGGCGGCACTCTTCTTCCAGATTGATCGCCGCATTTACGCGCTGATGGACATACAGACTTCAGCGGAGCTCCCGCTGATCATCCAGTAAAGGTGGACCGGAGGTCCCCTATCTCTTGATGGCGTAGAATCCGAAGGGTTGCCGTTCCCACCAGGTCGTGCCGGCAATGGCATCCCTCGTCTGCGTCATCAAATACCCCTCGAATTTCTGTCCTTGAGTGCCATCCGCATTTTGGCCTCCCAAGCCGACCACGTAGAAAGTGATTCGATTGTTGGCAGTGATAACTCTGACGGGATACCTCCTTCCATTGCTATCGGTATAGGTCGAGAGGCAAAGTGGTCGCGGACAATCTGCCCTTCCATCACCGAGATACAACGTCCCGCGCCAGCCGTCATGACTCATTGAGTACGTTCCAGCAAAATCGTAGGGACGCAGCTGTGCTGATGTCGACAGTTGGAACGAGACAACTGCGGTCAGAAACATCGTCGTGAAGAGAATTCGTTTCATGTCAATACTCCTTGTTTGTAAGGTCATAAGAGTGTGAGGCCAACGAGCGTTGCTCGCCAGCGGATCGCGTCTTCATAAAATAAATGACGCTAATCCGAGATCCATTTCAACAGCAAATTCGATAAACAGATTGAAGTTACGAAGACGTCGTAATCGGCCCAGGTCATTTAGTTGGAGAGGTTCTCACCGAGGAGCGCTCAAAAAGCGCTTTCACTTTTCCCAGTAGGTCTCCAGGAAGTGCCGGATTCGCTTAACCGTGTCGTCCATGGTCTGTGGGATTACAAACACTTCTTTGTCGTCCCAGATCACTGGTACTCCAGCGGCATCTTCTATCTCAATACCAAACATATCGAGATCGAACCTGGCGAACCTGGCGGCGTCATTTTCACTCACAAGCGGAGGGATGCAGGCAAAAATGAGGAGCAATCTCCCGTTGTGCATTTCACGCAACACCGGCTCGGCAACTGGATCGAAGCCGGCTAATGTCAGGGTGGAACGTACATCGCCAGACGCTCCGCTTTCCCGCAGTTCTTTCTCCTGATCGAGAAACTCGGAGAAATGTCTTACCACAATACCGTTCGGTCCGTTCACGTGAATTTCGACGTCGGGGATGACTGCAATAGGTCTGTCCTCAAGTGTGACCGAGCGGCACTGACCAGTAACTATCCACTCGAACGCCTCAGCTTTCGTGGGATGGAATCGTGTCGCAACGTTAGCCGCAGGGCCGGTTAGATCCACCAAACCGCTGAACATCGCTTCTACCAACAAGCATCCATCAGGGCGGAATACTACGTTGTCGGTTCGAACCGTAATTGACCGCTGTGTTTTGACATTCGTGATTTGCATGATTTTGAGCTCATGGGAGCACGATATTCCGCATTATCTTCCATTCGCCATCCGGTTGACGCTGCCACACGGTAAGAAAACGACCGCCGTTGATTGTCAGCTTGCCGTCTATAAGTGAACCAATCTCGCCATATCCCGATTCGTAAGCAAACTCTCCGTCGACAATAAGATTCTTAGAGTCGATTTTCGCGGACTTCGCTGGACCCGAACGTTGGAAGCGCGCGCGGTACATCTTCTCGATCTCGGATCGACCTCGTATGCAACTGCCATCGAAGGTAACGAAAACCGCGTTCTCTAAATAGGGCGCCGCAATCACCGATGCATTACCCGTCTTAACTGCTTCAATAAACTCAGAGTTCGCTTTCTCGATCGCTCGTTTGAGTTTCGCGTCGCTGGACTGCTGCGCACCAAAACTTACAGGCACACAGATTAAGAAAACGACGGTGAACAGCGAGCGGCTTAACCCGTTGTCGATACTTAGCCGATAATTGCTGAGTCTTCTCATTGTTTCCTCATCGAGAAACTAAGGGCACTGAGCGCCTAATCGTGTCAACCAGCGCTACCCAGAACCTTGGATTGCACTTTCAGTTATTGGACTGCGAGTTGTTCAGCCGGCCTTTAGTCGCTCGATTGCATACTTTGCAAATCGCTCGACGAGCTCTTGCGAATCACTGCGCACGGTGATTAGGTCACGACCTTTACGGCAGTTCAAGATGCGCCGGAATGTGGTCGGCCCTTTGGACAGATAGGCTTCATCACCCAGCGGATAGCTCTCTATCTGGGGCGTGTGAGATCACGTGGGCCCAGCGGTCGATCCATTCCGCGCTTTCTGCAGTAGAGCCGGCCAACACAACCCACACATCTACCGACTCCCGCTTTCGATCTTTACCGGTGCGCTCCCAGGTGCCGATATCACGCCACACTTGTCGGGGAACAGTGCGTGGGCAGGTGCACCATCCGTAAGTGTAACGCCACCCAGGTTCCACCCGTTTGATAGCGCGCGCCAGTATCGTTGTATATGGTGTCCGGTCTTGTGCTAACAGAGGTAGAGCGGATGTTATCAAGAGCAAGAGCCCAAAGATATGCAGACGCTTCATATCTAACCAGCCCTTCGTTGTCACCCGGCTCACAAGCTTCAACGTTAACTAAGACAATTATTTTGGAACAAGATTAGCTACCTCGCGATGCTTTGACAAGACAGGCCAAGCCATACAGTGCGTAATAAAAAAGCCGATTGCGAAACTTTAGTTTGTCGATGACTCGGCCGAAGACTAAATCGCGAGTAATCGACAAACTAAAGTTTATCGGACCGCTGGATCAACTGTCCGCAGCGACTGGTTAAGAACAACTAAGGACAAGAGCCGGCATCCATGCGTAAAATGCGCACTCAAATCGATGAGAAGCAAAACATTCGTCAGCTCAAGCTGCGTCCTCCGCTTCCTTTGGCGGTCAGCGCTTGTAATCTTGTTGCTGGTTTATTTGTCCACTGCGACTGTAGCCCAAGCAACCAATGATGACCTCATTGTAAAGACAACCACTGGCCGTGTACGCGGAATTGCTCGTCGCGGGAGGGGCGCGGAATTTCTCGGTATCCCTTTCGCCGCGCCTCCGGTTGGTGATTTCCGTTGGCGCGAGCCTCAACCCGTCAAGCTTTGGACTGGTATACGCGATGCTACTTCGTTTGGCGCACCATGTGCCCAAGCCATACTCGGAGACTGGAATCGCCACGATGCAGAAACAAGCAGCGAAGATTGTCTCTTTCTCAACGTCATAACTCCGGAATGGCGCGCTAAAAAACCGCTGCCGGTCATGTTCTGGATTCACGGCGGCGCCAATGCTGGCGGCACCGCATCGACCCCGTTATACAAAGACGGAACTCTCGTACAGCATGGAATAGTTTTGGTGACTCTCAACTACCGTCTCGGCGTGTTTGGCTTTCTGGCGCACCCGCAGTTGACTCTTGAGTCGTCTCATCATGCTTCCGGTAACTACGGCTTGATGGATCAGATCGCGGCGTTGCGCTGGGTTCACGATAACATTGCCGGCTTTGGCGGTGATCCCAACAATGTCACCGTCTTTGGTCAATCAGCAGGCGGACAAAACGCCAGCTACTTGATGACGTCTCCGCTGGCTAAGGGTTTGTTTCATCGTGCGATTGTTCAAAGTGGCAGCGCGATTGATCCCCGCATGCCCGTGCTGAGTGATGCTGAGCGGAATGGAGAGAAGATTGCCACAGTTTTAAAAACTCCCTCTGGTAACGGTGCGATCAAGCACTTACGGCAGCTCTCCACACAAGATGTTCTAAAAGGTGCTGGCGTGCAGGATCCCGTCGGGCCTCCTTTGCTTGGGCCTGACATTGATGGTTGGATACTCCCACGCGCGGGCGCTGCAGTTTTTGTTGGCGGGCAGCAGGCTGCGATTCCCTTATTGATCGGCGTTACCTCGCGAGAGTTCAATCTGCCGGGAGGAATTGAAGCTGCGCGCCAGATGATCGCCGGTGTTGCCGGAAACTTTACTCCGCGGGTCTTGTCTCTCTACGGAATCGCGGATGGCGGACTCGGAAAGAATGACCCTCTTTATGGACCACCCGAGAATCAATGGTTCTCTGATTACATCTTTCGCTGCCCGGTTACGACGCAGGCGGGATGGCAGGCGGCGTTGGGCCAAGCGACGTACCAATACCAGTACGAACGTGCCATCCCCGGTCAGGAAGCAAATGGCGCGATCCATAGCTCGGAGTTGCCCTATGTCTTTGGTTACTATCCAAAGGGCGGAAACATTTCCGGAAACTTCTCTGAGACTGATTACAAATTAGCTGAGTTAATTGAGAGTTACTGGACGAACTTCGCCAGGACTGGAAATCCGAACAGCAATGGTTTGCCTAATTGGCCCGCATTTGGTGCCTCGCAGGCATTCATCGAATTCACGCCGGAGGGCAAGGTCGCGGCCAGCGAAGGCCTCCGTCGCCCGCAATGCGACCTCTTGAGGGAACTGCTCAAGTGTCAAATGATCGGAAAGTGAAATACAGGCTTCGCCCGAAAAGGTCAGCATTTTCCTCTATCGCCGCGGTGTCTGTCCGCGAATCATGGTGAGCGACGGTAAATTCTTCATCCTTCATCCCTCATCCTTCATCCTTCTCTCATCCTTCATCCTTTACGAAATGGTCGAGTCTCGAATGTCTCGCTCCGCGCCTGGCAGCTGAGACGGATCAGTAAGGTCGGCCCGATCCTCAAAGCGTTCGTACTCCACGATGCTTGACGGCGAAACGCCCTCCCACAAGTGTGCCAGCGCCATCCCACCCCAAACTGCGGCAAAGCCCAGAGTGACGCTCAAAACAACATTGAGCAGCGCCAGGGACATCCCGCGCTCTTCGATGAGGCGCAAGGTTTCATATTCGAAAGTCGAAAAGGTCGTATAAGCCCCCACGAAGCCAACCGCAATTGCCAAACGAAAGTGTGGGCTGAACGGCACACGCTCAGAGACAATGGTCAGAAAGAAACCGAGTATGAACGATCCTGTGACGTTGATGACGAAGGTCGCAACCGGAAACGGCGTCGCGATGCGAGACAAAACTGTGCCGCCAAGGTAATACCGGGCCGCTGCTCCGAGCGCGCCACCAGCGGCGACTGCCAGGTATCTGGTCAAAGTTTCCATGAAGAAGATCTCCTGTTTCAAAATGCAGAAGAGCACTTACCGCTTTCGGAGCGGCGTCAGTCGCGACTCGCCGTAAAATTTGTTTTTAGCGAGGTCCCTGTTGCCAGACGCCAATGACATTTCCGGCGGGATCACTGAATGTTGCCACCCAGAGATCGCCTTCGGGATAAGGAGGTTTGACTACTCTGCCGTCATTGGCAGTGACTCGGTCCAGGATAGCATCGATGCCATGGACGTAGATGTACGGCAAGACGCCGGGCTCGCGTGATGCAGTAAGCCCAGTTATCCAGGCGCCAATCATGTCCCCGGTTGCGTCGGTAAAGCCAACGTGATCCTTGGTACCTTCCCGCACCTGCCAACCGAAAACCACTTTATAGAAATTGGCTGAGGTAGCAACATCGTCAGCCGGAATCTGAATATACGAAAGCCGGCCGTGGCCAAAGAGATGGTCGGCTCGGCTGGCGTCAGTCTTTGATTGGTTGTTTTTCATTAGCGGTCCACGATGTTATGCCGACGGCGTTTGCTGGCCCGAAAAAGGAATAACTTAATCGAAGCTGAATATACCAGAATCGAAAGAGATAACGGTCCTGCAAATTATTCGAACCGTTTTGAGAGCGTGACTTCCGAGTTGGCTGACTTATCACAACCGTGTGTGGTCAAAGTCAGCGGGGGTAAACCGCCCTTCCTGACCTGAGAGACTTTCGAAGCTGAGTGTTTACTTGTAACTTGAGAGTCTTTCAATCTTCAATGATTACGTCAACGTGGAAAGTCTCTCAGGTCAGGAAGGGCGGTTTTACCCCCGCTGAGGTTGGCTGAAAGCAACGTCGGGGCTCAGAGGAATGCATAGGTTAATGACTTTTTGAGAAGATATATTTCGCAATATTTCGCAAGCAATAAAAGTTGGGCCTTGACAAAGAGAGTCAGCCTGATGCGGATGCTCAGCTGATGCGGATGTGACGATAATATCTGGAAACCAATTGGAAGCATACGACCAGGACGGATACCTTGTGATTGAAGACTTCGTCGCGAGGGAGGATTGTGAGCGGCTGCGAGAGCGTACGAAGCAATTGGTGAGAGCCTTCGAGCCGAGTGAAGTGATGTCGATCTTTTCGACTCACGAGCAGTCGCGGGTGACCGATGGCTACTTCCTCGAGTCTGGTGACAAGATCCGCTTCTTTTTCGAAGAGAACGCGTTTCTGCCAGATGGTTCTTTAAGACAAGAAAAGGAAAAGTCCATCAACAAGATCGGGCACGCGTTGCATGACCTCGATCCAGTGTTCGACGCATTTTCGCGAACGAGTGAGTTAAAGGAGCTGGTAGACGATCTCGGCATCGAGAACCCGCTGCTCCTTCAATCGATGTATATCTTCAAACAGCCGCACATTGGTGGCGAGGTGACTTGTCATCAGGACAGCACCTTCCTCTACACTGAGCCAATGTCTGTCACCGGATTCTGGTTTGCGCTTGAAGACGCGACGATAGAGAACGGCTGCATGTGGGCCATACCGGGCGGACACAAGCTGGGCCTGAAGTCTCGTTGGGTGCGAGCACCTGAAGGTGGAATGCGTTTTGAAATCTTTGATGAAACACCATGGCCGGAAGAGGAGCTGGTGCCACTTGAAGTCAGACAGGGAACATTAATCGTGCTGCATGGACTTTTGCCGCATAAGAGTTTGGAGAACACGTCGCCAAAGTCTCGTCATGCGTATACGCTGCACGTGATCAGCGGCGATGCGCGCTATCCAGAAGATAATTGGCTGCAGAAATCTGGACTACGCGGTTTTTGATTCCTTTGCGGCTTGGTTCAGAGTTCACGCAAAGACGCAAAGGAGCAAAGACGCAAAGAAGCCAGCGACCAATGGCACGATCAAAAACAAAGTCACCCTGTAGTAACGCAAAACTCACTGCGATGCCGCAGATTATCCGACCGATGTTGGCGACGCTGGTGGACAAGCCGTTTTCTGATCCGGAATGGCTCTTTGAAACGAAGTGGGACGGCATTCGCGCGGTTTGCTTTCTCAACAATGGCCGCGCGCGCTTTGTCTCGCGTAACCAGAATGACTTGAGCTCGCAGTACCCCGAGCTCGCAAACATCGGAGACAGTATCTCTGGAGAACAAGCCATCCTCGACGGCGAAATCGTAGCCCTCGACGAAACTGGCATCTCGCGCTTTCAATTGCTGCAGCCCCGCATGGGTCGCAAGAACGTGACCGAGATCGCGCGGCTGGCATCTCAGACTCGAATCGTCTACTACGTGTTTGACTTGCTTTACCTTGACGGCTTTGATCTCACCAGCTGCCCTCTACTCGAACGCAAAGCCGCTCTGGAATCGATTCTCAAGAAGTCTGCGCGAAACATTCGTCTGTCGGATCACATCCTCGAACACGGCGAACATCTCTACAAAGAGATAGCCCGTGTACCTCTTGAGGGGATGCTTGCCAAGCGAGTTGACAGCGTGTATGTCCAAAGGCGCAGTCGAGAATGGCTAAAAATCAAGACTGTCCTCGAGTCTGAGGTTGTGATTGCCGGTTACACCGAGCCGCGGAATTCAAGGAGTTACTTTGGAGCGCTGGTGGTCGGAGTTTACGATGATGGACAGTTGCGCTACGTGGGCCACGCCGGCGGCGGCTTTAATGAAAAGTCGTTGGCGCAAATCTACAAACAACTGCAACCGCTGAAAACCACAAACTCACCATTTGCGGAGAAGGTCCAAACGAATGAACCAGTGCAATGGGTCAAGCCAAAGATCGTCGCGCAAGTGAAGTTTACGGAGTGGACCGCCGATCGTCGCATGCGCCAGCCAATCTTTCTCGGAATTCGTGAGGACAAGAAGGCTGAAGAGGTGACGTTTGAAGTGAAACGCCAAACGGAATCTGTAGTGCCGAAAAAGAGGCGTTAGTCTTTGCGGCTTTGCATTCTTTGCGGCTTTGCGTGAAAGCCCAACGCGAAAAAAGCAGTTTCACGCAAAGACGCAAAGAGGCAAAGAGGCAAAGACGCAAAGAAAAACTATTCAAAATCCTGAATCAGCACAATGTCTCTCGTTTTGATCCCGCGCGAAGCAATCAGCCGGCCGTCGCCTCCTGGCAACAAGTCGTAAGCGTAAATGAGATCCTCAGTAAAGAAAGTCAGTTGGGTAGGCTCGCTGCCATCCAGCGGTTGCCGCCAGACGTTATGAATTCCGTCGCGCTTCTCAACAAAGGTAAGCGACTTGTCGTCTGCACTCCAACGGAGCATTTGGTTGTAAGGATT
>Ga0126384_10001588_pt1 | contig 13520 bp, 12 predicted proteins | sample PanSoiMetPlot_36_FD_92543 | JGI IMG/M metagenome (GOLD analysis project Ga0126384, IMG submission 92543) | Tropical forest soil microbial communities from Panama - MetaG Plot_36 | ecosystem: Environmental > Terrestrial > Soil > Tropical forest > Bulk soil | place: Panama | collected 2016-02-17 | reverse complement strand
GTGCTCCAAGGTTCGGTTAGGTTCCAGGAGGTCCAGCCACCTCAAGTGCTCCCTTACACTGGTCGCATCTCGGTTCGGGGCCAAGGGGAGAGCGAGATCATCCCCGGTGTGGCTAGGACCTTCGATGTCGCGTTGGCTCTTTCCCAAGACGGTAGTGCCGATCCTCCGTTTTCCTGCTCGCCCGCGACCGGAACGCCGACGCCTTGGTGCCTTCCGGTGAACGCGGGCGTCTATTCCATCACCGTCAACACTCTTGACGTGGACAGGCCCCCAGCTACAACGCAAACGCGAACCACCATTCGACCTGGATACATCTCAAATATCGACTTGCTGCTCGGAGCATTGACTCCGCCCTACCCCGTCTCTGGCCATATCACCGCACGGATCGATCCCCTGAACCTGGACTTGCAGGCCTTCACCGATCCCATCAACCTGCGCCCGCTTTCCCAACGCGTGCGACCTGGGCTTAACGGCGAGTTCACGCTGCAGCTTTCCCCTTCGACGTTGCTGTATCGCAGCTTCGTCGTGCAGGTGTCACCTCACGATGCGACTGCACCGGTGCCTCAGAAGATCTTCGGTCCCTACTCGGCGATTCCGAATCCGCCCGGTTTGAATCTCGACATGGGCAACTACGGCGACCCGGTTATTGTCAGTGGCAAGGTCATCGATTCCAGGCAGTCCGGAATCGCCAACGCCACGGTCTACGTTGATGGGCGAGTGGGTGGGGGCGGAACGTTCAGGAGCCAGGCCGTGCTGACGGATAACTCGGGAAACTTCTCGCTGAGCACACTGCGCAGCGCTCCCGACGCAAGCTCGACGTTCTGGGCCCTTCCACCTGCACAGAGCAGCTCCGGCATCCTGCGCTTGCTGCTGGCAATCCGCAGCGCAGCTCCGATGCCGCTGGGCGCGATTACTTGCCCCGACAAGGTCCTGGTGCAAGGGAGAATCTACAACAGCGATGATTCGATCGCGCCCGGGGTCCGGGTGGTTGCGGTTCCAGTTCAAGCGCTCAGCGGATTGCCTCTGCCCGCGAACGGCGGGCAAGACGTCACTGACGCAGCGTCATCCTATTCGCTCAAGCTCGATCCAGCCGTGTACCGTCTGGACTTCATTCCAGGGGATCAACTCCCGCGCGCCAGCCGATTCGCGGCGGTCATCGCCGATCCCGATCCTTCCGGAGGGTTCAGGTCGGTACAGCTTGACGACGTAGCGCTGTCCAAGGGCCGCCGGATCACTGGAAACGTGTTCGCGGTGATGAATCAGGGCGATGACCACACTCAAATCGCTCCCTCGACCTCACTCCGTTTCTTCCGCCTGATCACCGATTTGGACAACAAGCCCTCCTCGGTGTTGCTTGCCGAGACAGTATCGGACGCCAGGGGGACGTACTCGGTGAGCCTGCCCAGCCGCTGAGCGGATCGCCGTCACATCGAGCGACCCTCGCCTAATTCCCCTTTCACCGCCTGAACCGCTGCGCGATATCGGTCGATCGCACCGCCGATTTCGCCTGCGAACTGGACCGCATGCGTGGTGTACAAATCCTGGATGTGATCGAGCCTTTCATAGACTCGCTTCAGCGCTTCGCGGTCGCGGGAATTCAGGGCGCAACGCGATTCGATGTCCCGAAACTCATTCATCCACGACGCTCGAAATTGCGACCAGTCCTGGTCAACGTTTCGCGCGGGGACGTGAGAAGCCAACCCTTGCCGTTGCCCATCCAGCTCACGCCACAGCTTCTCCGCCCCGTCGAGGCACTCTCGCACCGTGAGCGTCACCTCCGATGCCGGCTGCTTACCTGGATTCATCACCATCACCGACCGGACGACGTTGACGATGACGTTCACCGAAAAAAGGGTAACTACGACGATGTACACCGCGTAGGCCAAGATCCGATAGGGGCGGTACTTGGGATTCTTCGGACTTGGTCGGATCGCCACGGGTGCGAATTCAGCGGCCGGTGACAGGCCCTCGCGCTTCTTCCCCCGCGCCGCGACCGCCGGGCGGCTTGGCGGGCTGAGCCGAGTCGGATCCGCTTCCCATCATCTTCTGGACGACCCCCAGGCGCGTGCGCAGTTGATTCGCAAAATCGCTGTTGGGATAGGTTGCCAGGGCTTCGCGGGCAGTCTCTGCAGCCTTGTCCAGGCGCCCGGTTTGCTCATAGGAGTGCGCCAAAAGAAGCATCGCGTAATCCCGGCTCTTGGCCTTCTTGTCCTCGACGACGAACCGGGCGAGCGGCGGGACCGACTCCTCGTATCGCTTCGAAAGGTTGTAGGCGACGCCTAGGTAGTAGCTCGCGTCGAGCGCTTCCTGCTCCGGAGGATTCATGGCCATGAACCGAGTGAGCTCCGCGATCGCGGCCCTCATGTCGTTCTTGCGGAAGGCCGCCTTGCCGCGCTCCAGGGCCGTTTGGCCGATCTCTTTGCGCAGCGCCTCGGCTCGATCGGTGAGCGCCTGCTTTTCCAGGGGCGAAATGCGCGAGGTGTCCAACTTCGCAACTGCTTCCACTGCGCGGAGCCGATCGTCGCCGGTAAGCGTGGTCAGCTGGCGGTAGGCATCGGCGGCCCGGCGGCTGGCGACCTGGGATGCCTGTGTCTCGGCTCGGTCTTTTTCGAGCTGCGCGGTCAGGTCCGCGATCGTCTTCTCGAGCCGCTCCTTCTCATGTCCCGCGCTCGAGGTCCGCGCCGAAGAGAGCAGCAGGGAAGCGGTGAACGCGATCACGGCGAAGGCCAGGTAGGCGGCCGCCGAAGACACCCACTGACGCTTCTGGAAGTCCTCCTGGCGCCTGCCGACCAACTTGACCTCCGCATGAAGGTTCTTCAAGAGGTTGTCGGTTTTGATCACCAGGTTCCTGGACTCGATTACCTCGCGCCGGATGTCCGACAGCTCCTTGTCGACATCCAGCCTCTGTTCCGTCGGGTTCGCCATTTTTCGATTCAACCCTGAGCCTGTCTCCACCGGTTCGCGCATCGGCTCCTCATCGGAGGCCGCGACGCCTGCCGCGGTCGCTTGGCGGCTTCCTTACCACGTATGCGGCGTTGCATCATCCCGGGCTCGGATCGCCACGATGAGCGCATGCCGGTTGCCCTAGGAGCACTCGACTTTGAACGCTTATTCTACCCCGCCGCGGCCGCCGGGTCGCCGATCCTAAATCCCGCTCGATCGAGCATCGTCTTGAACTCCGCCTTGGCCGCCGACTTCGAATAAGCCTCTTGGGGCTCCACCACCTGCTTCTTCACCAGGTCGAAAAGGGCGTCGTTCAAGGTCACCATGCCCTGACCGCGGCCGGTCTGCATGATCGAGGGAATCTGAAACGTCTTGCCCTCGCGGATCAAGTTGGCGACGCTGCTCGTGCAGAGGAGAACCTCTTGAGCGGCAACTCGCCCGCCGCCGATTCTCTTGCAAAGGGTCTGGGAGATCACGGCCTTGAGGGACTCGGAAAGCATCATCCGGATCTGCTCCTGCTGATCGTTGGGAAATTGGTCGATGATCCGATCCACCGTCGAAGGGGCGGTGTTGGTGTGCACCGTCCCGAAAACCAGGTGCCCGGTCTCGGCGGTCTCGATCGCGATTGCTATCGTCTCCAGATCCCTCATCTCGCCGACGAGGACGATGTCCGGATCTTCACGCAATGCGGCTCGCAGCGCTTGCTTGAACGACTTGGTGTTGACTCCCACCTCTCGTTGGTTGACCAGGCATTTCTTCTTCGGGTGTACAAACTCGATCGGGTCCTCAATGGTGATGATGTGATCTTCGCGATGGCGGTTCACGTAATCGATCAGCGCAGCAAGCGTGGTCGATTTGCCTGAGCCGGTGGGACCGGTGACAAGGACCAGCCCCTTTCTCAGGAATGCCAGATCCAGAATGGGTTGGGACAGCCCCAGCTCTTCGGCGGTACGAATCTTGTTCGGGATCTGCCGCAGGACGGCGCCGATTCCGAAGCGATCCTCGAAGACGTTGATCCGGAACCGGGCGGCGGCAGTTTCGTGGGCGAAGTCGGTATCTTTCGTCTGGTGCCACTGGTCGCGGTTCCTCTGGGGGGAGATCGTCCAGATCATCTCCTTGAGATGATCTGGGTCCAGCTTGGCGAACCCTTCGATTCCTACGATGTCGCCGTCGAGCCGCATCATCGGCGGATGTTCGCTGGAAAGGTGCAGATCGGACGCGCCTCGCTCCAACATGATCTCCAGAAGCTGCTTCATGACTGAACCGGCCTCGCTGGCCGGAGCGGAGCGTCCCTTCGGGGCTGCGCTCGGCGAGGCGTTTCCGATCGGCGGCAAACCCAAGCTGGCCGGACCCAAAGCCGTCGCTGGAGACGGCGAGCTCGCCCATGTCGGCCCAGCGCCCGAGGGGACTGAGCTCGGGGGCGGTGGGCGCAGTGGAGGCGGAGGGGGCAGGAAGCTTCGCGTCGGCTTCTCTTCCGGCGAGCTCGGTCCCTCTCGGGTCACCACCGCCCGAACAACGCCGTTCATCTTCTCGAAGCGGATGTTGACCGCTCCAGCAGGAGCGACGTAGGTGAATTCCGTCTGGCCTTCCGTTGGAAAGTCGGCTTTCAGTTCGGCGGGGACAATCTCTGCGAAAGCCCCGATGATCTGCTGGGTGGTGAGAGGCTGTTTGACCACGGGCGTGAATCCCTGCGCTGTGCGCAGTCGGATGCCGGCGCCGCTCTCGAAGAGCATTTCGGCGCCAGATTCCCGAAAAAGCCTATCGATCGCGTTATCGATTCGTGCCATGGCCAGCCTACTGCTCGACAAGGGCAACGCGCGCGACGTGTCGCTTGTTGATCAGCGCCACGGCGTTCTGCTCCAAAAGCCTGAAGAACAGCGGCGCGTCATTGAGAAAGTCGATCAGGCGCGACTTTTCCGGCGGAAGGATGTAGCCGACCAAACCGCGCAGTGTGGCACCATCGTTGAGGACGATTTCCACGTCGTGCTCGGTAGGAAGGGTGTGCTGCTCGGCGGCATCCGGCTCGATGTAGCCAGACAGCCGCACCACCGCGACACCGCCGCGGTTCAAGAAGGTCATCGAGTCCGAGTCGAGATCGTAGGCGGGGACGAAATCGCCCAGACCGTTGAGCAGATCCGAGAGGCGTTCCGGCCCCGCGTGGTCATGCGCAAAATCTCCAAGGAACACGGCAACCCGATGAACGGCGCCGCCGTGGAGCTGGATTTCCACAGGCGTGCGCCGTTTGGGCACTCGAAGCTCGTCCATGAATGCGGCCCGAGCGTACCACCTTCAAAAGGTGGGAGAACATCGGCGGACGAGCGGCGGAAGCGACCGACGACTACCACGCCCTCCAGCCATCGACGGCGCGGCGCTCTGTCCTCGGCTCGGAGGCTTCGGAAGCCCCATCCGATGATGCGTGCGTTGCGCGAAAAGGTGCGCCGCCGGTTGACTGCGGCTCCGAGCGCCCATTCGCCGCGTGCGGCTTCACCACGAAGCGAACGCGCTCGCGCGCCGGGCCAGGGGGTTGAGGCGGCTTTGCGTAGGCTCCCGGGCTCCTGATGCTCGAGGAGTTGAAAGGTTCGGCGCGAACGGCGTCACTGTTGGCGTTGCATCCGTCGCCGCCTTGCCGCGCAAGCTTTTCCTCGAGCAGCCGGACATACATCTTCAGCTCGGCCAGGGCCTGCTCCTTGTCCATCAAGCGCCGGTAGAGATCCACTCGGCGCTCCTTCTCGTCCATCAACTCCGTGTGGAGCTGCATCAGAGAGGCCATGCTCTTTTCGGCATAACCGATGGGTACCATCGCCGGCGCTTCGTAACTCGCAAGCTCGGACGCCCGCTGGCTGGGCTCGCGCATGAAAAAAAAGTAACAGTGCGAGGCAGGCGGTCAATTTTTCAGTTGGATCGTCGCTGCGGCTTGACAGCCACCTCGAGAAACGTTGTCGGCCGCGAGCTGAGCAGCGCGCGAACGCAGCGGAAAAAACACCCAGCGCCGAACTCTCGCCAGATCAGCGGCAAATTCTTGAATACCTCCCGCCCTGTGATTGTGCCCTGCATTTTCCTCATCCGCCGATTCGACTCCGGCCTCGTTTTCACTAATGACGAACGAAGGGCCTAGCAATTGCTGGGCCAACGCCTCCACTATGGAGTGGCTGGCGGATGGTAAACGTTTCATTGCCATGCCAGTCACGCCTGGCCGGTGAGTGTATCCGTGGAAGCTGCGACGGAACGAGCCTTTAGCCGGTGGAGCCCTCTGGCAGCGGCACCTCTAAGGCCACGATGGAGGCGTGAATAACTTTCAGCCTGAAGTCCAACCGATCCAAGTCTTGGATCAGTGCTCGGACCTGATCCGCGGACAGGGATGCCGCACGAGCTGCCGCATGGCAGGCGAGGATTGGAAGCAAATCGCGCGCGGCAAGCTCTCCATTTCTGGACACCTTCGCCGCGAGGTCTCCCAGAAGCCGGCTGTGGTCGGCGCCCAAGAGATCCGATGGCAACGACTTGAGCGCCAAGCTGTCGCGGCCGAACCGTTCGACTTCGATTCCAACCTCTTGCAAAAGGTTGGCGTGGGCTTCCAGGTGCCCCATTTGCTCATGAGTCACCGTCACCGCGGCCGAGAACAAGGACCGCTGTAAAGCCGCGCCGCGCTGCGACCAAGCGCGTTCAAAAACGTCGCGGCGGACTCGTTCCAGGGCAGCGTGAGAATCCAGCGCAACAAGAAAACCGTCCGCGCCCTCGCAAACCCAGTAGCGGCCTCGCACGGTTCCCACGTAGCGAAGCGACGAAAAATAACCGACGGGGCGATCGGCGTGCTTCTTTGGCGACAGCCCGCCATAGGATGCGGTCGGCTCGATCGTCCAAAGCGGCCAGGCCCCCCCAGGTGCTGCGCGCGCGCGTTCGAGAAACTGCTGAACTGCCCGCGCATAGCTGGGACTCACGGTAGGCGCGGCGGCAGATCCGGAATGAAGATCTGCCAGTGCGTCTCGCCGAAGCGCTCGGTACAAGGCGGAGAAGACCGCATCGTAGACCGAAGCGGCGTCAGCGAATCGCACTTCGAGCTTCTGGGGATGAACGTTCACGTCAACCGCGCTCGGTTCCATCTCGATCATCAGCGCGGCAACCGGTTGCCGCCCCTGGGGGAGGATGTCTCGGAACGCTCGCTGGATCGAGTGATTGAGCCCGCGGTCGCGCACGTAGCGCCGATTGACGAACGTGTAGATCCCGCGAGCGCTCGGCAGCGTGAAATCGGGCGACGCGATGTACCCGGTGACGGAGATACCGAGCCGCCGCTCTTCTACCTCGACGAGGTGAGGGTACAGCTCGGCACCCATGGCAAGGGCCAACCGCTCGCGCTGATCCGTTGGATTTGGCGGGCACGACAGGAGCGCCCTGCCCTCGTGCTCGAGTGCGAAGCCGACTTCCGGATGGGCGAGCGCGAGCCGAACGACAGCTTCCTGGGCTTGCCAGAGCTCGGTCTGTTGCCGGCGCATGAATTTGCGTCGCGCAGGCACGTTGTAGAACAAGTCCTCCACGTCGATGGCCGTTCCGCCGATCGGCGCGGCGTCCGCGCACTCCACGATTTTTCCGCCTTCGACGCGCAGTCGAAACCCCGCCGCCGCGCCGGGTTCGGAAGTACTCAAGCTGAAGCGGGAGACGGAAGCTATCGCAGGGAGCGCTTCGCCGCGAAAACCGAGCGTGGTGATCCGGAACAGGTCCTCCAGGTCCCGCAGCTTGCTCGTGGCATGCCGCATCAGCGCGAGCTCGGCGTCCGTTGGGGACATGCCAACGCCGTCGTCCGCGATGGAAATTCGGCCGCAGCCGCCCGCGGCAAGGGCTATCCGGACATGGCGCGCCTGACCGTCCAACGAGTTTTCGATCAGCTCCTTGACGATCGACGCGGGCCGCTCGACCACTTCGCCGGCAGCGATTTTGTTGATGAGCTCTTCGCTGAGGATCGCAATTCGACCCATCTGCGCAGCGCAATCTACGAGGTAGGTGCACGGGCTGACAAGCGATCGACTTTGCGCTATTTGCAGAAGGCAGTTCGAACGGCGGAGGTCGCGATGGCCAAGGGCGTCCTTGGAAATGATCCTTTTCAACGCGGTGCCGCTTCGAGACGCCCCCTGCCAGTTCCTGCCGAGCCCAAGCCGAGCAAGCCGCGAGCCGAGAGTCGAAGCAAAGGCTGGAAGGCCCGAAACAGGGTCGACGCAGCTCCAGCCCACACCTCAAGCCCGGCAGAGGAGCAAACGGCCGCAAATCTCTCGCCCGACAGCAACCAACGCCTCCGCGAGCCTCCGGTCAGCCCTGCGGTCGACCTTCGCAAGAATCGCGGGCAATTATTCCAGCACGCGTATCGCGTGCTCCGAGCAACGGTAGGTTTGCCAGGCGCTCCGGTCGATGAATTCGGCGCTGATCCACAGCTCGTCCGGGACCTTTCTCCTTTTGCCGATTTCCTTTACGACCGCTACTGGCGCGTCTCGGTCGAAGGCGCGTCCCAGGTTCCTCGAAGCAATCCAATGCTGGTTGCCAATCACGCCAGTGCGCTTCCGTTTGACGGTCCCATGCTCAGGCTTGCAGTCGCGCGGCAGCGCGCCGATCTGCCGGAGGCTCGATGGTTGGCGGATGAAAGCATCCTCAAGATTCCAATCCTCGGACCGCTGTTGAGGGGAATGGGCGCGGTTCGCGCGACGCCCGAAAACGCTCTTCAGCTGTTGTCGGCACCTAAGCCCTTGATCGTCTTCCCCGAAGGCACGCAAGGGGCCAGCAAATCGCTTAAGCGCCGTTACGAGCTGAAGCCCTTTGGCCGAGGTGGATTTGTAAGGATCGCCGCTCGCGCCAAGGCGCCCATTGTCCCCGTCGCGATGGTCGGACCCCAGGAAGCTATGCCGGTTCTGGCGAAGCTACCCATCGAATCCTTCGGCCTTCCTTACCTACCGCTCACCGTGCCGCCGCTGCCAACCAAGTGGTGGATCCGCTTTGGCGAACCGCTTGAAGTCGAGGTCGACCAGGACGACCGCTCTCAAGTTGCCGCCTTTGCGGAGCGAGTGCGGGCTGCAGTTCAGGAGATGATACGGCAGATGCTAAGCAGCCGCCGATCGATCTTCGCCGGCTGACGCTTCGCTCGTCGGCGTGAGAATCAACTGCCAGTCGCTCCGCTGGGCGGGTTCGTATCTACCCACATTCAATGGATCTCGCATTTCGCTCGCAGGCACCTTGGCTCAGGCGAAAATCTGTGGCGTCATTGGATTATGGCCGGGAAAGAGCTGACGCCCATTCAGGAGTTGTTGCCGTCCGTCCTGGCCGCGCTCGCTCGCTCGAGCGGGAATGCGCAGCACCTAAAGCCGGCCTGGGATCGGATTGTCGGTCCGATCATTGCGCGGCATGCCTCGCCTTTGCGACTCACCGGCGACGTGCTCGTCGTCGAGGTGCTCAATCCAAGCTGGGCTCGGGAGCTTTGCGACCGAGAGCCGGAGATCCGCACGCGCCTGGCTGCCGCTCTGGGCAAGCCAGCGATCGCGAGGCTCGTTTTCAGGACGAGGGAATGACGAGCCAGTTTGCCATCCAGATCACCTTCTCCACCGTACTGTCGCTGAGCTCTGCAGATCTGGAGCAAAGGGCAGCACGCCACCTGGGCCAGGAGTTCGAGCGGGTCGGCCGATCCACGCCGGCCATCGATCAATCCTTGACCCGCGCAGCGCGCGCTCTCGCCCGAGAGGCTCTCGAAAGCGGCGCGACGGAAGCAGCGAACGTCTTGTCCGTCAGCCAGGCGGTTTCGGATGCAGAGGGCTATGATCCAAGCCCGCGAGCGCTCGTAATCCGTGGCTCCCCTCCTGAGCAAGCGCTGGCTTCGTTTCTGTCGCGCACCGACGCCAATCAGGAGCCAGCCTCGAGCATGGGGGTGGGGGCGTGGATTCGGGGCGACAGCGCCGCGCTGGTGGCCCTGCTGGCGATGCGCAAGGTCTCGCTAAAACCATTTCCACGTTTCCCCAAACCGAACAGCTCGCCCCAATTGTGTGGCCAGCTGACTGCGTCGCTGCATGCGGCGGACGTCTTCGTGACTCGGCCCAACGGAGAGGTCGACAAGATTCCGCTCCGTTTGGGCGAGGACTCCCGTTTCTGCGCCAAAGTCGTCTTCCCATCAGCCGGCCACTACTCCATCGAAGTCGTCGGGCATGGTGCCCAGGGCCCCGAAGTGGCCGCATTGTTCTTCGCGGATGCCGGCTCCGCGGCCCAGAAAGCAGGCCATTCCCGTCTGCTTGAGCCAACGTCTCTTGCCGAAGCGCGATCCGCGATCCTCGCCCGTATCAATGCGCTGCGGAAGGTCCACAATCTCCAGCTCGTCGAGCTCGATGAGAAACTCAACTCCGTCGCTCAGGGCTACAGCGAGCTGATGGCGGCCCAGAATTTCTTTGCCCACGTCGCGCCCGACGGCAGCGATCTTCGCAAGCGCTTGCAAAGGGCCGGCTACAGCTACCGCGTCGCTGGAGAGAATCTCGGCCAAGCCGCGGGCCCGCTCGCCGCGCAGTTCTGCATCGAGCAAAGCCCCGGGCACCTGCGCAACCTGATTGACGGCCGATACAAGCGGGTGGGGGTCGGCATCGCCTATCAGAAGATGGAGGGGCGCCCCCAGGCGATCGTGACGGAGATCCTGACCGAGCCGACCCCGGCTTCCGCCGATCCGATTCGGGACGCGTACCGCTCGGTGCAAGAGAAAAGGGCCAACCTCAAGCTGCCGGCGTTGCGCCGAAGCGAGGTACTGGAGCAGATCGCCGCCGAACATGCGAGGCGCGCTCTCGAGCTGGACCGACCCGACACGCAGCTTCCTGGGACGCCGCTTCAGGATCGGGTGTTCGCGGCTCTCAAGGACATCCGCACCACTTCGGTGGACTTTTTCATCTCCGAATCGCCGCAGCTCATCACCGACTCCAAGAATCTCGGCGATCGTCGAAACGACCGCGTCGGCATCGGCGCCGTGAAGGGCGACTCCGCGACCTACGGGAAGAACAAATATTGGGTAGTCGTTATCTACGCCGCACCGAGGTAGGCGACGCATTCCAAGAAATCGAACCCGCGGGCCTCAGAACACTCGGCGCTGGGTCGCGTAGGCCTCGATGCCCATCTGAGGGGCCATCGCGATCTGGTACAGTGGACACTTCAGACAGGTGAAGCTCTGCCATCCACGCTTGACCGCTTCATCCAGGCAGTTGTCGTAGTAGTGACAGTTGAGGTTTCGGTGCGTTTCGACTCCGGCCCGCTTCGGACCGGCTTCCGGATTGATTGTTTGCGGCAGATGGGTGGGACACGGCTTCATTGTGGCAGAGCCCTCCAGTTATTCCTTCTCCCCCGCGCTCTCCTTCTCCACTTCGCTTCTTCCACGCGTGTGCTTCAATTGCGTGCGCGCCTGCTTCGGCTTTGGTCGGCCGCAATCCGTTCGAGGTCACGGGGGTTTAGGACGCGACGGAGACAATGTCAAACCGTTCCCTACCTTACCCTCCTCCGGCTTCTCATCCTGGCGGTCGCGGCTTTCTCCCGCGGCGCGGCAGCGCAGTCTTCTGCGACGCTGGACGCCGTTCGCCTCCACCGCTCGGACGCGCTCAGGCTGGCCCAGTCTGAGCTGGCCAACTGCTGGTTACCTGCCTGCGCTCGGCTTTCCGAGCTTTCGCTGCTGACTGGCTATCTTCTGTTAGCTGGTGGACACGCGGCCGAGGCAGTACAACAGCTTTCCTCGATCCCGGCGCCGCGTTCGCTCGAGGCATTCCACGCCTACTACCTTGGCCAGGCGTACTTTTATGCCCACGAAAAACGCGCGGCGGCAACGGAATTCGCGCGCGCCGCGGAGCACTCCGAGGGCTGGCTTCAAATTCGTGCCAAGGCGCGCCAGGGCGAAGCGCTTCTTGCTGCCGGAGCCATCCGGGAGGCTCTCGAGCTGCTGGAGGTCGCCGCAGCGGAAGCGGACAATCCGGAGCTGCTCTACCAGCGAGCTACCGCGCGGGCGCGAGTGGGCAATTTCGATGGCGCGAGGGCCGACTTCAAAACGCTCGCGGTGCGATTTCCCGTCCACCCGTGCGCCGCTTTGGCTCTAAGCGAGACCTCAAGGGTCCCAGAGCTCGCGATTGACTTGGCGTTCGATGAGCACATCTCGAGGTCGCGGGCGTTCATCGAGGCAGGCCAGCCGAGGCTGGCGCTCGAGGAGCTGGCGGCTGCAGAGCGACACAGGTCTGCGGAGCCGCATCCCGACCGAGGGCGCATTCCGCTGCTCAAGGCGACAGCACTGTTTTCGCTCGGACGCGACGCCGAGGCCGAAGCGCAGCTCAAGCTGACCGCGCGCGGCCAGAGCGGCGTCGCGTCTGAAGGAATCCTTTTTCGGGCCCGCCGCGCTCTAAGGTCGAATCAAAACGAGCAGGCGCGCCGGTATATGGCGGAGATCGAGCGCCGCTACCCAAAGGAGCCCAGCGCAGACGAAGCCGGGTTCTTCCTGGGTTGGATCGACCTGCAGGCCGGTCGGTGGCCGGCGGCCGTCAAATCGTTCATCGCTTTCGAACGGCGGCACCCACACTCGCGGCGGCGAGACGACGCGATCTGGTTCGAGTCTTTGGCGCTGATTCTGCAGCGCAAGTACGAGGATTCGCGGCAAACGCTTCGCAGGCTGGTTCACCAGTTCGCGAGCTCGCCGCTCGTGCCTCAAGCCCGATACTGGATCGCGCGAAGTCTTCAGTTGTCGAGCGGCGATGTCGATCAACTGGCTGACGAGTACCAGCAGATCGTCCGGCTATTTCCGGGAAGCTTCTACTCGCTGCTGGCGGGATCCCGGCTGCGCGAGCTGGGAAGAGAGCGGCCGATCGCCTTTCCCGAATCACCCAAGGCGCCGGGCGGGCCGGCACCGTCCGACTTCGCGCTTGCAGTGGCGCTCTCCGACGCCGGGCTGGCCCGCGACGCAGCGGTCGAAGCAGCGCATCGCGTGGAGAGCGCTCGCAACCAGAGCGAAGCGGTCCGCATCGGCCACGCGCTACAGCGAATGGGTGAATACGGTCGAGCGTACGGCCTCGCGGCGCGAATGCTCTGGGGAAACGCCTACGGCAGCAAGGACGGGGAATCTCTCGCGCTGCTCTACCCGCGCGCCTACCCGCACCTCGTCGAGCAGCTCGCCAAAGAGCAGAGCGTCGACCCGTACTTCATCTGGGCGATCATGCGGCGCGAGAGCAGCTTTCGCGCCGAGGTCACCAGCTCGGCGAATGCCCGAGGCCTGATGCAGGTTTTTCCGCCGACAGCGGTGGAGATCTCCAAGCGCCTCGCGGTGGATGCTCCGGATCCGGAGGAGCTCTTTTCCGCGGAGGTGAACGTCCGCTTTGCCGCCTGGTACTTAGCGCAGCTCAAGGCGCGCTTCGGTCACCCCGCCCTTTGCGCCGCGGCGTACAACGCCGGACCAGGCCCGGTGAACCGATGGCTGTCGGAGCGAGGTGACCTGCCGCTGGACCTTTTCGTGGAGAGAATCCCGTACAAGGAAACGCGCGCCTACGTGAAGCAGGTGGTGGCCGACTATTTCACCTACCGCCAGCTGTACGAGACCCTCCCTGGCAACC
>Ga0126384_10001587_pt1 | contig 13526 bp, 21 predicted proteins | sample PanSoiMetPlot_36_FD_92543 | JGI IMG/M metagenome (GOLD analysis project Ga0126384, IMG submission 92543) | Tropical forest soil microbial communities from Panama - MetaG Plot_36 | ecosystem: Environmental > Terrestrial > Soil > Tropical forest > Bulk soil | place: Panama | collected 2016-02-17 | reverse complement strand
GCACTTTCCATCCGGACAACATGTCTCCGCGCTCGGATGTTCTATGCAAGCTGCCATTTGTTCCATAGTCGATAACATATTCCATAGGATCATGGCCATTGCCCATCCTATCATAAGCATTACCAGAATCGTAGCTCTATGTCTCAATGTGTTGTTCGTGTCTTGGGTGACAATCCGGCCTTTCCGCTCTTTATTGTCACCTCGATTAGCCCTCCGTCGATGGCATGGCGAATGGCAGCCTTGAAATCTAACTCTCGCATGATAGTGTGACAGTGTGAGTAGTATAGCTCCTTTGGTTCGATCCAGCCGAAGGCCCTGATGAAAGCTACGAGTTCGGCTAGGTGCTTCGCTTCGTCGACTACACCCACGCTCTCGAAGACCTTAATCATCGAGGCTTCGGCTGTTAGCAGGATTTGTTCGGCTTCTTCGAGATCCCCTTCGGTTATCGTGAGGTCATCCCGTTGCGCGGCGGCTAGGATCATAGCTAACTTGTGGAGGTGGGTTTGCTTCCTTGCCAGATAGCCTCCATATCTAGAGCTGGCGAGTATGGCGTTAGGAGCTTTGGGTCGTTTGTACCAATCGTCCCCCCACTTGAAGGCTTCGTTTGTGAGCTTGTACTCCCCGACGAGCTTCGCGATTTCTTTGAGGTCTGTGATGAGCTTTTGTTCTTCCGCCGCGTAGTCTTGCGCGTTGATGGTGCGAGACGGATAAGCTGTAAGATGCCGCTTGGAGTCTCCATACACAAATATAACCCGACTGCCGATCCCTTCCGCGAGGAGAGAAGCAGGAAAGTTGTTTTGCATCCACATGGGAGTAGTAGCGCCGATGACATTAAGCCACGGATTCTCGATGGTGATCTCGCCCGAATCCTTCGTTGTGTGATCGAAAGGCCGTTCCTTTCCGTCCCAAACGTCTGTAAGAAAGCTAACCAATCCTTTGTCGTCAGGTCGTAGAAACGTACCAAGCTCGCTAACTGAGCATGTGAGCGGCGACATGGCGAGCTTATCATTTTTGGCTCCGTTCTTGTATAGTCTGTATTCGAAGGCTAACTCGAATCTTTTTGCCAGACCGTGCCATGTCATTGAGTCGGGACCAAAGTGTATTCCCGGCACTTGCCTTAACAGCGAAAAGCCAATGTTCAGTGTCGTGGATTTCGCGACTATCCCTGGCGGGCCAACAAAGATGATATAGAAGTTCGGCGTCCACTTGAACAATCTCTGGTCGATCCATACACACCTCCTTAAGGCCCCTGCTATTGTGCTAACGCCGGTCCAGAAATGGAAGTCGAGTGGCGCCTCTGAGGGCGCCGTAAATTGGCAGTAGGCTTTCAGCCAGTTGCTGAAGAGCCGTGCCATTGGAAGCTCCGGGCGTTGGGGCGATTATTCTTATATTAATCGCCCTGTGTTATTGAGTCAAGCGGCTTTCTCCATGTCGTGTGCGAAGATGGTCTGAACGACTAAGCACGATCAGGTTGGATCGTGTGTTGTTCAGACCATTTCCGTCAATATGATGGACGTCGTATCCTTCGGGCGCTTTGGCTATGATTCTGTGCATCAGACCTAATCTCTTGTTATAGGCATACACTCTTCTTGAGTATGGCCCTTTGAGACGTCGCCATTTCCTTCTGCACAAGGAATCATAATCCTCGTCGTCGACGAAGACAATGTAGTTATCGTACATTCCTCTAAGGCGTATTATTCGCATTTCCCCATGTCCCCCCAACTTCTGTTGCTCTGCTTCAAATCCCAAGGAATATAGAGCGGATCTTCATAGGGGGTTTTCACCTTAAGCGTTTCCGCGATTTCCTTTGGCGAGGGGACCGATGGGGATTTGAACTGAAAATTGATCGAGTCGTGTGTTTGGAGGATGAGTCCGCTAAAGTCTCCAGGAGCGGGGAAGTACCCGCTGTCGCCGTGAGTGGGCCAATAGCGGGCTTCGAGCTGGAAGGCTCCGTAGTAGGTATTGATAGCGACAGTTGACTGCGGAATCCAGGCGAGAGCCTCTGTAAAGCAGCTCTCAATTCTATTAAAGAAGACGCGGCGGAACCCAAACGCGTTGTGAATAGTGCGATTGTGTTTAAGCTCTCGCTGTATTCTCTCGTGCCAGCGTTTAATTCCAGGGTGTAGCGAAAGCCAGCGATTATGGAATCGCTCTGCCTCTTTAACTGTCCAGCCGCGTTGGATAGCTGTTGTACGAGGTGAGCAGCCGTAGTCAATTCCGTGAACAGTGTGTTTGCATTCCTGTCGTTTTGCTCGTCGTGCATATGATCCTCCTAGGAGTTGTGTGAAAGCGGTTCCCCACATATCTTCGGCGTTCTTCTCGTGGATGTCGACACCATGTCGAAAGGCGTCTTTCAGATCGTCGTCCTCGGCTTCCCACGCTACGACTTGCGCGTCGGCACCTTTGAGGTCGGCTTCGAATTGGATGTAGCCGGGATCGCAGAGGAAGAGTTTTCGGACGTTGGGGAGAACGATACTGAGTGGCATTGTTAGGTTCCTGTGCTTCCAAAGCCAGCCGCCCCTCTTTCGGTGCTACTAAGTTCTTTGACTTCGAGGATATTAATGGGGGTGATGGGCATGACTACGAGTTGCGCGATCCTCATATCGTGTTCGACCCAGAAGTTGACGTAGCTGCCGTTGTAGACTAGGACTCGGATCTCGCCTCTATAATCGGGGTCGATTAAGCCTGGACTGTTTGTGACTGAGATCGAGTGCCTGCCTAGTCCGCTGCGGGGGCAGACGAACATGAAGCAATCCTTCGGCGTCTCGATACTCAATCCGGTAGCTATGTTAACTGTGGAGCAGGGCGGAACTAGAGTCTTAGACGGCTTGCCGTATTCCGTCATAATGTAGGCATGTAAGTCGTATCCGACAGCGCCGTTGCTCCAACGCTTCGGCAGCCGAGCTTGAGGGTGCAGCTTCGCTATCCTCAAGACCGGCATAAATCGCCGCACCTCGGTCATTCATCCTCCTCACCTTTCGTAAGGTTTTGCAAGTTGGTTCCCCTACCGAAGACGTTTTCGCTCGAACTTAAGCGATGTGTCTCGGTCCCGCCGGGATTATAGCTGCACCTCATACGCCCGTCGGGTTCTATGGGGGACTTGATGACGCTCATAGTATTAGTGACAGAGCCAGCATAGTCTAGTCTCCGAAACAATCCAGTAAATTCGGGATACTTCCGTTCCAATATAGCTAGGGCCTCTTTACCTACAGTACGGTTTCCCGTCTTGCGATTGTTGACGACGCTGAAACCCAATACGTCGTAGAATAATGTGGCCGTCTGTTGGGCGCTGCGATACCAAGGTTTGTCGGACTTCTTCTCGAAAGGCTTTACCATATCTTGTGGAACAATGCCGAGAAGCTCTTGATAGAAGGCACATTGAACCGCTTCCAGTTCAAAGAACATAGAGCCAGAGCGGGCTTGGTCGATTAGTATTCCCCTGTTCATCATGCGTAGGCACAGTGAGTTGGTCTTCATCTTAAAGGCCATCTGTTCTTCTTGGCCCACTTTTTTAATGAACTGGATTTGGTTCTTTGCGATCTCTAGGGTTCGGGCGACGTCTTCGCAGTTATAGCGCAACAGGTTATCGTCGACGCTGCTCCAGTCCTTTTCCTCGTCCTTCCAATACCAGTGATAGTCGCAATAGAGGGAGCTTAGGTAGCCGAGATCCTTAGGTGTCCCAGGGAAAAGGACATTCTGCGCCAGCATAGTGTCGTGGCGGAGGCGCGGGCTGCATCCGAGCCAATGCTGTATGTATTGAGTGTCGTAGATGTAGTTCTGTCCAACCAAGTAAATCTTAGGGTGAGTAAGGAGGCGGCGAATGAGTTTGATGATTTCGGCTTCTTCATCCACAGACCAATTCGAAACGAGTTCTCCGTTAGACTTCTTTGAACGAATAAACGGGATAGTAAGGGCAAAGGTAGGGTCATCCGAGAACCCCATGCACGAGATGAATCTTCGACCCAAGGTTTCGATGTCGCTTGCGAGGATGAGTTCATTTCCAGCGTCCATGTGATCGAGCCAGCAGCGCAGGTAGGCGGTGGCCTCGGTGTAGGTGGGACGGAATGTGAACTTGGGTGCAGGGTTGCGTCGCCAATCGTTGCGGAGGGCTTGAGGGACGCGGCAGCGAAGATCATGCAGGGTGGGGGAGTGTAAGTCCCATGACCGCATGACGGCGGCGGGGTGGATTATGGGTAGGAGTTTGGTCTTGAACAGTTCCGGCGGCGGATCGTAGGCTAAGTGTGGCTCGCAATAGAGCATCGAACCACGCCAGTTCATTATCCCGTTGGGGGCGTAGGTTTGGAGTTCGAGAGGGACTCGGCGGCCGTTTGATTCGCGTTGTACTTCGCTTCCAGTGACTTGTGAGAGCCCCCACAGACTCCAATTCCCTGCTGCAATAACCAAAGCACGAGGTCTAAAGGAAAGTTGACGGTAGAGGCGTTGCACCTCTGCATCAACCAAGCTGCTAGGTATAAGTCCTGCAACTCGTCGAGGGTTGGGATTCGTGTTCTTGGGGGTAAAGAATCGGAAAGTTTCGTTCCCATGTGGTTGCTCTGCGACTAGGTTGGTTCGAAAGACGGAATTGGGGTCTATGCCCGCTTCTTTGAGCAGGCTATCTAGTATCTGACCAGAGGGGCCTACGAAGGGACGGCGGCGGGCTTTCTCTTCAGCGCCCCACGATTCTCCTACAATAACGATAGGCGCATCGCGTGGCCCTGATGTGCCGTACCATAGCTCATGATCTTCCACCCTTGATTTCTCCGTCCGGTATGTCGATGGTCACGACACGATCTACGACGTGCCGCATGATCTCTTTAGCGAACTCGAACGCCTCTTGTTTGGTCATGCCGATCCAACTTACGTCCTTTCCGAAGTTGATAACAAACGTCTTGTTGTCCGGCATCATGCCCATCTGGAAGATGAGTTCTCCCTCATCTCCCTTGTGAAGTTTAACCATCAAGGACTCCTGTGCCAAAGACGTTGGCCATTGCGGTGTTGTAGTAGTCGGCGTCCAGTTCGATGCCTAAGCCGCGGCGCTTCAAGTCACGACAAGCGACGAGAGTAGAGCCGCTACCGCAACAAGGATCAAGGACACGATCACCAGGTAACGTGCTACAATTGACGAGCGCCTTAAGTAGTTCGACTGGCTTTTCCGCAGCGTGAGTTCTTGTATTACGAGAGACGCGGCGGAAGTCAAACACGTCAACAGGAGAAGCATTAAGACCACGTTGTCCTTTGGTAGCATAGAAGATGAACTCCGTTGTTATGCGGGGGCCCTGACCTCCCCACGGGGCCAGTCCTTCGGATTCGCTTTTCATCCATATTAGGGGACGACGAAAGACGGTCCAGCCCATGTTCGCGGCGGTTAGTTTGAGATAGGGAAACAGGTCGATGTCGCAGAAGATGAAAATATTGGCTCGTTGTTTGGTTAGTCGAAAGCCCTCTATTAGGATCGTTGTCGCCATGTTGCGAGCAGACACAAGATCGTCTTTATAGTTGTGATGATGGACAGTCCTGGCACGAAAGCCCGGCGAGCTTGCGTCGATACCGTATGGGGGATCGGCAACCACGAGGTCGAAGGTATCTCCTTCCAACTGAGGGAGTAGCGCGAATAGGTCCGCGCGCCGGATTTCAATGTCGGGCTTCCCATCGGCCGGGAGGGAGGCGAGTTGACGTTTGGCGAGTGCTGCAAGGATTTTCTCCTCTTCCTGTTTATAGATGATCTGGACAGCTTCGGCCGCATTGCGGGCCAAAGCGACTTTGGGATTGTTAAGATGTTTGGCTATGACAATAGATTGCGTAACGATCTTATGTGTTGATCTGGCTCCGCCGTCAGCATCGACAGCCATTCCGGCCTTTTGACTTAATTCCTTTGCGGTGTCGTGGACCGTTTGTGTGGGGTTCTGAGCTTGGCGCATTGTGTGGAGGGCGGCGTAGGCGCGGGCGCGATCCTGCCAGTCAAGCTGCTCTCGCTTCACATTCTCATCTAGCTCCGCCTCGAAGCGACCTACATCGTCGAGGTAGTCGCCGAGCGGAGTTATGGGAATAAGGCCGCCGCCGGTTGTAGTGTTGCCGCATTTGAATGTGAGGCCGGGGGTGTTGGATATTTCGATTAAGGCTTTAAGGCGTCGCTCCCCCGCGACCAAGACCCACTTCTGTGTATTGGGGTCTTGCCATGCGACGGGAGGATTGAGAAGCCCGACGTTGAGGATTGAGTCCTTGAGTTCGTTCAATGGCCCTGTTGCGATGGAGCTACGCTGTCGCGACTTGACTTCAATATCACTAATGTTGATGAGTTGCATTGTGGCCTCCAGGGAAAGAGGGGACGCAAGACAGATGGAGCGATAGTCCTGCGTCCCCAAGTGTAGGAGCCGCGCGGGACGAGAGTTCAAAAGCGCGGCTCCTACTCCCACAGCCTCCCAGACACGAAGAGGCGGCGGAAACTAGCTCAGGACTTACGGGTGTTCCCTGCCTGAGCCGTATGCGCTAGACGACTCGAACAACGCGCTCGATCTCGGCGCGCTTCCCTTTCGATCCGTCTTTGCGCGGGAACTCGACATGGACGACTTTGACCATGACGGGGCCGGCGCCGCGGAGCTTGCTGACAGACCAGGGGCCGTTGCCGTTTTGGCCGACGGCTTCTCTAATCCTACCCAGCTCGATGTTGTGGTTGGTCCCGCTGGCCAACTTCTTCCCATCCTCTTCCAGATCGAGGATGAGTTGCTTCACGATGACGACCTTATCGCGCGAAAGCTCGGCCTTTACTTTGTCGTCGTTGATGACGAAGGGGAGGTTGAGCTTGAACATCTTGCCGGGAGTTCCAGCCCGTGCGCCCTTTTTGTATTCGAAATCGACCGTCTCGAAAGCATCGCGATCGAAATCGTCGATCGCGGCTAAATATTCGCCTTGCGGGACGAGAGTGAATTCCGTTGCGAGCGGCTCGTCCACCGTCTCTTGCATGAAGGTGTCGGGATCGAAAGACATAGTGTGTGTCTCCTTTATACCGCCTTTGTGAGTGTGGGTGGCATCGTCTTCGGTGCCACGACAGGTTCGGATGAGGGCGGCGGCGGTGCCTCAATCGAAGCCTGGCGACGCCGGTAGGCGTCAATGATAGGGACGAAAGATGGTGACAGGTCTGACGCGATTGGTAGGGAACGGTTCTTGAGGTCCATTTGGTTTTCGATGGTAGACCATGTGAACTTGGCTGCACCCTTGTCTAAGGTCCGTTTGGCTAGGACGACTTCAGAGAAGTAGCGGGGGATTTTGGGAGCTAACTTACGGCCTAGCGTTGAAACCATTGTCTGTGTGGCGCCAGTTAGTTCGTTTACTTCCCTCTCGATGTGGGCTACGAGAACGAAGAAGTAATGCCTGTCAGCTATGGCTTTTGTGAGGAGGGCTTCGAGGAAGTTCATCGAGACTCCCCATTCGCCCACATGAGCGGCGGGTTTGTAGCCGACAGTTAGCATCCACGATATGAGGTTGAGTCCGGATAAAGAGTCCCAGACTAAGGCACGGTCGTTTTCCCACTGATCGACAGGTCCGAAGGCTTTGCCCGTGCGCTCGCATTTGAAGTTCTTGAGTTGGTTCAAGAACTTAAAGGCGGTCTCGCGTGTGGCGTCTTTGCCGACGCCCACTTTGATGTTTTGTATTTGCTCGAAGCCCATCGTGCCGATGGTCTTTATCATATCGTCCAAAGCCATCCAGCCCATTGGAGTAGGGGGGCAGTAGTTCCAATGGAGCTTGCTCATGTCGAGCTTGCGACGATTAACGGAGTCGATGAGAGAGCCGATACCGTCGGGCTCGGTGACGATGACGAAGGTTTCGAGTCCTCCTTCGATTAGGGTCGCTAGGCAGTCGGTCTTGCCGCTGCCGGTTGGTCCCATTACTAGAGCCGATGGGGGCTGGATGACGTGGAAGGGTATAGTCATCTAGCACCCCAATGCCGCTCTATGGCGTCGGCATTGTCGTTCAGTTCGCGTGCCATTTCACGCATTGACTGGACGAGCAGGGACATCCGGTTGTTCACAGATTGGATTGGTGGTGGACGTCTAAACGTTTGCTGTGGAGGCGGCGGCTCCTCTTCTCTTGCGACCGGGTCCACTGTGCGTGGCTGTACCTGCGACGACGGCGTTTGCTTGTCTGATTGCACTGGCTTCATCTCCTGATTTTGAGAGGACAGAGTTGGCGACGTTAGCCCACATCCGTTGAAGATGTGGGGAGTTGGCTTTGTTGGTGTGACGATAGGCGTCTCTACTTGTCCAGGGCATTTGGGTTCTCCTTTCCCCCGCCGCCTCCACCCTCTGTGTAGGTGACGAGCTTTAATCCGCAGTCTTTGCATTCGAAGGTGGTTTGTCCTCGTGCTTTCTTTTCCAGCGCGCGGCGGGTTATCGCTTCCAACTTATGAGCAATACGCCACGCGGCTTCAGTCGTACTGCGTCCATGATCCCGCAGATGCTCGACGGCTGCTTGTAGTGTTCCAATCTCTTGCTCGGTTAATGGGCTCATTCCTTCCACCTTAGCTCGCGGCCAATGACTTCCTCGCACCTATCCGTCCACGGCTCGCCACTCTTGATAGCCGATTGCGCAAACGCCAGCGCCGCCCGCAGCCGCCTAATCCGACTTTCTTTGGCGTCGAGATGCGCTTTGTTGTACGGAATGCCGCCCGCAGAACAAAGAAGCGGCTCAACAATGTCGCTCATATCTTCCCCTTGCAGCGCCGCGCGTAGCAGCGCAATCTCGGCCGCAACTTTGTTCTGATCGAGTATCCGACTTTCGCCGCTGTGTTCAATGTACCAATCGCTCGGCAATCCGTAGCTCATGCCTTGTCCACCCTCATTCCTTGCGGGCGCTCGCGCGGCGGATCATGTAGCTGTTGCTCCCGCCACCACCGCCACACATGTAGCTGACGTACTTGGCGTTTGCGGGGACGCAAACGGTGAGCGCGCGGCGCGCCTTCTCAATTCGCTCCTGACGAACCCATAAGCCGGTGGCTTCAGGATGATTGCGGTTGACATATTCGAGGCTGTCGATGCAGTCGATCAGCAACGCCCGCAGCCGCTCGATCTCGGCTTCCATTTCGGCCGGTGACATCGCCCAAGTGGCTTTGTTGCTCATTCCTCCTCCTCCAGCGCGCATTGGCGAGCCTCACCTAGAGCTTGCCCGTTGCAACACAATAGCCGATGAAGATGGCCACAAGACCAGCGATGAAAAGACCCATCGGAAGCATGTTATACATTTGTATCTAGTCCTCGTCGTCTATCGCAAGAAAACGCTTTGCATCCGTCATCGAATTGTAACTCCTCGTGAAAGACCTTTCATGTGTGGGAGGATGATCTCGTCGATTATCGGGGGCTTGAGACCATACATCTCACAGACACGGCGGACGATTTCTTCATCCCATCCGGTAAAGACGAAGGGAGGATTCTTGATGATGACTGAGGCCCGAACGGGCATTATGTTTTCGATGTGGACAATAGCGGGGGCAGCGATGAGACTGCCGAAGCCGATGAGGAAGTTGCGGCGGCTTGTGACGATCATAGTGGTATCTCCCCAAAGTAACGTAGTTCTTGATCCGTACTGAGGAACGAGCCGATGCCGCCGTTGAGGAAGTTGCAGTAAGCGGCGGCTTCGTTCTCGGATTTGAAAGTCTTGACGCCACGCCAGCTTCCATTGCCGATATACATTCCAACGGCCCACTTACCTTCTTGAGTCTTTTGATATGTGTGCATCTAGCGCACCAATGCGGGGTTAGAAGGTTGCGGATCGGGGTTGTGATCGAGTGGGTTCCAGTGACGGATGTCGAACTCGGTGAGCCAAGAGTCGGGATTAGGACTACCACATACGGTCATAAAGGCACAGTTACCATAGGCCGTACAGGTCTCACCTAAGTTAAAGTCGAAGTAGCCCTTCTCCCAACATCGGCGCATACGCCATAGGTCGCGGCGGAGTTGTTCGTACCATCGCTTGACAAGGAAATTGCTGTAGGGACGGATCGCCTCGGCAAACTTGATCTCGGTCTTGAGTAATGCTATGCCCCTGATAACGGCGGTGTCTATGTCGATGCCGACTTGTTGGCAGGCCCAGACGTAGCCGATGAATTGGCTGCGTAGGTTCCATTGGTCCGCCCAGTCTTTGCCTATGCCGCGTGTGGTTTTCTCGTCCAGTATAACGGGACGATGCTGCATGTGGCCTAGCATGTCAAACTTGCCACCGTAATGGAAGGATGCTTCGGGATCTATTGGGTGTGAGGGGAAGCCGCCCTCTTCCTCGGTCTCTGTGACTGGTTCGAGGCCAATGCTAAAGCGGTACTCTAGCGTCGGCTTGTCATCGGTCATATAGGGTTGGACGAAGTCAGTGAGCGGAGAGTAGGCTTTGAAATACTCCTCAACAGCATACCATGTATTGTCGCGGGTCTTTCCCGGCTTCCATTCCGGCGGCTCCAGATCTCCCCACGCGACCATGAACTTAGCGTGGGCGATGACGAGGGCGTCGGCTAGTGATTTGCCGTGGCCAAAGACTTGGCTGCGAACCTCTTCGAGAGCTATAGCAAAGCAACCACCTGCATGTAAGTCAATGCTTACTCCCTTCGGGCGGTAGCCCTGATGGAATTCGAGATGAAACTTTTGCGGACACGCCCTGAAGCAGTTCATCATCGTCGCGTCGATTAGTTGCGGGAGATGTGGCTTTGTGGTCGTCGATTGTTTTCCATTCAGACTCATCGGCTAGTTCCTTCCGTGTCCGTTGTATGTAGTGTTGGTCGATGACGGCGGCGAGATCTGCTAGTAGGAATGCGCGTTGAGTTATCACGCCGCCGCTGGATAGTCGTTCCGCGCTGAGACGAAAGACATCCGTTATCCAGTCAACGGCGTCGTCGAAGCCTTGAAGGTAGCTCTGCCGATCCATGTTAGAAATCCAGGTCGTCAGCGGTGGCGATGCGTCTGATGCCGTTGGTACGCTTTTGACGCGGCGGCCCGGCGTTCTTGCGGCGCAGGGTCGAGGTGAGGAGGGCGAGTTCCCGAAGGAGTTCGATGGGAACGTCGGGATCATCGTAGCCCTTGTATTTAGTCGTGAGCGAGCTGACGATCTCGCGGCGGCGAGCTTCTAGCTCAGCGGGGGTTCGTTGATCGTCCATGTTAATTCCTTCGACCTCGCAGCTCGATTAGGGTCGGAACGGGCGGCAGTTGATCGTCGGCGAGGCCGCGCTCCCGCGCCTCCCACCAAGACAATAGAGCAACGATTAGCTTGTTGCGGGAAGCGTAAATGGGTTTCTGATGTATCGGGTCGAGAAGCAAGTATTCGATCTTGCCCGCTAAGGTCGCGGGCATGTTAATTTTCCAGGGCGTACTTAGGTCGTCGTTAAATGGCCGAGGCATGTTGATTGCTCCTACTCTGTAACCGCGGCGGCCTCTTGCATTGTCCTTGGCTGTCCCAGGTCGAATGTGTAGCGGGTTGACGCAGCAACGGTTATCACAGATATGGCATGACTGAAGTCCTTTGGGAAACTCTTTGCCATTGAAGATTTCCCAGGAGACCCGATGAGCAAGAACTTTGTATCCTCCAAAACGTCCGTACCCATCCCTGTCTTTGTATCCCTTCCACAGCCAGCAACCGCTAGTTATGTCTACTTCCTTGAGGAACCTGTCTATCGTGACCGGATCGTGCATGAAGTCGGTCCTGCTGCGGGCGATTAACCGCAGAATAACCGCCCTGTTATGGAATGTCAAGGGCTTTTTCGAACTTCCCTCGATTTTTTTTCAGCTTCAAGCGTTTTCCAGCTCATGCGTAAGAGGTTGATTGTGTTATCCTCTGAGGCTCCCATCTCTTGTGCGAGGTTTAGGGTAACGTGAGCTAGGCAACACATTAGAATTTGGGCTGTTTGCTTTGATGAGAGGTTCATCACTTCGCAGCGCATTATTGTGTCTTTGTACCACTTACCCAATCTTTCGTGAGCGTTTTGTGTGAGGTCATATTCGATGGACATTAGCGATTTCTCCTCTGTGCTGCGTTCTTGATTACGTTGTATTGCTTCTCGGTGAGGAAGCCCTTCTCTTGCCACCATTTGTAGACATCGTCGACATAGGCTTTGAATGTGCCTAGGTCGCGGCTTGTTAGGATGGCGAAATAGTCTTCGATCTCGCTTGCGTCGGTGTGTTTGATAACGGGGTCGCCTCTCATGCGACCGATGCTAGGAGCCTTGGCAAAGGGATCAACGTCGACCATTGGGACTTTGCCGCGTAAGACCTCGTCCCAATTAGCGTTGTGCCGGGCGAGGGCGGCGTTGGCCATCCTCACAGCATTAAGGGCCTCGCCGTCGTTAGGCGATGTTGTCATAGCTAATAACTTAATTAACATTTGGATATTAAGATCGTCGTTCATATTGGTCCTCCATCACTTCGGGATGGATAAATGTGATGGGCCGGCCTATCTTGTTGGCGAAGTCCACTTCGCCTTTGACTCCCTTAGAGTCGTCCCATCCTGGGAGGGTGAGGATGATGAGTCTGTTGGAGTTGAAGAGCATGACTTTGTTATAGGTTTCCCAGAAGTCGTAGTCGCGAGGGAGGTAGTAGCGGCGGGCGAGTTCGTGGCAATGAACTATGGGCGAGTAGACCCAGATGTGGTTCTTGAGATGCCAGTGGACGCAGCACATTGCAGCGTCATGGCGTTCGTCCATGATGGCCAGGTCGGCGTGAGAGTAGGGAGAGGCGAGGTAGGAGTATTCGTATTTCATTAGCACCAACTCCTTCGCTTGGGACAGTGGTTGGCGGAACAGATATAAGGCTCGGCGAAGCCTTGAGTTACCATGTGATAGGCGAGAGGGATTTCGTCGCCTTCGTCGGTTTTGAGGAAGCCTTCCATACAAAGGCGACCATAGTTTTGTGTGGCGCAGGTTCGCAGTTCAAAACGCAACCGAGGTAGAAGCGACTGGAGTTCCAATCGTGCGCGAGCAGCTAGGGCGCGCTCTCTTGGACAGGGAGCGCCCATTTCTGGAGTATTGTAGTCGGTGAGGCGTATGAGAACGCCTCCCGACTTTATTGTATCGCCATCTATTACTATGGGAGTATTGATGGCGAGCGTTAGTAAAACGATCAGCTCCTTAATCATGATCGTCGTTTTCTTTTCGGACCCTAGGTAGAGGGGGATTTGTGAGGTTCGAGTCGCGAAGGATGTGAGCGGCGGATTCCCATACCGACGCTCTTGAGCGACAAAGCTCGTCGTGCTTGGAACGGGGCGATGTGCCTTTGATGTTGTCCCGTTCGAGCTTTGCGTTGCGCTCGAAGTAAACAGCGACTGCTTCGAGATTGTCGAACTTGTACATCATTGCTTGAGTCCTTCGTCGATTGCTTTGGCGAGAGACATTAAGAGGTCGCCGCGATTGGAAGCGATCGAGGCCTGGACGAGACAAAGGATCTTGATCTCAACCTTGGCATCGTCGCCGGGGAGGGCGGTTCGCGAGAACTGATAGGCGCTCTCCGCCTCGGTGAGGAGTTTGTCGCGAATGGCGTGCCAGTTCATGCGAGCACCAGTAG
>Ga0126384_10001586_pt1 | contig 13528 bp, 12 predicted proteins | sample PanSoiMetPlot_36_FD_92543 | JGI IMG/M metagenome (GOLD analysis project Ga0126384, IMG submission 92543) | Tropical forest soil microbial communities from Panama - MetaG Plot_36 | ecosystem: Environmental > Terrestrial > Soil > Tropical forest > Bulk soil | place: Panama | collected 2016-02-17 | reverse complement strand
GACGGCAGCGTGATCGCGATCATCTCGCGCGACTCGGTGCTCGGGCCCCTCACCGGCGCGAGCGGCGCGCTGTTCGACCCGCGCACGATGTCATGGCTCGGCAGCCCGACGAGCGAAACCAATGTGTGCATCGCGTACCACACCGCGGCGGTGAAGACCGCGCAGGACCTGTTCGCCCGGCCGCTGATCGTCGCCGACAGCGGCCCGGGCACCGGCACGCGCAGCTATCCGAAGGTGCTGGGCGAGCTGCTCGGCATGAAGTTCAAGATCGTCGGCGGCTTCCGCTCGTCCGCCGACGTGTTTCTCGCCATGGAGCGCGGTGAGGTCGAGGGGTTCTGTGAAAGCCTCGACAGCGTGCGCAACCGTCGCCCGGACTGGATCCCGGGCGGGACGGTCGCGGTGCTATTTCAGGGCGGCGCCGCGCCGCATCCCGACCTCAAGGGCGTGCCGTTCATTCCCGATCTCGCGCGCACGCCCGAGGAACGGCAGATCATCGAGTTCCTCTATGCGGGCCAGGGCATCGGCCGGCCGTTCGTGGCGCCGCCGCAGCTTGCGCCGGAGCGCCTCAAGGCGCTGCGCGACGCCTTCGACGCCACCATGACGGATCCCGATTTCGTCGCCGAGGCCAACAAGAGCGGGCTTGCGATCGCGCCGATCTCGGGCACGCAACTGACCACGCTGGTCGCGAAGATCTACGCGACGCCGAAACCGATCATCGACCGGGTCGGCGCCATGCTGAAGTAGGCCGCTGCGGAGCCGAGCGCAAAAAAGCGCGGGACAGATGCCCCGCGCCAGGTGGGACGTCCTGGGAGACGTCGGAGAGCCGTTCAGATCGGGGACGGCACCACCACGATCCGCGCCATCATGCCTCCGTCCTCGTGCTCGAGGATGTGGCAGTGATAGACGAACTCGCCGAGCTGCGTGAACGGGATATCCATCACCAGCGTCTGCGACACGCAGTGGCCGCTGCGCCATTGCGCGACGGTGCAGACGCCGTTCTGGTTGTTGTTGACCTGATCCGCGATGGAGTCGTCAGGCGCCGCAACGCCCAGCGGGAAGTTGTCCTGAACCACGCCGCCATTGGTGCCGTTCATCGTGAACCGCGACTGGTGCAGATGGAAGTTATGATTCTCGGTCGACAGCTGGACCAGTTCCCACGTCTCCTTCACCGGTGACTGACCCGGTCCGAGCGGCAGGCAGACGATCGTGTGCGACGGATCGAACTGCTCGAGCTGGTCGGGACCCGGCTTCTGCGAGCCCGGCACCACCTTGCCGTTCTGGTCGACCTCCTCGTAGCCGAGTGCGAAGGTGTCCGCAGTGGCCACGTCCGAGAAGCCGAAGAAGATGCGGCGACGATGGCCCGAGGGCAGCGGGTTGCAGCTCGTCGACGGGGCCATGGCCGGCGCCACCGCGGTGCTTGCGCTCGCGACCTGCGTCTTGAAGATGCCGCTGGCCTGGTTGAGGGCCGCCGCGTCGGTCGGGCCGTTGACCACGAGCTGGGTGCTCGTGAGCTTGGGCGTGCCGGTCTGATTGAACTGCACCTTGGCGAGATCGACCGCCGGCCATAGATCGCCGGAGCCCATGGTGAGCCCGACCATCTTCAGCGTGGCGGAGGCGCCGAGCTGCGGCGGCGTGATGCGGCCCTGGGCATTGCGGTGCGTGACCCAGATGTCGGTGCGCGAGCTCGGCATCATGACGATCTCGTTGACGCAGACCGGCACCGTCGAGCCGATCACCACCACGTCCGGGCACGGCACGATCTTGAAGCGGCCACCCGCCATCTTCACCATGGTCCCGGGCGGCGTGTCCTGCGGCAGGTGAACCGCGACGCCGTCGATGGCGAGGAGCTGCACGGTCATCGGCTGCTTCGTGCCGTCATCGACCAGCTGCAGATCCCAGCTGAGGCTGCCCGCACCGGTGCCGAGACGCCAGATCTCGCCGTCTGGCGACGTGATCGGAATGTTGGGGAACTGCTGCCCGTTGAGGGTCATGTACCACTTGCCACCGGTGAAGTTGCTGCCTCCATCGGCGCTGTTGTCCTGGCCCGGACACGAGCCGCGACGGATCTCGCCGGGCGCCGGGAACTGGGCGCAGAAGTCCGGATCCTCCTGGTTCAGCACCTCGCCGTTGACGACCGGCTGCGGGCCGCTGTCGAACTGCACGGTGCCGGCGGCGACGACCTGCATCTCCTTGAGCATGATGTGACGGACATTGGCGTCCGGCCACGACGTGTTGGATACATCGCCGCGCACGTTGTCGCCGATATTGCCGATGGTGATGAGCCCGGACATGCCCTGCACCACTTGATTGAGCGCGATGCCGTGCACGTGCGGGTGGAACCAGAACAGGCCCGACGGATGATTCGCGGGGATCGGAATCTTGTAGTCGACCGTGTCCATCACGATCGGCCCGTGCTGATGCGTCGTCTGCGGGACCGGGACGCCGTTCGCCGAGTTGAAGATCGTCACGAAGACGAAATCGCCGAAGGTCGGATCCTGCCGCGAGGCGGCACGCGCCGGCGTCAGGAGGCCGTGGGTGTGCAGGTTGGTCGGGTTGAGGAAGAGGTTGGCCTCGCCCGGTTCGGTCTCGTGGTTGAGCTTGTTGGGATCGACCTTGGGCAGCCGGTTGACGAACCGGATCTTCAGCGTGTCGCCCTGCTGCAGGGCAAGCCGCGTGCCGCCATAGGGCGAGACCGTGGCGCTGCCCGACGGGCAGCTCAGCCCGGACGCCGGACGCGGACAGATCTGAAAGACCCATCCGGTCGGATGGATGACAGAACGGCTGCCCGGCGGTACGAACGAGATGGTCGGGATCGGCTGCGGCATCGCCACCATCATGATGTCGAGCACGCCATTCTGGCTCTTGAACACCGGCGGCTCGGCGAGATTTTGCGCCGCGGCCGATTGCACTCCGGCCCACAAGGCAGCGACCGCGCCCGCCGCCCCGATCCAGCGGCGTAGCAAGGTTACATGTAAGCGTTTTTCATTCGACACGGGCTTCCCTCCTTTTCGTTTTTTCACGCGATTCGATTTGACGAAGCACTCAGTTTGAACTTTACTGTACCTAACATGTTAAGACGGTTTCAACCACAATTTACAGGTGTAAGCCGGTACGAAAACACTTATTCTCGGAATTTCTTTTCGTATTCGCGGTGGTGAAAACTTTCTATTTGCGGCGCGTGAAAACTTTCGCGTTCGCGGTGCGTGAGAACTGTTGGCGCGAGGGGCGGGGAACCTTATAGCGGGATGGTTGTATATAGAGAGCGGTTGATGGGGCGCGGCGTAACGACGGGGAGGGAACGATGTGGTCGGCCGTCCAATGGATCTGCGCGCTGGTTGCGATGTCCTGTATGGGGCCGCCCGGGGTCGGGGTGATCCAGTCCGCCTACGAGCACGAAGCCGCGACCGGCAACAAGCTGCACGACAAGGACCTGCAGGTCCTGCAGTCCAAGTGCCACGACAACGGCAACGACGGCTATCTGTGCGAGGTCACCTTCATTTCGAAGAGCGACCCGACCGAGCGGCTCTATTTCGACGTCGTCGCGGTCGCGCACGCGAGCGACGGCTGGGAGCTCAAGAGCGGGCTGTGCAAGCGTTGAGGGCGGCGACACAATACGGGTGACCACTGACACGGTGACATCGCGCGGCCGCGCGGCACGCTCGCGCCCCTTCCGATGAGCACGTCTGGGACGGAATGCGCGAAGGGACGCGCCGCGCCCGTTGCCGAAAGTCACCGCCTCACTTGAGTTGATCCGCCACCTTGGCGATGCCGGCGGCCGCGCAGGCCTCGTCCTTCTCCTGGCCGGGTGCGCCGGAGACGCCGACCGCGCCGATGGTCTCCTCCCCGACATTGATCGGCAGCCCGCCGCCGAGCGCAATGACGTCGGCAAGATTGCGCTGCGCCGCGAGCGGTCCCTCGCTGCTGCGCTTCGCCCACTCGGCCGACGGGCGGCGGAAGGTGCGCGCCGTATAGGCCTTGCGCCGGGCGAGCTCGGCGGTGTGCGGCGCGGTGTTGTCGCCGCGCAGGAAGCCCACCATCTGCCCGGCGCGGTCGACCACCGCGACCGACACGTGGTGGCCGTCCTTGAGGCACTGCTCCATGGCGGCGTTCATGATCGCGTTGGCCATTGCCATCGACACGTTGCGGTCCGTCCGCACGCCTTGCGCCGCTGCCGCCGCCGTCGCGGCGGCGAGTGCCAGCGCGACCGCGGCGACCCGTTGAAACCACATGACGTCCTCCCTCAGGCTCCCTGCTCGTTCCCTATTCGGTTGTGGGCGCCACCCCTTCGGGGTGCAAGCGGCGGCGCGCACGCCCCCGATCAATCAGAAAAACCAGCGTCGGATCAACCCCTTGAGGCGGCGCCGCACGCCACCGCGCGGTCCCGCCCGGCGTCGCGCAGGCGCAGCGCGGCATTGCGCTCACACGTCCACTTGGCTATACGGGCGGGCACGCAACGTATCCGTTGATCGGGCCGCCCTGGCCCGGCCCCGGGGGGATTGCGCGCCGTCCGGCGCGCCGGCCAAACTTGAGATTTCCCAGAGAGTTGATGATGTCCTCAACCTTCGACACGGTCGCCAATATCATCGCCGAGACCTGCGATATTCCGCGCGAAAAAATCCAGCCCGAGAGCCACGCGATCGACGATCTCGGCATCGACAGCCTCGATTTTCTCGACATTGCGTTTGCGATCGACAAGGCGTTCGGCATCAAGCTCCCGCTCGAGCAGTGGACGCAAGAGGTCAACGACGGCAAGGCGACGACCGAGCAGTACTTCGTCCTCAAGAACCTGTGCGCCCGCATCGACGGCCTGGTTGCGGCCAAGGGAGCCTGAGCGGGCTCCCCTCCATGCGGATCGAGTATTTCCAGCTCATCGACCGGATCGTCGACCTCGACCTTGATGATCGGACGATCCGCGTCGATGCCCAGGTGCCGAACGAAAGCACCATCTTCGAGGGGCATTTTCCCGGCCATCCGCTGATGCCCGGCGTGCTGCTGATCGAGGCGATGGCGCAGACCTCGGGCTGGCTCGTCATCGCGGCGACGAAATTCGAGCGCATGCCGTTCCTCGCCGCCGTCAAGGAGGCAAAGCTGCGCTCGTTCGTCATCCCGGGCCAGCTGCTCTCGATCACCGCCAAGCTCCTGCATGACGGCTCCGGCTTCGCGATGACGAAGGCGTCGGTCGTGGTCGCCGGCAAGCCGACCTGCGAGGCCGAGCTGACCTTGCGCGTGATGCCGTTTCCCGACCCGCGCCTGCGCGCCAACATGGAAGAGATGGCGGTGCGCATCGGCTTCCCCGCGAAGGCGCTCGCCCATGGTTGAGGCGGTGGCCACGCCGCGCGAGGCCTGGATCACCGGGATCGGCATCGTGTCGTGCCTGGGCGAAGGGCTCGACGCGCACTGGCAGGGCTTTGCCGACGGCAAGCGCGTCGTCGACACCGAGACCTTCGCGCCCTACATCGTGCATCCGCTCGCGCCGATCGACTTCGACAAGCAGATCCCGAAAAAGGGCGACCAGCGCCAGATGGAGCCGTGGCAGCGCATCGGCACCTACGCGGCCGGGCTCGCGCTCGACGGCGCCGGCTGCAAGGGAAACAAGGAGCTGCTCGGCCGCATGGACATGATCGTCGCGGCCGGCGGCGGCGAGCGCGACGAGGCGGTCGACGGGGCGATTCTCTCTGCGCTGCCGAATGCCGCCAAGCCCGATCTCTTCCTCAACGAACGGCTGATGAGCGACCTGCGGCCGACGCTCTTTCTCGCCCAGCTCTCCAACCTGCTCGCCGGCAACATCTCGATCGTGCACGGTGTCACCGGCTCCTCGCGCACCTTCATGGGCGAGGAGCTCGCCGGCGTCGACGCGACCCAGATCGCGCTCGCGCGCATCGCGGCGGGGCAGAGCGAGATCGCGCTGGTCGGCGGCTCCTACAATGGCGAGCGGTCCGACGTGGTGATGCTCTACGAGTTCGGCGGCTACTGCCTCAAGGGCGACTTCCGCCCGGTGTGGGAGCGCGAGGCGGGCCCGGGCTTCGCGCTCGGCTCGCTCGGCGCCTTCGTGGTGCTCGAAAACAAGGCGCACGCGACGGCGCGCGGCGCGACGCCGATCGCGCGCCTGTCGGCGGCGGCGAGCGGCTATTCCCGTCGCGCCCAACCGGGCGCGATCAAGGACGAGCTTGCCAGGATGTGGCCGCGGGTCGCCGGCGCGCTGCGGCCGGCGGGCGCCGCCGTCATCTCGGGCGCGACCGGGGCTGCGCCCGCGACCGCCGAGGAGAAGGACTTCCTCGCCGCCCAATCCGAGCTGCCGGTGCGCGCCACCGGCAGCCTGGTCGGACACGGGATCGAGCCGCAGATGGTGATGAACGTCGCGCTTGCGGCGCTGGCGGTGAACCGGGGTAAACTGTTTCCGCCCTGCGGCGCCCTCGAACGGCCGATGGAGGGCGCGCTCACCCAAGCGGTGGTGACCGGCGTCGGCCATTGGCGCGGCGAGGGGCTCGCGCTAGTCGAAGCGATCGGCTGAGCGGTAGCGATCCAGGAGACCAACATGGCATCTGTTCGCGACAAGTCGGGCCGGCCCGTGGTGGTCGTCACCGGCATGGGCGTCGTCACCTCGCTCGGCGCCGGCAAGGCCGACAACTGGGAGAAGCTCACCGCCGGCCAGTCCGGCATCCGCGCCATCAGCCGGTTCTCGACCGGAGGGCTGAGGACGCGCATCGCCGGCACGGTCGATTTCGTGCCGGTCGACCCTCTCACCTCTCCGGCGCTCGCCGGCCGCCTCGCCGACATGGCGGCCGAGGAGGCGGTGGCCCAGTCGGGCGTCGGCCGAAACGGACATTTCCCCGGGCCGCTCTTTCTCGCGGTCGCGCCGGTCGAGGTCGAGTGGCCGCAGCGCCAGGAGGTCGCCAAGGCGTCGGGCGCGAACCAGCAGGTCACCTACACCGACCTGATCCGGGCAGCATCGAGCGGCAAGTTCCGCCACTATCACGAGCGCTTCATGTTCGCGTCGGTCGCGGACGGGCTGGCGCAGAAGTTCGGCACCGAGGGCGCGCCGGTGTCGCTGTCGACCGCCTGCGCGTCGGGCGCGAGCGCGATCCAGCTCGGCTTCGAGGCGATCCGCCGCGGCGAGACCGACGCGGCGCTGTGCGTCGCGACCGACGGCTCGGTCAACGTGGAGAGCCTGATCCGGTTCTCGCTGCTGTCCGCGCTGGCGATGTCGAACGATCCGCCGCAGGGCGCGTCGAACCCGTTCTCCAAGAACTGCGACGGCTTCGTGATGGCGGAAGGCGCCGGCGCGCTGGTGCTCGAAAGCTACGAGGGGGCGACCGCGCGCGGCGCAAAGATCCTCGGCGTGATCGCCGGCTGCGGCGAGCTCGCCGACAGCTTCCACCGCACCCGCTCGAGCCCGGACGGCAAGCCGATCGTCGGCTGCATGCGCAACGCGCTCGAGGACGCCGGGCTCACGCCCGAGGACATCGACTACATCAACGCGCACGGCACCGGCACGCCGGAGAACGACAAGATGGAATGCCAGTGCGTCACCACCGTGTTCGGCGAGCGCGCCAAGCAGATCCCCATCTCGTCGACCAAATCGATGATCGGCCATACGCTGTCGGCCGCCGGCGCGATCGAGGCGGTGGTCACGCTGATGACGCTCGAGCACCAGCGCATTCCGCCGACCATCAACTACAACATCCCCGATCCGGCGATCACGCTCGACGTGGTACCGAACGTCGCCCGCGACGCCAGCATGCGGCGTGCGCTGTCCAACTCGTTCGGCTTCGGCGGACAGAACGTGTCGCTCGTCATGGCGCGGGAGCCGAACTGATGAGCGACGCTCCGGTCAAGCGGCGTGCGCTCGTCACCGGCGGCGGGCGCGGGCTGGGCTCCGCGATCGTGCGTGCGCTCGCGGCCGCCGGCCACGACGTGACCTTCACCTACCGCTCGGCGACCGCCGAGGCGGACGCGCTGGTCAAGGAGCTCGCCGCCGCGCATCCGGGACAAAGCTTCGCGGCGCGCGCGCTCGACCTCGCCGACAAGGCGGCGGTCGACGCCTTCGCGGGCGCGATCGGCAGCGAGGCGCCGGTCACGATCTTCGTTCACAACGCCGGCCAGAGCTACGACGCGCTCGCCGTCATGATGGACCAGACCAAGGCGGAAGCCGCCATGCAGGTGAACTACTGGTCGTTCACGCGCCTGGTGAACACCGTGGTGCGGCCGATGATGCGGGCGAAGTTCGGCCGCGTCGCGGTGATCGGCTCGATCACCGCGCTGCAGGCGAACCAGGGCAACGCCGCCTATGCGGGGTCGAAAGCCGCCCTGCTCGGCTACATGCGCACGCTCGCGATCGAGGTGGCGCGCACCGGCGTCACCGTCAACTACGTCGCGCCCGGCTTCATCGACACCGCCATGATAGCGCCCTATGAGAAGTACCGCGAGAAGATGGAAGAGCAGATCCCGGCACGGCGGTTCGCGACGCCGGACGATGTCGCCGCCGTGGTGGCGTTCCTTGCCTCGCCGCAGGCCGCCTACATCACCGGCGCGGTGCTGCCGGTTGACGGCGGACTCTCGGCGGCGATAGGCATCCACCGCTGATCCTTTCCGTTCTTTCGTAGCGTCCGGAGTCACGATGCGTGCGCTCACCCTCGTTGCCGACCGCAAGATCGAGCTTGCCGACCTCGCGCCGCCGCCGCCGCCGCAGGCCGGCGAGGTGCAGGTGCGCGTCAAGGCGGTGGGCTTGAATCACCTCGACCTGTGGGGCTTCCGCGGCATGGCCTTCGCCAAGCGCAAGCTGCCGCTGGTCATCGGCGCGGAAGCGGCCGGCGAGATCGCGGCGGTCGGCCCCGACGTCACTGCGTTCAAGCCGGGCGACCCGGTGGTGATGTACGGGGCGCTGACCTGCGGCACCTGCAAGGCCTGTCGCGAGGGCCGCGATAATCTGTGCGAGAACGTCAAGGGGATCCTCGGCTTCCACGTCGACGGATTCGCGCGCGAGCTCATCAACATGGAGGCGCGCCTCGTCATCCCGGTGCCGGCCGGCGTGCCGATGCGCGATGCCGCCTGCGCGCCGATCGCGTTCTCGACCGTCGAGCACATGCTGTTCGACAATGCCAAGCTCGAACCGGGCGAAACCATTCTGGTGCATGCCGGCGGCTCCGGCATCGGCTCGACCGCGATCAAGATGGCGAAGGCGATCGGCTGCACGGTCATCACCACGGTCGGCGACGACGCCAAGGCCGAGAAGGCGAAAGCGCTCGGCGCCGATCACGTCATCAACTATCGCAGCGACCGGTTCGAGGGTGTGGTGCGCAAGCTCACCGCCAAGAAGGGCGTCGACGTCGTGTTCGAGCACACCGGCGCCGAGACCTTTCCGGGCTCCCTGCTCTGCCTCAAGCGCGGCGGCCGGCTCGTGACCTGCGGCGCCACCTCGGGGCCCACCGTCTCGTTCAACCTGATGCAGCTGTTCCAGCAGCAGTACAAGATCCTCGGCTCGTTCGGCGCGTCGATGCGCAACATCCGCGACAGCCTCGCCAAGATGGCGGCCGGACTCGCGCCGGTGATCGACACCGAGGTGCCGCTCGCCGAGGTCGAGCGCGGGCTCGCGCGGCTGGAGAGCCGGCAGGTGTTCGGCAAGATCATCGTGAACTTCTGATCGGATTTCTCGGTCGATGAGATTATGGCGACGTCTCGCCCGGCGCTTCGGCAGGCTGGCGAAATCGGCGGTCGACCCGGTCGCCGGCGCGCTCGTCACGCTCATCCTCAAGGCGGTGCGCCGCGCCGATCGCATCTGGATCAGCGACGTGTTCGCGCGCTTCACGCGCACCGTCGGCCCGTGGTTGCGCGAGCACCGCATCGGCCGTGACAATCTCATGGCGGCGTTTCCGGAAAAATCGCCGGCCGAGATCGAGCAGATCCTTCTCGGCGTGTGGGACAATCTCGGGCGCGTCGCCGCCGAGTTCGCGCATCTCGACCGGCTCACGGTCGGCGACCCGAACAACCTGCCCTATCTCAAGTTCGACGCGGTATCGGGCGCGCGCTTCGACCGCGTGCGCGACGACGGCAAGCCGGCGCTGGTGTTCGCGGCCCACCTCGCCAACTGGGAATTGCCCGCCATCATGGCGGCGGCCTTCGGCCTCGACGCCATGGTGCTCTATCGCCGGCCCAACATCGGCGCGATCGCCGACGCCGTGATCGCGATCCGCCAGGGCAGCATGGGCACGCTGGTGTCGACCGATGCGGGCGCGCCGATCATGCTCGCGCGCGCCCTCGAGGCCAACCGGCACGTCGCCATGCTGGTCGACCAGCACTATGTCAAAGGCGTCGAGGTCACATTCTTCGGCCGCCGCTGCATGGCGAATCCGCTGATCGCGGCGCTCGCCCGCCATGTCGAATGCCCGATCCACGGCACCCGCATGATCCGCCTGCCCGGCGGCGCCTTCCGCGGCGAGATCACCGACGAGATCGCACCGGTGCGCGACGCCGAAGGCAAGATCGACGTGCAGGGCACCATGCAGGCGATCACCAGCGTGGTCGAAGGCTGGGTGCGCGAACATCCCGAGCAGTGGCTGTGGCTGCACCGCAGGTGGCGGGAGTAGTGCCGCGAACCGAGGTTCGCACGCCGTCTCGCCGGATCCGATTGCAAACTTCGGAATCGGAAACTCGCGCATTTCGGTATTCGGCGGCGCGAGCGCGGATTCGCGCACCGTCCGCAATGCCACGACAGTGATCCTGCTGTTGACTCGAACGCCGGCCCGCTATACAGTAAACACAATACATGCTCTCGCTGCGTGGTCGCAGTCCGACGACGCATTCGTGACTGCGGCATGGTGAACAGCGGCCTCCGGCCGCCCTGGAGCGTGGCCATGGCACTGACACGATCGGCTTACCGGGGCGATTGGCTCTGGGACGACACGGACAGTTCGGACGACGGCTGGGTCGACGTCGGACCGATCGGCGCCGACAGCGTCGCACGTCCTGACGCAAACGCGGGTCAGCCGCAAATCGGCGATGACGGCGGCGGCGGCGACCGGGAACACGACGACAACGCGCAAGGCGCGCACCAGGGCCGCGACGGCGGCCCCGATCAGCATGGCATGCCCGGCGACGATCATGCCGGCGCGGGCCGCGACGGCGACGGGCACGAGGCGCGTGACGGCGCCGGCCACGAGCAGCAGGACGCCGACAACCGCGATAACGACGACGATGCCGATCAGGGCGAGGACCACGGCACCGATGCGCGAGGCGCAGGTGACGGCGCCGGCCACGACCAGCAGGGCATGCCGGGCGACGCCCACGCGGGCCACGACGGCGACGGGCGCGAGCAGCAGGACGCAGACAACGGCGATAACGACGACGATGCCGATCAGGGCGAGGACCACGGCACCGATGCGCGAGGCGCAGGTGACGGCGCCGGCCACGACCAGCAGGGCATGCCAGGTGACGATCGCGCGGGCCACGACGGCGACGGGCACGAAGCGCGCGACGGCGCCGGCCACGAACAGCACGACGGCGCAGACAACGACCCGGACGACACCGACGACGATGCGGACGACGCGAACCACGCAGGTGACGGCGCCGGCCACGACGGCGACGGGCACGAGGCGCGCGACGGCGCCGGCCACGAACAGCACGACGGCGCAGACAACGACCCGGACGACAACGACGACGATGCGGACGACGCGAACCACGCAGGTGACGGCGCCGACCATGACCAGCAGGGCATGCCAGGCGACGATCAGGCGGGCCACGACAGCGACGGGCACGACGCGCGCGACGGCGCCGAAAACGACACCGATGACGACAACCCTGACGCCAATGCGCATCGCGGTCGGGACGGCCACGACGACCAGGACGGCGCCGGGGACGACCACGGCTCACATCATGGCGCAAGCGAGGCAGAGGTCGAAAATCCCGACCGCTCGAGTGCGGCGATCGCATTGAGCGACGGCGCCGATGAATTTGCCTGGCGCGACGCGTTCTCGCGCGGCACCGACCAGGCGTCGGCTGACGACGGCGCCCAGCCGGCGATGAGCCGAGCCTCCGACGACGCGGGCGAGCGCGAGGAGACCGGTCTCCACTGCGACGCGCCGGATGTGGCGCTCGCCAATGCCGCTGTGGAAATCATAATGGGCCATTGGCTCATGTGAGGGGGGCGGCCCTCGCCGGAGCGCCGCCACCGATGGTGTGATCGCGGCCCTGCGGCGCGCGCCTCACGGCGCGAACGCGAACACCGTCTTCCAGTCGCGCTTCATGTCGACGACGGTCCAGCCGTTCGCATTGGCTTCGTCGAGTGCCTTGTCGAGCTTGCCGACGCGCGATTGGCGGTCGTAGGCGTCTTCGCGCTCGGCGTCGGTGTGGTGGACGATGGCCATGAAGCGCGCGGCCGCGAGCTTCGACAGGGACGCCGGCCGGTGTCCGCCGGCCGGCGCATTTCTTCCCGGCATCACCCGCCGTGCGCACTCTGCAATTGCTGCATGACTTGGTCGACGCTGAAGCTCGACGGCTTCTGCCGCGGCGGGAAGTCCTTGAAGGTCGCGATGAACTGCTGGACGAAGGCTTGCGCCGGGACGAACAGGAATGCCCGCTGCATCGTCCAGTCGTAGTAGGTGTTCGACGTGATATCTGCCCGCTCGTAGGGGTCCGTGCGCAGATTGAACAACTTGGGCAGTCGCCGGCAAACAAAGGGCTCGGCCCAGATATCGAGCGTACCGGGCGTCTTCTGCTCGCAGAACACCACCTTCCAGTTCTGGTAACGGATCGCCACGAGCTGGGCGTCGTCGTTGATGTAGAAGAATTCCTTGCGGGCCGATTTCTCCTGCTGGCCGGTCAGGAACGGCAGCTGATTGTAGCCGTCGAGATGCACCGTGAACGAGTTGCCGCCCGACGCATAGCCGGTGAGCAGCTTGTTCTTGATCTCGGGCTCGCCGGCCGCCGCAAGCAGCGTCGGGAACCAGTCGAGCGCAGCGAAGATCTCGTTGGTGACGGTTCCGGGCTTGATATGCCCCGGCCAGCGGATCATCGCCGGCACCCGGTAGGCGCCTTCCCAGTTGGTGTTCTTCTCGCTCCGGAACGGCGTCATGCCGCCGTCCGGCCACGAATTCATGTGCACGCCGTTGTCGGTGCCATAGACCACGATGGTGTTGTCGGCAATGCCGAGGTCGTCGACCGCCTTGAGCAGCGTGCCGACGTCGCCGTCGTGCTCGAGCATGCCGTCGATGTACTCGTTGAGGCCGCTGCGGCCGCGATATTCCGGCCGCACATGCGTATAGAGATGCATGCGGGTGGCGTTCCACCAGCAGAAGAACGGCTTGTTGGCCTGGACCTGCCGCTTGATGAAATCGACCGCCGCGTTGGTCGTCTCGTCGTCGATGGTCTCCATCCGCTTCCGGGTCAGCGCCCCGGTGTCCTCGATGGTCTGCTTGCCGACCCGGCCGAACCGCGGATCGACGGTCGCGTCGTCGGTCTCGGTGGCCTTGCACTTGAGCACGCCGCGCGGGCCGAACTTCGCCTTGAACGCCGGGTCCTTCGGATAGTCCTCGCG
>Ga0126384_10001585_pt1 | contig 13530 bp, 10 predicted proteins | sample PanSoiMetPlot_36_FD_92543 | JGI IMG/M metagenome (GOLD analysis project Ga0126384, IMG submission 92543) | Tropical forest soil microbial communities from Panama - MetaG Plot_36 | ecosystem: Environmental > Terrestrial > Soil > Tropical forest > Bulk soil | place: Panama | collected 2016-02-17 | reverse complement strand
CCGGCAACGGGCTCCTGACCATCGCGCGCGGCACCGTGCCGCTCGCGATCTTCGGCCCGGTCGGCTATGGCGAGCGCACCGGTTTGCTCGGCGCGCCGGCGCGCGCCTCGCAGGCGCTCGCACCGTTCGCGTTCGGGCTGCTGCTGGATAGGATGGGCGTGTCGGCGATCGCGGTCTCGGCCGCCCTGTGCATCGCCGCCTTCGTGGCGCTCGCGTGCCTCACCGCCGCCGACCGGCGCTGACGCCGCGGCGCATGCGTCGGTCTAGCGCATATTCCGGCGAAGTGGGTACCGGTTCGCGGATAAGAATATGCGCCAAACAAACGAATCTAGAGCACGTTCCGATTCCGTAGGAACGGAACGTGCTCTAGGAGTCGCCAGCGGCGAGCGAGAGCAGCCGTTCGAGCGAGGCGGCGTCGGCGAGCGCAGCCGCCTTCTCCTTGGGCGTCAGAACGGCGACCGCCTCCGCGCACGTCTCGACGGTGTCGAGCTTCGCGCGCGCGATCGCGAGGTCGACATTGACCTCGCCGCGGCGGCGGACCCGCATTGGCGCAGCCAGCATCGCGCGGTGCGCCTCGCGCAGGCGCGAGTCCCGCGCCAGCGCCGCGATGGCCTCGGCCGCTTCGTCCGCGCGCCAATCGCCATGCAGTTCGTTGGCGCGGCGCACGACCCTCGGCACGTCGCGGTCTTCCGGGGTGAGCAGCAGCCGGCGCAGCCTGCCGCCGATGCGCTCGCTCACCGTCAGGCTCGCAATCGGAACCGCGAGTACGAGGCCGAGCGTCACCGGCGTCATCCACAGAAACAGGGGCAGCGAGACCGCGTAGGCGCTCACGGCGAGCGCGACGCCGATCGCGCTGTGCACGCCGAACCGGCGCAGCGAGTCCATCATCGGCAGGATGCCGGCCTCGCGGCGCTGCACCTGCCAGCCGGAGTCGCGGCCGAGCAGGACATCGGCGACCGCGCGCGATTGGCTGACCATCATCACGGGCGCGATCACGCCTGAAATGACGATTTCGACCGCGACGCCGGCCAACGCGCGGATCGCGCCGCCGAATGCGCGACGCGTGGCGGACCGCATCAGCATCGCGACGTAGGCGAGGATCTTCGGCAGGATCAATATTCCCATGGTGGCGGCGAACACCCATGCGGCGCGGACCGGATCCTGCGCGGGCCAGTTGGGAAAAAGGCTGAAGCCGGGCGGGAAGTAGTCCGGCCGGATGAATTGCGCCTCCAACGAGATCAGCAGCCCGACCAGCAGCATCGCGACCCACAGTGGCGCGGTGAGATACGACGCGATGCCGGTGATCAGATGCAGCCGCGAGACCCAATGCAGCCCGCGCGCCGGCAGCACGCCGAGGTGCTGCAGATTGCCCTGGCACCAGCGCCGGTCGCGCGCCGTATAGTCCGCCAGCGTCGGCGGCGTCTCCTCGTAGCTGCCCGCGAGGCTCGGCGCCATCTGGATGCGCCAGCCGGCCCGCCGCATCAGCGCGGCCTCGACGAAGTCGTGGCTGAGAATGTGGCCGCCGAACGGCTTGCGGCCGCTGAGCGTGGGAAGGCCGGCGTGGCTCGCGAACGCGGCGACGCGAATGGCCGCGTTGTGTCCCCAGTAGTTGCCCTCGGTTCCGTGCCACCAGGCGATGCCGCGCGCGATCGAGGGGCCGTAGAGGCGTCCGGCGAACTGCTGCAGACGGGCGAACAAGGTCGTGCCGTTGACGATGACGGGCAGCGTCTGGATCAGCGCAACGTCGGCATGGCGCTCGAGCGCGCCGATCAGGCGCAGGACCGCGTCGCCGGTCATGAGACTGTCGGCATCGAGCACGATCATGTGTTCGTATCGGCCGCCGAACCGGCCGACCCACTCGGCGATGTTGCCGGCCTTGCGCCCGGTATTGTCGGCGCGGTGGCGATAGAAGATCCGCTCGCTGCCGGTGCGGTGCAGCAGCTCGAGATAGGCGGCCTCCTCGGCGACCCAGATGTCGGCATTGGTGCTGTCGCTGAGCACGAAAAAATCGAACTGATCGCCCTGTCCGGTCTCGGCGACGGATTCGTAGATCGCCTGCAGGCGCGCCATGACGCGGCGCGGGTCCTCGTTGTAGGTGGGCAGCAGCAGCGCATTGCGGCTGACGATGACCGGCGGTGGTCCTGCCGGATCGATGCCGAGATCGCGGCCGGGACCGCCCAGCTCGAGAATGAAGCCGGCCAGGGCGCTCGCGCACGAGAACGCGATCCAGCCGAACAGGACGATAAACAGCGCAAGGACGATGCCCTCCAGCACCGTGAGCCCGCCGACCTCGAGCACCAGGTACATTTGGAAGCCGGCCGCCGCCGTCATCGCGATCGTGGCGCCGAAGATGACGGCGCGGCGCAGGGGCAGGAGTGCCGGGGGCGAGGACGACGCGGCCGGCTCGCCGGCGCCCGCGCAGCGCACCTGCGCGCCAGGCGACTGCGCGCCGCGCAACGCCTGCTGTGGCATCGGCAGCGGCGACTCGGGCGGAAGGAAGCGAGGCGGCGCCGCATCCTGCCGCACGAGCGCGGGCGCTCGCTTTACGCCGTCCATCGATAGACCCATACCTCCGACAGCGCTTCGTCACCTTGCATCAGTTGCGCGCGCAGCTCGACCACGCGCTCCTTCGCGGGCGTGAGGCGGAAGCTGACGCGCCAGCCGTCGATCGCCGGATTGGGCTGGATCACGACATTGCTGATCTTGCCCTTGTCGGCCGTCGCATTGACGCGGGCCGACTCGACTTTCAGTCCTTTGAGATTGGCGCCGACGAGGTCGAGCACGAACAGCCGGCCATTGTCCGGGGCGCCGCCGATCCGGGTCTTGATCACCCGCGCGAGCGCGTGACCGTTCGGCCGGTCGCGGCCCCAGTGCAGGCGATAGGTGAAGCTGTATTCGCCTTTCAACGCCTCCTTCGGCCGCCAGAATGCGACGATGTTGTCGTGAATCTCCTCCTTGGTCGGGATCTCGATCAGCTGCACGGCGCCGTCGCCCCAATCGCCGATCGGCTCGACCCACAGGCTCGGGCGCTTCTCGTAGCTCGACTCGAGATCCTGATAGGTCCCAAAATCGTGCTGGCGCTGCAGGAGCCCGAAGCCGCGCGGATTGGTGTCCGCGAAGGTCGAGATCTGCAGGTCACGCGGGTTGTTGAGCGGGCGCCACAGCTCCTCGCCCCGGCCGTTGCGGATCGCGAGGCCGTCCGAGTCGTGGACGGCCGGCCGATAGTCGTCGACGTCCAGGCGATCGTTGAAGTCGAAGAAGAACATGCTGGTGAGCGGCGCAAAGCCCGGATGGGCGATGTCGCGCCGTGGATAGAGCGCAACCTCGGTGTCGAAGATCGTCGTCTCGCCGGGCCGGATGGTGAAGCGATAGGCGCCGGCCAGGCTTTCCGAGTCGAGCAGGGCGTGGACGACGATCGAATCGGTGTTGGGCGCCGGCTTCTCGATCCAGAAGCTCTTGAAGAAGGGAAATTCCTCCCCCTGCGGATCCGCCGTATTGATCGCGAGGCCGCGCGCCGAAAGGCCGTAGACCTGGCCCTTGGCGACAGCGCGAAAATAGGTTGCGCCGAGAAACACGCACACCTCGTCGTAATAGTCGGGCCGGTTCATCGGCGCATGCAGCCGAAAGCCCGCAAAGCCGAGATCCGCATCCGGTGGCGGCGGCTGGACCTTGCCGAAGTCGAACAGGCTCGGCGAGTAGCGGATCGGAACGGCGCGTCCTTGGACGACCTGGAAGATGTCGACGCGGTTCGCGTAGTAGAAGCCGCGGTGGAAGAACTCGGCCTGGAAGGGGAGGCGCTCCTCTCGCCACAGCGCGCGGTCGGGCAGGAACCGAATCGAACGATAGCGGTCGTAGTCGAGGTCCTTGAGCGAGTCGGGAAGCTTGTTGTCCGGCGGCTTGTACGGCTGCTGCGCCAGGTCGCGCGCGAGTTGCCGCACCAACGCGGCGCTGAACGCCGTCGCATCACCGGCCGGCCCCGCCTGCGCGTTGGCCATGGAGATGCTCCGGCTCGCTCCCACAAGAAACGGCAATCCGGCCGACACGAGGAACTTGCGTCGATTCAAGGCGGCGTTCTCCGGGGTGAACGATCGTTCAGCGGGCCGCCGAAGCCACTTCGGAACGGCCGCAAGAACAATATCCGGCGACGCCCGGGGTTCCAACCCCGCGACACGACGCAGACCCGGCGGAAACAGCTACCGCCGCCGCGAATGCACGCTCGATGTGAGTCCGGCGTGGCCGCCGGTCTTACTTGCGGTCTTACTTGCGGTCTTACTTGCGGTCTTGCGCCGGCGCGCGGCTCTGCAAGCGCTCCTCGCGCTCGTGCTTCTTCGCTTCGTGATGACCGATGGCGCAGCCTGCCGCGGCGCCGAGCAAGCCGTGATGGACCGTATAGTGGCCGGCGACGCCGCCGACGACCGCGCCCTTGATGCAGCCCTTGGCGGCGGCCGGCGTGGTGACACAGGCAAGCGCGAGCGCGCCGGCGGCGACGAAATAGAGCGATGACGTCATGGGGGAGCTCTCTTTAATTTCCGTGTTGATGTCGCATGGTCGATCTTTCGTCGACACCAACTGAGCCGCACCGGTTTTCGTTCCGCCGCGCCGTTACGGCGCGTAGGCCCATGCTTCCATCATCACGGTTGCGCCGGGCACCGGCAGCGGCCCGGGTATTTCGACCGCCGAGAACGGCAGCGGCCGCCCGCCCAGTCGCCGCTCCCACACCTTGTACACCGGATAGAACTCGCGGATGTCGGTGAGGAAGATCAGGACGCGCACCACGTTGGCGAGCGAGGTCCCGCCAGCATCGGCGAGCCGTGCGATGCTCTCGACGATCGCCTCTGCCTGCGCTTGCGGCGAGGACGCGAAGTGCGGCTGGCGCGGGTCGACGGCCGCCGAAGGGACCAGGCCGCCGCGGTCCGCCGCCATCAGCGCCGACATGAACAAGAGATCGCCGGCGCGCACCGCCTGCGGTTGATGGCGGAACGCCGTTGCGACGCCGGCATCGACCGCGCGTCGGCTCGCTGCGCTGCCGGGCTTCGCCGCGATCACGTTGATCTCGATCTTGCCGTCATAGGGCGCAAGTCCGTGCTCGATGCAGGGAATGATCGACACGGTCGGCCCCGTCTCGCCGAAATGCCGTGTCCATGCCTCGTTGAAAGCCGAATAGTCGTCGCGGTCGGTGAGATAGACCTGCGCGTGCACCACGTCCTCGAGCCGCGCACCGGCGAGCGCGAGTGAGGCCACCATGCGCTGGGTGATGATGAATTCGGTCTCGAGCTTGATCGGCTGGCCGCCCCATTGCGCGCCTTCCTGCATCAGCGCTGCCGCCGCAACGCCGTTGCGGCGCGGCTCGTCGCCGACCGCGAGCGACGTGATGCCGGGAACGAAGATGAAATCGCCGACGGTGAGCGCCGCCGAATAGCCGGAGGTGGGGCGCCCCTGGAGCTGGGCGTGGCGCAGATGCGCGACCTCGAATCCCGTGCCCGGGATGGCGGCCATCGCCTGGATATTCATGTCGGCGCCCGGCAGGAGCAGCCCCTGCTGCGCGATCGAGGTCGACGGCGGGATGCGCCCGCGCAAAAATTCGCGGCGGACCTGCTGATAGGGCGGTACCGCCTTCACGGTCGTGTAGTACTGGTCGGTGCGCACCAGGGTGCCTCGGTCGGTACCGGCCGCGCGCAGCACCGCGTCCAGGTTCTCGAAGATGCGCAGCGCCTCCTTCTCGCGCTTGGGCAGACCGGCGTGCGGCGCGTGCGCCGCCAGCACATCCGGCGCGATGCCGTTGACGAAGTCCTGCGCCATCAGCCCGGTGGCGAACACCCAGCGGCCGGCCTTCATGCCTTGCGCGAATTTGACCTTGCCGGCGCCGAGCTCGACCGGCAGCAGCGGTTCGACGGCGCAGGGTGCGCTGGTGGTCATCGGGCTCTCCGTGAAGGCAGTCGGCGGAAGCCGGGACTTTGGCACCGCGGGCGCAGGGTGAAAAGACGCGCGGGGCGATTGCGGGCCGCCCGCCGCAGCCCTTGCGCGTGCGTCGCCAAGGGAGCCGAAAGGGACTTGGCACGCCCCGTGCGACGCCACACACTCGATCGCCGCGCACGGGAGCGAGACATGACACGTCGACTGCCGCTTGGATCGCGACTTGGATCGCGACTTGGATCGCCAACTGGATTGCCACTTGCCCTGTCTCTGTGCGTCGCGCTCGGGCTCGGCACGCTCGCGCCGGGAGATGCGGCGGCGCAGGACTACCCGAACCGGACGATCACCATGATCGTGCCGTTCGCGGCCGGCGGACTGACCGACGTCCCGGCCCGCATCCTCGCCGCGATGATGCAGGAGCGGATCGGCCAGAGCATCGTCGTGGAGAACAAGCCGGGCGGATCAGGCACCGTCGGCGGCGCTTACGCGGTGCGGGCGGCGCCCGACGGCTACACGCTATTCGCCAACTCGATCGCCGACGTGCAGAATCTCCACTTCCTGCCGGTGCCGTACAACGCCATCGACGACTTCGCGATGATCGGAATGATCGTCGAGGGACCGGCCCTCGTTCTCATCGTCGACGCCGGCCTGCCTTACCGGTCGCTCGCTGAGCTCGTCGCCGACGCGAAGGCCAATCCCAGGAAGTTGAGCTTCGGCACCTCCGGTCCGGCGACGTCGCCCGCGATGGCGCTGGCGCAGCTCAATTCGCTGGCCAAGACCGACATCGTGGGGGTGCCCTACCGCGGCTCGGGCGAGGCGGCGCGCAACGTGGCGGGCGGCGGAATCCAGGGCGCCTTCGCGTTCTATTCGCAGGCCAAGCCGCTCGCCGACAACGGCAAGGTGCGTGCGCTCGCGATCGCGAGCCCGCAACGGATCGACACCTGGCCCGAAGTGCCGACCATGCAGGAGCTGGGATATCCCAATTTCGACTATCGCGGCTTCGTGGGACTGGCGGCGCCGGCCAAGACGCCGGCGCCGATCATCGCCTTCCTGAACAAGGAGCTCAACGAGATCATCCACTCGGAAGCGTTCCGCGGCCGCATGGCGGCGCTCGGCATGTCGGTGCCCGACAAGAACACGCCCGAAATGCTCGTCGACTACATGCGCCGCGAGAACGTCCGCCAGGGCGAGCTCGCCAAGCTCTCGACGCTGCAGCCGCTGACGCCGCAGCAGCAGCGCTGATATCTACGCGCTCCGCTTGGCGTGCAGCGCCATTGCGATGAGCGCGGTGCCGCCAAAGATCATGTTGATGCCGACCAGGAGGCCGATCGCCCAGGCGGCGGTCGCGGGCAGTCCGGCGAAGATCATGGCGGCGAGCACCAGGTCGATGATGCCGCTCACCAGCATCCATTCCCAGCGTCCCGACAGCTCCTTGCGGTGCTCCAGCGCGTACATGATCGAGACCACGCCCTCGATCGTAAAGAACGCGATCAGCAGCAGGGTGAGCGAGATCGCGCCGCCCGCCGGCTGCAGCAGGAGGATCAGGCCCGCTGCGGTCGCGATCAGGGCGGAAAGCAGCGACCACCAGAAACCGGGCACGCCGCGCGCCGCGAACGTCGTGAGCCAGCCCATCAGGCCGCTGATCAGCAGGATCCAGCCGATCATGATCGTGACCGCGAGCGTCGCATAGGGCGGCAGCAGGATCGCGAGCACGCCGAGGATCAGCAGAACGATTCCTTCGACCAGGAAGAACGTCGCGTGCGCGCGGATCGCGCCGGCGACGGCCGCCTGGATCTCGTGCGGGTCGGTCGGGTGCGGTGTGGACATCGGTGGCCTCCGTCGGAGAGGGCGCGTGGAATCGCGCGCCGTCGGACTTTGCCATGATACACTAGGCGGTCGACGTGGTGACGGCCAAGCCGATGGGAAAGTGGCGCATTGGCCGTCAATGGATACCGATGGTGCGGTCCACGTTCTTGCACCAATCGCGGTTGAACCATAACGAGTCCGCTTCACCCGTGCGCCGTGAAAGGCGGCGCATTCCAGTGGGTGCGAGACCCACCCGGCGACCGCTCCAGCCGGAAGAAACCGGAGCAGCTATGGAGGTGACGGCGCAGGGGGTGAAGCTCACTGCGGCACGGTCATGAGTTCGAGCACATGGCCATCGGGGTCGCGAAAATAGACGCCGCGGCCGCCGTTCCAGTCGTTGAGCTTACCGTCATCGAGGCTCCACGGTGCGCTGCCATAGGCGAGCTTCGCCTCTTGAATGCGGCCGAAGATAGCGTCGAACTCGGCGTCGTTGACGTGGAAGGCGTAGTGGTGGCTCTCGAACTCCTCGTCGTCGTCGAAAAGGAGCGTGAGCGTGTCGTTGATACGTACCGGCGCGAAATGGCCGTCTTTCGGATCGGCATGGAGGCCAAAAATGCGCGCAAAAAATTTCGCCGCTGCCCTCTTGTCGCGGCTAGGGACGATGGTGTGGTTAAGGGTGATGGTCATCGGAAGACCTCTCGCCACCGCGTGCCGCAGACGTATCGGCAGGCCAAGACAAAGCACAGATAGGTCTCAAGGCTGTTAGTGTGAAGGGGCTTCACCGCACTGCGGAATGCCATCGCGACCAAGGACTGGATCGGCTCATACGCGACCCGATCAACAGCCATTGAATGTGCAATTGTTTCCGCAGCGATCCCGCAAGCGGACATGCGCTCGTTCAGGTCCGGTCGGACCCTTTGTGCAAGGAGGAGATATTTGTCCCGTCCTAGCCATAGCGGACGTCCTTGCAATTATTCGTCTCCGCGAACGCGGCGGGCACTCGCTCTTGCCCCCAGATCGAGCGTCCAGCCCGTCGAGGGGCCACGGCGAATGAACGGTTCCTGTCTCCCAGGTAGCGCGTTATCGCTGTTTGAGCCTCGACAACAGTGGCGTAGTCGCTGTTGTGGATGACTGCACGAGCCATGCCACTGAATACTGACTCAATGACGTTCAAGAATTGCGCTTGTGCGGGCAAGGGCAATATCTCGATGCGCGGTGCTTCGTCGTACTCGGCCCAACCATTGAGAAATTCGACGCGGTTGACGAGCTGTTCGGACGAGTGCCACGGTGCCGCATCCCAAGAAAGATAAATGCGACGATAGCCCTTATACTGGCGCCTCAATTGATCGATCAGTTTGCATGTCTCGTCGCTGTTCTTCCGATCCGAGTAGAAGTGGATGATTTGGTTTCGCGACAGTTCAAGAGCAGCAGTCACAATCAACGAGCCCTTTGACTTTTGCCACTGGGGTACGTGCCGAATGCTGCCGGGCGGCTGCAGCGCTCTGCCGCCACGCATCTTCACGGCAAAGGGTCCGAATTCATCAATTGAGAAGAATGCCTCATCGCTTTTTAGTTCCGAAAGCGCTTTCTTAATCGCGTCCACCTTCTCGCGATAGAGCGGATCTGAACTGGTCAGCGTGACCCGTGCGTTCTTCCATTGATATCCCGCTCGCTTGATCACGGTGCTTAGATTGTTCCGAGTTGTCAGAACTCCCCGCGCGCGCAGAGCGGTGTGAAGATCGGCCAATCGCCACGTCGTTCGGTTGACGCCACTATCCCGAGGTGGCGTGTGCAGCAGGGCAAAAACGGCTTCACTTAGCTCTTTGCCGGGTTGCAAAAGACGGCGAGCAATGTGATGCGGCCTAGAACTCCGATCCTCAAGCCCAGCGCGACCCTGGGCACGAAAACGCGCGATCCACTTGTGTACCGTCTTGGCGCTAAGTCGAAACTCCCGGGCCACGGATGCGGCCGTCTTTCCACCTATGACCCTGGAAACGATAAGAGAGCGGCAGTGCGCGCACGTTTGAGCATTGGCGTGCAGCTTCATGAAGGGCGTCCTTTTCGAATCACGATAACTGAGGATAAGCCGTGACTGGACTACCGCTCTGCAGCATGCGCACCGCACGCGCACACCACGAGCGCGTCCACTACACCCGTTCCACGAGACGTGAACAATGTCTCAGTTGGGTCATGAGCGTCGTTGCGCTCCCGCGCTGGCGGAGGGTACTACGTCTGCATTTGCTCCAACAGCAGACATCCGCGAGCGAATGCTCGCACTTCCGCGAAGTGCCAGGAGCTGACATTCGGTGGCGCGCGAGTCATCCCGTGGCTGGCGCCGCTCGCGGCGGCATCTTTGCGGGTCAGATCGCAGCTTCCCAGAATTTCCACCACGTACGCAATTTCGACCGATAATTCGCTTCGTCGTCGTTCACCCAAAAATTCGCCCTCGGCGAAAGCCAAAGGTCCAAGTCTTCCTTCTACGCCAAGCGCCAATGCAAAGCCGACTTTGGTCTTCGATTGATCAAGTGTGCTCGTAGTCTCCAAACGCAAAAGGGGCAGGAGCCACAAGAGCGGCGCGGATGCGGCGTCGAGCAGCAGCAACTTCACGTCCCATTCCTCACTCCCTGGGTGACCGGGCCGCGAACCGCGCCTCGCGCAGGTCGAGCTCGCGCTCAATACGGCGGCGGGCCTCGTCCTTCAGCTTGCCCGCCCGGAACAGCGCATTGATGTGCTCGCGCTCGGCCGCGATCAGCAGCAGCTCGATCTCGTCGTGAAGCTCGCCGTATCGCCGGTCGGTCTCATCCGCGCTGGTCGACCGCATGGCATGGCTGAGCCGTTGTTCGTGACGGGCCCGCAGTGCGCCGACGATGTCGTCGGGCAGGTCGCGCTCGGATTCAAGCTGTTCGAGGCGCGCGATCACCGCCTTGATCGCTGCCTGACGCGCCGCGTGCTCCTCGGCGCGGTTGGCGCGCTGCTCGCGCCGTCCCGCCTGGGCGAGGCCGAGCACGCGGATCACCGACGGCAGCAGCAGTCCGAGGCCGACCAGCGTCACCAGGATGACCGAGAAGGTCAGGAGCAGGATCAGGTCGCGATCAGGGAACGGCTGTCCGCCGACCGTCAGCAGCGGGATCGCCAGCGCGGCGGCGAGCGAGACGATGCCGCGGACGCCGGTGAAGGAGAGCACGAAAACCCACCGCCACGGTGGCGACGGATCGCGGCGCCGCAGCCGCGCCGAGAGCCAGCGCGGCAGATAGGTCGCGGGGAAGATCCACACGAACCGGGCGATGATCACGACCGCGCTGATCACTGTCGCGGCCGTCAGCAGCTGAGCCAGCGAATAATGGCTCATCCGCTCGACCAGCGTGCGCGCCTGCAGGCCGGTGATGAGGAAGATCATCCCCTCGGTCAGGTAGAGCAGGAAATCCCAGAAGAACACGCCCTGCAGCCGGGTCGCCGAACTGATCAGGCGCTGGCCGTTCCAGCTCGCATAGAGACCGGCCGTCACGGTGGCGAGCACGCCTGATCCGCCGACGTGCTCGGGCGCCCAGTAGGCGAGAAACGGCGTCAGTACCGCCAGCACGAGCTCGACCCGCGGCTCGTCGACCCAGCGGCGCAGTCGCAGCATCGTCCAGCTGACGGCGAGCCCCCAGGCGATCTCTCCCACCACGATGGCGGCGAAGGTTCCGAGTGCGGCGCCCGGCGAGAAGGCGCCGGCGCTCACCGCCGCAACCGCGAATCGATAGAGGATCAGCGCGGTGGCGTCGTTCGCCAGTCCCTCGCCCTCGAGCACGACCAGGATTCGCCGCGGGATTCCCAGCGTGCGGGCGATCGACAGCGGCGCCACCGCATCCGGCGGCGACACGATAGCGCCGAGCACGAAGCCGACCGCCCAGGAGAAGTTCAACAGGAAGTGCGCCGCGGCCGCGACCGCAACAGTCGTGAACACGACGCAGCCGACCGCCAGGAGCGCGATGGGCCGCAGATTGAAGCGGAATTCGCGCCAGCTCATCCGGAACGAGGAGGAATAGATCAGCGGCGGCAGGACAATCAGCAGCACCACCTCGGGCGCCAGCGTGATGGCCGGGAGACCCGGGATGAGCGCCAGGAGGACGCCGATCACCACCAGTAGGATGGCCGGAGGCGTCTTGAGCCGCGCGGCGAGGACCGCGGCGGCCGCGACCACGACGAACAGCAGCACGATGAGCTGAATTTGGGGCGCCATGGCTCCGTTTATCAGATCGGCAGGCCTCTCGCGCAACCGAGGTTTCCCTCAGCCCGCCGCTCGTGCGATCCCGTAAGGACTCCTCAATGGATACCGACGGCGCGGTCCGCGTGCTTCTTCCAGTCGCGGTTGAACCGGGTCATCAGCTCGTTCATCGTCGCCGCCGACATGAGGGTGGTCGCCGCGGACCCCTGCGGCGCGTCGATGATCGGCAACGCCGAGAAGCCGAGGTTGGCAAGCGACGTGGCAAATGCGGGATGGGTCGACTTCGGATCGTCCGCCTCCGACATCCTAGCGGCCGCGGCCGCCGCGATCCGCTCGGGTCGGCGGATCGTGTCGAGTTGCGCGGCCAGGCGTTGCAGCGGCGGCGTTGGCACCCGAATGGCGCCGAGCAACTCCTTGTCCAAGGGTGTGTAGATCAGCTCCTTCATCTGCGTGATGCTCGATTCGATCAGCACCAGGGAGCGCGCGATCTCGTCGGCGCCGACGAGTTCGGCAGCGTCGCGATCGGCGGCGAGCTCGTTGGCGTGCGAGAGCGCAAGGCGTGCGGCGTTGACCCAATCCAACAGTGCGTGCAGCAGCAGGTGTGCGACGCGTCCGGTGATCGTTTGTTCGGGATCGAAGTAATGAAACAGGTTCGCGGCCGCCAGCTCGAACTCGACCAGATTGACCCCGCCCGTCGTATGCTGAAGCCGCGCGTGCGCAACCTCATGGGCCACGACGGCGCGCACTGCGCGTTCGTCCAGAGCAAGCAGGAGTGCCGCGCCGACCTTCATGGTCAACTGCCGGCGCCGCAAGCCGAGCCAACGCCTTTGCTCGCTCATCGACGCGTTGAGCTCAGGATCGATCAGCAGCACGCGGCGCGAGCGCGGTGAGACGCGGTCAAATTCGTTCCAGATTGCCCACAAGCCCGGCGCCTCGTGCTCGTTGACCGATACGCCATCGGTGCCAAGGCGTATCGGCAGCAGCAGTCCCAATCCGACGACGACAACACCCATGGCGACCGGCAGCGCGACCGGAAAAGCGAATGCGGCTGCGATCGGATGCTGATCGAGCGCGATGAGCCATCCCATGAACATCGCGGCCGCAATCGCAACCGCCGGCAGTACGGCGTAGCGGCCGAGCAGGAGAATCGCCTTGATGATGGCGGTCCGCATCCCCACCCCTCGTGCGCCGCGACCGAGCGCGCGCGATCCGGCGGCGCAGACTAAAGGGGTTCACATTGAAATTGAAACACGGGATGGGCTGCCATGCGGCCCGCCAGGCGATCGGCCCGACACGCATTTTTATTCTTGGATTTGATCGCCCGCCTGAGACAATGGCGCAATGGAACAGGTCCACCACGCCCGGAGGTTTCGTCGTCGCGACCGCGACGTTGCGTCGTGCAGCGTGCGCGATGCCGTGGCGACGGCGGTATCCTTTGCCGTCGGCCTCGGGTGCGCGACCGTATCGCGTTTTGGCAGAACGTAACTGCCCAGGTTGAGCTATGCGGTCCTGACGGCTGGAAGCAAGATTTGTGGGTCTTGCATGAGGGTTGAGACGAGATTCCAGCCTTGCTTTTTGGCGGTTGAAAGGACGGATCGGACGAT
>Ga0126384_10001584_pt1 | contig 13531 bp, 13 predicted proteins | sample PanSoiMetPlot_36_FD_92543 | JGI IMG/M metagenome (GOLD analysis project Ga0126384, IMG submission 92543) | Tropical forest soil microbial communities from Panama - MetaG Plot_36 | ecosystem: Environmental > Terrestrial > Soil > Tropical forest > Bulk soil | place: Panama | collected 2016-02-17 | reverse complement strand
GTCGCCGTGTAGTTGAGCAGCTGGATCCAGCCCACAACAAAGCCGGCGCTTTCGTTGAAGGCTCGCCGCGCGAAGCTCGAGCTGCCGCCCGCGTAAGGAATTGCAGAGGTCCCTTCGGCGTAGTTGAGAGCCGTAGTGACGAAGATGCCGCCCGCCATGATCATGGCGAGCGGCGTCAACCCGAGCGCGTACCCGGCGGTGACACCCAGCGCGTAGTAGATGCTGGAACCGACGTTGCCGTAGCAGGCTGCGAACAGAGCGGACGGCCCCAGCATTCGGGGCAAGCGCACACGGCGACGTTCGACGACAACCCTGACGTCGCCGGGCAGTGCGCCTCGCTTCCCGAGCGCCTCTTCCGTCATCGCGCGCAACCGCTAGCCTACTCCGTCACTGCCGCCATCAGGGGACGTAAAGGGTGGGCAAAAAGGCGGGGCGGTACGATCGCACCATGCCGCGCCGGATCCGGCGTGCCGCGCTTCCATACGTCGCCGCCCTTATCGGCGTCGCGGCCATCACAGCCCTCATCGGGCTGGTCCGGCCGTGGCTCGATCTCCCGAACCTGGCGGCGGCCTACCTGCTGCTGGTGCTCTGGCTCGGCGGGCGGTACGGCTGGCCTCCCGCCATCACGGCCGCCCTGCTTGCCTTCCTGGCCTACGACTGGTTCCTGGTGCCTCCCTTCGGCACGCTCTGGATCAGCGCACCCCGCGAGCTGCTCAACCTGGTGGTCCTGATCGTGGCCGCTCTGGCCGGTGGCCGGCTCGCAGCCTCGCTCGCTGCCCGCGAGGCCGGGGCGGCCGCGGAGGCTCAGGAGTCCGGGATCCTGTACGAACTCGCCATCGCCGCCCTTCGTGAGCCGGTGGGGACGGCCGCCCTCTCGCTGCTGTGCCAGCGGGCCACGACCGCCGGCGGTGTTGAGGCCATGACCCTGGTGGCGGCGGACGGCGCCGAGGTGGAGGTGGTCGCAGGGGCACCGCTCGCCCAAGGAGAGCTCGACCAGGCCCAAGACGTGCTCACCAGGCAGCAAGACCGCGGCGCGCACCTGCGGGAAGGAACTCTGGAGATCACCGGGCCCGTCTCAGGTCCGGCCTGGACAGCTTTCGTGGTCCTCAGCGGCGGGGTTGCCGTGCTCAGGCCACCCGAGCAACGGCTGAGCGCCGAGCGCAGGCGCCTGCTGGCTGCCCTCCTCGGCCTGGCCGGCCTCCTGCTCGACCGCCGCCGCGCAGCCGCGGTGACGGAGCGGGCCAGAGCACTGGAGGCCTCCGACCGGCTGAAGGCCGCGGTCCTGTCCTCCGTCTCACACGAGCTGAAGAGCCCTCTGGCCTCGCTCCGGGCAGGGCTCACTACTCTCCTCATGCCCGAGGCCCGCCTCGTGTCCGACCAGAGAGAGCTGGTGGACGGGCTGGACCACCAGGCCGCTCGGCTCGACCGCCTCGTCGGTGACCTGCTGACCATGTCCCGGCTTGAGGCTGGCCTGCCGCCTGAGCGAGGGCCGCAGGACCTGGAGGAGCTGGTCGGCGCCGTGCTCTTCAGCCTGCAACCGGCCCTGTCCCCGTTCGAGGTCAGGTCCAACCTAGAGGCCGGGCTGCCTCCAGTCCTCGCCGACGAGCTCCAGGTCGAGCGAGTGCTGACGAACCTGCTGGAGAACGCAATCGAGTGGACGCCTCCGGGGGCCACGATTACGATCGGAGCGCGTGCCTGCGGTGCAGCCGTGGAGACCTGGGTGGAGAACGAAGGTCCGCCGATTCCGCCTGAGGACCTCCAGCAGATCTTCGACAAGTTCTGGACGAGACGCAAGGGCGGCTCCGGGCTGGGGCTGGCCATCTGCCGGCGCATCGTGGAAGCGCATGGCGGCACCATCCAGGCTGAGAGCACAGCGGCGGGAGCGCGCTTTCGCTTCCGGCTGCCGGCAGCCGATCAGCATGTCGAGGCGGGTACGTGAGCGGCCGCGTCCTGGTCGTCGACGACGAACCGGAGATCCGCCGCGCTCTGCGCACGGGCCTCGGCTATCACGACTTCGAGGTTCGGGCCGTTGAATCGGGCGAGGAGGCGCTGGAACAGGCGGCCGGCTGGCGGCCGGACGTGGTACTCCTGGACCTCGGGCTGCCGGTCATGGACGGGTTTGAGGTCCTGGCACGGCTTCGTTCGGGCGGCAGCCGCGCCGTGGTGATCGTCGTCAGCGTCATGCCGGACGAGCGCGACAAAGTCCGAGCCCTTGACCTGGGGGCGGACGACTACGTCGTCAAGCCGTTCGGCATGAACGAGCTGACCGCCAGGATCCGGGCCGTGCTGCGGCGCCAGGGGGCTGTCGTCGAGGGCGAGCCGGTGGTCCGAGCAGGTGACCTGGCGCTCGACCTGGGCCGGCGCCAGGTCAGTGTCGGCGACCGCCAGGTGCACCTCACGCCGACCGAGTACGAGGTGCTCCGCTACCTGGCGCTGCACGCGGGGAAGCCGGTCACGCACCGCACCCTTCTTCGTCAGGTTTGGGGTGAGCACGCCGTGGGAGACACGTACAACACGCGGTACGTCGTTGCCCAGATTCGGAAGAAGCTGGGCGACAACCCGGCTGAGCCCCGCTACATCGTCAGCGAGCCGGGAGTGGGCTACCGGCTGAACGCCTGATCGATGACCCGCGGTCGCGCCAGCGACCGGCGGGCGGCGGCGACCTGGCACCGGAGGGCTTCCAGCACGCGCCGCCGGAACGGGTCTTCGAGCCCGACCTCGAGCGCGGCGGCCACGTAGAGCTCGGCCCGCTCCAGCTGCTGGATCGCCGCATCGAGCCTGGCGAGCTCGTCTTCTCCGCGCGCCACATCTGGAGAGCGGAATCCACCCTCCACGACCGGAGCGTAGGCACGGTCATTGGCCGGCCCCCGCACACCGCCCTGGGACGGGCGCCCGCGGAGTCGCATGTAGCCGAGCCTAGGCGGCACGGTGTGAGGAATCCGTTGGTACAGGACGCCTGTGCGTATGGATCTCGAATGGGCGTGGGCTCAAGGACCGCCTTCCGCCAGCAGGCCGCCCGGAGGCCCGTAAGGGCCGGGTGCTGAGCTCTGCGGTCCACCTGTGTGATGCAGCCGAGCCGTCGGCGGATTGTTGGTGTCGATCACACAAGCGGCGCGGAAGCGGCTGCAGCTAACTTTGTGGGTGTGCAGGTGCAGACGTCACGAGGCCGCGACCTCCGTCTCGCCGTTCGGGAGCTGGAGTTCCTTCAGCGCCTCTCTCAGTCGGCGGCCGCGACCATGGACGCGGACGAGCTGCTCGAGCTCATCATCCGCGAGACCACCTCGGCGATCGGCACCGACGTGTGCTCGCTGTACCTCGCCAACCCCGGCGGTCGCGACCTCACGCTGACCGCCACCAACGGCCTCAACGAGAGGATGGTTGGCAAGGTCGTGATGACGCTCGGCGAGGGCGTCACCGGATGGGTGGCCGAGACCCGCCAGCCGATGAAGGTTTCCGACGTCTCCCTGGAGCCCCACTGGAAGTGGGTGCCGGGCCTCGATGAGCAGCGCTTCACGTCGATGCTCTCCGTCCCCATCGAATCCGGCCCACGGCTGGTGGGGGTGCTCAACGTCCAGTCCACCGAGCATCGCGAGTTCACGCAGGAGGACGTGGACTTCCTTCGCGCCATCGCCGGCCAGGTGGCCGGGATACTGGAGCGGAGCGAGATGCAGCGCCGTCAGGAGGCGCAGCTGGCCGAGATCCAGCGCTCGCACGCCATCCATGAGCGATTCACCCGGTTGTCGCTGGAGGGCGCCGGCATCCAGGCGATCCTCGACGCCGTGGGGACACTCGCCGGTGGTCCGGCAGCGCTCTACTCTCCGGACGGCTTCCGCATCCGGGGGATGGGGGAGACCGCCGAGCGCCTGCCCCCGCGCATCCATCTCCCGCCCGCGGTCCTCAGCATGGGTGCCCGGGAGGTGCGGGCGCGGGCGGGGAGACCCGCCCGGCCGTACGACCTGGTGCCGGTTCGCGCGGGCGCCGACCTCCTGGGGGTGCTGGCAGTCGCCGTTGGCGTGGAGCAGGGCGAGGAGGATGGACGCCGGCGTGCCCTGGAGCACGGCTCGACGGTGCTCGCGGTAGAGCTCTCAAAGGAACGTGCGGCTGCCGAGGTCGAGCGGCGCCTGCGGGGTGACCTTGTCGAAGAGGTGCTGGCGGGGGGCCTCGACGCTGAGGAGGCCGAGCGCCTGGCGCGGCAGGCGGAGCGGTTGGGCCACCGGCTCCCGCACAGGGCGTGGACGCTGGTTCTGGAGCCGGACGACGAAAGCTCCGAGGCGGAGATGGCGAGCGCCGGCCGCCAGGACCGGCTGGACATCGTGCTCGGAGAGCTGGTCGGTCGCCAGGTGCCCGGGGCACTGACGGTCGTCCGCTCGGCCAGCGCGGTGGTGCTGGTGCCGGAAGAGGCCGCACCCGACCTTGGCGGGGCAGAGCGGCTGGCGTCGCTCCTGATGGCGGTGGCCGAGCCTGTGCTGCGTCCCGCGACCGCTTCTGTCGGCATCGGCAACCTCGCCCAGTCGGTCGGGGAGCTGGCACGGTCCCACGTCGAGGCCAGGCAGGCGCTGCGCCTGTCACGACGCGCTGGAGCGCGCGGGCGCGTCACCTCTTATCGGGCGCTTGGCGCGTTCAGGTTGCTGCTCGACGTCCAGTCGCCCGAGGCGCTCCGTGCCTTCGTGGTCGAGGTCCTGGGCCCGCTGCTCAAGTACGCCGAGTCGCGGGAGACGCCGCTGCTGGAGACGCTGGAGGCGCTGGCTGGAGCCCGCTGGGTGCGCCGAGCGGCGGCGCGCACGCTCGGCATCCACATCAACTCGATGAGCTACCGGATCGAGCGCATAGAGGCGCTCACCGGGCTGTCACTGGACGACCCCGAGACCAGGGTGGCCATCGCGATCGCAGTTCGGGCGCGGGCAATGCTGGGACTGTAGTGTTGCCACGGATTGAAGTTCTTTCTGTTCGGCAGCCTGCGCAGCCAGAAGCGGCGGGCGCGTGACGTAGACCTGGTCGTCGACCTCGGAGACGGGGAAACGGTGGACCAGGCGATGGTGGCCGTGGCCGCCATCGCGCCGCGTGTACGCAAGCCGATCGAGCTGTGGCTCTCGAGCAGTGAGTCGGAGCCCAACATGGCCGGCAACTACGATCACGCGAGCGGCCGCTGGGCATTCTGGCGCCGTCCCGGCCTGCCCGGTTTCTTCCGGGGGCTGGAGCCTGTGACGCTCGATGGCGTGGTGCGGCTGGCGCTGGCGGTGGGGCCGTACGGGCCCATCCGCCGAGGTGGCAGCCCGGAGGCTGCCGGGCCGGCGTGCACGGTCAGCCGGTCGGTTGACGGTTGGGAGTTCGAGCTGGATGGCGAGAAGTCCGGCCCCTTCGTGGGGCCGCTGGAGGCTGCCGCCGCCGCCGAGGCGGCGGCCAAGGCCAGGGGAGACCTGACCCCGCCGCAGGTGCTCTGGTTCCGCCTGGCATAGCCAGGGGCGACCGCGCCAGCCCTCTTGACAGGCCGCACGGCCGTTCTACCTATCCGCGCGCCGCGAGAGGTCCTACTGCCGGCACTCCGCCCTCGTTGAGGGCTGCGCGCACCTGGGCAATTATTTGGTGGGGGTGGCTGTAGACGTCGGCGGCGGTGAAACGGAGGAGCCGGCATCCGGCATTCAGCAAGCGGTTCTGCCGGCGATTGTCCTCAACCAGGCTATCGCGATGGGTGCCGCCATCGAACTCGAGGCCGATCCGATGGGCTCGGTAGTACAGGTCGGGCCGGCCGATGAAGCGGCCCCGGGCGTCGTAAAGCGGGACCTGTACCTCGGGACCTGGGAGCCCCGCCAGGACCAGGAGCATGCGTAGCCGTGACTCCATGGGCGACTCGGCCGCAGGGTCGGCCAGCTCGGTAGCCCGTCGAGCCTGAGCGATCCCCGGCACGGGGCGTTTGCTGCCACGTAGCGGCGAAGATCCCCCAGGGCGACGAGTCTCTGATGCAGCGCCAAATCGACGGCTACAACCGCCTCAATGAGAGGCAGCCGGCGGCTCAGGTCGAACACGGTGCGGAGCGGGGACGTGACGGGGAGGCCCTTGAGGACTATCACGTCCGCCTCCGCGAGGGTGCATCGGCGTATGCATACGCCTGCCCGGGCCGACACGCGACACGTGTGAGGTACCGTGACTTCGACCGGATCACACGGTGGAAGATCGAGGCGGTGGAGCCACGCGGCGGTCCGGTCGGAGAATGCAGCGCCCGCCGGGAGGCGGCGGCCGACCGCAGCGAGGACGACCGCAGGGGCCTCCGCCACCCCTGCCCAGGCATAGAGGCCGGGTGAGATGCGCCGCCAGCTCCTACCGCGCAGCTGCTTCCGCGTCAGCCCGCTTTGCAGGGCTTCGGCCACGGTGAATGGACCGCGCTTGAGCTCCGGCGGGATGACCGGGCGCTTCGACATCAGGAAGACCATGAGGAAGCCCTCGTCGCATGTCCACCCCGCCCGTTAAGAAGCCGCCAACAGGGCCAAGTGCTGGCTGTGCGACCAATCCGGCGCTGCGGATGGGCACAACCGCCGGCACTCGGCCCCTGCAGCCACTCCGGGCCGCGCTACTCGGGGACGTTGCCCGAGCGGCTGCCCATCTCGTAGGGGCTCGATATACCTGCGTAGTTGACGGTCATGCTCATGCCGAAGGAGGCGTGGAGCAGGACGTGGCAGTGCAGCATCCAGATGCCGGGATTGTCAGCGGCGAACGCAACGTCCCACGTCTCGTGCGGGCCCACCAGGATCGTGTCCAGGTGAACCGGGCTGCCCTCGATCGGCCTGCCGTCTTTGCGCAGGACCGAGAGCGTGTGGCCGTGCAGATGCATCGGGTGAAACTCTGGGGTCCTGTTCACGATATGCAGGCGGATCACCTGACCCTCACGCACGTTCAGCGGGGGCACATACGGGGACGGCCGGCCGTTGATCGTGTGAACCAGCTCGATACGCCCGTCGTGGAACCCGCCCTGTGCTTCGAGCACGATCGGGTAGGTGGCGTCGGCGTGGGCGGCCGCGACCGGGTCGGCGCCGCCCTGGCCGTAGCGAGTCAGATCGAACAGCGGAAGGCGGCCCACGTCCACAGCTCCGGGCGCCGGCCCATCGCCGACCGTGACTGTCGCCGGCCGGGTGGTGGGGATGCTGAACGCGGCCTCGCCCTTCTCGGCCGCGTCGACCAGCCGGACAGCACCGCTCGTAGGCATCGTGAAGACGACGTCCGCGCGCTGCCCCATTCCGAGCGGGAGTCGCTCGGCCGGCAGCACCTGGGGCTGCACGAGGTCGCGGCCGTCGAGAGCCACCACCCGATAAGGAGCGCCGAGCAGCACCGGCGTCTCCGCCCCGCCGTCCATGCCCGGGGCGAAGGCGTTGACGATGCGGAGCCGCACGGTGTCACCCGGTCGGGCGTCCAGGTGGAGATCGCCCGTGGTCCCGTTGATCGCCACCGCGCTGACGTCGACGGCGCCGTGCAGGACGACGGTGTAGTCACGGCTTTCGGTGGGACCACCCTTCGGCTCCACCACAAGGGCTCCGAACAGGCCCCGGCCGATCTGGGACGAGGTGTCCTGGTGCGAGTGGTACCAGTACGTGCCGGGCTCTCGGGCAACGAATTCGTAGGTCATCGAGTGACCGGGCGTGACCGCCTGCTGGGTGATCCCGGCCACGCCATCCTCGGCGTCGGGCAGACCCGGCACTCCATGCCAGTGGATGGTGGTCGAGGCGGGTAGGCGGTTGTGGAGGGTGACCCGAAGTCGGTCGCCCTGCGTGACGCGCAGCACCGGACCTGGCACGGTGCCGTTGTATGTCCAGGCGTCCTGGCCCTTGATCCGGGTGACCCGAGCAGTGAGAGTGAAGGTCTTGACGGGCTCCGAGCCCGGTGCTTCGGTAAGGAGCGCCAGGTTGGTCGCCGCCTGGCCGGGAACGATCGGGCTGGCGTTGAAGGCGTAGGGCATGTCATTGATCGCGCTGCCGACCCCGTCAGCGGTGAGGATCGTCGTCAGCAGGACGGCGGGTGCCGTCGTCAGGGCTATCCGAACCGGCCCGCGCCGGCGGCTTTTCGGCCGGCGGAATGCGGCCCGCACCAACAGCAGCGTGGACACCAGTTCGAGGACGACACAGGCGATGTCGGAGAAGCCGATTGCCTCAGGCCTGCCAGGGTGAGGGCCGATCGGCAGCCCGATCGTGCGAGACACAAACCAGAGCGCGATCAAGGCCCCGGTTCCAGCCGCGCCGGCCAGAAAGAGCCGGCGCGCCGGCACGGTGAGGATGCCCAAGGCCAGCGCCACCTGGCCGATGCCGGCGCTGACGAAGAACAGGCCGAAGGGGACGTACTCCTGGAAGTGCATCGGCGCGACCGAGAAGTGGATGGCCGCTGAGCCGAGGATGAACAAGGCTGTGGGATACGGCCTGGGCCTGACCCCCGGTGCGCGTAGTGCTCGTGTTTCGTTGGTCATCGGTTTCATCTGCCTCCCTGGCATTTCGCTGTCCGAGGCCAACGTAGGGCCGGGCGGGCAAACCGGCCGTCGCCCCGTGTGTGGATTCGTGGTCAGCCGCGGGGATGGTCTTTCGCGCGAGTCATCCTGTGGATGTACGAACGGTCCGTCCCGATGGTGACGCCGGCCCGCCCGGAGCCGGGCTACAGTGCAGGCGTGGCCATTCCGCAGCGCGCGTGGCGCAGCTTCCAGACTCTCGACCCGCGCGTTGCGGACGCGTCCCTCGCGCTGGTCCTCACAGTGGGCTCGGTGATCGAATTCGTTTACACCAGGCCGGACAGCCTGGGTCGATTGCCCTTCGTCGCGGGCGCCACCCTTGCGCTCGCCGGCCGGCGCCGCTGGCCGATAGTCTGCTACCTCACGCAGTTCGGCTTCGGCCTGCTGACGGCGCAGCCGCCGACAGTGGTCGGGTTCTTCGGCTTCCTGGTCGGAGGCTACTCAGTCGGACTGCACAGCCGCTGGCGCCTGCCGTCGCTGGGGCTTCTGGTCGGGTGCATGGTGTTGCTGCAGCTGGCCATCCCCGAGGCCGCGCCGCCGCTTCCAAGGCAGACGGAGACGATCTTGCTCGCCGCGGGCATTTGGCTGGCCGGCAACGCTGTCCGTGCTCGCCAGGCCCAGACTGACATGCTGACCGAGCGATCGCGTCGTCTGGAGCACGAACAGGAGCTCGCCACGCGGGCCGCGGTTGCAGACGAGCGTTCGCGCATCGCCCGCGAGCTGCACGACGTGGTCGCGCACAGCGTCAGCGTGATGGTCGTGCAGAGCGGTGCTGCGCGAACGATGCTGAACCGGCACCCCGAACGGGTCGGCGAGACGCTGCGCTCGGTGGAGGGAAGCGGACGCGAGGCGCTGACCGAGCTGCGCCGGTTGCTGGGGGTGCTGACCGATGACGCGGGCGAGGCCACGCCGGCGCCGCAGCCCGGCCTCGGCCAGCTCGACGCGCTCGTCGAGCACGTGACCTCGGCGGGGCTGCCGGTCGACGCGCGTATCGAGGGGGCTGCCCGGCCACTGCCACCTGGCCTGGACCTCACGGCCTACCGGATCCTCCAGGAGGCGCTGACGAACGTGCTCAAGCACGCTCGCGGGGCGCGCGCCCAGGTCGTCCTTCGGTACGCCGAGCGGGAGCTGGGCCTGGAGGTGGTCGACCGAGGCGGCCGGGTGTCCGACGGAAGCGGGCCCGGGGACGGGCTGCTGGGTATGAAGGAGCGGGTCTCTATTTACGGCGGCGAGCTGGATGCCGCTCATCAGCCCGAGGGCTGCGGGATCGGGTGCAGGCGGTCGTGCTGGCATACGAGACGGGCCTGGTCCAGCCTGGCACCCAGTAGTGAGTGCCGACCGGACTCGTCTGAGAACCTCCATCAGCCCGGACGTTCGTGTTCAACTCCGAGGCTTCCGGCCAGCGCGGTCACGACCCGCTCCATCATGCCCAGCCGGCCTGTCATCAGCAGGTGGTGGACCGCGCCGACCAGGGCGATGGACAGCGCCGGCGCGTCCGCGCCCGGCGCGACCCGTCCTTCCTGCTTTTCCGCCTCCAGGTAGGCCGCGAAGGCCACCTCCAGATCGTGCAGTGAGACCTCATGCCCGACCACCGCCTGCAGGCGCCGGGCGAGGGTGGGACGGGATATCACGAGGTTGAAGATCACCGTGAAGCCGGGCGCCATCGCAGTGGCGGCCTCGGTCAGATTCCCGACCACCGTGCCCGTGCCGCTCCGAGACGACAGCGCCTCCACGTGCGCGACAAAGGCTCGCGCTCGATCGTGGATGAACATCGCCAGCAGCTCGTCCAGGTCGGTGAAGTGGTTGTACAGCAGGCCGGTCGCGACCCCTGCCTCCCGCGTAATTGCGCGGCCGCTGAGCCCGCTCGGGCCCTCCCGGTCCAGCACGCGCTCCACCGCCTGAAAGAGCTGTTCCGGCAGCTCTGAGATCGCTACCCCACGAGGCAACGGCGATACCCCTTGACAAGAATGAACGGGCGCTCATACACTATGGACATTCGTTCATTCTATCGTCTGGGGGGCCGCCCCGACTGCTTGGAGGTGGTGGAGCGGCCCCGATGAAACCAAGGAGGCTTCGCAGTGCAGGCTATCACCGCGCGCTCCCCGGCTCACGCCATCGAGGTCGAGGATCTGACCAAGGTCTACCCGGGCGGCCATCCGGCGCTCAACGGGATCTCGTTCGCAGTCGACCGAGGTGAGATCTTCGGCTTTCTCGGCCCCAACGGCTCGGGCAAGACGACCACGGTGCGCATCCTCGTCACGCTCCTGCGCGCCACGTCGGGCACGGCGAGTGTCGGCGGCTTCGACGTAGAACGAATGCCAGGCCGCATCCGGCAAAGCATCGGCTACACGGCGCAGGCCACAGGGGTGGACGACGACCTGACCGTGCACGAGCACCTGGTCCTCCAGGCCCTCCTTCACGGCCTTCCCCCCAGCCGGGAGCAGCAGCGCCGGATCGAGGAGGTGATCGAGACATTCTCGCTGTCGGAGGTGGCCGGCGAGCGGGCCGGCAGGCTCTCGGGCGGGCTGCGGCGGCGGCTGGACATCGCCCAGGCCGTGGTACACCGGCCGCCGGTCCTGTTCCTCGACGAGCCGACAATCGGCCTCGACCCTCAATCTCGCAACGCGCTGTGGCGCCACCTGCGCGGCGCCAGCCAGGAGGGCACGACCATATTCCTCACCACGCAGTACCTGGAGGAGGCGGACCGGGCCTGCGATCGGATCGCCATCATCGACGGGGGGCGGCTGGTCAAGGAGGGGACGCCGACCGCGCTCAAAAGCGAGGTGGGGGAGGGGCGCCTCCGGCTGACGCTGGCTGACAGCGCAGATTCGTTCCGCGCGGCCCGGGCTCTGGCCTTGAGTCCAGACGTGGTGAGCGTGGAGTCTGGCGATGCACTTGTCGTCCGCCTGCGCAGCGTTGGAGCCGGCCTGGCGGATGTCGTCCGGGTACTGGACCGGGCGGGGATCCCGATCGAGACCGTGGAGACGGGGCAGCCGACGCTGGACGACGTCTTCCTCCGCTATACCGGCCGCGCTCCTCGCTCGGAGGCGCCGGCCGGCGCAGCTGTCAGCAGTCTGTTCGCGGCCGCCCACGGCCGAAGGAGGCGTTGAGATGCCGGCCACGGTTGTCCTCACATTCCGCAACCTCGTCAAGAACGTGCGCACCCCGATGCTCGTGATCGCCTCGGTGGCTCAGCCACTCGTCTGGCTGGTGATGTTCTCGCAGACGTTCAGCAGGCTGGCCGATACCCCGCTTCTCCGAGGCCTCGGCTACCGGTCCTACCTGGCCCTCCTCGTCCCCGGCATGATGGTGCTGGCGGTGCTGTTCACCGGCCTGCAGTCTGGACTGGCCATGGTGACCGACATCGACAGCGGGATGCTGGACAAGCTCCGCATCAGCCCGATCAGCCGTCTCAGCATCCTGCTCGGCCGTGTCCTGGCGGACTCCGTCACGATGGTCGCCCAGGGGGCGGTCGTCCTCGGCGTCGGCGCGCTGATGGGCGCGCGGGTGGAGACCGGCTGGCTCGGCACGTTCGGGATGCTCGCGAGCGTGGCTTTGCTGGGCGTCGTCGGGGCATCGCTTGCCAATCTGATCGCGCTGCGCGGCCGGAACGCCGAACTGACGATGGTCGCGGGCATCTTCGTGACGCTGCCCGCCCTCTTCCTGTCGCCCGCCTTCCTGCCGCTGCGCTTCCAGCCCAACTGGGTGCAGGCGGTGGCGAGGATCAACCCCGCGTCCTACGTGATCGACGTCGGGCAGAGGTTGATGAGCATCGGCAACGACTGGGGCCAGGACGTGCGCATGCTGGCCGTCCTGGCGGTCGCCGCGCTCGTGCTTATGCCCGCCACAGTCGCCGCCTTCCGGGCGGCGACACGGTGAAGGAGCTTTCAATGGTTCGTCACCCACCTCACTGAAGTGCGGCTGCGGTTACTCTCGCAGGGTGGTTAAGCAGATAGGCGATAGCTACGACCGTGTCGCCGAGCCGTATGCACACCACTTCCTCGACGAGCTCGACCGCAAGCCGCTCGACAGGGCACTGCTGGCCGCATTCGAGCAGACGGCTCCTCCCGGGCCGATCGCGGATCTCGGGTGCGGCCCAGGCCATATCGCGCGGTACCTGCACGGACTCGGGCGTCACGTGATCGGGATCGACCTGTCTCCCGGGATGATCGAGATCGCGCGGCGCTCGTCGCCGGGACCCGAATACCGGGTCGGTACCATGCTCGACCTGGACCTCGCCGACTGCTCGCTGGGCGGCGCGATCGCCTTCTACTCAATCATCCATCTGACCGCGCGAGAGCTGCCGGTGGCCTTCACCGAGCTGCGGAGGGCGGTCCGCCCCGAGGGCGTCGCACTGCTCGCGTTCCATACCGGCCGGCACCTTCTCCACCTCGACGACATGATGGGCGTCGAGGTCTCGCTCGATTTCCACTTCCATCCGCCCGACGGGGTCCGCCTGCTGCTGGAGGACGCGGGTCTTACCGTCGAGTGGGATCTCCGTCGCCAGCCGAGCCACAGCGAGGTGCAGACGGAGCGCTGCTACCTGCTGGCTCGGCGCGACCCGGTCACGTTACGACCGGCTACCGAGGCTGACCGTGAGTTCCTGCGCGCTCTTCACCACGCCTGCTACCGGCGCTGGGTCGAGCCGATCTGGGGCTGGGACGAGGCCGACCAGGATCGGCGGTTCGCAAGCTCGTTCAACGTCGCCGGGCGCGTGATCGTCGAGCTCGCGGGCGAGCCGATCAGCACTCTGCGAACGAGCCGCGACGGTAAGTGTGTCTCGGTGGACGACATAGAGGTGGCGCCCGAGCACCAGGGGCGCGGCATCGGCTCCCGCCTCCTCCGCGGCGTGCTGGCCGGCGCGGACCGCGAGCGCCTTGCGGTCCGCCTCCAGGTGCTGCACGGTAACCCGGCGCGCCGGCTCTACCAGCGAATCGGCTTCACTGTGGAGCGCGAGACGGCCTCGCACGTGCTGATGGTCCGCCCGGCTCAGGAATGATGGCGCCTCTGACCTGATGGGGAAGCAGACCCCGGCTCGGTACTCACCCG
>Ga0126384_10001583_pt1 | contig 13532 bp, 15 predicted proteins | sample PanSoiMetPlot_36_FD_92543 | JGI IMG/M metagenome (GOLD analysis project Ga0126384, IMG submission 92543) | Tropical forest soil microbial communities from Panama - MetaG Plot_36 | ecosystem: Environmental > Terrestrial > Soil > Tropical forest > Bulk soil | place: Panama | collected 2016-02-17 | reverse complement strand
GGCTGGGTGGTCATCGAGGTACGCGACACGGGCATCGGCATGACGGAAGAGCACTCGCGGCTCATCACCAATCGCGCTCTGGATAAGTCGAGCCGCGGCGGCCGCGGGCTCGCCGAGGTGGCGGAGATCGTGGAGCGTCACGGCGGCAATCTGAGCATCGAGAGCGAGCCCGGACGCGGCACCGTAGTCCGGCTCCGCCTCCATGCGAGCCGGTTCCAGATCATCCCGCCCGTCGAGGGTGTGGTGGAGCCGGTGCACCCGGAGCAGGCCTCGCGCATTCTCCTCGTCGACGATGATCCGCGGCTCCTCTCCGTACTTTCCGACACCCTGCAGGCCTGTGGACACGCCGTCACCACCGCCCTCAAGGGAGAAGACGCGCTCCAGATCTTCGATCCCGGCCAGCACGACGTGGTCATCACCGACCTCGGCATGCCGCGGATGAACGGCTGGGAGGTGGCGGAGCGGGTGAAGTCGCTCTCTCCCGACACCCCCGTGTTCCTCCTCACGGGCTGGGGCGAGAGCGTGGCTGCCCACGAGGGGAGCCAGTTCGTGGACCGCGTGGTCGCCAAGCCCGTGTCCGCCGAGGCCCTGATGGAGCAGCTGGCGGAGCTGCGTCGCTCGCGCGCTCCCGCTCAGTGACCCCGGTCACTCCCAGGCCGGCCGCCTCCGTTCTCCTCGTTCGCCCCGGTGTCGCCTCGCCCGCCGAGGTCTACATGATCCGCCGCCAGAAGAGCATGCGCTTCCTCGGCGGCTTCTACGCTTTCCCAGGAGGCAAGGTGGATCCCGAGGACGGGGCCGCCGAAATGCTCGCCCGCTGCCGAGGCCTCACGGAGGCGGAGGCGGGACGCCTCCTGCCGTCCGTCGACGGGTTGCCCGCTCTCGCCTACTGGGTCGCCGCCGCCCGCGAGCTCCTGGAGGAGACCGGTGTGCTCCTCGCGTGCGACGCGAGAGGGCGAGCCGTGGGCGCGGGCGGAGAGGAGGCTTTCGCTCGCATCGAGACGATGCGCGAGGCGCACATGACGAAGCGGGAGCCGCTTGCCGCCCTCCTCGCCGAGCGCGCGTGGTATTTCGACCTCGGGCCCTTCCGCTATCTCTCGCACTTCATCACCCCGCCCTCGAGCCCCATACGCTTCACCGCGCGCTTCTTCCTCGCCCCGGTGCCGTACGGCCAAAGCCCGCGCCACTTCCACGACGAGGCCTCGGAAAGCTTCTGGGTCGAGCCCGGAGAGGGGTTCCGGCGGCACCGGAGCGGGGAGTGGGCCATGGCCGAGCCCGCCGACTGCGGCCTCGGTTATCTCGCTCAGTTCGAGTCGCTCGACGCCATCTGGGCCGCGCACGAGGATCGCCGCCACAAGTTCCACGGCATCTTCGATCGCGTGGAAGCGGCCGGCGTCGATCCCCGCCGAGCCGACCGCTGAAAAAGGCCCATCTGCTTCGTTGGCGCCCTCGGCCGGACGCTCAACGTACAGAAAGTACGCCTCGCGTGCGTCCGTCGGGCGCCGCCTCGCATCTGGACCTTTTTGAGCGGTCGGCGGCCCCGATGGGCCTGCGTCAGCGCCGGCGGAGCTCGCCTGTGCCGATCTGCACCGCCTCCACGTCGAGCTCGTACTCGATGCGGTGAAGGATCTCGTCGCTGATCTCGCCGCGGTCCCGCAGGCTGATGACACGCAGTCGCTCCGCGGTCAGGGCTTCGTGCCGGAGCCTCCGGAAGGCGCCCACGTCCTCCATGGTGCTCTGGCCGTCGCTGCCGCCCAGGGCCGAAGCGTGCGCCCGACGCTGCATGTAGCGCGCGCGCAGCTGCTCGAGATGCGCGGGCCGCGCCCACGCCTCGCCGGCGAGCTGCTCGAGACGGGCGAGGGCTGCCTCGACCGCCGCATCGCGGGCGCGTAGCTCCTCGTCGGCCAGGTTGGAGTCGTCGCGGAGGCCGAGGCGCCGCAGGAGAGGGGCCAGGGTCAGCCCCTGCAGCACGAGGGTCACGAGGATCACGCTGAAGGTGAGAAGGATGATGTCCTCGCGGAAGGGGAAGGGCGCGCCGCTTGCCGTGGCCAGGGGAAGGGCGAGAGCAGCGGCGAGGGAGACGATGCCCCGCATCCCGATCCAGCCCATGAGGAAGACGCGCGGCCACTCGGGCGCCGAGTCGCGGCGCAGGGCCGCCGCGATCAGGCGCGGCAGGCCGATGGCGAGAGGGACCCAGATCATGCGCACCGCGATGGCTACCACGCTGATCACCGCCGCCTCCACGACGAGCGGCCTGAACTCGCCGGGGCCCACCGCAGGACGCAGGGAGGCGAGCTGCAGCCCGATCAGGATGAACAGCACCCCGTTCAGCAGGAAGACGAAGACCTCCCACACCGCGCGCGCCTGGAGTCGCGTGGCAGGGGTGACTGCCTCGCTCAGGTACTGGCGCAGGTAGAGTCCTCCCGCCACGCAGGCAAGGACGGCAGAGACGTGGAAGCGCTCCGCGATGATCCAGGCGACGTACGGGGCGAGGAGCGTCGCCAGCACCTCGGTGAAGCTGTCCTCGGTCAGGGCGAGGGCGCGGCGGGCCACCTCCGCCACCGCCAGGCCCACCAATATGCCTCCCACTGAGGCCAGCACGAAGAGCTTGAGCCCGTCGGTCACGGAGAAGGCACCGGTGACGGCGGCGACCACCGCGGCACGATAGAGCACCAGCGCCGTGGCGTCGTTCACGAGGCTCTCGCCCTCCAGGATCACCACCACTCGGTGAGGGATGTTGAGCCGCCGCCCGATGGCGGTGGCCGCCACCGCGTCGGGTGGCGAGACGATGGCGCCGAGGGCGAGAGCTTCCGGCCAGCCCATGCCGGGGATGATCCAGCGCGCGGCCGCGGCCACCGCCGCCGCCGTGGCGGCGACCAGGCCCACCGCGAGAAAGCTGATGACGCGCAGGTTCGCGCGAAAGTCGCGCAGCGAGGTGAAGTAGGCGGCCGACCATAGGATGGGTGGCAGGAAGATCAGGAACACCATGTCGGGATCGAGCCGAAGCACGGGCATCTTCGGCAGCATGCTCAGGGCGAGGCCGCCCAGGACGAGCAGGATGGGATAGGGAAGGAGGAGGCTGCGCGCCAGCGTGGTCAGGACGAGCACGGCCACGAGCAGGACGACGGCAATCTCGAGATTCTGGATGCTGGCCACTTCCTGGACGCCCATCGGACGCTCATCGTAGCAAAGCCCAACGGGGTTCCCGCGCACCTCCGCTAGGCGTGGCCGACGAGGCGGCTCACCGCCGCCGCCAGGCGCCGGGGATCGAGCGGCTTGGAGAGATGCATGGTGTAGCCGGCGGCGCGGGTGCGCTCCTCGTCCGCCTCCATGGCATAGGCGGTGAGGGCGAGGGCGGGCACGCTGCCGCCCTTGCGGCTGCGGATCTCGCGTATGAGCTGGAGGCCGTCCAGTCCCGGCATGCCGAGATCGCTCACGAGCACGTCGGGCAGCTCGGAGGTCATGGCTTCCAGCGCCTCCGCTCCCGAGCGCGCGGTGGTGACGCGGGCGCCGTATTGCTCCAGCGCCACCGCGGCGAGCTTGAGGGAGTCGGCGTCGTCGTCCACCACGAGCACGCGCACACCGTCGAGGGCGACGGCCTCCGCCTCCTCTTCGGCGCCGGTGGTGCGGGCGCGGCCCGGCGTGGCGACGGGCAAGCGAACAGTGAAGGTGGCCCCGCGCCCTTCGCCCTCGCTTGCCGCCTCCACCGTGCCCGAATGCAGCTCCACGAGGCGGCGCACGATGGCGAGACCCAGGCCGAGGCCGGCGTGCGAGCGCGTGGTCGAGGTGTCGGCCTGCCGGAACTTCTCGAACACGTAGGGCAGGAACTCGGGGCGGATGCCCCGCCCGGTATCGGAGACCTCGAGGACGGCTTCCTGTCCGCGGCGCTCGATGCGGATGGTTACGCGGCCTCCCGAGTCGGTGAACTTGATGGCGTTCGAGACCAGATTGCTCACCATCTGTTGGAGGCGCGCGAAGTCCGCCTCCACGTGGATGGGTGCCACCTCCGCGGTGATGGCGAGATCGATCTGGCGGGCCAGGGCGGAGGCGCGCAGCGCCTCCGCGGCGGCCTGGGCCACGTCGATCAGATCGATCACGTGCCGCTCCAGCACGAGTTTGCCCGTGATGATCCGCGAAACGTCGAGGAGATCCTCGATGAGCTGGGCCTGGATGCGTGAGTTCCGATCGATGGCCTCCAGGCCGCGCTTGGCCGTCTGGGGGTCGAGCTTGCCCGTCTGGAGCAGGTTGACCCAGCCGAGCATGGCGTTGAGCGGCGTGCGGAGCTCGTGGGACAGGGTGGCGAGGAAGTCGTCCTTGGCCCGGTTCGCTTCCTCGGCCTGGGTCCGCGCCATGCGCTCGCGGCTCAGGAGCTCGGCCCGCGCCTGCTCCACGCGCCGGCGCTCCGTCACGTCGGTGGCGAGGAGCATGCGGGCGCGAGAGTCCCCGAAGCGGATCGGTGCGGCGATCAGCTCCACCTCGAGCGGCGACTCGTCCTTCGTGTGGTGCCGCCACTCGCCGAGCTGGCCATGCACGTCCCTCACCGCGCGGGCCTTGAAGCTCTCGGCCTCGCCGGGAGGCAGGAGGTCGCCGATGGTCATGGCGAGGAACTCGTCGCGCGAGTAGCCGTAGCGGAGCACGGCGGTGTCGTTGACGGCGAGGATGGACAGCGACTCCACGTCGAAGACCCAGGCGGGAAGCGGCGTGCGCTCGAAGAGCTGGCGGTGGCGCGCCTCCGACTCGCGGAGCGCCTCCTCCGCACGCCGGAGGCGGATGAGAGCGCCCACGGTGGCGATGAGCACGGGGGGCTCCACCGGCTGGGTCAGGTAGCTGTCGGCGCCCCCTTCCAGGCTGCGTACGGCGTCATTGCTGTTCACGAAGGTCGCCGACACCTGGAGCACGAGGATGGAGGCCGTCTCGGGATCGCTTTTGATGCGCCGGCAGACCTCGTAGCCGCTGATGTCGGGCAGCTTCACGTCGAGGACCACGAGGTCGGGTCGCTCGCTGCCCATGGACTGGAGAGCTTCGTCGCCGGTGCCGGCCTCCACCACCCGGTAGCCGGCCTGGGTGAGCACGCGGGCGATGGCGTAGCGGTTCGAGATCTCGTCGTCCACGACGAGGACGAGCCCGCGCTTGAGCGCTGTCATAGCCCGAGCCCTGCCTTCGCCCACATGCCCTGGATGAGGGCTACCGCATCCTCGCGCGAGGTCTGCTCCTTCGAGAGCACGGCCACCGCGCGCTGCTCCAGTCCGGCGCGTTCCTCGGGGTCGAGAGCCTTGGAGGTGACGACCACCACCGGGATGTGGGCGGTGAGGGGATCCTCCTTGAGGCGCACGAGCACGTCCGCTCCCGAGACATCGGGCATGGAGAGGTCGAGGAACACGATGTCAGGGCGCAGATCTCGCGCCGCCTGGAAGCCGTCGGTGCCGTTGGGCATCTCGGTGACCACGCACGGCACGTGGCTCAGGAGACGCTTGAGCACGTAGCGGGCCACGTCGTCATCGTCGATGATGAGCGCCTCCGGCACGCGGCCATGGCCGGTGAGCCGCTCTATCTCGCCGAGGAGCCAGCTTCGCGTCACCGGCTTGAGCCCGTAGGCGTCCGCGCCCAGGGCGAGGCCCTTGCGCCGGTCGTCCACATTACTCACCACGATGACGGGGATGTGCTTGGTCGCCTCGCGGCTCTTGAGGTCGGCGAGGAACTTCCAGCTGTCCTCGCCTTCCAGCAGCACGTCGAGGACGATGAGGTGGGGCGTCTCCACGGCCAGGGCGCGTCGGGCATCCCGCAGAGAGCGCGCGGGCACCATGCGGAAGGAGGAATCGCGGAGGTAGCGGTCGTAGATGGTCAGCGCGCGCGGATCGTTCTCCACCACGAGAACGGGGCGTCCCGTCCCGGCCGCTCCGCGCTGACGACCACCTCGTCCTCCGGCGCCGTCTTGGTCCGGGGCACGTAGGTGCGGGGAACGACCGCGGCGAACGTGGAGCCCACCCCGACCGTGCCGTGCACGGTCACGTGCCCGCCCAGGAGCTCGGCGAGCCGGCGCGACAGGGGCAGGCCCAGGCCCGTCCCCTTGATCCGATGCTGGAGCGGGTTCTCCAGCTGGACGAACTCTTCGAAGATGCGTTCCTGCTCCTCCGCCGCGATGCCGATGCCCGTGTCGGCCACCTCGAAGCTCACGGTGTCGGCCTCGGGATCGTGGGCGGCGCGCACCCGCACCTCGCCCCGCTCCGTATATTTCAGCGCGTTCGAGATGAAGTTGCGCAGGATCTGCGAGACCTTGCCCTCGTCGGTGTAGAGGGGCGGGATGCCGTCGACCGGCTCGAAGACGAGGGCGAGCGACTCGTTCACGAGGAGAGGGCGAAGCATGCCGCGCAGGGCGCCGAACATGTTCTCCACCTCGAACTCCACGGGGCGGACGATGATCTTTCCCGCCTCGACCTTGGCGAGGTCGAGGAGGTCGTTGACCAGCTCGGTGAGGGCGTTGGCCCCCTGCCGGATGAACGTCACCTGCTTCGCCTGCTCGGGGGTGAGCGGTCCGTCGGCCCGGTCGAGAAGGAGATGGGACAGGGCCATGATCGAGTTGAGCGGCGTGCGGAACTCGTGGCTCATGTTCGAGAGAACCGCGACTTGAGCTCGTCGGCACGCCGCAAATGGTCCGCCTTCTCGTCGAGCTCGGCATAGAGGGCGACCACGCCGCGGTTGGTGTCCTCCAGCTCCCGGTTGAGGTGCTCGAGCTCGTCCTGGCGCCGCCGCAGCTCCTCGAGCGCGGTGATGAGCTCCTGGTTCTGACGCTGGATCTCCTCCATCGGTCCCCGGGGCACCTCGCGCGCGAGCTCGTCGCCGAGCACCGCCACGCGAGCGGGATCCAGCACGGGCGAGCCGGGAGGGAGGAGCTTCCGCAGCATGATCTGCGTCCCCTGGCCGGGCGCGGAGGCGATCTCGAATTGGTCCATGAGCCGCCGGGCACCGATGATGCCCAGGCCCATGCCGGTGTAGGATCGGTACCGCCCCTCCAGGATCTCCGAGAGGCGGGCGATGCCCGGCCCCTGATCGGACACCACGATCTCGAAGAGCTGGGGCGCGGTGCGGCCCTCCACCCCGTATTCCACCTTTCCGCCCCCCGCGTAGCGAAAGGCGTTGCGCGCGATTTCCGACACTGAGGTGGCGATCCGCGTCTGGTCCTGCGACTCGAAGCCGAGGAGCCGGGCGATCTGGCGGGCGCGCTGCCGGGCGAGGACGATGTCGTCCTCGAACTTCAGGGCGACCGTGAGCACGCGCAGGCTCACCGCGAGGCCCGCTTAGCCACCACCACGGTCGCGTCGTCGCGCCCGCGGCTGAAATCACGATAGAGGATGGCGGCGATCAAGCTCGGGTCGCGGCTCGCGATCCCCGGGTAGGCGTCGAGGCTCCAGTGGCTCACCAGGCCATCCGAGCTGAGCACGACGAGAGAGGTGGACGTCCACGGGTAGGTGAACTCGGACATGGTGCGGGCGGCATGGCCCAGGGTACCGTTGTGGGACACCATGTTGCGCCGCCCGCTGTCCGCGAGCACGGCGCCTACGATGTTGCCCACGCCCGCGAAGGTGATCATCTCGCTGTCGCAGTCGATGTCCACGATGGCCACCGCGGCTCCCCGCGTGCTGCGCAAGGCATCGTGAACGAAGCGGAGGATCGACGCCGGCCCCTCCGCGGCTCGCTTCTGGAAAATTCGTACCGCTTCCCGGGAGGCTTCCGCGGCGCCGGGCCCGTGGCCGAGGCCGTCGGCGACGAGGAGGGAGGCGCCCGAGGCATTCGGAATCGTAGCCCAGGAGTCGCCGCCAACGGTCTCACCGGACTTGGGCACGCTCACCCCGCCCACCTCCAGAGGTGATCGATGCAGGGTGCCCCGTCGGGTCTGCCAGATGCGAGCGAGCACGGCGGTGCTGCGTCCTGGCTGGGAGTAGATATCGTGGACGTCGGCCAGGCGGGCGATGGCGCCGAGGCCCGTCCCCGCCGTCCCCGATCGGGACACGCCGTCAATGCGGCTCTCCGCGAGATTCGTGATGCCGGGACCCTTGTCGAGGGCGAGGAGCTCGATGCCGCACTCGCCGTCCTCCTGGAGCGGGCGGAGCAGGACCTCGCCCCCCTTGCCGTGCTTCACGATGTTGGTTGCGGCCTCCGTGGCGACCACGGCGACCCGACCCAGCGTCGTCTCGTCGAAGCCGAGCTGCTTTGCCATAGCGGTCGCGGCGCGACGGGCCTCGCCGGGCTGCGTCGCGTCCATCACGGGAACCACGGCCGTCTCGATCATGACGTCCATCGGGCGATGGTGACCTTCGTACCCTCTCCAGGGCGCGATTCGATGGCGAACTCGCTCGAGAGCCGGCGGGCGCCTCCGAGCCCCGGGCCGAGGCCGTTTCCTGTCGTGTAGCCGTCCTTGAGGGCGCGTTCGACGTCGGGGATGCCCGGCCCCTTGTCCTGGAAGGTGAGCCGGAGGCCCCGACGGCCGCCGTCCTGGAGGCCCTGGATTCGCACGGTGCCGCCCCCGCCGTAGTCGAGGGTGTTGCGGGCGAGCTCGCTAGCGGCCGTCACGATCTTCGTCTGGTCCACGAGGCTCAGCCGGAGGTCGACGGCGGCAGCCCGCACTGCCTGGCGGATGAGAACGATGTCCTCCGATGACCGGAGCGACAGCGTGTCATCCCTGAGCATCGGCATCCGTGGGTTGGGCGACGGCTTCGGTGGCTGCGCCGTTGCCTCGGCTCGTCTCGAGCGAACGGCGAAGAATCTCCATGCCCTTTTCGACGTTGAGAGCGGTGCGCACGCCGGGAAGGGCGAGGCCAAGCTCCACGAGGGTGATGGCCACCGCCGGTCGCATGCCCACCACCACCGTCTCCGCGTCGAGCACTCGAGCAATCGCCGCGATGCTCCCGAGCATGCGGCCGATGAAAGAGTCGACCACCTCGAGGGCGGAGATGTCGATGAGGACGGCGCGGGCGCGCGCCTTGACGATGCGATCGGCGAGATCCTCCTGCAGCGTCATGGCGAGCCGGTCGTGCATGTCGACCTGCACGGTGACGAGGAGGTACTCCCCCATCTTGAGGATCGGGATGCGGTCCATGGCCGCCTCAGGCCGGGCGCTGAGGCGAGCGGGTGATGGCGAGGCCGTTGCGCTGCAGCGCCACGGCGAGGGCGCCGGCCAGCGTGGCCTTGCTCGTCACGTCGCCCAGCTCCACTCCCAGGTGCACGATGGTCTGCGCGATCTGCGGACGGATCCCGCTGATCAGGCAGTCCGCTCCCATGAGTCGGGCCGCGGCCACCGTCTTCAGGAGATGCTGGGCGACCAGGGTGTCCACCATGGGCACGCCCGTGATGTCAATGATGGCGATGGAGGCGCCCGTCTCCACGATGCGTGTGAGGAGGGCTTCCATGACGAGCTGGGTACGCTCGCTGTCGAGCGTGCCGATCAGGGGCAGGGCGAGAATGCCCTCCCACAGCTCGACCACCGGGGTGGAGAGCTCGAGCATGTTGCGCTGCTGGCGGGCGATGACTCCCTCGCGGCTCTTCTGGTAGACCTCCGTGGTGTAGAGGCCGAGCTTGTCGAGGAGCACGGTCAGGGCCCACAACTCGGCGGCGAGGGCGGGAGCGTCCTTGGCGAGCTCGCGCTGCAGCCGGGCGAAGATGGGTTCCTTCAGAGAGAAGACGAACGTCGCCGTCTCCGAGGGGGAGAAACCCTGGCGCGCCCGCGACTGGGAGACCGAGTCGAGGAAGTCGCGAACGTCCTGCCAGGCCGCTCCCTTGATGTCGGCCACGTCGGCCCCTGTCCGGAGGGTTTGGGCGAGGTTCTGCAAGAGCGCCCGGGACTGCTCCTGGAGTTCCGCTTTCTGCATCAGGTCGGGCCGGGAGGTGACTGCGCTCATCTGCGCCTGCACCCAGTCCTGGAGGATCTCTCCCTCGTACTTCCGGATCAGGTCCGCGCTCTTGCTGGCCACTGGCATGCCCGTCTCCCTGTGCTAGGACGGCAGGAGCCGTCGATATGAAAACTGCTTGAGAGAGTCGATCCCGAGCATGGGGGCCGGAAAAAATTTCCGCTGAGGCACGCGCAAGCTCCTCGAGGTGCCGCCCCCGCCACCTGGTGCCTGAGCGAACATCACTAGCACCCCCGTCGTCACGTCGTCAAGACACAGCGGCTCCCACCGGGCGAGCTCGAGAGCCCGCCGGGCGGGAGTCGCTCGGCCGTCGATCGCTACTTGGCGGCCTTGGGCTTGGCCGGTCCCTTGTCCTTCATGGACAGGTCCACCGAGATGGTGTCACCCTTCTTCACGTCGGCGAGCGCGGCCGGCGGGAAGTGCACGATCATCGTCCCCTCGGAGGTCTTCAAGTGCACCCACCCTGTCTTCGCGCTCACGCTGGTGACCGTCCCCTCCATCGTGTGCTGCCCCGTCATCTGATCCGACTGCGCTGCTGCGACCCCTACGCTGGCCACCAGCAACGCCGCTGCTGCTGCCACTGCCCGTACGCTCTTCATCTGGTATCTCCCTCTGTCTGGCGGAATCCGCTAGGCAACGCGGCGCGCCGCCGGCGGGCGGTAAATCTGCTCACCCCGTGCGTTCCGCCACTCCCGCTCGAAGTACTCGGCGTCCTCGTCCGAGCGCGGCGTCACGCCCATCACGATGCCGCCTTCCTTGATGCCGGTCTCGTAGATCTTGGCTCGCTCCTCGGGAATGCCCGAGCCCACGAGGGCCCCCACGAGGGCGCCGACCGCGCCGCCCGCTCCGGCGCCGGTGAGGGCGGCGGCCAGCGGACCCATGGCGAGGATCGGAAGGCCGGGAATTGCGAAGCCGGCGGCGGCGAGCCCGAGGAGCAGGGCGCCTAGGCCGCCACCGGCGACGACACCGACGCCCGCGCCTTCGGCGGCCTTGCTGCCGAGTTCCGTGGTGGTGGCCTTCTTGGGAAAGTGACGGTTCCGTCCCTCCTCCGACATCAGCAGGCTGACGTCGTCCTTGCCGTATCCGCGACTGGTGAGACAGCCGTAGCCACGCTCGGCCGCCTCGCGGTCGCGAAACATGCAGGTCATCATCTGTCGGGACCTCTCATCTGCCATTGCACGCCTCCTTGAGGCTCCAATGCTGCGTTCAACCTCGGGTGTAGGGATGCGATCGGTTACTTCGCCGACGAGATTTTCTTCATGCCGAGCCCGACGGTGATGCTGTCACCGACCTTCACGTTGTCGAGCGCGGGAGGCGGGAAGTGGAGCTTCATCCGCCCCTCGGGTGTTTTCACGTCCACCCAGCCCTTCTTCGCATCCACCTTGGTCACCTGCCCCTCCATGGTGTGCACGCCATCCTGCGACGGCGTCTGCGCCGAGGCGGTGCCCACCAAGGGGGCAAAGGCCAGGAGTGTTGCCAGTGCCAGAGTCTTCATGATGTGTCCTCTCTGTCGCTGAGATCGATCCGCGAGCCTACCGCCGCTCCTGCTGATTGCCCCGGTCGTCGCGGCCGCCCTGCTGACCGCCACCCTGCTGGCCGGAGCGCTGCCCGCCCTGCTGCTGGCCGCCCTGACCGGGCTGCTGGTTCGGCTGATCAGGCTGCTGGCCGCCTTGCTGTACTGGGCGCTGCCCACCCTGCTGGTGCCCGCCTTGCTGCTGATTGCCCTGCCGGTTGCGATCCTTCTCCATGACCCAATTTCTCTTTTGGATGGAAGGCATATGTGTGACCGTGATGCTGGAGAGAGACAAGGCAACGCGTGTGCCATGGCGATCTTGCCGGCTAAGTATCGAGAAGTGCGTCGCGAACGCGGAAATGTCTAGTTTATCGACGGAGGCTCGCGCTCTTCTTACCGAGTCGGCTGTTCTCGGAGCGGGCGAAGCGACGCGAGCTTGACACCCGTCGCAGGCGCTGGCTTACTCTGGCGACGCCACGTGCGCCGATCCGCGAGGGCCCGAGGTTTGAGCGGGCACGACGCACATCCGCCCAAAGGAGACATTGATGAAGGAGCGCATGGTCTATCTCAACGGCTCGCTGGTTCCGGAGAGCCAGGCGACGATCTCGGTGTTCGACCGTGGCGTGCAGTACGGCGATGCCGTCTACGACGCGGCGCGCACCTTCGGCAGACGCCCCTTCAAGCTCCGCGAGCACATCGACCGTCTCTACCGCTCCTGCAGCTACACGCGCATGCCGGTCCGTATGTCCGCCGACGAGATGGAGAAGCAGACCCGCGAGGTGCTGGAGCACAACCTGCCGCTGTCCGGTTCCGACGGCGAGGCCATGATCTGGTGGAGCGTCACCCGCGGCGTGAGCTCCGTCTCGCGGCTGATCGGGGAGAGCCAGGACGCCACCGTGATCATCTACACCTTTCCCGTGCCCTTCAAAGCCTTCGCCAAGTGGGTCACCTGCGGCGCTCGCGTGATCACCTCGGCGACGCGGCGCACGCCGCCGCAGTGCCTGGATCCGCGGGCCAAGATCTCCAACCGCATGAATCATATCCTCGCCGACATGGAGGCCAAGGGAGCAGACCCGGAGGCGTACAGCCTCATGCTCGACATCGGCGGCAACGTGGCCGAGAACAGCACGGGCAACTTCTTCTTCGTGCGTGATGGCACCGTCTGCACGTCGGGGGCGAGCATGGCCCTCGAGGGGGTGACGCGGGCCACCATCTTCGAGCTCGCGCAGACCGCGGGCATCCCGGTGGCCACCGGTGAGTTTCCGCTCTTCGACGTTTATCTCGCAGAGGAAGCGTTTCTCACCGCGACGTCGTTCAGCATCCTTCCCGTGGCCAGCGTGAACGGCAAGGTCATGGCGGCGGGCGCGCCGGGGCCGGTGACCCAGCTTCTGACCAGGCGCTGGAGCGAGCTCGTGGGCGTCGACATCGTCGCGCAGGCCCTGAGTCACTTGACGTAGAGCGACTCGCGGCCCGGCCTTCGCGCGGGCCGCGTGGCGCCTTCATCACGCGCTACTTCGGGCGGGAGTGGCCGAGCCGACCCCTCTACGAATGCCCGGGCGACGAGCCGGTGGTGGAGACCATCGTGCGGAGCATCGGTGTCGTCGACGACACGCGCGCGATGGGGATGGCTCGGCTCAGGGCGGAATCGGGCTAGTAGGGAACGTCGATGAGCCGATCCGTCCCCTCGTGCATGTCCCGCTCGAGGAGCTCGCGGAGCGCGCGGGCCAGAGGGCCGGGACGGCCGTCGCCGATGGGCTTCCGGTCCCACTCCACGATGGGCGCCACCTTGACCGAGCTGCCGATGAGCAGCATCTCGCGCGAGGCCCGGGCCTCGGCCACGGGGACGTCCACCACCTCGACGCCGCGGAGGAGACCGCCCACCAACCCCCGCGCCAGCTCGAGCAGCCGCAGCGAGGTGCAGCCGGAGAGGATGTGGTCGAACTTCGGGTGCCGGAGCACCCCGTCCTCGCTCACGAAGGCCACGTTCATGTTCGAGCTCTCACCCACGTTGCCCGCCTCGTCGACGAAGACGCCGTTGTCGAGCCCGGCCTCCTGCGCCTCGAGCTGCATGAGGACGTTGGGCAGGTAGTTGGTGCTCTTGGTCACCGCGTAGAGCGGCG
>Ga0126384_10001581_pt1 | contig 13535 bp, 16 predicted proteins | sample PanSoiMetPlot_36_FD_92543 | JGI IMG/M metagenome (GOLD analysis project Ga0126384, IMG submission 92543) | Tropical forest soil microbial communities from Panama - MetaG Plot_36 | ecosystem: Environmental > Terrestrial > Soil > Tropical forest > Bulk soil | place: Panama | collected 2016-02-17 | reverse complement strand
GGGGTGAAACGAACATGGAACTGTTAAAGCGCCTGATTGTTGAGGAAGAAGGCCAAGGTTTGGTCGAATACACTTTAATCGTTCTTCTGGTCGCTCTCGTGTTTTGGGTAGCGGTCAAAGACACTAAGATTGGAGATCAGCTCTCTACTAGTTGGGGTAATGTTAAGGGTTGCCTTGCAGACCCAATGGGAGCCGGCTGCACGTCGGGATCGTAAACGTAAAGGCTGGAGTCCTTTCTTCGGCGTGGGGGCTGTAGCTACTCTCTGATAGTTGCAGCCCCTTTTTCTTCCACTAATGCCATTCATTCGAAAGCATCTCTGCAACAGTTTTGTCATTCGCTTCCTCTTCTTCTTCTGGTGTCCTTTCTCTTTCCTTACCCAAGCGGGCGCGGAAGACTAACCGCGATGGTGAGAGAGGAGAAGAACTTTTCTCTACTTGATTACTCTGTCCGCTCTCGCTAGCACATTCGGTGGAATCGTCACGCCGATTTGTTTTGCGGTCTTTAGGTTGATGAACTCGAACTTTGTCGTAGCTTCAACTGGTAGATCTTGCGGCTTTGTACCTGTCAGAATTTTGTCCACATACCAAGCCCCCCGATGGCCTGTGCGATATGCGTGCGGTCCGTACGATAACAGAATTCCCTTCTCTTCTTCGCAGCCTGACAGGGGCAGTCTTTCCTGTGTTGCGATAGCAGCAATTCTCTTGCAGGGTTCCGCAAAAAGGCCACTCACCAGAACAAATATGCCATCTGTGGTTTGCTTGGAAAGGGTGTGCACGGCCTCTTCGACATCGTTGACTGACTTAGCGGGCTTTTCCGTAAGCGTGAGCCCTAGCTTTATAGCGGCTTCCCGTAAAACATTTAAAGTCTTTTCCCGACCTGGTACTTCGCCTCTAGCATTGTGGAGTACGGCTACTCGCCGCAGGCTCGGAACGGCTTCCTTAAACAGTTCCAGACGTTTGCCGGAAATTTCAGGACCAACGAAAGAGGTCACCCCTGTAATATTTGTTGCCGAATGCGCCACGGACTTGACGAATCCAGCTTGCACGGGGTCTGCTACGCCCCAGATAAAGATGATGGGAATTTCCTTCGTCGCCTCCTTTGCAATAACGGTCGCCGTGGCACCTTGAGTAACTATGACGTTTACTTTTTTTTCCGCGTAACCACGGGAAATAGGGCGGAGCTCATCATAAGTTTTAACGTTTGGGATATCCAGCAGAAGGTTTTTACCTTCCACATATCTAGCTTCCTTTAATCCATCGCGTAGTCCTTTTATTAAGGCACGTTCCTCAACTTTCCAGGCGGGGCAAGCAGTCCCACTCAGTTGATCTTGCCCTGTTGCGCTTCGGCTGAATAGCCGAGCGCTAAGAGCAACGCGCTAAGCACGGAGGAAAGGAGAGTTAGATTCTTACTGTTGCTTCGTGCCTGTTGCCTCATGCCTGGTCTCACTTGATCACCTTATCCGCTCTCGCCAGCACGTTCGGCGGAATGTTAAGACCGATCTGCTTTGCGGTCTTCACGTAAACTTCGTTGGCTGCTCGACGACGAAATCCGGCGAAGTAGAAAGCTGTATCGATGAGAGAAAAAGGAAAATTTCGAAGTTGTACTGTCACGGGAATCCTTACCCGTGATCTCTCGCGCGCTTGTCATGCCTCATATCGACGCAGAAGCAGTCAATTATAGTTTTTGATCTTGCAGCCATGCGGCGATCGCGCTCGCTAACGGCTCTTGGTTATCACTGAAGCGATGTCCTCTTGGATTTGGCCCCTTCGAATTCGGCACGATAAGATATCTGATGCTGGGTACGAGTGAACCGGAAGCTGTCGCTGCTGCCAACAACATGTAGGGTTCAAAAGGCTGAATTAAACTATCCCCGCCATCACGCAACATGAGAATCGGCTGCGGGACTCGGCGAATCCAATAAGTCCCATCCGCGGTGCTGGATTGCTCGGCGCGATAGGTTAGAAAATGCTGCCCGGTGACGGGTTCGCCTTCGGTTCCGGTGCGGCGCATCTGGATAGGCAGGACTACCGCCTGTTTGCCTTCCCGCAATGATTTGAGCGAAGCCTCATGCAGTTGAGCAAAAGTCGCCTCGTTTTGGACCAATATGTAATGTGATTTCCATGGTAGATTGGCGAACATTCCGCTCAGCACTACGGCTTTAATATCGGGTTCCCAGTTATTCGCGCGTAATAAAGGACCTGAATGTTTCCCAGACTGTGCCCGTGCAAAATGATAGTGCAGTAACCCAGGGCACGGGCAGTAAAGACAGCCGCTTCAATGTCACGTCGAACTTCGAGAAAATTCTCTGTATTGATCCTCGCGCCGGATTGGCGTGTGTTGATACCGAGCACAGCATAACCCTTAGCCGGGAGTAAGCGCGCCAAAAACCCGTTCGGGTCGGAGTCGTAGCTACCACCGGAACCGTGCACAGTCACGACCAAAGTAGTGTTTGCCGCCGCCTTGGAGTTGGGTTGGCTAATCACCGCGTCAACACGCGAGCCGTCGATCGCCTTTATGGCAAGAAATTTCAGGGCCCCGTTCGGCGGCGAGATGAAATCCGGTTGCAGGTTGGCAGGCCGCCCAACCATTTCGTATTCGATGGACTGGCAACCAAACCGTTAGCCACGGGATCCCCAACATTCGTCATCACAATGGGTATGGTCGTGGTGAGGCTCTTCTCCGCTAATACAGGTGCTGCTCGGAAGCTACTATCAGATCAACCTTTCGACTAACCAGCTCCGCCGCAGGCTCAGGTACGCTCTCTCGCTTTTGCTCGGCAAACCGATACTCGATAGTGAAATTTTTTCCCTCCCTCCATCCAAGCTTGCGCATCTCCTACCGAAATGTATCGACGAGAACTGCCATGCCGGAAGCCGTGCTCGCATCCAGGTACCCGATGCGGAAGATTTTTCCTTGCTGCTGGGCTTCGGTGAGTGGAGAGCACAAAGAACAAAGCGCAGAGCGTATAGAGAACGAGTTTTAGTTTCTGCTCTTGCCTATCCCCTGTTGCACTTTGCCTTGAGTCATTTGATCACCTTGTCCGCTCTCGCCAGCACATTCGGCGGGATCGTCAGGCCGATCTGCTTCGCAGTTTTCAAATTGATAATGAACTCAAACTTCGTGGGCTGCTCGACGGGGAGGTCGGCGGGCTTTGCGCCCTTGAGGATCTTGTCCACGAACGTCGCCGCGCGATGCCAGACGTCCAAGCCATTGGGGCCATAGAACATTAGGCCGTTGACGTCGATGGCTGACCGTTCAGAATAGATAGCAGGCATCCTGTGTTTAGCCGCGAATGCCACGATGCGCTTGAAATTTGCGTTGACAAGGGCTTCAGGCAAGTTGATCAAGGCCTCAGATCGCTCCATCAATGCCGCTCTAAATGTCGCGTCGAAGTCGTTGGCTCTTCGCACTCCCAAAGATTGCAATTTCAATCCTAGACCGTTTGCTGCAGATTGGCTCTCTCTCCACTCAAGAGGTTGAGTCGGGTTGTCCAAATTGGAGAAGACTCCTACACGCACAATCTTAGGGGCCACCTCTTTCAGCAATTCCAGTCGTTTCCCATTTAATTATTCTGACAGTACGGTCAGTCCGGTGGCATTCTTGCCTGGACGTGCAAAGCTGGTGATGATTCCATTCTCGATCGGAAAGCTTAGCACGCCAAAAACGATAGGAATTGTTGACGATACTTTTTGAATGGCCTGAACGTTCGGTGTTTGGGAAGTGACAATGACATCTACTTTGAGGCCGACCAATTCGGATGCTAATTCGGGGATGCGTTCGGGTTTGTACTCAGTGAATCGGTATTCGATGATAATGTTCTTGCCCTCGATGTAGCCAAGATCGCTCAACTCCTGGCGGAAAGCTTTAAGTGAGTCGGGAGGTGTGGGAGCCGAACCGGAATGCAGATATCCTATGCGCGGGACTTTTCCCGGCTGCTGCGCTTCGGCTGGAATGCAAAGCGCTAAAACCAAAGCGCCAACCGCAAGGGTGTGATTCTTCTACTCACTGGTTTCTTCACTTGATTACTTTATCCGCCCGCAGCAGCACGTTGGGAGGAATCGTAAGGCCGATCTGTTTCGCGGTCTTGAGATTGACGATCAGCTCGAACTTCGTCGACATCAAGCCACCGGGATCCACAAGCTCCCGGTCATCGTACACCGCCGGCAACCGATTCTTCTCCGCGGAATTTGCCAGCCGCGTTCGATGCGTGCGGTAGATGGGGGTGGTAGCCACAACGAGGCCTTGCATCTGTCCTTTGGTGGCGGTTTTCAATGCGCTCTCGAAATCTGGGTTGGAGCCTCGCACCTCCAAGGATTGAAGCTTTACGCCTAAGGTTTAGGCGGCCGCCTTAATTTCTGAAGCGAAGGGACGACCCTGCACTGTCGGGGTCCCAGATGACAGCCACGTGCGAGAACCTTGGAACGACCTCCTTAAGCAGCTCCAGCCATTTCTCACTTAAATCTTGATAAGTGAGATCCAACCCTGTGATGTTCCCGCCGGGGTGCGCCAAGCTCGCAACGAGTCCTGCCCCCTACAGGATCGCTAGCAACCGTAACAATAGGGATGGTCGTGGTCGCGTCCTTGGTAGTCTTGGCTGCTCCCAACCCCCTGGCAATAATGACATCAAACTTCAGGCGGACCATCTCGGCGGCAAGATCTGGGAGCCGTTCCAACCTCCCCTCTCCATGATGGTATTCAATCCAATCGTGATGTTTCGACCCTCGATGTACCCAAGCTCGCGCATCCCTGCCACGAACGCCTCGCTTATGGGCGAAGGCTCATAGCCGGGCGATAAAAAACCTATCCTGGCCACTTTCTTCGGCTGCTGCGCCTCGGTTGGAGCACAAAGCGCAAACGCGAGCAGCACAACGAGCAATCGGCTTAGCCACATTGGGGCCTCCACGGGACAGGGGACGGAGATCGGTTTAAGGGTAACTGTGATATGGCGACAGATGATTATGAGTCACTGTTTGTTAATCCAGATGACAAATATGGCAATTACTATCGCTACGATAACTACGCCTATAAATGTATAGTCAAGGAAGTCCGCCGTGATCAGTTGAACCATAAATGGCCCCTGCACGTCACCGAAACTCCACAGTCCGTGAGCTATATCGCTGCGTTGGCGGACAATCAAGACTATTTATCAATCCAATCTTTGCACAGCTTGAGCCCGTGCTCTTCTGCTGCTTCTCTACTGCTGAAGATCGGCCCTCGGATGCGTTTGATCTCTACGATTGAGTCGAGGCGTCGGCTTGCGCGAAAGATAGTTCCCCGCGAGCACCAGTCATGTTCGGTTGCGAAGGTTGGGATTGCTGAACCGTCGATCAGAAATCCCTTGTACCGCTCCATTCCCATTGCTTAGCTACCATGGGAACGATATTTTCAGGGTGTCAACCGGACTCGCGCACAACTTCACGCGGTTCTTTATCTTCTCTAAGCGCGATGAATTTTGAATGTCGTAGGTGGCCACCCGGCGTCCATTCCCCAAACTCGATCTGCGCAACCAGTTCGGGTCTGAGCCACACGCAGTTTTTCATTTCTTCCCGCGTTAGCGCCCACTGCGTGCGCTTGCGTTCCGGTAGGTTAACGAAGGGGCAAGCGTCGATTTCCAAGCCTTTGAGTTTGGCCGCTACTTCACGGCGCGTGTTTGATACGAACCCGTTACGGACCTTGGTAGCGTATAACAGTTTTCCGTCTTGGTAGTAGCCGACAATGATCGAATCGAATGGATTGTCGGGTACGTATCCGCCAATGACAAACTCTTGTCCTCTGTTGATGCGGTACTTGAGCCACGCGCCACTACGCTTACCGGGTTCGTAAACAGAGTCTTTCCGCTTGGCCACTATTCCTTCAAAACCTACTTCTTTGGCCACTCGGATAAGGTCTGCTGGCGTGGCATCAATCTCACCGTCTAGCAACGTATCGATTGGCAGGCGTTCACAGGCACGGGCTATGTGCGGAAACTGAAAGGTGAATTCATTTCCCCGACGAGACCAAAGTGTCACGCCGTTTTGGCTCTTGCCAGCCAAGCAGCGGTAGCCGTCAAACTTAACTTCATAAAGCCATTCCTTGACTTCGGGGATGTTCTGGACGGCGAGGGCATACATTGGCCCGATAAACTGGACGAACGGGGCGGTGGTGGTGTCGTCTCTAGTTGTTTTCACCTGAAGCTAGTCTGAGACGCTATACAGCGATTTCCAAACGGGGTAGAGCTTGGCCACATACAGGCAGCTCTAGCCCTTCTTGACGCATTCCCGCCTTAGCGATATAGGTCCGCTCGCAGTGATTGCCAAAGCGTAACTTCCCTAACTCTTTAGGGAAGTCATGCAACGGGTTTTAACAACTGGAGGAATCGCTATGGAGATCACGGAAGTCAGGATTTTTCCCGCCGCTGGAGAACGTTTCAGAGCTTATGTAACCGTTACGTTCGATGATTGTTTCATGATTAGGGACCTAAAGATCATTCGAGGTCCGAAAGGGCATTTCGTTGGCATGCCGAGTAAGCGTGGGAAAGGCGGCCGCTACTACGAAATTATCTCCGCGATCACCGCTGAAGCGCGAAATATGCTTGAGGAGAAAGTGTTTGCCGAGTATGAAAAAATCATTGGCGAACCCGTGACCAGACGCAAGCTATCTTTACTGTGAAGCGTGGAGTCAGCTCTTACCGGGTCGGGCCTGTTTTGACTCCGTATCGCGAATTGCTTGAAATGCTCATCAAGACGCCGACACTGGCATTTCGATCCGCGCTACTAAGCGAGCCTCAATCCAGTTTCTCGCCGCGTAAACCATAAAGTACTCCGCAGCGCATTCGGTCGAGTGTACATATTTAGGTCCGACCAACTGGCGCGATTCCCTTTTACCGTTATGATCGCAACTAATATCAGCCCTACCGATCCAGGACTTCGCAAGGCGATTGAACTGCGCGGTGACGACGATGAGATGATCGGTCGTGTTTGTTGCGCGAGGAACTGTGGCAAGTTTAACTTCGCGCATGCGCGGACCGCTGAAGGACGGCAGCATCAGCGTGTCGCGCGCGTGATTGCGTCGATCAATTCCTGCGATCTGCATACGGGTCGCCGCCATGAATCCCTGACGATTGTGCAGCCTGTGGTGATGCCAACAACGGGAAGTACTGAGATTCGGCGAGTGCTTTCTCTATTGAAGGCCAGAGGGCCGGATTCGCGGAGAGGCTAGTCTTATCCCGGAATACCTTTAGTGGCCCGGATCTTGAACGGCGGTTTAGCAAAATAGTGCAGCGCCGATTGAAGGGCGGGAGCCAACTTGGCGTCAGCCGTGTGACTGTACGATATGACGCTTTATACATCGTTCGCCTGCCCCCTTTGTTCAATAGCCGCAGGATCTAGTTTGCTGAAAAATTCATTTTGATTGTTTTTCTTCAATGTCAGCCGGTCCATACATCGATTTAAACCTTTCCGGACTCATAGCGTACGCATCTGTGCCGTCTTCATTGTTGTAAACCAGATAATCGCCCGCTTCATACGCCGTTTCACCTTCGTTTGTTTTAATTTTGCCAGCCTTTTCTGCAACCTCCGCCCATATTGGGGCCGACTTGACATAGACTCCAGAGCTTACAAACTCGTAGGTCTGGGCAAATGATTTTTCCGCGACCGTGTACGTATCGCCGTTATTATTGACAAGCCAATCGTCCTTCTTGCAAACTTGTTTGCCACCCCACTTGTTATAAGTAAATCCTTCAGTGTCGAGATCTAACTGCACTGCCGTAATAAACGAGGTCGGTTTCTTCTTGTATTTTCGTCGTAGACCCACTTGGCTTCTCCTTGGAAAGTTCGTTTAGAATGTTATTAAGCGTAAGGTCGAAAACTGTCGGAAAGTCATTCGCGTGAACTTTTTTCTCACCCACGAGATCGCCGATTTCTTTTAACATTTGCATGTTCTCTGGAGCATCCATTTCACTCAAAGGTTCCACTTGGTCACGAGATAGGTCCAACCCAAGGTCGTTTTTGAGAGAATCGCAGCCTAGTTCGACGTTGTCTCGAAGATAAGTGAGTAACGGAGTTTGGCCAATTAAATCGTGGCGCAGATCCGCAAGCTCGCGATCGATGGTTCGAGCCGAAGGGCTGGTAGACATCCACTGAAGTAAGGTTTCAACTAATGCCCCGCAATCATCCATCAAAGCCAATAGCGCCTTAACCGCGTGCCCCACCGTGATGCTACTAGGAGTAACTGATGGATTTCGTAAACCTGTGCCGACAGATACAAGCAGCATTCTATCGGCACCCATCGGCCAGCCCACGCGATACCCGTCGAGCGTAGAATACATTAACGCCTGCAAGCCTGGATTGTTAAACGGGCTCACTCCACCATCGACAAACTCCCCTCGCACAGGATTTTTCCCGGGCGCTCTGAGAATCTCTATTTCCTCTGGTTCGAAATAGCGGGGCGCCGCAGTCGACGCGCGCACAACCTGCCACAAAGGATAATCTCGGTTGGGAATTGCATGGCTGCCAGCGCGAGGACCAAAATATTTACCTCGGGGATTATTCCCGATTGGCCAAGGGCTGCCTGAGTCGAGGCGCTTGGTCACAATCAACAATCCGGTTTTCAAGTCGGTACTGCCTAAGGTTGTTGTTTCGCCATAGACCTTTTTAAGTTCAACAATTAACGCCTTCTCATCATAGAGCGCGCGTAAAAGGCCTTGACGAAAATAGCTTTTCTCAAATACACGCTGACCTAACTCCATATACATTTGAGTGATTTCTTGGACCTTCATACCAAGAGCAAGAGCCGCCGCGATGATCGCGCCCGTCGAGGTGCCAGCGATCAGGTCGAAGTAGTGGCACAATCGAAAGTTCTCCTCGTCTCCTTGACGCTCTTTAATTAGAGACTCGATCTTGCCCAATATGCCCAGGGTAAGGATACCCCTCAAGCCACCACCGTCTAATGCCAATATTCGTTTTGGTGTCCCGTCATTCTGAAAATGTTCATCGCGAGTCTTTATTTTGTAAGGCATGGCGTTCCTCCTTTCTTGCTTATTTTTTGATCTGCACCCTCTTTCACAATGCTGAATCTCGACCCGCCGAACGGTGGAATTTGATTCCGCTTACGTAACGCGCGCGTGGCGATCTCCCATGTGATTGTGCTTCAGATCAACAGTTGTTTCGCGTCGATTATTTCAATGCGGACTTGTCCTGTAGTTCGAGCGAGGTCTACCATATGCACCGTACCTCCAAAATCGTCCCCTTTCCCCTTCCCGTCCCAAAGAGCTATGAGCGTAATGCGAGCGGCGCCTGAGCTGAGTGCCATTTGCATGACCCAGCAATTTCCCCGTTCCCAAGGATTGACTTTAGATCCCCCTAGCCAGCGGGGAAGTCCGTTTCTGTCACTCAGTTCGAGTACCTTGCGATCGCTTGCCAAATCTAAAAACCGCGTTCGCCAACTGTCAAAAGCCTCAAAGGCGAAGCTACCGAAATCTTCCTTCGGCATAGGAAGACAAATCGTACTAGCAAGCCCTAGTTCCTTGCAGATCTCGTGTGTCAGGATATCTGCTCCGGGGGCCGCCGATGCCAGCAAATGAATCTCTTGCTTATCGTCGAGTAAACGCTGTAGGGCATCACGGATCAGACTTTTCGCGCGGTCTTGCCGTCCTTCGGGAAAACGGGGCTGCGTTCGTGTTGGACCATCGACTCTGTGACCAGCAAAGATTATCACGTGAGCCGGTTTCTTCGATGGGATATCTTTGGTCTCTTCGAAACGCTTATCGTTTGTCGCGATGACAGCATTCGCAAGGTCTGTTTTGATGCCAAGATCTGCAAAGAGCTTTAACTGACCACGCGCTGCATCCCACGCAAAAGGTTTATCTTTGGGTATCGCGTCTCGGTATGCGCTGATAACCTGTTGGGTGCGGGTATTATCCGTCAGGGACATTACATCCGCCCTGCTAATCTCGGCCCACAGCCGTTCAGGATCTGTGTGACTCATTTTTCGCAGCGCAGCATCAATGGAACCTGGTACCACAGCTCGCAGGGACGCTACTTGCTCCTCTACTTCCACCTGGTATTCTTTTGCCTCGCGATCATTTTTGAATGGCCCGTACCATATCTCCTCTTTCGAAAAGTCTAATAAAATGCTGCCCATCTGAAGTGCATTGATGCCGGAATAAAAATGGTTGAGATCCTCCAAGAAAGCGTTTCGATAGGCCTCGTACGAGTTGATCAGTGCACGGTTCATGGCCGCTGTACGTTTCTCTTCTGAATTTAGCTCCTCAAATTCTAGTCGCCAGCGGGTTTTTTGATTACGGCCACGGAGTGCTAACGCCTCTACGCGCTGATTGCGGCTCGTCAAAATGTTGTTCAATACTCTATCGAGAGCCTGCTCAGAAAGTTCGATTAGCTCAGGCTCTTTTTCTTCCCTATAAAGTCGTTCATAGATGTTGGCTAACGCGAGATTTGTCTCTACATCACTCGGGTACATTTCCCTAACGGTTTCCCAGCTTTGGCGCGCTCCATCGTAGTCCTTTAAATCCCATTGTGCCCTACCAACCAGCTTCAACCCCTCCCATTGAAAACGTTGAGCTCGTACTTCATCGGCAAGTAAGCGAAGCCACCCCTTGGATGCTCCCGCTCGCGCGCGGTTCATATCCTCTCTAAAGTCAAGCGGCACTACCTGGATATTTGCTACGTCAGCCTCCGGGAGGCTTGGAAGCATTTGGAAGACCGGGCTGTCCGTTGTACGAGGGCTTTTTAGGGTGATTTCGATTGCTTCAATTAGTTTATCTTTAGAAACCGCGGGGTTAACGATGTCATATGCTATGTACCTGTCCGTCAAAAGATCGAAGGGTGTACCGTCTTTCGTGGGAGCACCCTTGATTAAGATTGTACGCTTTTTGCGGAGCGCATGCCGGATACCTAATTCATAGAAAACGTTGGCATTGTGAACAGTGAGATCGCAAACTACCAGATCGGCTTCGATGATTAGCGCGAACATGTCCTCGCGGATATTGCCTGATTCAACAATCTCGCCGGTTGTACTTCCTCCGAATCCAGTGGCCTTCAGCGCTGGCGCAATTAAGTCGTTGTGAACTGTTTCAAAGTCAATCTCTAAACCGGATGAATCTTTCTTCTTACCGAATGGTCGGATGACAAACGCCCGTGGCATATTTACCTCCTATGGTCGATGAGTAGGCAAACAATTGCTCCTACAGTTAAATAGTTATCGAAACGGTTCTATAGACCACGCCACATTCCCAACCGGACACGAGTATTACGACCGCTTACCAGACGTCAATTCCGTAGGGGTTGCTCTCCAGTAAATCCGAGACTCTATCGCACCAAAGGCAAACTGGATGCCAGCTTTATGTTTCGCGTGCAAGAATACGAAACGCTCGGGTTTTACTGAAGCATTGTGGAAAGCACTGCTGTATAGCCTTGAGTCGCAATCGAAAAGCGCAACCTTTGGATACGGAGCGTATACAAAGTTGCTAGACCTGTCCGCGAAGCGTCCGTCTTATGAAGGCAGCGAAGGGTTACTATGCTCAATGGGCAGTAGGATTAAGTAGTTTCTGATATGTTGCCCGTTCAGCGGCGAGCATCAGACCCTTCTCAATTAGTAGCTTTGCGAGTACATCCGCCGTAGCAAATGTAGTTACGAGAAGTTCGTGTGTGTCAGTGGTGTCTGGCATTGGTTCGCTCCTCCACTGTGTACCGAATCCCTACGCGATAACGCGACCTATCTGCAAAGCTCGACCGCATTCGAAATTGGGCACCTGCGGTTAGCATAGTCCAGCGGCATTGCCGTGGATCCCTACGAGCAACGCCAACTCATATTCAAGCTCCGTTACTCGTGTTGCCACCAGCAAAACCCCGCAGTCCGGCACTGGGAATACCAGGCAGAGCGGAACACAGTGAGATGGTAGAACGGGCATCTCCCGAACGCCACCGAGAAGTCGCAGCAAAGAAAGCAAAACGCCTTTGTCAGCGATGCCGCCGGGTGGCAGGATGAAGGTAGTCTTGCCCAGTAGTCCTTTGCGGCGAATCGTTGCGATCTCCCACGTCAGCCCCTCGGAAAGGTCCGCTCCAACCACGATCATAATGGCTTCATCCATTAGCGATTGGACGACTTCATGCCATTCGTCGCCCTGACAGTACTTGCGTGCGGCACCGAGTGCTGGAAGCTGATCGGACGGATTGCCGATGGCCACTACCGGCCCGAGATAAGCAAGATCGCGCACTATTAATTCCTCAAGCGTGCCAGCGACTGTTCCTGGATCGAAGAACCTCATGAACCAGGGGATTTTTGCACGGGTCAGCGAAACCTGATCATCGCGAAACGAGCGCAAAACTAGGATTGGCCGACGTGGGTCCGTGAGCCGAGCCTCGTCTGCCGACAACAATGCTCGGCGCTGTGCCTTCTTACGTAGCCAACGCGGTAGCGGGAAAAAAACAGTGGCGACTCCGACGAACGGCAGCAAAACTCCGGTTACCAACTTCGACGCGTTGCCTTTCATTTCCATGAAAGTGTCACTTAGCCAGTAGAAGTGGAAACCGTACCCCTCAATTAGGAAGGCAGACATCGCCAAAAGCATAATCCACCCGGTTTGCCGACTAGGGCCTGATGTGGGAATCCTATCAACACGCGGAAGTTGTTTAGGAACGGCTTCCATCCGAGCGGGAATCCGCACTGGTAATTGCGGTCGACAAAGAGCGGAAGAAGCGGAGACCGCCGATATCGGACGATTTGTACAAGGCCGATTACCATGAGGTAAGACATAAATAGCGGAAACACGGCCTCTAGTAAGCTAAATATATTGTACGGAGAAGGAAATCCTACCGTTTCACTCAGAAGTGCTAAGAACACAGGAAAATAGGTTCCAAGATGATTGTTGCGGTGGCCATCTCAACCGCTAGAAGGATCCCGGCCGCGCGTACTGAAGAAGCCGCTACAAAAGAAAACAGGCACAACTCCACATAAAGAAGCAGCGCCGATACAATTCCGTATGCAGGCAATTCGCGAAGCCATCATATGACCAGTGGAGATCGTTCTGGAGATTAGAACTTATAGCCATTATAGGGATAATAACTGTCGTGGCTGTGATTACGGCTATGGACCCCCGGAGCATACGAACAGAACGTAGAACGATTCCGTAGGCCTTTCCTGTCTCATCGATGCGAACAATGTGATTGACGGCTATTCGCTCCATGTACTGATCGAGTAGTTGTAGTAGGGCTGCTATGTGCGGAACGGTACAGAACGCATATGAATCGCGACCGGCTGGCCTTCCGGACGTTTAGAGATCGGAGGAGCATACGATTATCCGTACAACTCCGGTCTGAAAGCGTCTAGCATTCTCTCTCTTTTTTGTTCCTCCTAAACCATCATTCCCCAAACTCCAATCCACGTTAGACTTTTTGGGGTTCCGGATCTTGTCTTTTCATTGTGTCGCGAGACTTAGCAAATAGCAGCGATTAATAAGAATCAAAACTTTCACGCACGTATAGGATCGCAACATATCCGCCCACAGACCCAGCGACAATTCCGGCGACAAACAGTTTGT
>Ga0126384_10001579_pt1 | contig 13537 bp, 12 predicted proteins | sample PanSoiMetPlot_36_FD_92543 | JGI IMG/M metagenome (GOLD analysis project Ga0126384, IMG submission 92543) | Tropical forest soil microbial communities from Panama - MetaG Plot_36 | ecosystem: Environmental > Terrestrial > Soil > Tropical forest > Bulk soil | place: Panama | collected 2016-02-17 | reverse complement strand
GTCCCGCCATCACGCCTGCGGCCTCAGGCATTGACCTAGGTCAATGCACGCAAATCAAAACTGTTTTGAACGTGGGAAGCAAGGGTGCGAAGAGGCCGCAGGTACTGGGCGGAGCAGTCCGTTCGGGGCCTAACATCGCCTTTCCGGGGGGGCGATTGGGGGACAAGAGCATTGCATGCCACGTAAACTGTTTTTCTTCTGGGTTATTGGCGTCGTGCTCGTTAGCCCAATAGTCTTCACGGCCCACGGATTTTTGGTCAGAGAATATGGTCCTCTTGGCGGGTACGTGATCGGTTTTATGAGTTGGGTCTTCGTTGCTGCCGTGAGCTACAGCGCACTTCGGTTTGTCGCTGAGTTTCTGTACGATGGGGAGTAGGAGTAACATCAAGGTGGACTATTGATAGCTAACGGCTCGGCGGCCATTGACGGCCGTCGCGCGCCAGCTTTAACAGCCGGGGACACCCAACGCCGCGTGCCTGTCAGGTGTTAGCCTAAAAGGCGGGCACTGGATGCCGCCACGGCGCATCCAAAAAAACTGATGTCTCCGGGGTCTGCGGAGCACGTTCAATGTGCCGGTAACGTGGCACGCCCGGGATTGCCAGTTGCCTGCCATCATGGGCGGCAATGATCTGCCGGCCGGTGCAAGTGGGAAGCCTTCGTCTACGACACACGCAAGAGGTTGGCGGAAAAGGTGCTGCAGTTGGCTGAGGAGGCCGAACGCAATGACCGACGCCGAAGCGGCTGAGTACGTCGCGCGCACCGGTGCCTTTGTCGATGCTTTCCTCGGGTTGCTTGAAGCTGTTGGGCGGGCCAACACGAATGTTAGCCAGCAGCTGGCGCGTATCGCCACGAGCATTGATGCCGTCGACATCATCGACCTCTGCAACCTGGAGACCGTCAACGACCTCTCGGGCGGCGTCATCTTGGACCTGATCAAAGCGAGGCTTACGCGCGCTGCCGACTATGCCGACGGCACGGCATTCTTCGCTGAGTTTCAGCCGGCGGCCGATAAGGCAAGAAGGCAGCGCCAGCGCGAGTGTGAGCGCCTGTGGAAGCGCGTCGCAGATCTCGTCGTTTGCGCGCGCCAGTACGCAGGCGCAATTGACCATGCTCGGCGTTCACAGTCGGCGAGCGACCCAGGCGGAAATGCGGCGTCGAGGGTTAAAGGCGGCGGAGCGTAAAAAGGCATCGATGGTAGCACGCCGCGAGTCGCCTCAGGTCAATGACGGGAAGAGTTTGGGCCCCCCTCAGTCGTTACCGAAATCCTGTAGCTGCTTGGCGGTTCAAGATTTACCTAAGCTAAAGAAAACCCTGTGGCGATACAGGCAGTGCACTAGAAAGATAAAAGGGCCGCCACGAGGGTCGAATCCTGCGCCTTCTGCTTATTTTATGTCCGATAGGCGATGATTCAGACACAAAGCGCCGCTAATGAGTGCGTGTAGACGGGTGCTTCATCTTGTGGCCGGGCGTGTAGTATCGGGTCGCACCGCGGAGATGGCGTTGGCCCGGCGCACAGCCCGATTTCCCCGGTCCGAAGCAATGCGTTTGATGGCCGGGAGCGTACTTTGAGGCTCCGTTGGTCGCGGCGTGACCGGGCATACTTCCAGTCAGCAGTATTGCCGCGCCGAACGCTACGATGCTTATTGCCTTCACAGTTGCCTCCATCTGTCAGATGGTTGACGTTCATTTTGTTTAGAAACGCCGACGGGGCGAACAAGTTCGCCGCCAGTTCGTAGCCGCTGGGAGGTCCTGTGGGAGACTTGTGTCGGCCCAAGACCGAATATTTGAGTACGTTGCCGCCAGAGCACTGCGAGCCGCAAACTACAGCTTCCCAAGCACCTCGTTGGCTTGATGCGCCCCACATGCACGGAGTTTGGCGTGTGGGTCGCGCGGACGCTCGACTGACGCGCAGTTTCTACGCTGGTGCCAACCGGCGTCGGTACCTACCTTCAAGGAGCAATTAGTTCTGGACTCGTCCGGCCTCCAAAAATTCGGCCGACGTCGCGCCGCAAGGCGCCTCACCTGAGAGGATGGGGGCCAACATGAGAGAGAGCGCCGCATTCAAATTGCTACGGTCACCCTTACTCGCGTGCCTTGGTTACCCGATTTGATCGCCATCAGGTCGCGATGCATGTAGCCGGATCGTGCCAGCGCGCAATCACTGTGGAACGGGTGGTCACGATTGTCGGAATGCGCAGCCAGAGGACAAATACGCGCATGTCGTCTTCCTGTCCGCGGTTTGTCATTCTACGCTCTGTCCTTCAGAGTGAGATCCTCAAGGGGCGCCGCATACGGAAAGCCGTTGATCAATCCGAAGCCTGGCTGGCCCACCCTCCGGCCAACACCTGAGAGGAGGGCATTCTGCCAGATTGGCGCATAGGTGTTCCTTTCATGCACTAGCTGTTGCAACCGATGCAGCAAGGCCGTGCGTTTCTCGGGGTCCATCTCGCTCGCCTGCTCTGCGAACAGCGCGTCAATATCCGGGTAGCTGCCGTAGGCGTAGGCGCCCCCCTTTACCACGAAGGCTTCTGCGCGCGTCGCGGCGTTGCCGAAAGCACCGGACGCTCCCTGGACGATGTCCTTCAGCTTCTTTTCCGAATAAGCGCTGAAGAAAGCGGCCCGTTCCAAGGGGCGTAGCCGCACTCGAATACCAACTTCCCTGAGATTATTCAGCGCAACTTCGCCAATATTGGCATAGGAGGCATCGCAGTTGTAATCGCCAGCGTCAAAGCCGTCGGGGAAGCCAGCCTCTGCCAGCAGCTTCTTAGCACGCGCGGGATCGTATTGCGGCGGCGGTGGCTGCCAGTAGAAGTCGAAATTCTCCGGGAATATGCTGCCGGTCAGATGGGAATGACCAAGCGTGAGAGCCTCGTTCATCGTCTTGCGGTCGATGGCCAACGACACGGCCTGGCGCACGCGCTGATCGTGCCAGGGTGAATTCAGATCCCACTGCTCAGGAAAATAGAGCCAGAACGTTGCCGAGCCGACCGCTGCCTTGATGCTGAGGTCCCGCGTGTGCATCAGCTCCGCGGCAAGTTCGCCACGAATGGAATAGGCGATATCGATCTCGCCACGCTGCAGCGCCGCCAGACGTGTGGCTTCATCAGGGATGACTTTGAACACCAACCGCTTGATGGCGGGGACCTTGCGCCAGTAGTCCTCGAATGCCTCGCACGTCAATTCGAGGCCAGGGGTAAAGGAGACGAACTTGTAAGGACCCGCCCCGATCGGAGCCTTCTTGAAGCCGCTCTCGCCGACTCGTTCGACATACTTCTTCGGCACGATCCAGCCAGCACCGGAGGCGCCGGAGTAGAAGCTGAGGAAGTCGGGCCAGGGCGCCTTCAGCCGGAAGCGCACCTGCAGCGGATCCGGCGTCTCCACTGTTGTCACCCGGTCCTTCATTAGCTGGTGCGAGGCGCCACGATAGCGTTCGAACGAGAACTTTACGTCCTCCGCCGTCACCGGCTCGCCGTTGTGGAATCTGGCACCGGGACGCAACACGAACGTGTAGCTCAGCCCGTCTGCTGCCATGGTCCAGGATTCGGCCAGGCACGGCGCCATCGGGTTACCGGGCATCGCCTTTGCCATCGCATCGTGCATCGCATACATCAGCATGAAAGGTGTAATGATGCTGGCTGTCTCCGCCGGATCGAACCAGACGGGGGCCAGGGAGACATGCGCACCTATGGTAATACGCCCCTCAGGGGCCGCGTTGGCGGGCTTCGCGCCGAAGGCGAGAGCGCCAAGCGCCGCGAGATAGAGTAGCTCTCGGCGTGTCGCATGCCCCATTACGGCTGTGGAGCTAGGATCGTCATGCTCACGTCGGGACGGTCTCATGGGGTCACTCCCTGTTCCCGGTGGACTCCGGCTCAGCTCTTCTTGATCGTCATGTCCTCGTGCAATCGGACGTAGGTACACCCAGAAGCTGGGTGACCGGTCCAAGGGGGGACGGCGTGGTTGCCGGCTGCGCGCGAATTGTAAGCGGCATGCCACCCTTGCTCGGCCAAAAGCGGAACTGAGGACGCCCGGGCACGATATCAGTTCCGAAAGCTCGTCGCATGTCGGCTGATCGCGATGCTGCATCGCAATACCCCGTTGAGCCCAAGATTGGTTCGGCTCATTCGCGTCGAGTGCCTAACTCCGCTGTGAAAGCGAAGCCGTTATGGCAACATGGTGACTCGACGGGCAAGCGGTGATCTGCAGGTGCTCCTTGCACCGGCCCACCAGCGGTCGGCTTTTAATCTGAAAAGACGGGTTCGACGCCCGTAGCGAGCGCCATTGATCTTAAAGGGCTTTTCGCAGTCATGGTGATGTCTAAGAAGGTCGCCGCCACAAGAGCATAGGCTAACCTGGTACCCGCCGTGACACCCCCTCCACGCGGGTACCTGGTTGCCTCATCACCTCGTTGTCAGTGCGGCCAACAATTTATCGGCATTGGCCCAACGGATGGCATCCATGAAGGTGTCGACATAGGTGGCTGCCTTGGCGCCATAGTCGATGTGGTAGGAGTGCTCGTACATATCGAGCGCCACGATCGGCTGTCCTCCCGCCAGCGTGTGACAGTGGTCGGCGGCCCACTGGTTCACGAGCTTGCCGTCGCGCGGCGAGTAGGACAGCAGGACCCATCCGGACCCGCCGCCCAGGGCCTTGCCCATGGCGATGAATTCGCTGCGCCAGCGTGGGAGGGAACCGAAGTCGCGCGTGATCGCGGCTGCAAGCGCCGTCCCCGGCGCACTTTGTTCGCCGAGGCCCTCGAAAAACAACTCGTGCAAGATCATGGAATTGGTCGCGATCAGCTCCTCGCGTTTGAGGCCATTGATGAGAAAATTGGGAGCCGTGTTGAAGTCGAGGCCTGCGAGCTGCTCGGTGATGAGATTGAGGCGCTTCACAGCGCCGCCGTAGTTGTTCTCGTAGTGGCTGACGATCAGCTTTTCCGACATGCCCTTGATACGCTGTGGATCGCAGCCGAGCGGCTTCATCGTATATGCCATGGTGTGCCTCCTCTTAAGGCAATGGCTTAATTTGCAGGTGATCAACGCTAGTCACATTGTCCGCCCTGGTGCAGACCAGTGCCCCAAGAATCAACTTAGTCGGGGCGATGCCTACAACGTCTCGTTCGAATGCAATGGTCTCTGCACCGACAGCGTGGATGAACCCAAAAGGGCAAGCGTGAGAATGAGCGCCGCACAACGTCTCATGCGATCGCTCCCACCATGTAGAGGCCAATGCCGGCCAGGCAGCAGCCCGCAAGCGTGGGGATCATGCCGAGCTTGAAACGAAAGATTGCTATCGCGGCAGCCACGGAGAGTAGAAGCGCCCACAGATCGACGCTGGCCAGGTTCGGGGCCTCGAAAGACAGCGGAAAGGAACGTATAGGCACCGTCTGACGAAAGATCGTGTGGATGGCAAACCAGATAGCGAGATTCAGTACCACGCCCACCACCGCGGCCGTGATGGCGGACAGGGCGGCGCTCAGCGCCTTGTTGCCGCGCAGCTGTTCTATGAAGGGTGCACCGAGAAAGATCCAAAGAAAACACGGCGTGAATGTCACCCAGGTAGCGAGCAGTCCTCCCAATGTTCCCGCAAGCATTGGTGAAAGCCCGCCGGGATCGCGAAAGGCGGCCATGAACCCAACGAACTGCAGCACCATGATCAGTGGCCCAGGAGTCGTCTCCGCCATGCCGAGACCATCGAGCATCTCGCCGGGTTTCAGCCAGCCGTAGTACTCGACGGCCTGCTGGGCGACGTAGGCAAGCACCGCATAAGCGCCCCCGAACGTCACCATCGCCATTTTGCTGAAAAAGATTGCGATCTGGCTGAAGACGTTGTCACTGCCGAAAGCCCACACGACCGCCGCGACAGGAATGAGCCACAGGGCAAGCCAGACGCCGGAGACTTTCAAGGCGCGCGCCACAGTGGGAAGTGCGTGCTCGGGTAGCTGGTCACCCAAGAGACTATCGACAACCGGTTGCCCGCCAGCAGTCTTGGCCGGTCCGTGGCCACCACCACCGCCACGGAAGGCGGCAACGCCCGTCATGCCGCCAATGAAGCCGATCAGTGCTGCCGCAAAGACAATGACCGGGAACGGAACGTTGAGAAAGAAGATGCCGACGAAAGCAGCCGCCGCCAGCCCAATCAATACCTGGTTCTTGAGTGCGCGCCTGCCAATGCGAACGACGGCCTCTACAACAATTGCCAACACCGCCGCTTTGAGCCCAAAGAACAAGGCGGCGATGATCGGAACGTTGCCCCAGCCGGCGTAAATGTAGCTGAGGGCCATGATCGCGACGATGCCGGGGACGACGAACAGGCCGCCGGCGATAATGCCGCCAAGGGTGCGGTGCATCAGCCAACCGATGTAGGTGGCAAGCTGCTGCGCCTCGGGTCCCGGGAGCAGCATGCAGTAGTTGAGCGCGTGTAGGAACCGCTCCTCCGACACCCAGCGTTTCTGTTCGACGAGGATGCGGTGCATCACCGCGATTTGCCCCGCAGGCCCACCAAAGCTCAGTCCCGCAACCCGCAACCACGTGCGGAAGGCCTCGTGTAACGTCACGCCATGGCTGGGGAGGTGCGCGGCCCGAGGCGACGCGCCGGTAACCGATACATCCATATCAGGCTCCGGGCTTGCTGGTTGGCCAATTGTGCTTTTCGGAGGTCGCTTCGCGGCACCAGCGGTACATGGCGTCGTAGAAACCCATAGCTGCCTCGAGTTGCTCGAGGTCGTCGCGATACATGCGGGAATAACCAAGCGATGCGGCGAGCAGGCCGGCTGCTTGGGGGGCGAGGTCCAATCGCGCCGTGTCGGCGCCGCGAACGATGCTCGCCAACTGCGTCAAAGGCTCGGTTTTGAGCCCGAATTCCTCGAGCATGGTATCGAAGGTGCAGTTTGGACCGCGATGGCTCCAAAAAACGCCGTCGATATCGAACGGCGTGGCATTGAAACGCTCTGCTACAGCCGTGACCTCTGGCGGCATCACGAACAGAAACACCGCATTGGGGTCGACGAACCGGCGTATCAGCCACGGACAAGCGATGCGATCGACCTTCGGCCGGCTACGCGTCACCCATACCGTGCGGCCTTTTTCGTCACGGGACGGCAGCTTTTCGGTGCGAACCAGGGATTCGTCAGCCTTCCTCCAAGCTTCAAACCCGCCTTCGAGCGTCTGCGCATCGATGCCGTCGTGCCTCAACCACGCGGCAGTACCTTCACTCAGTTTTTGTCCGCGCTGGCAGACGACAATGACGGTCTTGCCCCGATACTCTGGCGCCCAACTGCCGATGGCACGATAATCCCGCCTCCGCGAACCTGGCAGTAGTCTTGGATCAGCGCCATAGTCGTCATCTAAGCGCACATCGACGACGGCCGGCGTGTTCGGAAGACCCACAAGGCGTGAAAATTGCGGAATGGTTATGAGGGTGCCGATAGGCATAGCGTCCCCTTTCCCTTGTTGGGAGCGTGGACGCGATCTTTCAGCCGTAGCCTCGCGGGGTAATCGCGGATAACCCCGTGCTGTAATCATGGCACCGCGCCAGGGGCAATGCAAGAGGACAAGCGCACACTTTGGCCGATGCGGCGCCGGTTTTCCTCTGCCCCGCACAAATGCCAACTGGCTCGAGTGGGCCCGAGCGCTTAGGGTGACGGGCGGTAGAGCCAGACCGCTGCGGGCTCCGTCTTGCTGGCGCGTACTGCAAGGGCCAGTCGGTCGAGCGGCGCAATGAAAAGCGAGGTGCGCGCGCCGGACCGTGTCGCGATCCGCGCCATTGGCGCGTAATTGGCCGCGGCATCGAAGACGTCGATCGCCCCCTCCCCGCACGTCACGTAGACCCGGTGCCGCTTGGCATCGAAGAACACGTCGTCAACGTCACGGCATGTGTTGCGTTCGGCGACCGGTGTTCCGGTTTGCATGTCGCGTACGCTCAGCTTCGGTGGATTTCTGAAGACAATAATTGCACGCGCTCCGCCGTCGTCGAGTGCCATGGCAAAGTTGCCGTGATCATTGCCGGTCGGCCAGCTGTGGCTGAGCCGGCCGGCATGCGTATCGATTACGCCGATCGATTGCGCGTCGGGCAGATTGACGAACGCTTTCAGCATGTCCTCGGTGACTTGGAAGCTCTCGGGGTGGGCAGGCAAGGCAATGTCCTTGATCTTGGCATGGCTGGAGGCGTCAATGACGGCCAGTGCACCCGCGCCGTGACCGACATAGACCGATTTGGAATCCTTATCGACCCGAACATTGTCTGCGTCTTTGCCAAGGTCAATTTTGCCCGTCGCCGCGAAATCACCGCCACGGAACAACCGCAGCGAGCCGTCACCACCATTGGCAACAAAGAGTATGTCAACTGTGGGCACGTATCCTACCCCCTGCGGCTCCTTCAAGTTGGTAATCCGGTGCAGCAGGCTGGCCGTGTTTAGATCGACGATGCCAAGGCTGTTGTTTTCTAGTTCCGCAACGAACAGGTGCTTGCGCCCAAGATCGACGGCCAAATGATCGATGCGTCCTTTGACCGTCCCGAGTGGAATGCGAGTCTCCAACTCCAATGGGCCTTGCTGGGCCTGAGCTCCGCTGCCTATCAGTCCGAGCGACAAGCCGAGCCATGCAATCGCGCGAATACATGACCGGCGCCGGGATCGATCCCATGCCTTGCGTATTACGAACTCCATTGCGATGTGTCTCCGTCGACCCGCTTCAGTCATCATCGTCACCTCGGAGACGACCGGTTTGCGCGTCGACCACGAGGTCAGCCGTTGGCTGGTCCTTCGGTCCCATGACCCGGACGTAGCGTCCCTCTCGGCTGATCAACAGTTTGCTTCGGTCGGCAGTCGTTTCTTGGCGCACCAGACCCCTTGGTGATGGGTCAATTGCTGGTAAAGCCAATCCCGCCTTCACCTTTTTTCGGGGTAACGATCGCCACGGACACTCCGGCCGTAATCACGCTACGAGGACGCTATAGGACATGGGGTTTGCTCCTGCATGGAGCAAAACAAAGCACCCACGCTTTAACACAATCTTAAATGAGTGATCAGCCAAGCAAACGGCGAGGCGGTCTATCTCAAAGGCTGGAACAATTAGTCGTGATGCAGATCGGCCTCTCGTCGTTAGCCGCGGCCTCCCCGTGAGTTTTGGCCGACTTGTCTAGCGGCGCCCCTACGTAGTCATGATCCCGCAAACGGTTAGGCGAGATGCGGCGAATCCCCATGGTCTGGCCGGAAGTGTCCTGTTCGGCCACGCTAGCGTTGGCGGTGTTTTGGTGAAGCGGAACCGGAAGTCCCTGGCTTGGCCTTCAGTGTTGGCGTCGGCGCAACGGCTGCTCACGAGACGACGAGGGTCTATCATTCTGCCTTACGTACTGATGACTCTTTCATCTGCTATGGCAGGCAGACAAAGCCCTCAAAGCATGTCGTCGTCTGTGCGCAATGACAAAGAGGACAAACTCGCTTTGCAAAAACTACCTTAATCTAGGGGGTCCACTACGTGCACTGGCAGCGCCTTCGGTAGGCGCGGGGCACGCGCTGGCCGGGTGACCCCATACGAATTGCTAGTGATTGAGCAGGGTGGCGGACGGCCTCGGAAAACTCGTGGAGCACGCTGGCCTCGTTGGCAGATCCGACAAATGGGTCGTGCAATCATTCAAAGGTCGGTTTAATCGGAACTGAACAGCCGCATCACGAAAGCGTTGAGGAGGTGCAAGCGCCGATGCGCGGCTCAACCCTTAAAGCGGAGATCATCAATGCATGTCATTCTTACCCTCCTATTCGGTGGCGCCCTCGCGACGTTTGCGGCCGCTGCTCATGCCCAGGAAATCGATTGGCAGAAAGTGGATGCCGCCTTTGGCCGTAAGCCCGCCGTGTCCGGTGAAGTTCATCGCTATGGTTTTCCGCGCACGGACCTTCAAGTGAGCGTGGATGGCGTCAGCATCAAGCCCGCCTTTGCGCTAGGCGGCTGGGTAGCGATGAAGCCCGCCCAAGGTGGCGCCATGGTGATGGGCGATCTGGTTCTGCTGGAAACCGAGATCAATCCGGTAATGAGCAAATTGATCGAAGGCGGTCTCGATATCACCGCAGTCCACAATCATCTTCTCCGCGCCAATCCGGCGACCTTCTACATGCACCTTGGCGGGCACGGTGATCCAGTCAAAATTGCCAACACGATCCACGCGGGGTTGGCGGCGAGCAAGACGCCGCTCGAAGCCCCCGCCACCGCTTCCCCTGCGCCCGCTGTCGATCTGGACACGAGCCAGCTCGAACAGATCATGGGCGCCAAAGGTCAGGCGAATGGCGGAGTTTACCAGTTCGGAATGCCGCGGCGCGACGCCGTTACCGACCATGGAGCGTCGCTCATTCCACCAGGTGCTACGGGTGTCGCCACGGCAATCAACTTCCAGCCGACTGGTAGTGGCAAGGCCGCAATCACCGGCGACTTTGTGCTCCTTGGCGAGGAAGTCAACCCGGTGATCAAGGCTTTGCGAACGAACGGTATCGAGGTCACGGCGCTCCACAGCCACATGCTGACCGAACAGCCACGCCTGTTCTTCATGCACTTCTGGGCGAACGACGATGCTCCGAAGCTCGCCAAGGGGCTGCGCGAGGCGTTAGACAGGACGGCAACCGCAAGTAAAGGACCATAGGAGGTCTTGACGGTGGTGCTGGCCGTTGCTGTGGGTGGTGATATCGTCACTCCCTGCCACGTCGCTCAGGTCCCGGGAGGACCGCTTCCGCCCATACCGGAACGCAAGTGGTCGATGCGTCCGGCCAATCACCCGTGACCAAAGATCGCCCAGCCAAAGGAGGGTCTCTGACCTGCTTGCCTAATGCTAAATGCGCGCTGGACCTTTGCTGTTGTGTCTATGTAGATGTCGGCCATTACCCCTGTGCTGATCTTGGACGTTCGACATGCTAGAAAGTGCAAAGGGTAGTTACCAGGACTCTTGAGAGGGGCGGCACATGTTGTGGTCTAACCGAAATTTTCTGCTCGCATTTGTGGGAATACTGCTAGCCAACATCCTTCCTGCGGCGGCGCAAGATTTCCCCGATGGACCTGGTAAGCAGGTCGTCACCGCGGTCTGCGGCGGTTGCCACGATATCAACCGCCTCAGGATCGGCTACACACCGGAGGGTTGGCGCACCGTCGTGCGCATGATGCAGAACGTGGACACGCCGGTGCCCGCGGATCAATGGGATACCGTCACAGACTATCTCATCAAAAGCTTTCCCGAGCGACAGCGACCCGCCGCCAACGTCGTCGCTGGCCCTGTCGAGGCGGCAATCAAGGAATGGCGGGTACCGACTCCGGGTTCGCGACCGCATGATCCGCTGGCGACCAAGGACGGAGCCATTTGGTGGACTGGACAACTCGCCAACAAGCTGGGGCGCCTCGATCCAAAAACCGGTGCGATGAAGGAGTATGACCTCAAGTCACCACGCACGGGACCGCACGGCCTCGCCGAAGATAACGATGGCAACATCTGGTTCACGGGCAACAGCGCCGCGCTGATCGGCAAGCTCGATCCCAAGACTGGGGTCGTCACCGAGTACCCTATGCCCACTCCCGATGCCAAGGACCCGCATACTCTCATCTTTGATCGCGACGGCATTTTGTGGTTCACCGTGCAACAGGCCAACATGGTCGGCCGGCTTGATCCTGCGACGGGTGAAATAAAGCTCGTAACCTCGCCGACACCGAAGTCGCGGCCCTATGGTATGGCCCTCAACTCCAAGAACCTGGTGTTCTTCGTCGACTTCGGTACGAACAAGGTTGCGAGCATCGACGGCAAGACGATGCACATCACCGAGTTTCCGCTGCCTGATGCCGGTGCGCGGCCCCGGCGCATCGCTATCGGCCCGGATGATATGATCTGGTACACGGATTTTGCGCGCGGCTTCTTGGGCCGACTTGACCCGAGTACCGGCAAGGCTACCGAATGGCCATCGCCGAGCGGGCCCAAGTCGGAGCCCTACGGCATCGTCTTCACCAAGGGTGCCGTCTGGTACAACGAGTCCGGTGCCAAACCCAACACCATTGTTCGCTTTGATCCGGCAACCGAAAAATTCCAGAGCTGGGTGATTCCCGGCGGCGGCGATATCGTGCGCAACATGGATGTGACGCGCGAGGGAAATCCGGTGCTGGCCAACAGCCTTACCAACGAGGTGGGACTGGTGGACGTGAAATGAGCGCGCTCGCCCTGAGTTAGGGCCGCTCGAGGTGACGGAACTGTCTGAGACGGACCGCTCCGCAGTCTGACCACGCCCACAACAGAACCAGGGCGCCTTCATGTCCATGGCGAATTAGACGCATCAAATCTGTGAAATGATCGCCTAAACACTGAGACTGTGGGCCACAATGTCCTTGGTGGTTGCAGCGATCTATTGCATCTCGCCAAAAGCAAAGGCATCGAATGCGGTGACACTGTCCGCCTTGGTCCAAAGGCCCACCATGCCGGGTTCAGCCAACGTACCATCATCGACTTCAAACAGCGCGTTTTCGTTAAAGATGACTTTGAAACGCGTACCGGAAAAATCGACGCGCAAGGTGTGCCACTGATTGGCAGGCACGGGCGTCTTGACCCCGTAACCGCCCTTGTGGCCGACGATGTCGAGCGAGTTGCGAACGCCATTCACAGTTTTGTAGAGGACGACATTGTCTTCAAGCGCGTTGGCCCGGACCACGTAGTAGTTGTTCGCATCCTTGGCGCGCCAGACGAGCCCGCCCGCGCGATCCTCAGAACCCGAGATCGGCTTGAACTTCACTTCGACAAAGCCATTCTTGATGTTCGTGCCGTCTTTGAGTGCGAGCGGAAAGGTGGCTGCGCCAGACTGCTTCAGCACCTGTCCCTTCGACGGGGCCGTATCGTCACGTTCAACGGTCCATTTCGGGGCCCCTCTGCCAGTCATGGTGAGTATCCAGCCTTTTGGCTCTGCACCCGCGACATCGGTAGCGAAACTTAAGGCTTGCGCCAACACGGGCAGGCTGCCAGCAAGAACCAAAACCGAGGTTGCCGCGACGACCCATACCATGGCACTCCTCCTCTCCAGTGGTGACGTTCGCATAGGTTGATGCTTCAGCATTCGTTTCGGCAACAAGCTTGATTGCTCGCAGAGATCCAGGACCGCGCTCCCCGTCCGACACGAAGCCTAGTCTTTAGGGATGCCAGACAAATCGAACCGGCCACCGACGAAGATCATGCCCGGACAGAAGCACGATCTCTGATGCAGCGGCGGCAGGCGGCATGGCAAAGCCCAGTACTGTGTCCTCACAATCAGTATTTCGGCCGATGTGATGTCGCCCATTCTCTGGCGTGTTCGATCGGGGTGCGCGGCGGCAGAGCCGCGCGCAATTTTCTAACCGTCGGCGATGCCTCCATCATTTCCCGCCACTTACTGAAACGAGGGTATTTCGGATACATGCGCTGGCCCTCCTGTGTGAGACTGAAGGCGAAGGTGCTGGGCAGCAGGTAAAAGTCTGCCAGGGTGAGCTGAGAGCCCAATAGGTAGCCCTTGCCATGCCCGAGCTGGCGCTCAAGCACCTGTAAGCCAAGTTCT
>Ga0126384_10001578_pt1 | contig 13539 bp, 14 predicted proteins | sample PanSoiMetPlot_36_FD_92543 | JGI IMG/M metagenome (GOLD analysis project Ga0126384, IMG submission 92543) | Tropical forest soil microbial communities from Panama - MetaG Plot_36 | ecosystem: Environmental > Terrestrial > Soil > Tropical forest > Bulk soil | place: Panama | collected 2016-02-17 | reverse complement strand
CGGGCGCACATCCAACACCGTGACGAGACCTAGCTTCATGCGGTTTATCAGCTCGGCGCGTGACACGGGCTCGAGGTCGTCGCGCCCATAACAGGTGCTGCGCCGGATGCGCTCGACCTCGGCGACGGTGCGTTCAGCGACCTTATGCATTGCCGCGAGCATCGCCAGCACGGCGTCGTCGGCGAGGCCGTACAGCACAAACTTGCCCTGGCGCCGCGCCGTTACAAGGCCGGTGCGGCGCAGGTGCTGCATATGTTGCGAGGCATTGGCAATCGACAGGCCGGACGCTGCGGCAAGCGTCTCCACGCTGCGCTCCCCCTGGGCAACGAGCTCGAGCAATTCCAGGCGGTGCTCGTTGGCGATCGCCTTGCCGATGCCGGCGAACTGGGCATAGAGCTCGCGCTTGGGGTTGTCACTTGACATTGGTTGCCTCTATCACTAATCATTCAATTGATAATTTGAATGATGTGCAACCGACCGTCAAGAAGCTGCGGGGTGGTTGCGCGGAACGGACCGCACATGCGGCGCGTCGCTGTCGCGCGCTGACAACTGCATCCGTAGCCTCGGTGCCGAGCAGGGCCAGGCACCTGGTCCCGCGCCAAGGCACGATGAATAGGAGTGGGATTGGTGACATGCGGCTCGGGCGGCGTTTCGTGATCGCCCCGGCGCTGCAGGTTCCCGGCAGCGCGGCTGCGGTGCGCTCGATGGGTGACGGCCGCGTGCGCAGGATGCGTGGCATTCTCGATCAGCGCGTTGCCCGCGACGCGATCGACGGCGATGACACGCCTGTGGCGCCGCGCCGACATCTGAGCTCGCTCCTGAAGCCCGTTGGATCTTAACGGGAGGTCATGCTCAATGTCTGACATACTCCTTTCCAACGACCCGATCATCCGGCTGTTCGCCTTCGCCGCCATCTTCGCCGCGATGGCGGCCTGGGAGATGCTTGCGCCGCGTCGTGAGCTGAAGCTGGCACGCGGGAGCCGTTGGCCAAGCAATATTGGCATCGTCTTGGTTGACACCGCCCTGGTCCGCCTCGCGTATCCGACGACGGCGGTTGGGTTGGCTCTGATCGCCGAGGCGCGGGGGTGGGGTCTATGCCAGGCGCTCGAGCTGCCGATCTGGGCCAGCGTCCCATTGGTGGTGGCGGCACTCGATCTTGCCATCTACCTTCAGCACGTGCTGTTTCACGCCGTGCCAGCACTATGGCGGCTGCACCGCATGCATCATGCCGACCTCGAAGTTGACGTGACGACGGGCGCGCGCTTCCATCCGATCGAAATCCTGCTTTCCATGGGGGTAAAGCTAACGGTGATTGCGGCATTGGGTGCACCGGCCGTCGCCGTGCTTATCTTCGAGCTGCTGCTGAACGCCACCTCGCTATTCAATCACAGCAACGTGCGGATGCCGGTCTGGCTTGATCGCATGCTGCGCTGGATCGTGGTGACGCCCGACATGCACCGCGTGCATCACTCGATCGTCACGCGCGAGACCAACAGCAATTTCGGCTTCAGCCTGGCGTGGTGGGATCGGCTTTTCGGAACCTACCGCGGCCAACCGGCGGCAGGGCACCAGAGCATGACCGTCGGCATTGAGCAGTTCCGCGACCCCGGCGAGCAGCGGCTCGACCGCATGCTGACACAGCCCTTCCGCGGTGATGATACGAGCTACGCGCTGGGCCGCAGGGAGACCACCCAATAATGCCGCGCACCATCTCAGCCCGCCACCTGCTCGGTCTCGTTATTGTCGCGGCTGCACTATGGCTGCTGTTCAACCGCAGCCCGCTCGAACCTGCCGACATCGAGCATGCGATCCGGACTCTAGGGCCATGGGGCCCGGTTGCTTATGTTGCGCTGTTTGCATTGGCTACCGTTCTGTTCTTGCCGGGTGCACTTTTTGCCGTGGCAGGTGGCGCCCTGTTTGGACCGGCCTGGGGAACCATTGTCAATCTGACCGGCGCGAGCCTGGGAGCCACGCTAGCCTTTCTGATCGCCCGTTATGTGGCGGCGGACTGGGTCCGACAGAAGGCAGGCACCCGACTGGAGCGACTGATCAAGGGGGTGGAAGCCGAGGGCTGGCGGTGCGTTGCCCTTATGCGGCTGATGCCCTTCATTCCGTTCAACCTGCTCAACTATGCACTCGGCCTCACACGAATTCCGGTCGCGTCGTATGTGCTCGCCTCTGTCATCTCTATGACCCCTGGCGCCGCCGCCTACACATGGCTCGGCTATGCCGGCCGTGAGGCGGTCGCGGGCAACGACGCTGCCATTCGCTATGGCCTGATGGGCCTTGCGCTGCTGGCGCTGGTCGCCTTTGCACCCCGCCTATTGGCACGCCTCAAGGATGGGAATAGTGTGCGCTGGATCGAGGTTGGCGAGCTGGCGCCGCGCCTTGATAGGCGCGAGGCTGTCGCCGTCATCGATGTGCGTGGGCCGGACGAGTTCGCTGGCCCGCTCAGCCATATAGCGGATGCGCGCAACGTGCCTCTCGCCGAGCTTGCGCGCCGCATTGGCGAGCTTGGGTCGCTTACCATGCCGATTGTGCTGGTCTGCAAAACCGACAAACGCTCCGCGAGCGCGGCGGCTATGCTCGATGCCGCGGGCTTCCGAAATGTGTCGGTGTTGCGCGGCGGCATGATGCGCTGGAAGGCGGCGGGAATGCCAATCGCCAATCGATAAGCCGCATCGCCGTCGAAGCCGGGTGACTGTCCGCGTCACCGGCCTACCGTGCCCAGCGAGCAACCCCCGTCCTGCCAGCGGCTGGCCGCGCAGTCAACGCTAGCTGCTATCCTAGAAGCGCGTTGCCGGCAACGTGCCGTTCGGTTGCTGAAACAGCATTTCGCCGGCCATGCTGCCTTCACCGGGAAATTCGACCAACAGGTCCCTCCAGGTCGACATTGCGAAATCTTCGGCGGTGATAGGGGCTAGACGCAGTCCGGCGCATCCATTGGTCAACTCACATCCCAACCGCGCGACTGACCTTGATCGGTCGATGCGGAAGCCGCCGCCTCGTGCGATTCCGCCAATAGTTTTTGATCGGGGGACGGATTGGACTCGAAGGTTTTGAACAGGGGGACAGCTTCGCTACTATCGTGGCGCTTGGAAGGCACGTCTATTCCGCAGCGCACGCCTGCCGGATCGAACACGAGATCAACCGTGCCGCCCAGTTCGTAAGGAATAAGGCTGCGAATGCAGCGGGTGCCATAACCGGTCTGGGTCGGCGCAATAACAGCGGGGCCGCCAGCTTCGATCCATTCTATGGACAAGACTTCGGCGCGCCCATCGTACCGGCACCGCCAGCGCACTGTGATGTGACCACGCTGCGCCGACAACGCTCCGTATTTCGAGGCATTCGTGACCAACTCGTGCAGCACAATGGCAATTGGCTGGGCGGCTTCGGCTGACACCAGTATGTCTGGCCCTTCCACGCTCGCGCCGCCCGTTGTCACACAAGGGGCCAACTCATTGTTTACCAGCTCCTTGAGATTGACACCTTGCCAGTGGCTGCGGCTCAACAAGCCGTGCGCATTTGCCATCGACTGAATGCGCCCATCGAAGCCTTGCAAAAACTCATCGACCGACCCACTACCTTCGCGGGTGCGCTGTGCCACCGCGCCGACCGAAGCCAATACATTTTTCACGCGGTGATCGAGTTCGCGCACCAGTAATCGCTGCTGCTCCTGCGCGCGCTTGCGGTCGGTGATATCACAGGTCAAGCCCTTGATGCGGACATAGCGGCCGGCCTCGTCGAACTCCGCTCGTCCGGTCTCTTCCAACCATACCTCGCGCCCATCCGGACGGATGAAGCGAAAGGATACCGAATAGGCTGGACGCTCGGGACTGAGCGCCTTGATTTGGGTGGAGAAGCATTTGCGGTCATCTGGATGCAATCGTGTCAGGAAGTCGTTCCCCAGTCCATGGGTGGCCACCTGCGCTTCCAAGCCGAGGATTTCCGAGGCGTTCTCGCTGCGCCGCGACCAGCCGGTTTTGGGATCCCAGGCGAAGGCGACCATCTGACCCGCCCTCAGCGTCTGCTGCAAACGGACCTCGCTCTCCTTCAACGCAATATCGATGCGTTTGCGTTCGCTGATCTCACGCGCGACCTTCGAGATCAGCGCAGCTAGAAACCACCAATAGCTGACGACGAGCACACCGAGCAGCAGGTAGCCTTTGGCATTGAGGAAAAGCAGGCTCTTGAGCGCGCTCGGGATCAAAATCCCCGACATGTAGCTGAACGCAGCGACGGGCAAGGCCGAGAGCAGGATGGTGCCGCTGGCGGCCATGCCGGCCGTAAGCGCAATCAAGATCAGCTCCTGCTCGTGCGCCAGCTCCCCCAAATGCAGGACCGCCATGGCGGTCCATGGCAGAGCCAGGAAGCAAGCGTAGACCGTTGCTCGCCGCCGCGCCCGCTGAAAACTGCGTGGAACACGCCCCCGGTTTCGGCTGTGCCGATAGAGCACGATCAACGCGACCGCGTAGGAATACGTGCACCAGATGACAAGTTGAGCGGTCGCAATCGAGCCCGCCATTGCGACCGCCAAAACCGTCGTATTCAGGATATGGGCGGCCATCGAGTGCGGCGTGACCCGCGCGATGACCTCAAGCTGCCGGCGTTGAAACAAAGAAAGTGGTGTTTGCATGCCAGTCTCGGTGGCTGGTGCGGAAAGCAATTGGACCTTGAGCAGTCTGCCTTGAGCTAAGAGAGTGCCAGTTTTGTCAAGCATGCAAAACTGAACAACAAAAGGGAATGCTTGATACTTCAAATTCCAGCAGCAAGGTGGGTTGTCGCTTGTGCCCGCACCAGCCCCTTGGGCCGCCGCCCCATCGGTTCTGTTGCAGGATGCCCTTGAGGTCAAGGCCCCGAAAAAACTGGCATCGCATCGGCCTTGCCTCCAGCGGCAAAAACGGCTTCAACGCTGGCCATGTCTTGACCTGCCTGGATGTCAATCTGATCCACGCCCCACGGGCGTCGCGCATTCTCTCTTTCCGCAGGTGGCCGGTGAGCGCGTTGCACCTGGCGCACGTGGATTGCGTCCGCATAGATTACGCGCAACCTGTTTTATCTTGATATTTTAATAAGTTAGAGGTGATACGTCAGCCAAAGACACCGACCGACGGCGGACCGGCGCAAACGGGAAGTAGCCGGCAAGAGCGCACGCAAGCGAAACGCGGATCGGCGGCCAGATGTCGATTGCCCGCACATACGATCGCCCAGGTGCGCCGCCGCTTTGCTCAGGTGGCCGCTTGCCGCAGCATCAGGCGCGGAACAAAGCGCGCGCGCTATTCCTGCGAACACGCCGTGCCGTTGGGCGAGCCACCTTGGGCGTCGCTTGTTCGAACTGCAGGGCGGCGCGAGCAAGCCTCGAGAGGATATAGGACGGCGTCACTCCAAAGGTCGCGCGGTGCAAGCGGGAAAAATGCGCCGAGTCGCTGAATCCCGCGCTGATTGCCGCGTCGGTCAAATTGGCACCCCTGAGGGCCAAACTGCTCGCGGCGCGCAGCCGGTTCCAAATTCGAAAACGCCTGAATGGCACGCCAATCTCGTCGCTGAAGAGATGCAGGAACCGAGAGACGGAAAGGCCATTCTGCTTCACAAGCTGTGCCAGCGGGGTCAGGTCGGCGGGGTTGCGACCCAGCCAATCGACCATGCGCGCGACCCGCGGGTCCAGCAACGGCGGCCCCTTGCCGGCACGCAAGAAATCCACCAGGTCGTCGAGCATCTCACCAGCAAAGCTCAGCGCGGTCCGATCCTCATGAAGCCCACGAAACAGCGCAACCTCGGCTGTCTGTCCCAATAGCACCGGTCCCACCGCATTCCAACCGCCGCCCAGTCGAGTAAGATCGCTCAGCGTGGCGAGGCTGGGCTCCGGATAGAATACTGCCACCGGATTGCCGCCGACCCAGAGCGCGTGCCTCACGCCCGCCGGCACCACCGCGGCGCGGCAGCGCAGGCGTTTGCCCGGGTGCGTGGCCAATTCAAACTTGCCTGCCAACCCAACGACGACGACCGGCACCGCGTGCCGATGCCAGTCCACAACGTCAAGCTGCCCCACATAGACCGTCTTGCCGGCTCCGACGCAGAGAACCCCGTCCGGCGCAGCAGCTTTGTTCAAGCCATCCGGGAACACCCCATCTAGGATCATACCTGGCGCTGCCTTGGTTGCGGCTTGCCGAGGTCACTGTGCCACCGTTGCGCATGGCCTCTGCCAACGAAAACCTGACAGAGGGACATGAGAAGATCAATGCGAAAGGACTTGGCCCCGCCGAAGATGCCGCTTGCTGCCCCGCGCTCCCGCGCCAGCGTGCTCAGATCGATGGGGTTGTTGGCAGCTTCGGCGGCGTTGCTGGCGGTCGGCAAACTATCAAGCCTGATGGCGCCGGGATCAAGCGCAGCTGCGGCGGACGAGGGGCAGCGCGGTATTCGTCTCGTTCCGCTCGACGCGCCATTGACCGAGCATGGGGTTTACCCGCCAGGGATTGCACAAGACGGCTTCGACGGCGCCTATACATTGGCGACTTTGTATAAGTCGGCGGTGTTTGCCGGGCATAAGGTCGCCCTTTGGGCGAGCGCGCCCGGCGTGTTGAAGGCACAGAGCTATCCGCTCGACGAATTCGTGTACATCCTGGAGGGAGAGCTTGTGACCGTCGATGCCGACGGCACACGACACGAGTTTCATCCCGGCGACACCTTCGTCATTCCGAAGGGCTGGGCGGGAACCTGGGACATGAAGACGCGATTCAAGAAGATCATCGTCAACTTCTGAGGAGAGCGATGCATGCGCGCTGCGCAAACCCGATCGCGGCGGCCTCGTCGAGGCAAGCCCGCTCGGCCCAGCAGCAACCGGTTTGTAGGGCTTCGCGCGAAGCATCGAGGCGTCGGGCAGCATAGGGTAGCACCCGACGCCGATCGGAAAGTACGGGAAATTCGGGAGTGATCGCGATGGCGGCGACCAAGATCCTCAGGCTCGCTCGGACATGGATTATGTTGTGCCTGGTAACGGCTGTCAGCGTGCCGTTACTGGTACCTGCCGGCTGGACCGCCGAGCCGATCAAGATCGGCTTCAGCGTGCAGCTGACCGGGCCGCTCGCGCCATCCGGCAAAGCCAATCTTCTGGCACAACAGATTTGGGCGGAGAGGATCAATGCAACGGGTGGATTGCTCGGCCGTCCGGTGAGGCTCGTTTATTACGACGATCAGTCCAGTGCCTCGAACGTCCCGGGCCTCTATGCAAAGCTGCTGGACATCGACCGGGTCGATCTGTTGATGGGTTCTGCCAGCAATGTCATCGTAGCTGCCATGCCGCTCGTGATCGAGCGCCATAAGCTGCTGATGGCCCTCGTTGCACTAGGGGTGAACGACGCCTTCGGCTACTCCCGCTATTTCCAGACTGCGCCGTGGGGCGCCGATGCAAGCACAGCCATGGCGCGGGGATTTTTCGAAGTTGCCAGCACCAGGCCGCAAGTCAAGTCCGTGGCTTTGGTTGGCCTCGATGCCGAGGCTGCGGCCAGCGTTCTGAGGGGTGCCCGCGCCGAGGCCAAGCGCATTGGGCTTAGCATCGTCTATGACCGGACCTATCCGCCCGCAACGACCGATTTCGGACCAATTGTTCGGGCCATCAAAACCAGCACTCCGGACGCGGTCTTTGTCGCCTCCTATCCGCTTGACTCGGTCGGAATGGTCCGAGCTGCACATGAAGCCAGCCTCAAGACGACCCTGTTCGGCGGAGCCATGGTTGGGCTGCAATATGCCGCGCTTCGAGGTCAGCTCGGCGAGAGCCTCAACAATGTCATCAACTATGAGCTTTGGGTGCCAGGACCAAAGTTGAGATTTCCGGCCATCGACAGCTTCCTCAAGACCTACCAGGAGCGGGCAAAGGACGAAGGAGCCGACGCGCTTGGGTACTATCAGCCGCCCTTTGCCTGCGCCGCCATGCAGATCCTGGAGCAGGCCATCAGCGCGACCGGAACTGTGGACGACGCCACGCTTGCAGACTACCTCCACACCCATCGTTTTGCGACCATCGTCGGCGACGTGGAGTTCGACGCGAAAGGTGAGTGGCCGAAATCCCGCGTGCTGACCGTCCAATTTCGGAACGTCAAGGGGAACGACATCGAGCAGTATCTGGGCGAGGATAAAGTGGTGGTTCTCTATCCCTACGAATACCAAGACGGAGAGCTGCTGCCGTTTGCGCCATAGGCGGGCTCGGCGAAACAGCTGCTGGCGCGCAGGGTCGGCAAATATCTCGCCCCAGGCGGAGACTTGAGCGTCGGGCGTCTGCAGCGTTCATACCGTTTCCACGCTTCGCGCCAACACCATCACATTGTGGTGTTTACCACCCACAGCCCAATCCACCGCTTGACCCATAGGATCGCGAGGCATAGGAATACGATGTATATGAGCCAGTTTTTTTGTTGGAGGTAGTCATGCCCGTTGCCAAGGTTTATGTCCCGCAAGGCACCCTGACGCGCAATCAGCGTCGCAAGATCATCGAGGGAATTCACGAGGCCATTGTCACGGTCCGCAAGGCTCCGGCGGATGCACCAACCTATGTGCTTATCAATGACGTTCCGGCCGAGAGCTGGGGCTACACCGGCAGGGTATATGAACCCCGCGGCTAGCCTCACCCAACCATCGGTTCGTTCGCGCCGCGTCGCTACCGTCGATCATCACCAGTCGAGGAATGTTGCCATGAAGACACAAGTTCACCCCAGGTCACCCGCTCAAACGACGCGTGGGGTCGGTGACGTCAGCCGTCGAACGGCACTCGTCGCGGCAGGCATCGCGGCAATGGCCGTGTCGGCAGGCGCAGGCGTGGCGGCCGATGCGGGGTCTGGCGGCTTCGGCGCTCCCTTGGTTGAAATGACCTTCCCCGTGGGAGTGCTGTCGGTTGAGCAAAAGGCCGCCCTCATCAAGCGAGTGACCGAGGTTGTCGGCGCCGCCATGGAGTTCCCCGCCGACCCGCAACGGCGCCTGTTTGTGGAAATTCTGGAAACCCCGGAAGGTGGCTTTGGCGTCAGCGGCCAGGTGGTAGTTCCCCGCCCCAAGCAATGAGCTCCACGACACCCAAGCCACCACCCTGTTGCTTGACGCCCTTGGTTTGCACCCCTAGTGATGCAGGGTATGGAAGGAGAAATGCTCAAAGGGCATCTCGACATGATCGTGCTCGCGGCATTGGCCGCGGGCCCGGCGCATGGCTACGCGATCATCGAACACATCCGGCACAAAAGCGGTGAGGCGTTCGACTTGCCGGAGGGAACTATCTATCCCGCATTGCACCGTCTGGAACAGGCCGGGCTGCTCTCCAGTCGTTGGACGGTCGCACCGTCGGGGCGCCGGCGCCGTGTCTACGCATTGACGAAACGTGGTGAGCGCGCGCTCGCCAACCAAAGCGAGCTTTGGCAGAGATTTGCCAAGGCCATCGGCGGACTTCTTGCAGGAACTGGCCCGCGGGGGAAACCCGCGTGATTATTCGGTATCTGGAAGATTTGGAGCGTGCACTTAGTTTTGATCGAACCCTGGCGCGCCGGGTCAGGGAGGAGGCCGAACTGCACCTTCTCGAGGCCGTTTCGGCTGATCCCGCCATCGACAAGTACGAGGCCGAGCGGAAGGCGATCGCGCGGTTCGGTGATGCGAACACCATTGCGGCGCAATTCGTCGCCATTTCCCTGGCGCGACAAGCCCGCGCTATCGCCGGCACCGTCGTCCTGATTGTGTTCGGTATTTTGGTGGCCATGAAGGCTCGCGTCGAATGGTACGCGACAACGCAATGGACAATGCCGCTCGACAAGAAGTCGATCGCCGACTTTGTACTTGCCATCGATCGCTACGCCTTCTGGGCCGCAGCTGCTCTCGGGGTCGCTGTCTATCTCTACATCAGCGTTCGGACGGCGGCGGGGCGATCTCCCCGGGACCTGCGTCGCATATACGCTCTATGCATTATCGTCACCGTAGTGCTGGTGGTCTCCGTGGTCGCTGATGGGCTGCTGACTGCACTTCAGCTACACGGGACGCAGCTAAGCTTGGCGTCGATTCCTCCTCTGCTCACGTTGGTTGCCGAAATCGCTGGGGTTTCGTTTCTTGGCTGTCGCGTTCTCTGGCTCATGCAGCGCGCGCGATCGATCGTAGATCGGCGTGCCCTCTAAGTTGCTGAGCCATCCTCCAGCCGCTCGCCTTCGTAGCGGCGCACCGGCAAAGCAAGGACGCCCAAGCGGCTACTCAGCAGCATCGGCAAACAAGCGCGGCGCTACCGCGACATACTCGCGCGAATCGTCAAACCACGTTTGGCCCTTGGCATGAGCTGCGGCTCAAAGCTGCCGGCGCGGGTTGCGCGGCACCGAAATCTCGATCTGCTCATCCTCGGTAAGTACGGTTGCGACAGCAACTCCCAATGGGTTGGTTTCCGGAGCATCAGGAAACAGCAGCCAATTCCGCCTGCACGAGCTCCGCAAGCTCCGCTGTCAGCAGAGCGCTTCTAGGTTTAAGCAGATGTTGGACTTCGACGGTGAGTTTGTGAATGGCCGGATCTCGGGCCGCAATGCGGTTCAGAGCGCGTCCAAACTTATGCGCGGCCTCGATGTTTGGCGGGCGTTCGCCGCGTGTCTGCGGATAGATAAAATCCAGGTTAGCCGCAATCGCCCAGGGTGCTTCAATCAGAGGAACGGCCTCTTGAAAGAAAGCTGCACTGAGCCCGACGAGCGGATCTTCGTGAGCCCTGCGCGGATTGAGCAGTCGGTGAAGGAGAGATGCCTGTTGTACAGCCACCGACATGCCCTGGCCGTAGACTGGATTGAAACGGCAGATTGCGTCGCCCACCGGAAGCAAGCCGATTGGCAAGTCGGGCAGTCGCTCAAAATGGCGCCACACGCTTTCAGGAAAGCCGAATTGGGGCAGCCTTTCAGGTGGCGCGGAGTACTTGATGGCATCGTACACGGTCGACGTTCGCAACTGTTTAGCGTACCTCAGGAACCCTTCCCACTCACCAGGGGCCGAAACGCCGTGTCTTCCGCCAAGGGTTGCGATCCACGTGTTATTCTCTATTGGCAGCATTAATGCGCCGCAGGTGCTTGCCGGTGCCTCAGGGAAGGTGAAGACGCCCTTCCAATCGGTCGGTGCTGTCGGCGGGATCGAAATGAGAGCGGTAGTGTAGTGGCAGTCTACACCAATCACAGTCTCTTCTGGACGTGGTCTACCTGTAGATTTGAGCAGCGCAAGAGTTGGATTGCCGCGCCCCGAAGCGTCGATCACGATATCAGCGGCGAGTACTTCGCTGGTCCCATCGCGGTTCTCACATTGAACCGCTCGGACGCGCCCACCGTCTGAAGTGGCCAACACATTCCGTGCCTGGCATTGCTGTTGCACGGTGATATTGCAATAGCCTTTAAGTTGCCGTCGAACCGTGTGCTCGAGCAGCGGACGAGACATAGAGTAACCGAGCCAACCGAGGTCCCGTTGCGGGAAGGGGTTGAACTCAGGTCTTTCCACCCTCACGTCTAACCCAGCCTTTAGAGGTACCGCGCCTGCCTGGACCAAATCCCGCTCGATGTCGGGAAACAATGCACGCAGTGCGTTCAAGCCACTGGCCAAAAGGCCATGCACGTGCTGGGCTTGGGGAGTGCCCGCCCGGTGAACAGGACCTACAGGCAGGCTATCGCGTTCTAACACCACCACGTGTTCAAAATAGTCTGCCAGGGCGCGTGCTGCAGCGAGGCCAGCGATTCCCGCACCGATCACAATGGCCTGCTTGCCTACGACTATCGACACGGCTGAGGCCTCCAGTATCTGTCAATCTTTAATGGCCCAGCTCAGCAAAAAAACCGGCCCCCAAGCAGGCGCGCCGGCCAAAGCTAAGGCGCAGGCACACACGCGCTGTGATCTAAAGCACAGCCCGTATACGGGTGGGTTCGAGGCGCTGGCTGCCCCAAACGCTTGCTTAATGAGCAATCCAAGGCCCATTTCACACTGCCAAGTGGTGCGAATCAGTATTCTGCACCGCAACTAAGGATGTCGGTGTTCGGTCAGACGCGGCCGCCGTGAACGGATCAAAAAAACCCGCCCTAGCGCGTCAGATCAACCCAGATTCCGGACGGCCGGATTTTCCGACTACCGCGATGTCGGGCGGCGCGCTTCATCCGACGGCACACAGACGGCGCGCGGCTCGATGGAGGCGACGGGCGGCGGAGCCGCCTGATGACCGCGGACTAATTTGCGCACCTTCGCGACGCTGGGGGCCAGTCACTTTACGTCGTCGCCCGCGCAAGTTCTCGCACGCCTTCCCCTGCCCCGGACGCGACATTGCTTCACGCGATCGGCCTGCCGGCAGGTCCGCCGGCCGCCCTTGCCCTTCGCGCAGTACGCGCGCAGGCGCGAACTGGGCGCAAAAGCCCACGGCGGACAGACCTAACCTTGCGTAGATGAATACGTCTCGACACTACGGCCGATCAATTCCAAACTACACCAATCATGCCGCCGGCAGCGGCCTCGTAGCGCGGGGGTATCGTCCGTGGATCAAACCTTTCAGCTGTTCAGCGAATGCGCGTTGTTTCGCCACCTCGAGCATCGGGAAATAGAAGCACTTTTCACTCGCGTCCGAATTCGTGATTTTGCGGCCGGCGAAACCATATTCGTGATCGGCTCGCCCGCCGACAGCATGATGATCGTGCTGCGTGGCGCGGTGCAAAGCGTTACTTCGCCAAGAGGCGAGCCACTGCCGGCAATACTGTTGAACCAGTCAGAAAGCCCGAGCACTGCGGGTATCCGCCGCGGCAGGATCGCACCCGGTGAGATATTCGGAGAAATCGCCTTGTTAGACGGCAGCGCCCGGTTAGCCGACGCAATCGCAATTACAGATTGTAGCGTGGCAATAGTAGATCGTCACGACATGCTAGCGTTTCTTGAACAGAACTCCGGTGGTTGGCAAGACGTTGTGTCGGTGTTGCGCGGCCGTTTGCGCCACATGCCCGTCGGTCAGGAAGGTCGACAGCGATACGCTGACCTTACGGAGATTGCCCTCCTGCACGAAGAGCGGGCCCGTATGAGATGATGGCTAAGTTCGGCGACATTTGTGAGCGCGATCTCGATCGCACCTGGTCGAGCTGCGGCTGAGCCACCGGCGCCGCAAGTGCCGACGCCAGTAAAGCTGGCTTAGTCTCAATACGAACGCGAGCAAACAGCGGCTTTTGCTCGTTCAGGGATATGCCGGGAATACCCCCTCGTCGCGCGAGCTTCTTCCAGGCATAGAGCTGGCTGCGGCTGATCCCGTGCGATCCGCAACCGCCGATACGGTGGCTTCCGGCTCGAGCACCTCAGTCAGAATCTTGATCTTCTGCTGGGGTGTCCACTTCCGGCGCCGCTCCACGCGCGAGATGATTTCGCCCAACTTATCCACTAGCGTCGCTACGCACGTGCTCATGATTTGCCTAGACTCGCAAGGCAGCCGTGAGCCGACGCTTACTTCCGTCGCTCCATGGTTTGAGGAGAAGCTTGCCCGGAAGGGCTTTAACCATCAGTTTCGAAGCGTTTGGATTGTCCTGCTCGGCAACTCCG
>Ga0126384_10001577_pt1 | contig 13540 bp, 13 predicted proteins | sample PanSoiMetPlot_36_FD_92543 | JGI IMG/M metagenome (GOLD analysis project Ga0126384, IMG submission 92543) | Tropical forest soil microbial communities from Panama - MetaG Plot_36 | ecosystem: Environmental > Terrestrial > Soil > Tropical forest > Bulk soil | place: Panama | collected 2016-02-17 | reverse complement strand
TAGTTGCTGCATAGCCGCTGTTACGCACTTCGTCGAACATACAGGATGGTTGACTATTCCTTTCCTGAGGGGACATCCTCCCCTCTGAACAAAAGCCATTTCCAGGTTTACGGTGGATACTTCAGATCCTTTCTACACAGCAGCTCTGCCCAACTACTTGAATCCCATCAACGACAGTTGGTGGTGGTATTTGCGGACATCGTCTCGCCTCTCCTGTAGAAAGGATCTGAACCATCCACCAACTGCCGTTGGTGGGATTTCGCGAACGCGTCTCACCTCTCCTGTATAAAGGATCTGAACCATCCACCAACTGCCGTTGGTGGGATTTCGGTAATCGCTTAAGGGTTGCGGGAGCTTCTCATTTGGGTTCGAGCCAGGCAGATGCTGATGAGTATTTTTTTTTCTTCAAGTCTACGCCGACCACATATGCTCCCAACGCGCCGACGCGACGATCTGGTCCAAAACTTATAACCGGCGTGAGACCGGACTTATATCCGTGCAACCCTTCCAGCGTCAGCACCAGCTGCTCGCGGCTTACGTCTTTCCCAGCGAGCCGCAAGCCTTCGAGCATCAGTTTGGCCGCAGAGTATGTAGAAACTTGCATGGCAATATGCTCAGACCCAAGCTGGTGCTTTTGAGCGAACGCGCGGAATTCAGCCATTCCATCTGGCGTCTGGTCAGCAGGCGAAGTAGGAAACGCGATGAACGTCTTCCCGTCAAACCCTAACGGTGCGTCCGAAAGCATTGAACCGCCGGAAGAGGCAACGCCGTAAATCGATGGAAACCAACTAAGCTTTTCGGCTTCTCGCATAAACGACAAAGTGTCAACGTCATTGCCGAGCAAGATTACGTCCGTAACACCGGCTCGTTTCACTTGATTCAAAGCGCCGGCCGCATCAAAGCGTCCATTAACGAACTCATAAGTCTGAGGCGCATCCAGACTGTTCTTTTCACATTGAGCTTTGATCGCCCCAACAATGGGAAGATTGAGATCGGTTCGTGGGTAGACCACACCGAAAACGATCTTCTTAGGTCCCGCTTGACCGGCCGCAAAATCTACCAGCACGCGTGCCTGTTCGTCGAGTCCTGATAATAGATAAAAGACGTAGCGATTCAAGGGCTCCGCGGTCTGGGGATAAAGCGTTATTGGCCCAACCAGCGGCACCTCCCATTGATCCATAAGCGGAATGATTTCTTTCTCAGTTCCGGCGATAAAGGAACCCACGAGAGCAAATATCTGTTCGCCTTTAATAAAGCGTTCGACTGCCGCTCGCGTAGCTGCCGGCGAGTCGCCGGCTTCGACAAATCTTAGATCCACGCGACGGTTGTAAATGCCACCCGCCGCATTCAGCTCATCGAAGTAGGCCGCCAGCACTGCCTTAATCGTTTGTCCCATCGTAGCCATCGAGCCCTTCGGCAGGATGGCGCCAATAACAAGCTTGCTATCACTGACTCCGGGATCACGATCCTTATCGAGACGCTTGAGATAGGCGATCAAGTCATCCAGGTCGGCTTTCGAGATTTGAAAACGCGGCATGGCGTTCAGCAGTTTGTTGCCTGCCGGATCTTTTCCCTGAGTAATGGCCACTTCCAGCGATCGTTCGTTATAGCCCGGATGGATACGATTCGTTGACGTCGCCGTGCTCAACGACTGCCAGGACAGATTCGACGGTCGCACGTTGCCTTCAGCCTTGCCGCGGCCATAAACACCGTGACAGTTAGCGCAAGCCATCAAATTCCCTGGCATCGCAAGCGCGGCCTCTCCCAATGTCGCAACAATGTCTTCGCCGGAAGGACTTGTGCCCTGGAGGTAGATCTGTTTACCGCGACGCTCTTCGAGTGTTAAGGGATCCTGTGTGGCTCGGTCCGCGCGTGCCACAGGAATCAATGAAAGGGACAAACAGATTAGTGCCAAAAGGAATATGGCCCGGGCGTTTCGCCGGCGCTGAAATGTAGATCTGATCAAGTAGATTACCCCGATTATTCTTGCAGCAGTTTGTTACGCGTCAGGAAGGCCTGGAGAGTTGTGTTGAATTCCTACGGTTTCTCCATCATCAAAAAAGTTTTCAGTGTCCGAATCAGTCTCATCGCTCACCCTCTTTGAAAAAGAACTTCAATCCATGATTCGGTCGAGGCCCCTGATCACGCCAACATGATTTTGCACTTTGCGAATCGCGAGCAGCGTGCCCTGAATGTATGGCTCGGCTCCGCTGCCCGCATCATGACGTAGGGAAAGCCGTTCGTCTTTCGCTCCGAAGATGGCTTCAACACCAATAACGTAGCCCGGAAGTCTTACTGAATGAACTTGAGTTCCATTCAACGTTGCTCCACGACTCTCCTTCTCACCTTTGGTGTCTTCAATGGCAAGCGTGGTTTCCGGCTGCCTGACCTCACCGAGGCGAAACGCCAACTCGCGCGCTGTCCCGCTGGGCGCGTCGATCTTTGTGTCTGAAGCGTAATCAATGATCTCCCAATGCGAAATATACTTCGCCGCTTCACAGGCAAAACGTTGCAGTAGCACGGCAGTGATGGCAAAGTTTCCTGCGGCGATTACACCAACCTGTTTCGCTCGAGCAGCTCGATCAATCTCCACAAAATCTTCGTTCGTCAATCCCGAGGATCCAATCACAACGTGAACTCCTCTGCCGATGGCTGTGAGCACATCGTTCTTGACGGCCTCAGCTGAGGTGTAATCAACCAGAACGTCAGTCGGAATCTCAAGAGCCTCGGCGACTGAGCCGCTGATTGTTACGTCCGCGGGAATCTCGGGAACAATCTCTTTCAGAGTGCGACCTTGTTGGCTTCGAGAAACAGTGCCGACGAGCAAAAGGTCATCGGCGGCGGCTACTGCCATTGACAGCGGCTTGCCGACCCAGCCAGTGGCCCCGGCGATACAGACTCTCAGATTCATTCTTGGTAAAAAACAGTTGTCGGAGGATTGGCTAAAATTTCATTGCTTGCGTCCGATCGCGAACAAACTTTGGGATGACCTCACGTACATCACACCATCCGACAGCGCCGGCGTCGCCATCAGCAGCTCGCCCATTGAGTTTGTACCAATATGAGCGAACTTCTCGCCTGCAGCAATCACCAGTATTTCGCCATCTTCGTTGGTGAGATAAATCTTCCCGTCGGCTGCCACCGGAGAAGCGCTGAAGCCGCTGCCTACGACCGGCAGGCGCTGGCGATAAACCTCAGCGCCAGTCTTCAGGTTGTAGGCATCGAATAGTCCGTTGTTCGACAACACGTAGAGAATGCCCTTGTAGATCAATGGGGTAGGCATATAGGAGCCTCGACCCGTACGGCTCCAAACTACAGCGTCGCTGCTGTCTTTTCCATCCGGCAGCGTCAGATCACCACGCGCATTGGGTCGCACTACGAAAATCGGCCGTTCAGGCGCGCGACCGCTTGCCACCACGAAGACATCGTCGCCAAAGATCGGAGTTGGCGCAGTTATCTTGGAACTGCGTCCCAGTCGCCAAAGCTCCTTTCCAGTTCGCGGATCGTAACCGCGTATGAAATTCGAAGCGTTCGCTACCAGCTGCGGGCCGTTAGCTGTTGTAGCAACTGTCGGGGTTCCCCAAGAAGGCATCTCGTCCCGGTCAGTTTTCCAGACGGTCTTACCAGTGGCAGCATCGAGAGCGAGAAGGAAGGAATCAGTTTGAGTGTCACATTGCAGAATTACGAGATTGTTCCAAATGATAGGCGAGCTCGCCGGACCCCATTCGTAAGTAGGAATGTCATAGGCGCCCATGTCAACTCGACCAAGATCAACTTTCCACAAAAACCGGCCATTCACGTCGTAGGCATAGACGCCCTGCGATCCGAACCACGCCACGACGATACGGCCATCAGTTGCCGGCGTCGCATTTGCATATGTGGCTTTGATATGCCGCTTATCGATCGGCGCGCCCTGATAAGCGACTCTTTCCCAAATGACTTTGCCCGTGCGCTTGTCGACGGCGTAAATCATCCAGCGCTGGACTGAACGATCCTGAGAAGCATCACCGTCGCCGTAGAGACCGGGTCGAAAGCTCGCCTTCGGATCGCTGCTGACAGCGCTGGTCAGATAAATCCGATCGCTCCAGACGACCGGGCTCGAATGGGCCAACCCTGGAATCGGAGTTCGCCAAACAATATTCTCGCCGGTCTTTGGATCCCACTTGTCCGGCAAGTTCAGGCCTTCCGAAATCCCGGAAGCTTGTGGTCCACGAAAGGACGGCCAGCTGCCTTTTGAGTTTTTGTCGGAACGGGTAGACGCACTGGCGCCGCTGGTTAACTTGATTTGGCGGACCGGTATCTTCTTTGCCTCGGTCGCAGGCAGCCAGGTACTGCGATCGAGAATCATTTGTCGTGGCCTGCAATCGTCAGCGACTAAATCAAAACCAATGCCTTGATCCTGGCGGCGCAGTTTATAACGGCCTGGTCCATTGCAGCCGCCCGGACCACCAGACATGGACAACTGGATCTCCTCGCTCTCGAGTTTCCAGCTGCCGCTGAGTGGGGGCCAGCCAATTGCCTGCATCGTAAAGGTGCCACCCGGATCAAAGCGGGCCGTGAATGCTCCAAATCTCAAGTCGTACGCCGGTAGTTGATTCTGCGATGCGGGTTCTTTTTGGGTTTTTGCGGGATGTGCCTGAATGTACTTGCGCGCAAATTCGTTCAGGTGGGGATTCTCGCGCAACCCGAGCTTTTCGGCCTCCTTCTCAGCGGCCTCAAAGGTCCAACCGTCTCGCAAAACGCGACGGATCATCCAGAACGCCGCGGCGCGAATGCCGGCGGTGCAATGAACAAAGGCTGGCCGATTGTCAGGATCGTCTGTGATCTTCAGGAATTCAGTAACCTGTTCATCTTTGGGTTCCGCGAAGACAACCGGAATGTTGAAGTAGCGCAAGCCCAACTCTTTCGCTTTTGCTTCTTCTTCGCCGGCTCGATGTTCTGCGGGTGTTCGCAGGTTAATGATTGCTTTGACGCCTTCAGCTTTGAGCGTTGCCAGGTGCTCAAGCCTGGGCTGGCCACCTGTACAAAACTCTTCATTGATGCGGACAAAGTTTCGTATCGGTGGTAACTCCTGCGCAGTTACGGTAACGATAGTGGTAGCGAGTGTGAGCAGTGCGAGTGTTAGTTTTCGCATGACTTTCATTGTCTGCCTGTCGGTAGTCAGTCGATAGCTGTGGAAACGAGACTGTGTCAAAACCGATCTCGTGTCATGAAGTCAGTATCCCGACACATCGCGATAGCAGATGGGACGGTCCTTGTGTCAGCAGGCATTCGATCGCGAAGAAGGCTTAATTAACTCAGGGTCTTGGTTGCGCACCGTGTAACCCATCCGCTACCGCGAGATGGTACTGACTTCATGCCACGAGATTGAGTTTCGACACTGTCCCAAACGAATGTTGGTTCGCAGAGCATTTTAGACCTAATAGGGACTGAGGAGGAAAGGCAGGAATGGCCGGATGAGCGCGGATGAAAAGTGCGGGCGAAGGAATAAGGGGGCGTAGCCCCAAAAGAAAAAGGGAGCGCTTGCGGCGGGGCGAAGCCCGCGCCTCACATCAGGGCGGCAAAGCCGAAGCGAGCGGTGTGTTTCGATGAAAGGAATCGGGGCGTAGCCCCAAGAAGAGAGGAGAGCGCTTGTGGCGGGGCGAAGCCCGCGCCTCACATCAGGCGGCAAAGCCGAAGCGAGCGTTGTGTTTCGGATGAAATGAATCGGGCGTAGCCCCAAGAAGAGAGGGGAGCGCTTGCGACGGGGCGAAGCCCGCGCCTCACGTCAGGCGGCAAAGCCGAAGCGAGCGGGGTCTGCAACTGAAGGGTTATGAATTACCAAAATGACCGGGGTAAAGCCCATCTGACGATAGACATCCCCGCGTCCCCTGTCTCCCCTTCTCCGTGTCATGTTGTTACGTCGGCATGCTGTCGAGATCGCCTGGGTGCGCGCGCGAGAGGGCCACTCTGATCGTCGCAACGACTTCGCGCATTGAGTACGGTTTCGAGATGTAGGTGTCTGCCCCCGATTGAAAGCCCAAAGCACGCTCGGCATCGGAAGCGTAGGCGGTTAGAACAATGATGGGAATGAATTGAGTCCGTGCGTCGGCACGCAGCCTGCGACAGATTTCGAGACCATCCACGTCCGGCAAATGCAAATCAACCAAAACGACAGCTGGAGGATGTTGCGCGTGAAGCGACGCGGATAGGCCTTGCTCACCTGTACGTGCTATCTGAGTGTGGAGGTGTGCATGTTCCAAGCTGTACTGGAGACATTCGGCGATATCGGGATCGTCTTCGACAATAAGGATTGTGTCATTCATCTTCACCACCCGCAGATACGAAAATCTGTCCGCAACCCGCTCGCCGCATGCGGACAACACCGCCGGCAGTGGTTCAACCTTGAACGAGATTCTAAGGAGTGCGGGTTAACCCACGATGAAGACTTGTTTAAGTCTTTGTTACCTGATTTAGGGATTAAGGCAAAGAGTCCCGGCCTGCACACCATGAGACCGGGACTCTCTTCACGCAATGCAGTTGTTGCTGGCGGGATATTTGCTACTTGCTCACTAGTGACTCCGGTCTGCAACTACCGGAGCACCTGTATCAGCATGTCACAAATACTGCGGAGTTTATATGCGACCAATGCTAAAGAGTGGTTACGATTACCTTAATATCACGTTAACTCTGCGGATGTGCGATCACGCAGGCGCGCCCAGCCTTCTCCAACTGAATACGATGAATGGCCACAAGGCAAGCGCTGCTCCTGCCCACAGCAGGGCCCATGTATCAAGCCAGATTGGTATTTTACGCGGAGGCAAACCCGTATCGCTCACATATAAGAGCAGCACGACCGCGAGACAGCATCCAAGGCTCGCCAACATCCCGAAGAGGTGCGGGAAGAATCGCTGTTGCCTGAATTTTTCGTGCTTCTGATGGGCTCTAACAGCAGCGAAGATTGATCCCGCCAGAATTCCAATGATCAGAAAAATGCCCAGTGCTGCAGCGACCATACCCGCGATCAAACCATCAAGATTTATATTGATGTCACTCATTGGGGGAACCTTCTCGTCTTTGTGCTTTGTACTTGGTGCTTTGTACTTTGTACTTTGGCATCGACCGGCCCTCGTTGATTGCCATTAGTACCACCTGGGTGTGGGTCTCAGGATTGCCGGTTTGCGAATTTGGATTGTGGATGGAATCCGCAATCAACAATCCGCAATCCGCAATCCAATTAGGGACGGCTCAAATGCATGGCTATAGCCTTCCAGTTTCCGCCCTGGTTCACAAAAGTCAGAGTGTAGAAAGTTTCCACCGGCGCTGGGTCGCCAGTGGGTGATCCCGGCAGCGCCGAGTGCTGACGTTGTGAGACACCGTGGGCCACCGCGGTGTCGCCGGAAAGCGTGATCCTCACGTCCTTTGTTTCGAGCCTCGTATACTTCAACTGGCCTGAACTCAGGAGGTCAAGTAGCTGCTTCTGCGTGATCTGTTGGCCGTTGGCTCGCGTCATTACGAATGTCTTGTCTGTCAGAGACTCGAGCTTCTTCACGTCGGACGCAAGCATTGCCTGATGAAATGCCGCCTCCGCGGATGCTACTTCTTTCTGACTCTCTGCTTCTGATGGCGGGATTCTTGTGGCCTGCCACGCGACTACCTGCCATCTGCCGTTGCGCTTGATAAACGTGCCGGTGTTGAGAAAGTTTGCGACTGTAGTCCTGCCCTCTCTGATCGACGTGCCAACCAACCGAAAAGCGACAATCGCGGTGTTGCCGTATTGCTGAATTTGAATGTCGTCGCCAGTGTATGTAGTTACCGGGTCGCCAGATTTTGGAGCCGGCGCGGAACGAACGTCCTTCATCACATCTGACTTGTTACGCCTCCGTCCACCTGAGCCCGTGTAAACTAACTCGTCAGCCCAAAAGCGATCATGAATCGCCGCGTCGTTGTGGGATGCGCCGGCTAAAAACTCATTCAACAAGCGAGTAAGTTCGGTAGCGTCCGGGGCGCTTTGGGCGCGTAGGCCGGCAGTTAATAAGAGCGTGACGATGATGGCTGAGAATAGTCGCTTCATTCGGCTTTCCTTAAGTTTTAGCTTTGCGTCTTTGCTTCTTTGCGGCTTAACTTCGTTGCCTTCAACCAAAGCCGCAAAGAAGTCAACCGTTCGTTTAATTCCGTGCCGCCAGAATCAATCCAACCACACAAAAGGCCAGACCCAACACATTCCTGAGCGACAGATGCTCTTTGAAGATGACGATCCCAATGGGAATTAGCAGGGCCGCTAGCGCAGCATTCGTGGCAATGGCAGCCACGCTTATTCTCCAGCCAGTGCGATACGACAGCATGAAACCTACCTCGATAAAGGCGGCCGCAGCTCCCACCGTAAAAACGGCCCAGTTCGAAACCCTCAACGCGCTTGTCAATGATCTGTTGCCCGGATACGTAAACGCAAAGACTGCACAGACTACGATTCCCGCCACGTAAGCAATAATCGTCGCCATGAACGGATTAATCTCCTTCGGGATTGATTTTTGCGAAAGGTGATAAAACAACATCCCGCCAACAGTTAGTACAAAGGGGAAATAGAGAGTATTCATATCTGCCTCAGCGTAATTCACGTTTGGGTTCAACAGCTTCCTGGATCCTGGCAGCCGCTTCGCTCGAGACGATGACTTGATAGACTTCAAAATCCACCAAGTCGCTCCAATTGGCTATCCACTCATCGATAAGCCTCGCATCATCGGTTTCCATCAACTGAAAGCAGCGCGTCAGCTTTTCATCGACCCAGCTGGACACATAATGTAGTCCCGGCGGCGCCAATCGCCCCCGCTCACGAAAACGCTGATACACCGCGTGCGCGTCCTGGTTCTTAAAGTGTTCGAGGACCATGTACAGCAAGGCTGGTTCTCCGTCTGCGATTAAGGCTGGCTGAATCGGAATTGAGAATAGCCTAGCTGCAACTCATTGAGAAGGATATTGCACCGTCTCATTAAACCCGCGACAGAAATGTCCCCTAAGCTGTCGATCTGCGTCGCGCTCGTTCGACGTGTAGTTAGAGAGAAACAGGCGTTTAGAGTTCAATCTTCAGATTGCGTTCTTCCGCCGCACGCGCAAACCACTTTTAGAGGGAGACTTGAGATGCGAGTGATGGTAATCGTCAAAGCTGATAAGAAATCTGAAGCCGGAGTGATGCCGAGCAAGCAACTACTTACCGACATGATGAAGTTCAATGAAGAGTTGGTAAAAGCCGGCGTAATGCTGGCCGGCGAGGGGCTGCATCCGACTTCAAAAGGCAAGCGTGTGCGATTTAACGGCGACGAGCGAATCATTAGCGATGGGCCGTTCGCGGAAACAAAAGAACTCATCGCCGGCTTCTGGCTGTGGCAGGTCAAGTCAATGGACGAAGCGGTTGAATGGGTCAAACGTTGCCCCTGTGAAGGCACCGGCGAGGAGCTTGAGATACGTCAGGTTTTCGAAGCAGAAGATTTCGCTGCTGAGTTCACTCCCGAATTGCAGGAGCAGGAAAAACGAATTCGCGAACAGATCGAGCAAAGGGCAAAGCGGTAAGAGCAAAGAGGCGGAAGGAGGCGTAGCCTCCAAGTTACTTGAATGAAGCGCGGCAAAGCCGCTCTTTGCCCTTACCCCTTAGCTCTTTGCTCTTTGCCCTCAGCGCTCAGCTCTCAGCCTCTTTGCTCTTACCTCTTTGCCCTTTGCCGCTTGAGGTACACTTGTGGCTGTGACAGCCACGGAAACTCATCGCGCTATCGACGGAATCTGGAGGATCGAGTCAGCCAGGATTATCGCCAGCCTCACCCGAATCGTGCGTGACATTGGACTCGCCGAAGAGCTCGCCCAGGATGCTCTTGTCGCGGCATTACAGCAGTGGCCCGATGCAGGCGTTCCGGCAAATCCCGCCGCCTGGCTAATGGCCACCGCAAAGCATCGAGCTATCGATCTGCTGCGCCGCCGCACACTCATCGAGCGCAAACATGAGGAGCTCGGCCGCGAACGCGAGGCCCGGGAGCTGACCGTGCCGGATTTCGACGCTGCCATTGATGACGACATCGGCGACGATCTACTTCGGCTAATCTTCATCTCCTGTCATCCGGTGCTTTCCACGCAGGCGCGCGTTGCGCTCACCCTGCGACTGCTTGGCGGTCTGACGACGGAAGAGATTGCGCGCGCCTTTCTGGCTCCGGAACCGACCATTGCACAGCGCATTGTCCGAGCTAAACGCACGCTGGCAGAAAAGCGAGTGCCATTCGAACTTCCTCGCGGCGCTGATCGTGCTGCTCGTCTGTCATCGGTTCTCGAAGTGATATACCTCATCTTCAATGAAGGCTACTCGGCCACTGCCGGTGATGATTTGGTGCGACCAGCTTTGTGCGAAGACGCGCTTCGGCTCGTCCGTATTCTCGCGGAGCTGGTACCTCAAGAGGCCGAAGTCCATGGCCTGGTTTCACTGATGGAGATTCAGGCGTCGCGCCTGCGAGCACGCGTGAGCCCCTCAGGGGATCCAATACTGCTATTGGATCAAAACCGGGCGCGCTGGGACTGGCTCCTGATTCAGCGAGGACTGACTGCACTTGAACGAGCTCACAAAGTGAGTGATCTCAGCGCCAATGGTCCTTACGTCTTGCAAGCTGAGATTGCTGCGTGTCATGCTCGAGCACACACAGCGGACGAAACTGATTGGGCACGCATTGCTGCGCTTTACGATGAATTGGCCCAAAGCCATCCCTCTCCGGTAGTGGAACTCAATCGCGCGGTTGCTCACGCGATGGCGTTTGGGCCAGCGGCAGGTTTGCAGCTAATTGATGCGTTGGCATCGGATCCATCGCTGAAGACCTATCATTTGTTGCCGGCAGCGCGCGGCGACTTCCTGCAGAAGCTCGGACGCTTCGATGAAGCCCGCGCCGAATTTGAGCGCGCCGCAATTCTCACCCAAAACAAACGCGAACGCGAACTGATGAAACAAAGGGCAAAGGGGCAAGGAGCTGAGGGCTGAGCGCTGAGGGCGAATGTACTGGATTACATTGCCTGAGCATCGTGCCGACAACGCAAATCCCCCAGCTCCCTGCCCCCAGCCCTCAGCGCTCTGCTCCCAGCCCTCAGCGCGTTGCCCGTTAGGCTTCTTGCTTAACTTCGGGAGCCTCAGTGGCGGGTGGCGGTTGGGGGACGGCGACGCGCTGAGGGCGGGCATAACGATCAAGACCAAAGCCAAGGAAGATCGTCGCCACGATGAAAGCGGAAGAGAAGAAGTATGGCGAACGCACGCCCAAATTATCGAACGCCCAACCAAAGAAAAGTGGCGCCACCGCGCGAGTCACGCCGCCGTATGTCTGCTGCATACCCATGTAAAGGCCGCGCTCTCTCGGCGCAATCACTCGGGACAGCAATGCGGTCACGCAGGGAAAGGTGAACGCTGTCCCGAGAGGAATCAATGCGACAGCAAAAGCGAGGATGCCGAGGTTTTGCGATAGCGGCATGCCAATCACGCCGGCTGCCAACAGGATCAGACCCAAACGAGAAAGATTAGCTTCCCCGAGCCAATCCACCATACGGCCAAGCAACAGCACCCGGGTGAAAACCGAGATCGCCCCCACGTACATAAAAAAATAAAAGATCGTCTGCTCAGTGATCTGGAAGCGCGCGTTCAGGAACAGCGCCAGCACCGCGAAGCTTCCCTGGAAGGCCCCCATTGAGATCGCATAAATCCAGATTAATCGTGACGAAGGCTCGCTCGGATGCGAGATGACACGCCAGATCGCCTGCTTCGAGGAACGAGCGGGCTCATCCGGCGAAGATTGCTCACTGAAATCACGCGACTCTTTCAAATACCGCCACGCAAAAGCCATGTTAAGCAGACACAGACTCGCCGCCAAAATTCCCGGGGCGGCGTGTCCCAGCTGCAAAGTTCCAGGCCCGGGCATGAGGTCACGTTTGCCCAGCGCGATCGCGAACGATCCGAGAACCGGGCCCAAAGCCACACCGAGATTTGTCGTCGCGGAAAGCCACCCAAGCGCGCGCGCTCGATCTTCCGGCGCGGTTGAATCGGCAACGTATGCCTGAATGACGCCAACGGTTCCTCCCCCGGCTCCTTGAACGATCCGCGACAAGAACAGGAGGAACAGCGAGTGCGCGAATCCAAAAATCAAATATGCGATTCCCGCCGCACCCAGCGCGATAAGTAGCGTAGGACGCCGTCCGACACGATCAGAGAAACGGCCCCACAAAGGCGCGCTCAATAACTGGGCCACCGTGAATGCCGCCACAATGAAGGCAGAGATAATGCCGATCCCGAAGTGAAACCCCAGGAAATCTATTCCCGGCCCACCGAGCTCTTTCACGTAGAAAGGCAGTAGCGGGATGATCATCAGCAGGCCCACCATATCCACGAACGCGGTAGCCATCAGCGTGAATAGCTTTGCAGGGATCTTTCGCACTTCTCTGGCAAGCACAAAAAGAAGACCCAACGCGATTGCTACTAACAGCACGCGAACGATAGGCGACTGAAACGAGTGCGCGATGTTCTGCTGAATCAGCATTCCTGGGATTACTAGTCCGATAAGCTTTTAGCTTGTCGACGACTTGCCTACATCAAACTTGAGTGACAAGAAAGTCGACGACAAGCTGAAGCTTATCGGACAATCAGACATTTAAGACCGAGACATAATACACCAAGGTGGGCTACCTTCCCGTCATGGAGGAGATGAAGTATGGCTCGCATTTCCGGTTTGGAGAAGAAAGATGCGCCCTGGCACCTGCGCTGGTTTTATTCAACTATGCGCAAGATGTTCGGAAAGGACCTCACGCCGGTGAAGTTTCAGATGCGCGTGCCGGGAATTGTGTGGGGCTCGATCGGCATGGAAGCGGGCCTCGGACGCAAGCGCCGGGTATCGTTACGTTTCACCCAGCTGGCCAAAGTTAGGACCGCGTCACGTATCGGTTGCCCGTTTTGAGTTGACATCAATTCTGCCGTCGGCAGAAAAGCCGGATTGACGGATGAAAAGTTGCTTGCGGTCACAGGCAGCGATTTGTCAGTTTTCAATGACAAGGAACGTCTGGTGATTGAATTAGCTGACGCCATGGTTACAGCTCCCGCAAACATTTCAGACGGGCTGTACGGTCGATTGAGTAATGACTTCTCCGAAGAGCAATTGCTCGAACTGGGAGCGCAAATCGCATTTGAGAATTTTCGCGCTCGTCTCAATCGCATCTTCGATGTGCAAAGCGATGAGCTCTACAAACCCGGAGGAAAAGACTTAGCCGCGGGTGAAAGTTAAAGGATGAAGGCGGAAGGATGAAGGATGAAGGTTTCGTTTGATCCTTCATCCTTTATCCTTCATCCTTCATCCCTTTAGATTTAGTCGCCTTTAGCGAACGTGAGACGGTTTTTGATATATCGCGAAGGTCCTTTTTTGAACGTGACCAGGATGGGAATATCAAAAGTTCCCCAACCGGACCCGGAGATCGCAAACGGCTGGCTAGTCTTACCTACCGCACAAATCCTTCGATTCGGTTTGGGCAAGGTTGACGGCAGTTTGTATTCAACGCAGGC
>Ga0126384_10001576_pt1 | contig 13542 bp, 9 predicted proteins | sample PanSoiMetPlot_36_FD_92543 | JGI IMG/M metagenome (GOLD analysis project Ga0126384, IMG submission 92543) | Tropical forest soil microbial communities from Panama - MetaG Plot_36 | ecosystem: Environmental > Terrestrial > Soil > Tropical forest > Bulk soil | place: Panama | collected 2016-02-17 | reverse complement strand
CACTTCCACGCCTTCATGAACGAGGTGCACGACCTGATCGCGGCGGCGCGCAATGAGTTTCCCGGCGATCCCATTCCGCACGTGGCCCGCCGGCTCGCCGAGCGTGCGCGGCTGTTGTGTCTCGACGAACTCGCCGTCACCGATATCGCCGACGCCATGATCCTCAGCCGCCTGTTCGAGGCCCCGTCCGCGGCAGAGGTGGCGCTGGTGGCGACCTCCAATGTGCATCCGGGCCAGCTCTACAAGGACGGGCTCAATCGGCAGCTGTTTCAGCCGTCGATCGATCTGATCATGGCCAACCTGGAGGTGGTCGAACTGCGCGCGGGGAAGGACTACCGGCTGGCCAAACTGTCCGGCAAGCCGCTCTACTTTTGCCCCGCCGACGGTCGCGCCAGCGCCGCCATGGACCAGCTGTGGCGCGAGCTGACGAGCGGCCATCCGGGCGCCGCCGTCGAGATCGAGGTCAAGGGGCGCAGCTTAAATGTGCCGCGCGCCGCCATGGGCATCGCCCGCCTGAGCTTTGCCGAACTGTGCGAAGCGCCGCTGTCGACCCTCGACTATCTGGCGCTGGCGCGCAATTTTCACACCGTCATGATCGACGCCATCCCGGTCTTGACCGTGGCGCAGAAGAGCGTCGCACGTCGGTTCGTGAACTTGATCGACACGCTCTATGACGCGCGGGTTTGTCTGATCGCCTCGGCGGCGGCCGAGCCCAACGGGCTGTTGCCGGCGAGCGAGGCCGGCCTGTTGGTCGACCGCACGGTGTCGCGCCTGATGGAAATGCGCTCCGAGGCCTATCTCAAGGGTCGCAGCGCGCGGGTGCGGATTGAGGTGCCGGCAGAGCCGCCGCGGCGGCTGACGGCGTGCCGGGGCTCGCCTCAAAGCGCAGGTGGCGGACCGGGCCAAAGCTGCGATTGAGCCGCTGCAGGGTCCGCCGATAGTCATAGTAGTTGACCTCGAGCCGGTGGCGCTCGGAGCCGACGAAGTCTTGCCGGCGCCGCTCGCGCCACAGGCGGCTGCGGAAGCGGGCGGCGCGCTCGGGGGCGCGGGCCTCGGCAATGATGCTGGTGGCGATCGTCTGCGCCTGGTAGTCGGCGAGCCGCCACATGCTGCCGTTGGCCTGCACCAAGCCGACCGCGAACAGGTTCGGATAATCAGGGTGGAACACGCTATAGGCAAAGCGCGGCTGTCCGTCGTGGCCGAAGGCGATGCTGGGGTCGAGAAACGGCAGCACCGGCTGATAGCCGGTGGCGAACACGATGAGATCGACGGTTTCGGCGCTGCCGTCCGTGAACAGCACGCGGGCGCCGTCATAGCCGCTAATCTCCGGCTTGAGCGTCAGGCTGCCGTGCGCCACCAGCCGCGGAATTTCGTCGCTCATGGTCGGATGCGCCTGATCGATGGCGTAGTCGGGTTGTGGCATGCGATAGCGCGATGGTGGGCCCTGCAGCAGCCACAGGCTGGCCTGGAACAGCCAACGTTTGACGCGCCGAGGCAGCGGCACCATCTCGACATTGGCGAGCACGTCCCCGGTCGGGAACCCGAGCACGAACTTGGGCACGAACCAGTAGCCGCGCCGCAGGCTCAAAAACACCTGCGAGCGCCCGTGGACGGCATCGGCGACGACGTCGGCCGCCGAGTTGCCGCAGCCAACCACCAACACGCGCTTGTCGCGCACCTGCAGCGGGCTTTTATAGCGCCGCGAATGCAAGATCTCGCCCGCGAAGCTGCCGGGATAGCTGGGCAGCCGCGGCACGTCGTGATGACCGCTGGCGATGATGACGCCGCGATAAGAGCGCGGCTCGGCCTCGCCGGCGACGCTGACCTGCCAGTGGTGATCGGGTTGCGGTTCAAGGCGGCACACCGCCTTGCCCAGTTCGATGTGGGACAGCAGCCCAAATTTGCCGGCATAGTCGCGGAAATAGGACAGCACGCGGTCGTGCCTGGGATATTCGGGGTAATCCTCATCGAGCATCGGCAGGTCGTCGAAGCCGGTCGAGCTGATCGAAGAGACGAGATGTGTCGTCTCGTACACGATGCCGCTGGCGGTGGCGATGTTCCACAGCCCGCCGATGTCGGGCTCGCGTTCAAGGCAATCAAAGGCGATGCCGCGTTCGAGAAAGGTCTTGGCGGTGGCAAGGCCCGAGGCGCCGGCACCGATGATCACATACCTGTCGCGCGTAGCATCTCTCATCGCGGTGCGGATCCTACGGGGGCTTGGAACTCCTGGGGTCCGCCGGCGAGGCGGGTGCTAGGCACCTAGGCCGCGCCGTCGGCCGAGGCAAGGTGACGGATGCGCGCTGACCATCCCCCGAGCGCCGGCGCGCGCGTGGGACTGGCCACTTCATCTTGAACGGCCATAGGTTTCGGGTTAACCAACCCGCGCCCGTGCCGGTTCCCGCCCCTGCCGCGGCAGCGGAGCAGCGTGGCCGTGCGGTTGCGAGGGCTGAGGGTGCCGCCGCACCCAGGGTCGCGCCCCTCGTCCCGATCGGCGCGGTCTGGCCACAAGGTGACCGGCCACAAGCTGATTGGGCACAAGGTGATTGGCCACAAGCGACTGGTCATCAGGCGATCGGCGTGGTCGGATGCAGCAGATGGTTGATGCGATGAGCGAGGAGCACTGTCATGGCGCGTAGCAAGATAGCCCTGATCGGCGCCGGCATGATCGGCGGCACCTTGGCCCACTTGGTGGGTCTCAAGGAGCTGGGCGACGTCACCCTGTTCGATATCATCGACGGCGTGCCGGGCGGCAAGAGCCTCGACATCTGGCAGGCCGGCGCGGTCGAGGGCTTCGATGCCAAATTCAAACCGACCAATGCCTACGCTGACATTGCCGGCGCCGATGTGGTGATCATCACCGCCGGCGTCCCGCGCAAACCCGGCATGAGCCGCGATGACCTGCTCGGCATCAACCTCAAGGTCATGGAACAGGCCGGCGCCGGCATCAAGACCTACGCCGCCAATGCCTTCGTCATCGTCATCACCAATCCCCTCGACGCCATGGTGTGGGCGCTGCAAAAGGCGAGCGGGCTGCCGACCGAGAAAGTGGTCGGTATGGCGGGCATCCTGGATACCGGCCGCTTCCGCGCCTTTCTTGCCGAGGAGTTCAACGTTTCGGTCGAGGACGTGTCGGCGCTGGTGCTCGGCGGCCATGGCGACGATATGGTCCCGATCAGCCGCTACTCGACGGTGGCGGGCATTCCGTTGCCGGATCTCGTGCGCATGGGATGGACCAGCCAGGCCAGGCTCGACGCCATCATCGAGCGCACGCGCAAGGGTGGCGGGGAAATCGTCAATCTGCTCAAGACCGGGTCGGCCTTCTACGCACCGGCCTCGGCGGCGATCGAAATGGCCGAAAGCTACCTTAAGGACAAGCGGCGCGTGTTGCCGTGTGCCACCTACCTCAACGGACAATATGGGGTGAACGGCCTTTACGTCGGCGTGCCGGTGGTGATCGGTGCGCGCGGGGTCGAGAAAATCGTCGAAATCGATCTCAATGCCGCCGAGCGACAGATGTTCCTAAAGTCGGTCGCCTCGGTGCAAGGCCTGATCGAGGCCTGCAAGTCCATTGCGCCCAAGCTTGGCGCCTGAGGCAGCGTGGGGCCTGGCAGGCCCCACGCCGACCGCGGCACGGCCGCGGGCCTCGGGGCGACACGCCGATCCGTGCTGGGGACGCGGGGCAGCTGCAAAGCACCCGCACCCCCAGCAAGCGGAGAGCACAAAAAGCGCGGGGCAAAAAAACCCGCACCAGCAACCCACCCAACAGAGGAGCAGAGAGCGTGGCAAAACAGGCCATAACCTCGCCGGCAACACGCCCCATCGGGCCCTATTCCCCGGCCATCGCCTGCGGCGACCTCGTGTTTCTCTCGGGGCAGATCCCGCTCGACGCCGCAACCGGCAAGCTCGTTGCCGGCGACGTCGCCGCGCAGGCGCGACAGAGCCTCAACAACCTGAAGGGGGTGCTGGAGGCGGCCGGTCTCGGCTTCGCGCACGTGCTGAAGACCACGATCTTCCTCACCGATATGGCCAACTTCGGCGCCGTCAACGAGGTCTATCGCAGCTTCGTCAGCGAACCCTATCCGGCGCGGTCGACCATCGCCGTCGCCGCGCTGCCCATGGGCGCCCTGGTCGAGATTGAAATGATTGCCTCCCGCAGTGCACAATAGCCGCGCCTGGTGCCGCGGGCGCTTGGCAGCTGACGGGCTGCGGTTTCTGGTATACGGTATACCAGCGCATCCGGCCGCCGCCGGCCCGCGCTCGTGTCAACCCGGGGGCGCCCTCATGAATATCCACGAGTACCAGGCCAAAGACCTGCTGCGCCGCTACGGCGTGCCGCTGCTCAAGGCGGCGCCGGCCTTTTCCCCAGCCGAGGCGCTGGCGGCGGCCAAGGCTCTGCCGGGACCGGTGTGGGTGGTGAAGGCCCAGATTCACGCCGGCGGCCGCGGCAAGGGTCGGTTCAAGGAGCCCGCCGCCGGCGACGCGGGTGGCGTGCGCCTCGCGCGTTCGCCCGATGAGGTCAAGGCGCACGCCGAGCGGATGCTGAACCACACGCTCGTCACCCAGCAAACCGGCAGCGGCGGCCGCACCGTCAAGCGGCTGCTGATCGAGGAGGGCTGCGACATCGGCCGCGAGCTCTACCTGTCCGCCCTCATCGATCGCGGCTCCTCCCGCATCACCTTCATCGCCTCGACGGCGGGCGGCATGGATATCGAACAGGTGGCGCACGAGACGCCGGAGCGCATCACCAGCCTCACCATCGATCCCGCCAGCGGCTATTCGCCGTTCCACGGCCGCCGCATCGCCGCCGCGCTCGGGCTGGCCGGCGATGCCATCGATCAGTGCGACAAGCTGATCGGCGGCCTCTACAAAGCCTTCGTCGAAAACGACATGAGCCTGCTCGAGATCAACCCGCTGGTGGTGACCAAGGCCGGGCGCCTGGTCTGTCTCGATGCCAAGGTCAATTTCGACGACAACGCGCTGTTCCGGCACAAACAGGTGGCCGAGCTGCGCGATATCGCCGAGGAGGATGCGGCCGAGGTCGAAGCCTCCAAATACGACCTCAACTACGTCAAGCTCGACGGCCAGATCGGCTGCATGGTCAATGGCGCCGGTCTCGCCATGGCGACCATGGACATCATCAAGCTGTATGGCATGGAGCCGGCCAACTTTCTCGACGTGGGTGGCGGTGCCTCCAAAGAAAAGGTGGCCGCAGCCTTCAAAATCATCCTGTCGGATAGCAATGTGAAGGGCATCCTGGTCAACATCTTCGGCGGCATCATGCGTTGCGACATCATCGCCGAGGGTGTGGTGGCGGCGGCCAAGGAGATGGCGATCAAGGTGCCCCTGGTCGTGCGCTTGGAAGGCACCAACGTCGACCTCGGCAAAGACATTCTGGCCAAGTCCGGCCTTAGCATCGTGCCGGCCGACAATTTGGCCGATGCCGCCAAGAAGATCACCGAGCAGGTAAAGAAGGCAGCCTGAGATGGCCATCCTCGTCGACGCCAATACCAAGGTTATCTGCCAGGGCATCACCGGCAGCCAGGGCACGTTTCATACCGAGCAGGCGCTTAGCTACGGCACCAAGGTGGTCGGCGGCGTCACGCCCGGCAAGGGCGGCAGCCGCCATCCTGCCGCTGCCCTCGCCGGCGTGCCGATCTTCGACACCGTCAGCGAGGCGAGGGCGAAGACCGGTGCCACCGCCACCTCGATCTACGTTCCGCCCCGTTTTGCCGCCGATGCCATCCTGGAGGCGATCGACGCGGACATGCCGCTGATTGTCTGCATCACCGAGGGCATCCCGGTGCTCGACATGGTCAAGGTGAAACGCGCGCTCGACGGCTCGAAATCGCGCCTGATTGGGCCCAACTGCCCCGGCGTGCTGACGCCCGATGCCTGCAAGATCGGCATCATGCCGGCCAATATCTTCCGTCGCGGCTCGGTCGGCATCGTCTCGCGCTCGGGCACGCTCACCTACGAGGCGGTGAAGCAAACCACCGACGCCGGCCTCGGCCAGTCCACCGCCGTCGGCATCGGCGGCGATCCGGTCAAGGGCACCGAGTTCATCGACGTGCTTGAAATGTTTCTCGCCGACCCGGCGACCGCGGCGATCATCATGATCGGCGAGATCGGCGGCGCCGCCGAGGAGGCGGCGGCCGACTTCATCAAGGCCGAGGCCAAGCGCGGCCGCCGCAAGCCGATGGCCGGCTTTATCGCTGGGCTGACGGCACCGCCGGGACGGCGCATGGGTCACGCCGGCGCCATCATCGCCGGTGGCAAGGGCAAGGCCGAGGACAAGGCGGAGGCGATGCGCGCAGCGGGCATTGCCGTGGCGGAGAGCCCAGCCGCGCTCGGAACGACGCTGGCCCAGGTGTTTGCGGGCTAGCCTTGGACGGCCGGCGCTCTGGGGGGCGCTCAGCCTCCGCGCCACGGCGCCGCTGGCGACCCGAGCCGGGGTCGGGCTGAGGCCTAATGAGCAGGGCCTAACAGCCAGGCCTGTCATGGACTATATCAAGCAATGTGCTAGGTAGGCGCGCCCCCCGCCTCGCGCGCGGGGGAGTGCGTGCCAGTGCGCGCAATACCTGTGCCAACGCTTTTCCAGCCGACAACGATTTTAAGCCCATGACCCGCCAGCCCAAAAACGCAGCCTTTGCGCAGACCTCATTTTTGCAGGGCGCCAATGCCGCCTACATCGAAGAGATGCAGGCGCAATACGCGCGCAATCCGGGCTCCGTCGGCGATCAGTGGCGCCACTTCTTCGCCTCCCTCAACGAGGAGCCGGCCGCCAGCGACGGCCATGGCCACGGCGGGCCCTCCTGGGCGCGGCCGCTGGCCGAGCTCCAAGACAACAGCGAGCTGGTGGCGGCCCTCACCGCCGACTGGGACGGCGTTGAGGCTGGCATGCGCGATCGGCTCAAGGCGCAAGCCGGCGCCGCCGGCGTCAGTCTCGATCCCGTCGCCTCGATGCGCGCCACCCAGGATAGCATCCGCGCGCTGATGTTGATCCGCGCCTATCGGGTCATGGGTCATCTCGCCGCCGACCTCGATCCCTTGGGTCTGGTGGTGCGCAAGATGCACAAGGAATTGCGGCCCGAGACCTACGGTTTCACCGAAGCCGATCTCGACCGGCCGATTTTCATCGACAAGGTGCTGGGTCTCGAGATCGCAACCGTGCGCGAAATCCTGAAGATCCTGCGCCGCACCTACTGCCGGCATATCGGCGTCGAATTCATGCATATCACCTCGCCGGCGCAAAAGGCCTGGCTGCAACAGCGCATCGAGGGTCGCGACAAGGAGATCACCTTCACGCCGGAAGGCAAGAAGGCGATCCTCAACAAGTTGATCGAGGCCGAGACGTTCGAGAAATTCGCCGACGTCAAGTATACGGGCACCAAACGCTTCGGGCTCGACGGCGCCGAAGCGATGGTGCCGGCGCTGGAGCAGATCATCAAACGCGGCGGCCAGCTCGGGGTGAAGGAGATCGTGATCGGCATGGCGCATCGCGGGCGCCTCAACGTGCTCGCCAATGTACTGAGCAAACCGCTGCGCGCCATTTTCAACGAGTTCAAGGGCGGCTCGTTCAAGCCCGATGACGTCGACGGCTCAGGCGATGTTAAGTATCACCTCGGTGCCTCCTCCGACCGCAGCTTCGACGGCAACAGCGTGCACCTGTCGCTGACCGCCAACCCCTCGCACCTGGAGATCGTCGACCCGGTGGTGTTGGGCAAGGTGCGCGCCAAGCAGGATCAGCACGGCTGCAAGCCGGGTGAACGCACCCCGGTGCTGCCGCTGCTCATCCATGGCGATGCGGCGTTTGCCGGCCAGGGCGTGGTCGCGGAGTGCTTCGGCCTGTCCGGGCTCAAGGGTCACCGCACCGGCGGCTCGATCCATTTCATCATTAACAACCAGATCGGCTTCACCACCAATCCGGGCTACTCGCGCTCCTCGCCCTACTGTTCGGACGTCGCCAAGATGGTGGAGGCCCCGATCTTCCACGTCAACGGCGACAATCCCGAGACCGTGGTGCACGTGGCCAAGGTGGCGACCGAGTTCCGCCAGAAATTCCAAAAGCCGGTGGTCATCGACATGTTCTGCTATCGCCGGCACGGCCACAACGAATCCGACGAGCCGGCCTTCACCCAACCCTTGATGTATCGCGCCATCAAGGCGCACCCCTCGACGGTTGCCATCTACTCCAAGCGGCTGATTGCCGAGGGCGTGGTGTCGGAGGCCGACGTCGCGGCCATGACCGGTGCCTTCCGTGGCCGCCTCGACCAAGAATTGGCCGCCGCCGACAGCTATAAGCCCAACAAGGCCGACTGGCTCGACGGCCGCTGGTCGGAGATCGGCTTTGCCGACGATGAGGCCCGCCGCGGCCAAACCGGCGTCGCCATCGAGACCTTAAAGGATGTCGGCCGGCGCATTACCACCATTCCGCAGGATTTCCACGCCCACAAGACCATCCAGCGCTTGCTGCAGCGCCGGCGTGAGATGGTCGAGAGCGGCACCGGCATCGACTGGTCGATGGCCGAGCATCTGGCGTTTGCTACCCTGCTCAACGAGGGCTTCCCGGTGCGCCTGTCCGGGCAGGACACCGAGCGCGGCACCTTCTCGCAGCGGCACTCGGTGCTGTTCGACCAAGAATCCGAGCGTCGCTATACGCCGCTCAAATATGTGGCCCCGGGTCAGGGCCGCTTCGAGGTCATCAACTCCATGCTGTCGGAGGAGGCGGTGCTGGCCTTCGAGTATGGCTATACCCTGGCCGAGCCCAACGCGCTCACCATCTGGGAGGCGCAATTCGGCGACTTCGCCAATGGGGCGCAGGTGGTGTTCGACCAGTTCATTTCCTCGGGCGAACGCAAGTGGCTCAGGATGTCGGGGCTGGTCTGCCTGTTGCCGCACGGCTATGAGGGGCAGGGGCCGGAGCATTCCTCCGCCCGCCTCGAGCGCTTCCTGCAGCTGTGCGCCGAAGACAATTGGCAGGTCGCCAACTGTACGACGCCGGCCAACTACTTCCACATTCTGCGCCGGCAGCTGCACCGCAAGTTCCGCAAGCCGTTGGTGATCATGACCCCGAAATCGCTGTTGCGACACCGGCGCGTGATCTCGGATGTGGCCGAGCTGGGCCCGAGCACCTCATTCCATCGCGTGCTTTGGGACGATGCCGAGCGCGATCGAACGGCCGGCGTCAAGCTGCGCCCCGACCAGGACATACGCCGGGTCGTGCTCTGTTCCGGCAAGGTCTACTACGACCTTTACGAGGCCCGCGAACGCGCCGGCATCGACGACGTCTATCTGTTGCGCGTCGAGCAGTATTACCCGTTTCCAGCCCGCACGCTGATCAACGAGCTCGGCCGCTTCCGCAACAGCGAGGTGGTGTGGGCGCAAGAAGAACCGAAGAACATGGGGGCGTGGAGCTTTATGGAGCCGAACCTTGAATGGGTGTTGCAGCACCTTGAGGCAGCCGCCAAGCGCCCGGCCTACGTCGGTCGCCCGGCCTCCGCCGCCACCGCCACCGGCCTGGCGAAGCGGCACGCGCAGGAGCAACAGGCGCTGCTCGAGCAGGCGCTGGCGGGCTGAGGTGAGACGATGGCGATCGAGATCAAGGTACCGGCGCTGGGCGAATCGGTGACCGAGGCCACGGTTGGGCAGTGGTTCAAACAGCCAGGTGACGCCGTCAACGTCGATGAGCCCCTGGTCGAGCTCGAAACCGACAAGGTCACGGTCGAGGTTCCCTCCCCCTCGGCCGGCGTGCTGGCCAGTATCACCGTGCCGCAAGGCAAGACCGTCGCCGTCGGCGCCGTGCTCGGCGCCATCGATGGCGCTGGCGCCCGCGCGCCTGCCGCCAGCACCGCCCCCGCCGCACCACCATCAGCACCACCCCCGCCGGCCGCACCGGAGACGGTGGCCGCGCCGCCGCCCGCCGCCGCTGCCCCCACAGCGCCGCCGCCCGAGCCCACCACCCGCGCCGGTGCCGATGGCGCCGGCGGCATGCCGCCGGCACCGGCCGCGCGCAAGATCCTGGAGGAAAAGGGGTTGAGCCCCGCCGACGTCGCCGGCTCCGGTCGCCGCGGTCAGATCCTGAAACAGGACGCGCTGGCGGCTTCGGCAGCGGCCGCGCGCCCTGCCGCCGCGCCGCGCGCCAACGTGCCGGTGCCCGCGCTTGAGGCGCGGGCCCCGAGCGGGCCCAACGAAGCGGTGCGGGAAGAGCGCGTGCGTATGACGCGGCTGCGCCAGACCATCGCTCGCCGGCTCAAAGAGGCGCAGAACACCGCCGCCATGCTCACCACGTTCAACGATGTGGACATGAGCGTGATCATGAAAATGCGCAGCGACTACAAGGAGCCGTTCGAGAAGCGCCACCACGTCAAACTGGGCTTCATGGCGTTCTTCGTGAAGGCGTCGATCCAGGCGCTGAAGGAAATCCCGTCGGTCAACGCCGAGATCGACGGCGAGGACATCATTTACAAGAATTATTACCACATCGGCGTTGCGGTCGGCACCGACCGGGGTCTGGTGGTGCCGGTGCTGCGCGAGGCCGACCGTTTGTCGTTCGCCGAGATCGAGCAAAGCATCGCCGATTTCGGTCGCCGCGCGCGCGATGGCAAGCTCAGCATCGAGGAGATGCAGGGCGGCACCTTCACCATCTCCAATGGTGGGGTCTACGGCTCGCTGTTGTCGACGCCGATCCTCAATGCCCCGCAGTCCGGAATTCTCGGCATGCATCGCATCGAGGAGCGAGCGGTGGTGCGCAACGGGGAGATTGTCGCCCGTCCGATCATGAACCTGGCGCTCAGCTACGATCATCGCCTGGTCGATGGCCGCGAGGCGGTCACCTTTTTGGTGCGCGTCAAGGAATGCCTGGAGGACCCGCAGCGCTTCCTGTTGGAGCTTTGAGGCATGGCGACCAGCTACGATCTGATCGTAATCGGCACCGGCCCGGGCGGCTACGTGTGCGCCATCCGCGCCGCCCAGCTCGGCCTCAAGGTCGCCGTGGTCGAAAAGCGGGCCACCCACGGCGGCACCTGCCTAAACATCGGCTGTATCCCGTCCAAGGCCCTGCTCCACGCCTCCGAGCGCTACGAGGAAGCCGGCCATGCGCTGCCGGGGATGGGCATCAAGGTTGCCCCACAACTCGATCTCGCCGGCATGCTTGCCTTCAAGCAGCAAGGCGTGAAAGGCAACGTCGATGGCGTGGCTTTCCTGCTGAAGAAGAACAAGATCGATGCTTTCCACGGCACCGCCCGCCTGCTCGGACCCGGCCAGTTGAGTGTCGCCAACGGCGACGGCGGCGAGCAGCGGCTTGAGGCCAACAGCATTGTCATCGCCACCGGCTCCGATGTCGCGCGGCTGCCGGGCATCGATATCGACGAGACCACCGTGGTGTCCTCGACCGGCGCTCTGTCGCTGCCCAAGGTGCCGCGCCGGCTGTTGGTGATCGGTGCCGGTGTGATCGGATTGGAGCTGGGCTCGGTCTGGCGCCGGCTCGGCAGCGAGGTGCTGGTGGTCGAGTTCCTTGACCGCATCCTGCCCGGCACCGATGCCGAGACGGCGCGCGGCCTGCAGCGCCTGTTGATGAAGCAGGGCATGAGCTTCAAGCTGTCGAGCAAGGTGACGGCAATCGCCAGCAATGGTGCCGGCCATACCGTGACCGTCGAGCCGGCGGCCGGCGGCAGCCCGATTAAGCTCGAGGCGGACGTGGTGCTGGTGGCCATTGGTCGCGTGCCGTTTACCGACGGCCTCGGCCTCGAGGCGGCCGGTGTCCAACTTGACAACAAGCGGCGGATCGCCGTCGATCACCGCTACCAGACAAGCGTGCCGGGGATCTACGCCATTGGCGACGTCATTGACGGTCCAATGCTTGCGCACAAGGCGCAGGAGGAGGGCGTCGCCGTGGCCGAAAACCTGGCCGGGCAGGCCGGACACGTCAACTACGATGCCATTCCCAATGTCATCTACACGGCGCCGGAGCTGGCAACGGTGGGCAAGAGCGAGGAAGATCTGAAGGCTGCCAACGTCGCCTACAAAGTCGGCAAGTATCCCTTCACCGCCAACGCCCGGGCCAAGGTCAACAAGACCACGGACGGCTTCGTCAAAATCCTATCGGATGCTGCCAGCGACCGCATCCTCGGGGTCCATATCCTGTGCGCCGACGCCAGCGAGATGATCGCCGAGGCGACCGTGATCATGGAGTTCGGGGGCTCCGCGGAAGACCTGGCGCGCACCTGCCACGCGCACCCGACCCTGACCGAAGCCGTCAAGGAAGCGGCCCTGGCGGTGGCGGGGCGCCCGATCCATCTTTGAGCCGGCAGCGGAACTTGGCCGCCCCTTAACCGCCGACGCGCGGCGCCATCGGTGACAGTGGCGTCGGCGACTGCATCGGCGGCGAGATATCCTGGAAGGTGCGCGGTGGATTAACCTGACGCTCCGGCGGCGTCGGCAGCGGCGACCGGCGGTCGATGATCACCGGCGGCCTGGGCGGAGACCGGTCCTGAAACCGCTGCGCCTGGTTCACGGGCTGGGCCGCGGCGGCGCCGGCGAATAGGATGGCGGCGCCGGTGGCAAGGATGGTCAATGCTCGCATGTTGGCCTCATTGGATAGGCCCCGATCACCCCTGATATAGGCCGGTTGTCGCTGAGCTCAAGGGGGTTCGCCGGCTGCGCCAGCAGCCACCGGGGAGCGTCCGGATGGGTCGTGCAGCCCCAGCGTTAGCGCTGGTAGCGGGGCGCCGGCACGCCCTCGATCATGACATTGACGCAGGCGGGTTTGCCGCTCGCCAGCGCCCGCGCCAGGGCGCCGGCGAGCGCCTCGGCCTCGGTCACGAGCTCGCCATGACCGCCGAGCGCGGTCGCCACCAGATCGTAGCGGGTGGGCAATAGCCCCAAGCCGTGCACGCGCTGGCGCCCGTAGTCACGAAGCTGGATCTGCTGTTCGGCATTCCAGCTGGCATCGTTGCCGACCACAGCCACGAACGGCAGGCCATAGCGCACGGCGGTGTCGATTTCCGCCATATGGAATCCGAAGCTGCCGTCGCCCATGACGGCGATGATGGGCGCCTTGGGCTCGGCAACGCGGGCCGCGATTGCAAACGGGATCGCCGCGCCGATGGCGCCGGCAACACCGTTGATCAGCCGCCGCCGCGGGGCCAGCGCGGCCTGCGGCCACTGACCGATCTCGCCACCGTCACAGATCAAGACCGCCGCGTCGCTGGCCGCCAGGCGGGGCGCGATCGCCCGGCAGAGCTGCAGCGGGTGTAGCGCGCCGGGGCTGGCCGATGCCGCGCTGCTCCAGGTGGCGGGGCGATAGGCGAGCGCCGCGTCGACCTCGCTGGCCCAATCACTCGCCCCCTCGCTTGCCCCCTCACTGGCCCTGTCACTGGCGCCCTCACTTGCCCCCTCACTGGGCCCGGCCGCCGGCGATGCGGGTCTTTGGGTGCGGGCGGTTAGGGTCTCGGCGGCGTCGCCAGGGTCGGCCACGGTCGACAGCTGCAGCCGCTCGCCCTTGTCCTGGGCCAGCCGGGCCAGCAGGGCAGCGTCGGGATCGAT
>Ga0126384_10001572_pt1 | contig 13565 bp, 8 predicted proteins | sample PanSoiMetPlot_36_FD_92543 | JGI IMG/M metagenome (GOLD analysis project Ga0126384, IMG submission 92543) | Tropical forest soil microbial communities from Panama - MetaG Plot_36 | ecosystem: Environmental > Terrestrial > Soil > Tropical forest > Bulk soil | place: Panama | collected 2016-02-17 | reverse complement strand
GACGCTGCGGTGGGGACGTTTGTCGGCAATGAAGCTGACGGCCGTATGTAAAGTTGGCCCAGAGCCGACGCGTCACGCTGATATTCAGGCTTGACCTCCACGATCACCTGATATTCATTGCTCGTTGCGTAAATGGTCGAAATCTGTCTGGTGCCAAATGCATCGTTAAGTACGTCCTCGATCTGCTGAACTGAGATCCCGACGGATGACGCCTTGTCGCGATCGATCTGGACGTTGAGTTGAGGGTTCGTAATCTGGATGTCGGACGTGACGTCAATCAGATCGGGAAGCGCCGACAGCTTGACCTGTAGCGCTCTCGCGTTTTTATACAACTCATCTCGATCGGCGCCCTGCAGCGTCAGTTGATATGGGCTCTTTGTTACCTGTCCGCCAATCTGGACGAGTGGCGGATTCTGCAGGTAAATCCGGATTCCAGGTGTCTGATTAAGCTGTGGCCGCAATTGCTCGATTACCGTGTCGACATCGGCTTTCCTGCGATTGAACGGCTTCAAGAGAATCAGGACGTTGCCCGTATTGCTGGCGGCGCTCACATCGCTCTGGCCTACCGTCGAGAGTACACCCGCAACGTTCGAATTCTTTCGGATGATGTCGACGATCTGTTCCTGATGACGCGACATCTGGCTAAACGAGATTCCTTCGGCCGCTTCTGTATAAGCAACGATCTGACTGGTATCGTCGTTTGGGATAAAGCCTTTGGGAATCAAGTAAAACAGCACAATTGTAATGACGAAGAGAATCACGCTGATCAAAACGGTGAGCGCGCGATGTCTTAAAACGATTTCAAGTGTCCCACGATAAGCACCGATCAAACGCTCGTAAGCCGTTTCCGTCCAACTCCAGAAACGACTGCCTGCATGCGGCTCCGGGGTCGATTTAACTCCTTTCAGCAATCGGCTACATAACATCGGGGTCAAACTCAATGACACAAATCCTGAAACCAGGATCGCAACGCTGATCGTGATCGCAAATTCGCGAAACAGGCGTCCCAGAATTCCACCGAGGAACAACACCGGAATAAAGACCGCGACGAGCGATATTGTCATCGAGACGATTGTGAAGCCGATTTCTCTGGACCCTTTTAAGGCGGCTTCCCTGACGTTTTCGCCGGTCTCAATTCGGCGCCAGATGTTTTCCAACATCACGACTGCATCATCGACAACAAAACCGACTGACAGCGTCAGCGCCATGAGCGAAAGATTGTCAAGACTGAATCCAAGCAGATACATCACCGCGAAGGTGAAGACGATGGAGGTCGGAAGCGCAAAGGTGGGAATAATAGTTGCTCGAACATTGCGCAGAAACAGAAAGATTACGAGCACGACCAGGGCAATCGCGAGCAACAATGAAAACTGAACGTCGTTCACCGACTCTCGAATTGAGTTCGAACGATCGAAAAGAACGTCAAGCGTGACAGAAGCAGGAAGCTGCTGTCGAAAGGCGGGTAAGAGTCGTCGAATCGCATCCACCACTTCGACTGTGTTCGTGCCTGGCTGTCGCTGAATCGTGAGTGTGACTACTTGCTGGCCGTTGTAGTAACTCGCAAGGCGATTGTTTTCGACGCTGTCGACAATATCACCAAGATCCTTCAGCAAAACAGGCGCGCCATTGCGATAGACGACAATCAACGACTTATACGCATCGGCATTAGTCAATTGGCCATTGGCCTGCACGGTGTAATTGCGGTGTATGCCGTACAGCGTTCCAACCGGTTGATTAACATTGCCTCTTTGCAGAGCAGTTACAACATCATCCAAACCCATCGCGCGACTGGCGAGTGCCGATGGATCGAGTTGGACCCGTACCGCGTACTTCTGTTGGCCCGTAACGAGGACCTGCGCGACGCCGTTGATGGTGGAAAGACGTTGCGCGATCAAAGTATCAGCAAACTCGTTGACCTTTGAAAGCGGCAGTGTCGACGACGCGACACGCAGATACATGATCGGCTGATCGGCCGGATTGACTTTCTTAAGCGTCGGCGGATTCGGCATGCCAACGGGCAACTGTCGAGCTGCTGCCGCTATTGATGTTTGGACATCCTGAGCGGCGGCATCAATGTTGCGCGTGAGGTCAAACTGTAAAGTTATCTGGGTGCTGCCAAGCGTGCTCGTCGAGCTGACCGAGCTGAGACCCGCGATCGTAGAGAACTGGCGTTCCAGGGGAGTCGCAACCGACGAGGCCATCGTCTCCGGATTTGCGCCCGGCAGGCTCGCGGTAACCTGAATGGTGGGAAAGTCGACATTTGGGAGATCGCTGACAGGAAGTGCTCGATATCCAATCAAGCCAAAAAGAACTATTCCCGCCATCACCAACGCTGTGGTGATCGGTCGTTTGATGAAGAGTTCTGACATGCGTGACCGCCTTATTTGTTTCCCGTGCCAGAACCTTCGGAGGCCGTGGGCGAAAGACCACCGGCATTTTTCTGAACGCCGTTCTTCTGTTGCTCCTTCACCTGCACGGCCGCACCTGGAACAAGACGTAGCTGTCCATCGGTCACCACCTTTTCTCCGGGCTTAATACCATCATCGATCACGATCATCTCGTTGTAGGTAGTTCCTGTTTTGACGTTACGAACTTCGACTGTCATGTCAGGCTTGACCGCATAGACGAAAGAGTTGTCCTGTCCGATTTGAACAGATTGCGCGGGAATCACTACGGCCTCATGTTGTGTTCCCAAAGTCAGCACTACGTTGGTAAATAAACCCGGGTACAACAATCCATCAGTGTTTTCAAAAGTCGCCTTGAGTCGAATCGTTCCGGTAGTGGTATCGACTGTATTGTCGATCAAAGAAAGTTTGCCTTGCTGCGGCGGCTGCGAGCTTCCCGGAATTGAGACCTCGGTGCGGAAATCCGCATGGCTCGCATACTCCCGTATTCTGAAAAAGTCTGGTGCAGGAACTGTAAATGTCACGTAGATAGGAGACGACTGCGTGATGGTAACGAGCGGCGTCGTATCGTTGGCACGAACCAGATTCCCTATCGTCACTACAAGATTCCCGGTCTTACCTGAGATGGGCGCCCGAATGAGCGCGTAACTAAGTTGCACTTGAGCATTGCGAACATTCGCCTGTTCAGCCTTGGCTGCGGCACTAAGGCTGTCAACGGCAGATTGATCCGCACCGACCGTCGCATCAGCTGCTTTCGAAGCGGCGACGGCGTTGTCATACTCTTCGCGCGAAATCACTCCACTCTCAACCAATGTCACATCACGCCGCATTATCGTGCGAGCGTTGGCGGCTGTGGCCTGGTCTTTAGCAAGTACTTGCCTGCCCTGGTCCACTGCCGCGACTGCTTTCGCAAGATTCGCATTAGCCTGTGCAACCAGGGCCTGCAAAGGTCTTGGATCGATCGTGAAGAGTAAGTCGCCCTTCTTCACTTCCCGTCCCGGAGTGAAATGAACAGCCTGTAACGTACCTTCAACCTGCGATCGCACCGCAACTGCTGAAACGGATTCAACATTCCCGATGCTTTTAAGCTGAACAGGCACGTCCATCGTTGTAGCAGCAGCGATTTCGACGGGAACAACTTCAGCGCGTTGCCGATTTGCGGCTTTATTAGGTTTTGGTCCAAGGAAGTACCAGACAAGTACCAATACGACTACAAATCCGAGAAAACTAACAAGCTGCACAATCCGTGATCTTCGTTGCGGTTTATTCTTTGTTGGTTGGGATTCTTCGTTCATCGGCTTACGCTCTTCCTGTGAACACACGAGTAACCGGTTCAGTTTGAAAGGGGAGACAGGGGATAGCAGAGCAACGAGGGCGCTGTGGCTATTTTGAGCTTAGATGAACGGAATGCAATCGAAATTTAGTGCCGTTATTGTAAAGTTTTGTAAAGAACTGTAGTCAGATACTTGTAATAGAATCCTTTTATGAGTCAAAGCTACGTGTTAGCCATAGACCAGGGGACCACCGGTACGACCGTTCTCATCTTCGATCGAGAGGTGAACATCAAGGGTCGCGCCTACGCGGAGATTACACAGCATTATCCCCGGCCAGGTTGGGTCGAGCATAACCCGAATGAAATCTGGCAGGTCACCATGAACGTCGTCGCGAACGCCCTCGCCAACGCAGGGATAGAAGCGCGTGAACTGCGCGCCATCGGCATCACCAATCAGAGAGAGACTACCGTCATTTGGGACCGTGCTACCGGCGAACCGATCGCTAACGCTATCGTCTGGCAAGACAGGAGGACAGCAGACCTGTGCGAAGAATTAAAGTCACGAGGCTTGGAGGAGGACGTGCAAGCCCGCACCGGTCTCGTCATCGACGCATACTTCTCCGGGACAAAGGTCAAGTGGCTTCTCGATCATAATTCCGAGGCGCGAAGACGTGCCGCGGATGGTGAACTTGCCTTCGGCACGATCGACACCTGGCTGGTCTGGAAGCTGACAGGAGGCCGCGCCCACCTTACTGACTACTCGAACGCGTCGAGAACTCTCCTCTATAACATTCATGATCTACGTTGGGACGAAGAGCTGCTTGATCTGTTAGACATCCCTGCCGCCATGCTGCCGAAGGTGAATTCCTCATCGCACGTCCACGCGAACACAGACGCGGAGATCTTCTTCGGGCAGAATATTCCCATTGCCGGTATTGCTGGCGACCAACAGGCGGCGCTCTTTGGCCACGCCTGCTTCGACGAGGGATTCGTCAAGAACACTTACGGGACAGGCTCCTTCCTCCTGATGAACACGGGCGTTAATGCTAGACCGAGCAAAAGTGGATTGCTCACCACCATCGCCTGGAGGATAGGCGATGGACCGATCGAGTACGCGCTCGAAGGATCGATATTTGTTACGGGCGCTGCCGTGCAGTGGTTGCGTGACGGACTCAAGATCATCAACTCTGCTTCAGAGACCGAGACCCTGGCCTACAGTCTCGACAGTAACGAAGACGTCTACTTCGTGCCTGCCCTGGTGGGCTTGGGAGCGCCCTATTGGGATCCGTACGCGCGAGGCACAATCATCGGCATTACGCGTGGGACCAGACAGGAACATCTCGCCAGGGCCGCACTCGAGAGTATTTGTTACCAAACCTGTGATGTGGTCGATTCTATGTCGCGAGACTCCGGCATCCGAATCATGGAGATGAAGGCGGACGGTGGGGCGGTTGGGAATAGCTTCTTGATGCAGTTCCAGTCAGACGTGCTCGGCGTGCCGGTGGAGGTGGCCAGGATCACCGAGACGACCGCGCTCGGCGCAGCCTATTTGGCCGGATTGGCGACAGGGCAGTGGACGAGTAGGGCGGAGATCAGTTCGCTAAACAAAACTGCCAGGCGTTATGAACCACGGATGAGCGCTGAAGAGCGAAACAGGCTACGAGAGGGCTGGATACGGGCAGTCGAACGCGCCCAAGGTTGGGCCCAGAGGTAGATATAAATCAAAGCGCAGGTGCGCCGTATTGTGCTCCGCATGGTAGAGATTCGTCGTCGCTTACAGATGAAGCCGACCACGCTACAATTCACTTCTTCAAATGAAAGTCTTTGGGAACCAACTCCACGGCTATCGCATCTCCGTCGATCTTGGCCTTGATGTCTTTCGGATCTCTTCCGGGTCGAAATGTGATCACGACATTGTCCTGCGACTTTCGAGCGCCGCACGACACCTCTCCGGCGGTCTGCGTGTAAGCCGTCAATTGGACTTGTCCTAACGAGGTTGCCCGGATCTTATAAGTACGATCGGCGGCCTGCACAATGAAATAGGCTACGCCTTTGCTGTTGTCGCACTCAAGCTTCATAAATTGACCCTGGATTCGTTCTTCGCCGGCCACGACCGGGCGTAGCGCCTGTTGCAGATAATCAGATTCTGTCATTGGAAGTGGAGAATCTTCTTTCGACTCAACAGTGGCGCTATCTTCTTTCGACTCTGTCGTCGAATTATCTTGTCTCCTTCGCAGAAGTGGCCGGCCGGTTACAGTTTCTCCGGCACCCTTTGTGGCCTCCGACTCATAACGGGCAGTTTGCGACTCATAGTTCTTGATTGAATCCAATAGTGACTTTGCTTGTAATTGCAGTCTCTTGTCCTTCGCGCCCATGAGCGGTTCAAGTGTCCGCTTGGCGAGATCGAACTTTTGTTGATGTAAATAAATCTGCGCCAGCATCAGGTCCAGATCCTGACGACCAGGTGACAACATCAGAGCCTGCTTGAGCAGACCGATGGAATCGTCAAGGTGTTCTTCCGTGACCATGTTGATGAATGCCAGCAAGGAATACGATTCGGGGAAAGTCGGGCTCAACTCAATTGCCCGCTTTAATTCACCGCGCATTTTCGAGGCGGTTTCCGGTGCATAATTTCCGATGTGATTATTTGCGTCCATACCCTCGCGGCTCAGCGCGTACGCATAGTAATAATGAGCCAGATAGTTATTCGAATCCGCGGATACAGCGTTCTCCAGGTTCTTCTTTGCCTCCTCGAAATTGCTCTCTCGCGATCGCAGTATGCCGAGGGAGGCTTGAGCCATTGTTAGTTTTGGATCCAACGCCAGCGCTTGCTGAAGATGCGCTTCTGCATCGTTCAGACGATGGATGTGTAATAGGAGATCGCCCAGATAGCCCTGGGCTTCAGCTTCAGTAAGCGTCGCTACCTTCATCTCGCTGTCAAACTCAAGTTTGTGTTCGAAAGTAGCCACCTGCATTCGAAACTGGTGTCCCTCGACGTATTTCTTCAGCTCTTTTTGAAAGGTTTCGACGTCCATCTGAAAAGCTTGCTTGCAGGCATCTTCGATCGGCACATTGCTGTTAACCAATCGCAGAAACTTTTCGAGCTGCGGCAAGTGCTCGCCGTTATTGTTCAGAATTAGATAATGCATCAGTGCCCATGACTGGGCGTAAAACATTCCACGTTTACCGCCTTCGTTGTAATAGGGTGAATAATGGTCCACTGCGAAAAGCGTGCGTAAAGGCAGCAGCTTCTCCTGACGCAGTACCAGTAGATGATTTGGAATGAGTTCGCCCAGATGCGCTTTACGATCTTCTTCCATATCGAAACTGCTGTAATACTCGGCCAGGCCTTCATTAAACCAGACAGGGACATTGCCGTTGTTGTTGTCGACGAGAAGGTGCACGTACTCGTGATAGATGACGCTGAATGGATTCTGTGCGCTCAGCTCGGTGGTTAGCGTGATGTAATTTACGTCTTCCCCCTTCTGGAAGTAGCCGGCGTTGTTGCCGGTGTTGAAAGGCTTGTAAGAATCTCGACTCTTGAAGACTATCACGGTCGTGGGAACGGGCGAGTCGAACGTTACGCCTCTTAACAAATGCGTGAATACCTCGCGGAATTGTTCCAACCGCGTCGCTACTTTTCGGATATCCTTCTCACTCGCATTTCCCACCAGCAGAAAGTTTTTTGAGCGCACGCTGGTCCACGTGTCTTTGGCCAGAGCGGCTGAAGAAACAGAGGATATTAAAAAGAAGGCCAGGACGCTGATAAGCGTGCGCATTCGCAAATGGGGGGTATTCATTTGTAGTTCCTTTTATCTGAGAATTTTGCAGCCGGTCCGCTGTGGTATTGGAATGGAACGCCCGCTTGGTGAAACTATAGGAAGAGACTGTGTGCTGTCAATTGAAACGGAGATTGACGCCAAATGTAAATGGCCTGCGAAATCAGTCATCTTTTTTCCAGGAGCGAGAAGCAAGAACCTGCCGAATCACGTTCGTTGAATGGCGGCGTCCGGTCCGCGCAACAAACTGTTCATAGGACGGCGCCGTCTTCAGCTCTTGGGGGAACGCGAGCACGCCCAGATAGATTAATCAATCTCTCCTCCTTGACACATTCCTCGTGTTCAAGTATCTTGACCTCAAGATATTTATGAGTAGCAAAGTTGAATCATTAACGGGCGGGAGCGGGGTGCACGTGTGGCTGGTTCTCTGGAAGGCTGCGCGAGCGGTCGAAGCCTACGCCCAGGAAAGCATTTCCCAGCTCGATATCTGCGGTAGCGACTTCGCCGTGCTCGAAGCGCTCCTTCATAAAGGACCTCTTCCGATTAATGAAATCGGTAAAAAGGTCCTGCTGACCAGCGGCTCGATTACCGTCGCGGTCGACCGCCTTGAAGACAGAGGGTTAGTTGAACGGCGAGCTCACGGGACTGACCGGCGCACGAAGGTCGTTCACTTGACTAAGCAAGGCAGAAAACTGATTGCTGCTACTTATAAAGATCACGCGAGCGATATGGAGAAACTGGCGTCCACGTCGCTCAACCGGAAGGAGCGCGAAACGCTCATTCAGCTTTTGAAGCAGATTGGATACGCGGCTGCAGATTCGTCAGCAAAGCCGAAATTCAAAAGTATCGGAAAAGACCGATAAACAACTTATCAGAACAGAAAGGATGAGATCATGACACAAACTTCGACCCAACCCTCCACACAAATATCAACCTGGAACATTGACCCGGTTCACTCGGTAGCGGAGTTCAAAGTCAGGCACATGATGATTGCCAATGTTAAAGGATACTTCTCAAAAGTCAGCGGCGCGTTGACCCTTGACGAAGCGAACGTTGCAAATTCCAGGGTCGAAGCTTCAATAGAAGTCGCTTCGATTGACACGCGCGAGGCAGATCGCGATGCGCACCTGAAGAGCGCGGACTTTCTTGACGTCGAAAAGTATCCGACGTTGTCATTTCGTTCCGGCCGCATTAATAAGGTTCGTGAAGGAGAACTTACAGTCGAGGGCGACCTGACTATCCACGGCGTCACTCGGAAAGTGATTTTCGATGTCGAAGGGCCTACACCCCCTACGAAAGATCCATGGGGCAACGAACGCGTGGCAGTATCGGCCAGCGCAAAGATTAGCCGTAAAGACTTCGGACTGACGTGGAATGCGGCTCTCGAGACTGGCGGCATCCTCGTTGGTGACGAAGTAACCATTAGCCTTGATGTCGAATTCTTAAAAGCGTGAAGGCCGTTCGACCCGTTGGGAGATCTACAGAGCTGAGCCTTCCTTCGATTGCGAAAGCCACAAACGGAGGAAGGTTCTGGCAATCGTCAATGAAGCTAGCAGGTGCCATTTTACAACCAGTTATGATTACACACTTTCGGAAATGAGGTGGGTCGCTTCTGGTGGGCCATCATCCAGGTGAAACGCAAATGCTCGTTCTTCGATCGTTCGGTCAGCTTCAGTTATGCGAGTATGTTGCCGCAGGTGTTCAGCCCAGGATTCGACCAGAAACGTTTCCACAAACCGAGCCGGATTCGCCGTATCGGTATAGAGCCCCCACCTAAACGCACCATCGCGCATTCGAACTCTTCTCATCTCGCGCATGACCTGACGAAATTCGCTGGTGCGATTTGGATCGATTCGATATTCAACAGTAACCAGCACTGGTCCTTGATCCGCTTTGGGCTGAAGCACCACTATCGGTTCAGGCCAATGTATCCATGGTTCGAGGGCTAAATCGCCGCTTTTAACCAATCGGTAGCGGAGTGAAAAAAGCAAGCCCACTATTAAACCGATTGCTGCCAGATCGAGGGTGTTACTGATATTTAAACGACTGGCAACCGCTCCCCATACGGCGCTGCCGACAGCTATTCCTCCCAGCAAGACAAATGTGAATAGTGAAAGCACCCGACCTCGCGCCCACGCCGGAGCTACCGTTTGCGCCGCGGTATTAAAGCTGGACATGCATGCGATCCAGGCTACGCCGCCAAATAACAAGGAGCCCCCAGTGAGAAAAGCGATTCGTGAATGGGCGAGGATTAGACTCACGATCGCAAAAAGAACGGTCGACACAGTCACCAGAAGGTTGTTTGAGAAGATCTCTCGTGCTCGCGAGAGAAGGGCGGCACCTAGTACCGCTCCGGTTCCCAGACAACCGAGCAGCACACCGTAGCCGACTGCACTCAAACCAAGCTGCTTTTTGGCTTGCAGCGCCAGCAGCGCCCATAACGCACTGGCAAAAAAAATGAATACGCCTGTTCGAACTAACACAGCCTGGACTTCAGGTGCATTTCTTACGTAACGAATGCCAGCTCGGATCGCACCCCACATTTCCTCGCGCGGTGTAATACTTTTCTCGACCAGGCGATTCCATCGATAGATGACGATAATCACACCGACGAACGAGAGCGCATTCAGAAGAAAGACTGCTCCCGAACCGGCAGTCGCCACGAGAAATCCCGCAAGGGCAGGTCCGACCGCGCGTGAGACATTAAAGGCGACACTTGACAGTGTCATTGCTGCCGGCAGTTCGCTTCGCGGAACCAGCTCCGGAACGATTGCCTGCCAGACCGGGCCGTTTAGTGCGGAGCCGAGCCCTAGCGTAAATGTGAGCAGTAGCAGGGACCACGACCTCATCACGCCACTAAGAGTGAGAATTCCCATGAGCGCGGCGACGAGTAACATCCAGGTCTGTGTGATTAAAAGCAGACGTCGACGATCAATAATGTCTGCAAGAGCTCCAGCAGGTATTGCTAAGAGCACAACCGGCAGGCTGCCGGCGGTTTCGACTAAAGCCACGAGGATGGGAGAGTTCGTGAAGGACACCATCAACCACGACTCACCGACATCCTGCATCCACGTGCCAAGATAGGACGCAATCGTTGCGATCCACAGAGCGCGAAAAACATGTTCGCGCAAAGGACTAAACGATGAGAACTTTTTGGTACTTTGCTTAATCTGGTTGTCGTTTTGCACGAGCTTTGGCCGCGTTTACCACGCACGATACCGTCGACATCAAGAGATTTCTGACGCGTAATTCATCAAGCCTATTCTTTAATCTCGACATTGTAGTGCACAATTCTCCTATGGCGAGATTCAACGATTCAACGATTGATGATTATTTGCGCAAGCGTCTCATGCCCGTTGAAGGCACGATTCCGCAGATACCGGGCATCGAGATGTATGGGAATTCCATTCCGGCTGGAACCGTCGGTGGCGACCTTTTCGAGTACATCAATTTCCAGCAGCGTTATGACCTCGACGCTCGCATTCAGCGAGCCATAACCTTATCCAAAGAATTTCTCGAGCCGCTCCCGGCAGGCGCAATGCCACGTAATTCGGTAGACGATCATGTTGAATGGCTGAAGTTGAGGCCGGATTACCGTCCAGAAATGGAAACGCAGTATAGGACCGCCCGAAGCTCCGAGCAGGTCCGAGTCGCCGAAGACCTGCACGAGCTGTACAGCACGGCAGGTGTCCTCGTAGCTGACGGCCAGGGGCACGGACTGATTTCAGCGAAGATCGCCTCCACAGTGCACGATACGTTCCATGCCTTCATGCTCTCGGAGCTTGATCACCACGGAAAAACGACACCAGAGCTGTTCGAGAACATCAACCTGCGTTTGGCACAGTCGGTGACGGCTCGCAATGCGCTTGGGATAGGTGAGCAGGAAAATGCGCGTGAAATCGCGACCATGCTTTACGGCGAAATACGTCCTTACGGCTATTTCCGCTTTGTAAATTTTGGGCACCCGCCGCCGCTCGTGTTCTCTGCTGAGTATCGCAAGTTTGTGGAGCTGGATAAAAACCGGATGGTGCAATTCTTGCCATTGGGCCTGCAGATAACAGCCGATCATCCGGATCGCAAGAGATACTTTTCAATGAAATTGCGACCTCGGGAGGCGAACTCTTCCGATGTTGCCGAAATCACGCTTATGAGCCCGGGCGACATTCTCTTCCTTTACACCGACGGCGTTTACGACGGGAGCGACGATGAAGTACGCCAACACCTGGAAGATGTTATGCGGGACCACTATCAGCAATCAGCAAGAGACATCTGCAACGAGTTATTAGAACACGCCACCCGCAATGACGATCACCTCAGACAGATTGGCGAAGAGGACCGAATTGACGACAAAACGGTGTTCATTATCAAGCGAAGCTAGAAGCTCTCGGGACTCTCACGCTCGTACTTAAGCAAGCAAGTGCACGCCCTTCCCCTCATCTCGCTGGAAGCCACTGCTTGGGGGGCCCTCTCATCGCTTCTTCCCATAGTCTGATCACGGCAACGAGAAGAATCAGACACCCAATCAGCGAAATCGAGATCAAAGCCAGAATAAAACATCGGACTGTTGACTATGTCCGGACCGAACATTGCTGACGAGACTGGTTTCAAAACCGCGTGAACTCCGAACATAAGGAGGGCCAAGCCGGCAATGGCGACGATAAGTGCCAGACCTTCAGTCCAAATTCCAGCGCCGGTCTCCGCTTCATTAGTTCAGTAGATGATATATCACAAAGGCATCTCGCATTCGGCACGAGATTTCAGCGCTCGACAGAGTCCTGACCTGAGATCGGGGCAAATCCTGTTGGAAGATGAGTCTAGCTGACTAGCTATGCTAGAATGCTCTCTTCATGGGTACGGGGACAGGTCTAAGAGAAGTAACGGCGTTAGTGCTACTGATCCTTGTGGCGCTGTCCTGGGTGCCGCTTGGTAGAGCGTCTTCGCTCCGTTCTTGCCGGCGTTCGTATAGTTTTCCATCTGATTTTCGACCCACGTTGGCGGTCTTAGCCGATTTTGACGGCGACCGTGCGATTGACAATATAAAGCTTCACTCAAATGGTTTCGACAAGATCATTGATATTAAATTCGCCAACCTGCGTACCGCCGAATTCCGCTTTGCGGCGACGAGTCTCGATCAAGGTGCGTTGATCGCGAAGGATATTGATGGTGACGGTGATGTAGATCTTGTCTGGGTCGCCGGTCGACACAAGAATACTGCCGTCGTACTGATAAACGATGGCAAGGGTGACTTCACGCGAGCCAAGGAGAATGCTCCTTATGCTACGGCGCTGAACGAGCTGTTGGATAGCAGCGATCCGTCGGATCAGAATTCTTTACAGGCTGGACATCAGATTCTTAGTTTAGCCTCATCGTCTTTCCCGCACATCAGCCTGCCAATGGCGGGGCGTTTTGCAGGTCCTACTGGTTACTGGGTGCGCTGCTTCAGTTTCAATGGATTCGCTGACCGATCAGCATTTCTCAGTTATCTTCATAAGCGCGGCCCACCAACGATCCTTTCCTAATAATCAAATCCGCGAAAAATGGCAGCTCTTCGTTGTGACTCGCGAGAGTCTCTCTGAAGGAGTTTTGGTGCATTCGTTTAATCAATGCACGACGTGAGTCCATTCATGGCCTGCCGCCGTAGATTTTGTTACGCATTCATAGCGATTAGAAATGATGAAAGTCTCTTCCCTTACAAAGGCATTTGTCCTCTTGCTGTGCACGTGTGTCTCTGGATTAGCGCAGACACCGAGTCCAAAGGCTTTGTTGCAGCCGGCCACAGAAGCTAACTCGACGCCTAACCCACCAAGCTCAACTCAGGCTCGTCCATTAACTCTTCAGGCAGCCACCGATCTCTTGATCGCCAATAATCTGGCTCTCGTCGCAGCTCGGTACAACGTCGACATTCTCCGCGCACAGCGTATTGCGGCCGGTCTGAGGCCGCACCCGAGCCTTACTTTCAGCGCGACGCAGTTTACGATTCCACGGGTGTTCATTCATCCCAGCGAATTGATTACGACGAACCAGGAGAACGGCGCGGCAAATACCAGCTACACGCTCGAAGTGGATAAGCTTATCGAGCGCGGCAACAAACGACAGCTTCGCACTTCG
>Ga0126384_10001571_pt1 | contig 13567 bp, 11 predicted proteins | sample PanSoiMetPlot_36_FD_92543 | JGI IMG/M metagenome (GOLD analysis project Ga0126384, IMG submission 92543) | Tropical forest soil microbial communities from Panama - MetaG Plot_36 | ecosystem: Environmental > Terrestrial > Soil > Tropical forest > Bulk soil | place: Panama | collected 2016-02-17 | reverse complement strand
GGTCAAGATGAACGCCCAAAAAATGGGCGCCCTTGACAGCCCCTCCCAACCCAAAAGGAAAAGTGTGCTTCATTTTTCGCTTGACATGGCCGACGACTTCATAGATGGCCGGTAAAATGCCGAGCAGTCGACAACGCACCCAGAACAACCCTGATTCTCGTCCTTAGCGTCGGGAGATTTTCCCGTTCCACCCGTCATGGTGATGACCGAGACAGCCCCTTGCAACCATACCGAAGAGGCTGTCACTCTTTAGATCCCCTCTCTCAAGTCAGGGGTTTTTGGCCACCGAAGGCCTCGCATGAAACGTTGGGGTGCCAGTTCACGAACGCACCGCTAGGATTTTCCTTCCATGCCCAGACATGCAGAGTGTAGAACGCTCGGAGCCCAAAGCGATTGGGGGCATCGAACAAGTGGAAGAGTTGCCCCATGAGCTGCGGGGGTTCCCCCGGATGTTGCTTGTCCCAGGCATCCGCGAGGACTAAATAGTCTGCGCCGATGAGTTGCAAGCGTCCACTCGGCATCGGCTCGTAAATCACAATCTGAGGATGCGTGGCCTCAATCACGCCGCTGTTCACCAGGTCTCCGTTTACATAGTGGAGCCCCATGCCACCGGAGTCGGACCCGCTCACGCAGCCGAACATAAGCGCATATCCCTCCGCTTCAGCTACCGACACGTCTTTGAATCGCTCGGTGGATTCCCGGACAATCTTGAGCAGGGCGCTCACATTACTCTGTTGGTTCAATGTTATTGGAGGATGTTGTGGTGTCGGCGCATGCGAGTGGCCGTCTTGCGCCAGGGCCCGCCAGGGACAAACGGTCACAAGCACGAGAGCAATCATGGAATACTGGAGTCGCCTCGCGAATCGTCGGATTTTCAAGGTAAAACCTCCTAGACATGGGTTGTTGCGAAACAAGATTTCCTATCGACCGTTTTCCGGGCTGGGCGTGAACCGGCGTTTCTCCGGATCAAGTGCGGCGATGCACGGTGCGCAACACGCTTTCGTTTTCGCCGTTCCTGTCGACGAGATGGGCCGAGGACAGAGTCTCGGGTAACCTCCGTCAGCAACACGCAGCCTGTTGCCTACTGACTTTCTCCTGCCATGCCCTTCGCCTCGCCTTCATGCGTGTCAATCGAAATCAGGAAAGCGTTGCGATCGGTGTAGGAGAATTGATGGCCTTGGGTATCGGCGCTGTGCTCAATGGAGCGGTAGAGCTCGAAGCCATCGTTATTCTGGGCGCCGAAGTATTTCACGTTCCTCAAGACGACTCCCTTGCCGTCAGCTCCGGGTTCGCGCTTTAGTTTCATTTTCGCCAGTTGGCCGTCGCCGAGTTTGGCCTCCACGATGTCGCCGGTGCGGGTGATCTCGATCGGGGCTTCCTGCACTTTCAGCTCGCCCCACTCGAGGCCGTAGGTTTTGAGAATCATGGGCGCGAGCGCATCGCGCTGCTCTTTAGTGGTGGATGGATCGAACGACACTACCACCCACTTGCCTTTCTTGTTCGTACCCCATTCTTCGCCCAGATCGCCGGTAAGCCAGTACTTGGCTCCGGTCAGGCTGGTGCTGCCTGAGTGTCCCTCCCGGACTTTCACCGCCATGTTGAACTCGCAATGCGGGTATTCGGCGTGCTTGTTGAAGTAACACTGGCAAAACGAATGACAACTGCAGGCTTCGACATAGTCGGCCTTCATGCGCCATTTGGGTTTTGCTGGGGTTGAAGCCATCAGCACGAATGTGCAAATTATGAGAAGTCCCACGCGTTTCCACTTCTTCATCGTCTGTCTCCTCGTTACGTACCTGGGGAATCGAAGTTCTCCGCGGAGGTACTTAAGTCTCCGAATTGATCTCACGGCCGAGCAGTTCCCGGCCCAGCCTAATAACGCCAGAGCGACATGCCCCATGCTTTTTTCGTGCCTACCGTCTCTGCTAGAATTTCGAACCACGTGGGGCGCGCCATCTGCCGTCGACTGGCATTTCATAGCTGCACCCGCCGCGCTGTGTCTTTAAGGATCGCTCAAACTTTTTTCAAATCGCTTTAAAACTTCGTATGTCGCTACAATCGCAGGTCCTTTACGAATTCGGCCCATTCAGGCTGAATCCTGCCCAGCAGCTCTTGGCTGAAGGGACGAAGAGAGTTCCGCTCACTCCCAAAGCATTTCAGATCCTGTTGGCGCTGGTCGAGAGCCAGGGTCAGATATTGAGCAAGGAGGAGCTGCTTCAGAAGGTCTGGCCGGATACATTTGTGGAGGAAGCTACTCTGGCTCAGAATGTCTTCACCCTGCGGAAAGTACTGAAAGACGATCGAGGAACCTCGCACTACATTGAAACGGTCCCCAAGCGCGGATATCGCTTCGTCGCAAGAGTGACGGAGATTGCGTCGAAAGCGCTGGGGCCTGGGCCTGAAGGGCGCCACGCTGGAACCCCAGCACGTCAGGATATCCGTTTCTGCTCCACGCGCGACGGCGTCCGCATCGCGTGGGCGAGCGTCGGTTCGGGCTACCCGCTCATGAAGGCCGCCAACTGGCTCAATCATCTGGACTATGAGTGGGAAAGCCCCGTCTGGAAGCACTGGATTGCGGAGTTGACAAAACACCACCGCTTCGTTCGCTACGACGAACGCGGCAATGGGTTGTCGGACTGGGAAGTGATGGATATCTCTCTCGCGGCTTGGGTACAGGACCTCGAGACGGTGGTGGATTCAGCTGGTCTTGACCGGTTTGTACTGATGGGGATCTCGCAGGGCGGGGCTCCGGCGATTACGTATGCCGTACGGCATCCGGAGCGAGTGAGCCACCTGATTCTGATAGGTGCGTATAGCCGTGGCTGGGAGCATAGAGACAATCCGGAGGCTCTGAAAGCCCGCCATGCGTTTGAAACGCTGGTGCGTTTGGATTGGGGAACTAAGAATCCCGCCTTTTCCTTCAATTTTGCCAACCTTTACGTGCCAGAAAACGCCACACACGAACACCAGAGATGGTTCAACGACTTACGCCTTGTGTCAGCGTCCCCCGAAAATGCGGCACGCATTATGGAAGCATGTGACAAGATCAACGTACGTGCACTGCTCCCGTCGGTCTCTGTTCCAACCATCGTGTTTCACAGCGGTAGCGATCGCGCGGTGTCGTCCGACGAGGGTCGAATCCTGGCAGCAGAGATTCCAAATGCGAGGTTTGTTCCGTTGTCGAGTGCCAATCACCTTCTTCTCGCAGATGAACCAGCCTGGCGAGTCTTTATCGAAGAACTCAGCAGATTCTTGGGGTGGTAGGAAACGAACGCTGCCATGTCGGAGAATCGCAACGCGGTTTACGAATTCGGTCCCTTCCGTCTGGATACCTCGCAAGAGCTGTTGCTGGAGGGGACTCGGAAGGTCCCGCTAACTCCGAAGGCATACCAGACATTGCTGGTAATGGTGGAAAACCACGGCCGGATTGTCACCAAAGGCGAGCTGCTGCAGAAGGTCTGGCCGGATGCCTACGTCGAGGAGGCCACGCTCGCACAAAATGTCTTCACGCTGCGTAAGCAGCTCTGCGATGACCGAGAAGGTGCCCTTTATATCGAGACGGTCCCTAAAAGGGGATATCGATTCGTGGCCGAGGTGCGCCAGGTTGACACTGCCCCGACTGCGCCGGTAGCAGAGCAGCCCACATCCGCCCGGCACAAAATCGTGTACGGAGTCGTGCTTGCCTGTGTGATTGGCGGGATCTTGGCGGGCTGGTATTGGACTAGCTTAAGGCGGACTAGCGGACTCCAAGTTGCCGAATCACGACCGAACTTAAGAACGCTGGCAGTACTTCCGTTTCGAGAACTCTCTGAAAATGCTGCCGAGGAGTCGTGGGGGATCGGGATGACGGACGCCATCATCACACGCCTCACGACCCTGCAAAATCTTGCCGTCCGTCCTACCGCATCCGTCCTGAAATACAGTAAGAGCCCAGTTGACCCGACGCGAGCCGGCCAGGAATTAGGAGTGGAATCGGTATTGGACGGCACCTATCAACGTGTCGGCGATACAATCCGCGTCTCGGTGCAATTGATCGAGCCGAAGCACCAGGCAACTCGATGGGCGGAACGCTATGACCTCGGGACTAAGGACTTGTTGAACTTCGAAGATGAGGTCGCTCAGAAGGTAGTGGAGGGACTCCGCGTTGAAGTCTCGGGTCGAGAGCGAGATCTGCTCGCATCAACGCCGACCACGTCCTCTGAAGCTTATAGCCTCTACTTACAGGGGCGCGTGTATAAGAACCAGTATTTCATACGGACCCAGCTCGATAGCCTGAGGCGAGGAGAAGCGGCGCTGCATCAAGCGGTCGCAGCCGACCCATCCTTCGATGACGGGTACGCATTGCTGGGCCTCCTTTATGTATACCAGAGCGCCAATTTTCTCGACAACGCGGCAGGAAATCTAGCTCAAGGAGAGCAGGCGGCTCGGCGCGCAATCGAGCTAAATCCGAACTCAGTCGAGGGCCTCGTCGCGCTGGGTTTTGCACTGACCGAATCCGGCAGGAATGAGGACGCCATCCCCAAGTTACGTCAGGCCATCGCGCTGGCCCCAAATTCAGAACTTGCCTGGGACCTGCTCGGCTATGTCTATCACTACGCAGGGCTCGATGAGTTTGCAGAAAAAGCATATCGCCGTAGTCTCGAATTGGATCCGAACACTCCTCGTATTTACTGGATGCACTCCCGCATGTTGCTCTATATCGGCAAAGTTCGCGAGGCGGAGCAGGAAATGCGGCAAGCGTTAGGTATGCATCCGGAGCAGTTCAAGGTAATGACGTATCTGGGTAAGTTTCTTTACTACCAAGGCAGGCTGGACGAAGCAGAACCTATCCTCCAGCGTGCGGTTGAACTGGGCAGCAACAGCGGCAGCGTAGACCCCGGTCTCATGTCAGCATTCTTGTACGCTTCGCGAGGACAGCGGAATAAGATCGATCCAGCCATTTTTCGCGAAAGGCCGCAATCTATCATCGACGGTGATCAAGCATATTGGTTTGGAGGCGTTTACGCGTTGCTGGGTGAAAAGGCACAAGCGATTGCCTGGCTCCGACGAGCAGTTGAGCTAGGAAACCACAACTACTCATGGTTTGCTCGCGACAAGAACTACGACAAGCTTCGTGGCGATCCAGACTATGAACGGATTCTCGCCGATGTTCGAAGCCGCGCCGATAAATACCGACAAGAATTTGGAGCTTCTTCCTTCTGAAAGCGTTTTTCTTTTTGAAATCGCTCCACGATCAGACTACAAGATTCCGAACCCACAAGGCATGATGGATCCTAAGGTCATCCGTATCGTCTCTGATACCAAAACGTTCACGAAGCCGTCACCCGAACAAATTACAGAATTGGATTGTTGCTCTGCTTCGTGATCTGCGGACGAAGACGATTTCGCCCAATTCGTGTTTGGCTTTTGATACCAGAACTTACAATTCCAAAAAATCTTAGATCTAAGATGTTTAGAAGGATTTTCTTAGGAGAAATCTAAATAGTCGTGCGCAAGTTTAGACAACATTGGGAGGATAGAGCAGCAACTCGAGATATCCACAAGTCTTTCCTTGGTACTCTCGTTAAACGTTGAATCTGCTCTGGTTACTTTTTAAATTTTGGTTTTCCCCACAAGGGGACGAGGAGGGATAACATGCCAATGCAAGCGCAAGAGCAAGAAACTCTCAACGTAAAACTCGTCCACTTTACGAAACAAAACTCGCCTGATGAGCCGGTGCAAGTAGCATTCTCGGTGATTGATGAGCAAGGGAGAGAAGAAATCATCACCGGCGAAATTCCCTACACCTATGACCTGTTCAAGCTGTTCCAGGAGAACGGTTGGTTGAATGTCCGACGAGGCGTCTCATCAATTCGTGAGAGACCGCAGCGTAGGGCAGCAGCTTAGTCGTTTCGGAACAGATTACGCCACGAAAATTTGAGGGCGACGCCCACCGGCTAGCCCTCTTCTTTTTCTGTTAAAAATAAGAACTCATCAGATACTCGGCTTCTATCAACCTTTGGCTGGGGGGAGGGCATCTACTCCCTGAGACCATGGCGCCCCCCATGGCAATGTTGCACCCATCGTCGAGCCCACGGTCGGTATTCCCTCCAGAAGACCACGCTTGTTCCGCCTCCACCCGCCGCCAGCCGGTGAAGCAAACCCTCGGAGTGCCGTGTTTCTTGGATCTTGCGCGAGCTCTGCATGAAAGCCCCTTTTTATTTTCTGCCGCCGTGAGGATATTCCGCGGCTTGCAGCGAATAGGTGTAAACGTCACTCCTAACCATTATTACTGGCCGATCCCTGATCTAGAGGAGTTGGAGAAACGGGATTGGCCAATCTTTACAGCCCCACCCCGTTGCGACCTTCGATTGGAACGCCAGCTTGAGCTTGCGCGAGAATTCGCTGAACAGTATGGGACAGAGTGCCGGTTTGATTCGTGTCCGGTCGAGAATTCATACCACTATGGCAACGGCTACTTTGAATCCTGCGATGCCGAAGTCACATATTGTATGGTGCGACACTGGAAGCCCCCAGCACATAATTGAGATTGGCTCCGGATACAGTTCCCGAATTATGGTCGCGGCCCTGCAAGCTAACCAGGAGAAGGATGGCGCTGTAGGCCGACTGATCTCGGTCGATCCGCACCCTGAACACGTGGGGCGCGATTTTCTTGGAGATCTGGTCACGCTAATCACGAAACCTGTTCAGCATGTAGAAGCTAGCCTGTGTGCCCTGTTGCAGGCGGGCGACATCCTGTTTATCGACTCCAGTCACGTGGTAGGGGTGGGCAGCGATGTCACGCGAGTTTACCTGCAGATCCTTCCAGCTCTTCCGCCCGGGGTTCTAGTGCAAGTACATGACATCTTTTTCCCTTACGATTATCCGCGGAATGCGGTGTTACGAAATATGTGGTTTTGGTCCGAACAGTACTTACTACAGGAGTTTCTCAGTTTTAACACCGAATTTGAAGTGATATGGTCTGCAAGCGCGATTCAGTGTGAACATCCGGACTTGTTAGAATTGTACTTTCCCCACTGGAAACATAGTTACCGCGAAATCCCCGAAGCGAGGCGCCGCTTTATTCCGACCAGAGATCACGATCACATCTGGCCATCCAGCTTCTGGATTCGACGAGTGAAGGACCACGAGCACTGATTGTCGCTACTTCCCCCTGATAAGTTTGCTGTCCCCAATTGATACCAATGAGATCATTCCCCTCTCACTCGCGCCGAGGCAATAGCCCGAGAATGGTTGGCGTAACAGTGCGCCGTGAAAAGGCGCTGGACTTCAGTGGGTGAAACTCCCGCCCGGGAACTGGTTCGCTCCACCCGGTGGCAATCGAAGCGGCAGTGCGTTACTCCAGACTCTGGCGTTGACTGCTTCTTGCCGGCTCCCACAAGAAAAAGAAGTAAATGTGACCGACAGTCCCGGGACTAAGGAATGGAGGCCTTTATGAAGCTTTATATGGAGCGATGTAGGTTTAGATCGCTGCGGCTAATCGAGTTCTGGTTTCGTGCCCTGAAGCTCAGAATCTTGGGGCGTACACCGGAGCTACTTAGCGTTTCCGGTTTCCGGGGATCCCGAAGGCTGATTTCCAGGCGGTGCTTCCGATGTGCATCCGGAAAACCTTTTCGCGAAAACCCTGCATCTTTGCCTGTATGGCTCTAGCACGTCGCTGGAGGGTCGTCGTTCTTTTCGCCTTAGTAGTGGCTGCTGGGCTGATATCGATGCCCCCTGACGAAGTCGAATTAGCCAAACCGAGCCGGATATTCCAACAGGTCAGAGCAGAAGTCGCTTCTAAACGTGAGAGTTCTGATCGAGTTACAACAGACCGACCCAGTCCGAACCTGATCCTCCGAGTCACCAATTCCGTACCGACCGCACTTTTCGCGAATGCGCCAGTACTTTCCTTGACGTGCGTTCTCCTTTGCTGACTCGGGAACTTCCAAATACTCCTCCTTCAATCGGCACGAATCCAGGGCAAGCCGGAGGAAGGCAGCCTGCTTCTGCCCCGCGCGTGGCACAAATAGCTTTCCACTCATAGCAACTCATGGAGATGAACGTCATGCAAAGTGCACAACCTGAAAAACCAAAAGCATGGAAAGAAGCATACGAGGCCGCTCTCTTGGAAGTTCAACCTGTAAAGCTCGGCCAGCGACTGATCGCGGCAGAAAAGGCTATTGAGGATCGCTTTCAAGAGTTGGACGGTTTCGGCGGCAAAAACCGACGTGAACTTCTTGAACTTGACGACGCAAAGCGCGTGCTTGCGTTGCTGCGCAGCTACCAGGCGGGGGAGGGGAGCCTCTGCGATTCCAAAAATCGAGAGTACTGAGGCCACTGCTCTTCCACAAATTGTATCCAGAGAAACTGTTCTGCGGCTATCTTTCAGATTTCGTGCCTTGCGTTTTGGTCGAACGATTGCGGGCGAACAACTGACGTGAACGGTGCGCTAAAATTCGCCGTATTGGTCGGAGTTCTGGCGGTAGCTTTCGTAGCAATCGAGCCAGACTGCGACCTATTGCCGATCGAACACCGCCCGAACGTGCAAAGGCATGTGGAGAAAGTGACTGTACCTGTCAAAGGCGCGCTGCCTCAAGCTGCGGTAACAGCCCGCCGTTTTGTTCGCGCATCCGAACCGATACGAGAGTCTTCCGTCATAGATCTCATCTGCGCGCGTCTTTGCTAGACGACCACACCTCACTGACCAATCCATCTGCATGTTTCATTGAACTGAGTCTCAGGCTTGCGCGGCCATACTCAGCGCGGTAGCTGCAGTGTTGGTACAGCAGCGATGCGCAAGCCTCTCTAGGAGGAGGTCTCAAGTGAAGGCGAAATTCTGTCCACTATTTGTGTTCGTATTACTACTTTCAGTTACTGCTCCTGCGCAACGGCTGGATGGTACTTTGCGTGGCAAGGTGGAAGATCCGTCCGGCGCGGTTGTCTCCGGGGCGCGCGTGACGGTGACAAACCAGGCCACCGGCGTCGGTCAAAGCACACCAACGACGTCGACTGGTGAATATGTTTTTCCCCACCTGCTGGTAGGGACCTACACTCTCGAAGTCGAAGCGAAGGGGTTTTCCAAGCACTCCCGAAGAGACGTTGAAGTGTTGCCCAACCAGGTGATCACGGCGGACGCAAGGATGAGTGTGGGCACTGAAGCAACAATTGTCGAGGTGATGGGTGGGGCTGAGGTTGTGCAGACCACGACTTCACAGCTGAGCCACGATTTCGGCGCTCGCGCAGTAACCGATCTGCCCAGTCCAGGCTTGGGTGGAGGGCCCTTGAACCTTGCGCTGCTCGCTCCGAATACAACAACTCAGGGAGCCGGCGTGCTGGGCGAAGGTGGCTCGATAGGTGGCGCCCGGCCTCGCCTCAATAGCTTCAACATTGACGGCGTGGACGACAATCGCGTGGATGTCACCGGCCACACATCAGAGGTTATCCCGGAAGCTGTCGCCGACTTTAACCTCGTTACCAACATGTTCAGTGCCGAGCTGGGTCACTCCGCCGGTGGTCAATTCAACATTGTTACCAAATCTGGAACCAATGATTGGCACGGCACTTTCTGGGAGTTCAACAACAACCGTCTCTTCAACGCCATGGACAACCTGGAAAAGGGCTCGGGTTTGTCCTCGCCGCGCCGGGTTGATCGCAACCGGGTTGGCGCGGACATTGGGGGGCCGATTCTCAGGGACAGGCTTTTCGTCTATGGAGCATACCAGTTCTCCAATACTGGCTTAGCGGCGGCTGCAGTCCAGCAGCTTGCTCCGACAGCCCAAGGTTCATCCATGCTGAACAGCATGGCCGCAAACGACAATGTACGAAGCATATTGAGTCAGTTCCCTATCGCACCTCTCGCAGATGCTCCAGCCGAGATTGTCAACGGAGTTTCGATTCCGATTGGAACCTTTCAACCCGCTGCACCCAGCTACCTTAACCAGCACGATTTCAATATCAACACAGACCTGAACGTTGCGAACCATCAGTTACGCGCACGGTTCCTGTATGATCGCCAGCGCTCTCCGAACGTCAACCCGGATACGCCTTTGCCGCAATTCACGGGTTCTCTCTCTGCCGATAGCCGCAAGTTCATCTTTACGGATGCGTGGGCAGCAAGTACCCATGTAATGAACGACTTTCGACTCTCATACTCGCGTTTTGTACAGGCTTTTACGGTGCCGTCGCAGTTCGCAAATTTCCCCAACGCAAAGATCGATGTTCTGGGCCTGAATATCGGGCCTGAGGGCAATTCGCCTCAAAGCTACGTGCAGAACAATTACCAGGTCATGGACAACATCAGCATCGTCAAAGGAGCTCACACCATCAAGTTTGGTCCTGAATACCGGAGATGGATTGCTCCTTCCAACTTCCTTCCTCGCGAGCGCGGGGAATGGGACTACGCGGATCTCCAGACGCTCGTCAATGATGAAGTTCCAACTGGTTTTAACGGCGCGCTGCGGGGAGCGGGCTCCGGTCTCTTTGATGGCAACCAACACGCGATCTACGGTTTCATTCAGGACGACTGGAAGGTTACTCCTCGGCTCACTCTCAATCTCGGCTTGCGCTATGAATGGACAAGCAATCCTTCTGGCGTGAAATTGCAAACCCTAAACTCAATCTCGACTCTCCCCGGGGTCTTCGAGTTTCGTGAGCCCAAGACAGACACGAACAACATAATGCCCAGAATCGGGTTCGCCTGGGATCCCAGCGGAAGCGGTAAGTGGGCGGTTCGCGGCGGCTTCGGCATTTCCCATGATGTGACCCCGCAGAACTTCCCCTTGCTGCAACTGCCGCCGCAATTGCAGACCGAGCAGAACCCGGATATCACGTGCACGCTCCCCGGTTCTCCAGCGTGGTGCGCGAGTTATTTGGCTGGCGGCACTGGCGCTGGCTTTCTCGCAGGAGGCGGACTGCTGCAGGTGAACGTCCCTCCGGTTGCGCAAGCAGAGGCGCGCGCGGCAACCCAGGGCATCATCCTGGATCAGGTTCAACCGAAAGTGCTGACATGGTCGCTCGGCGTGCAGCGAGAGATCATGAACAATACTAATCTCGAGTTGCGCTATCTAGGAACGCGTGCGACGCAATTGCCCGTGCAGGGCCGTATCAACACCATCAGCGGATTCACGGCTGGCCTCGCGCCGCTGCCCACGTTCTTTAACCCTAGCGAAATCCCAGCCACAATCGTGGGCGGAGCAAGGCTGTCGGATTTCGAGAATTTCAGCCCATTCGTACATCCCGAGTTCAGCACCATGACGGCGTTTCCCCCGATCGGCGGAAGCATTTACCACGCCGGTTCAGCCGACTTCAACCGGCGGTTTGCGCGCGGCTTCATGCTGCGGGCCAACTACACTTGGGCAAAGAATATTGATGACGCTACGAACGAATTATTCAGCAGCGTCGTCAATCCTCGGCGTCCGTTTGATTGGATGAACTTGCAACTGGACCGGGGTCGGTCAACCCTGGACGTCAGGCACAAGTTCGCTATGTCTTGGATTTATGAGTTGCCGAATGTAAACACCGACAGTGGGTTCTTCAAAACTCTATTGCACGGCTGGCAGTGGAACGGAACCTATCTTGCCCAAAGCGGTCAGCCAGTCTCTATCCTCGCCAACGCTGACGCGAACGCAAACGGCGATGCTGCGGGCGATCGCGCCATCCTAAACCCCAACGGAATTGCAAGAGTCGGGACGGCGGTGAACTATGTCTGCGCAGGCCCTGCGGGAGCAACCAGCATTGCCTCGATCAGTGCTGGTTGCGCCGGGGGCAGCGGCAATATTGCCGGATATATTGCGCAGGATCCCAATGCCCGCTACGTCCAGGCTGAACTTGGCACTTTCCCAACCCTCGGACGAAACAGCTTTGAGAGTCCGGGACTGAACATATGGAACATGGGATTGTTCAAAAACACGAAACTAGGAGAACGGGCAACATTGCAATTTCGCGTGGACACGTTTAACGCATTCAATCATCGCAACTATTCCCTGGCGCAACCTACTGTCTTTCAAACGGGCGTGCTGATCGGAACTGTGAATAACGCGCTCAGCACTACCTATTCAAATGTCACTTCCAACCTGTTCCTGAACGAAAGGCAGTTCACCGGCGGCAACCGCCAGATGCAGCTGGGAGTGAAATTGTTCTGGTAACACTCCTGCTAACCTAGGGGACTCGCGAGAGCCCCCTAGGTTCGCCTGCATGACCATCGCTCAACCTCGCCGCGCCTGCAATCATTGCTGGTTGGCTTCAGTGCACAGATTTGCCCGTCATCCGAGACCATTCAAGCGAACACCTTCGGCACGAACGGAAGCGTTCCTTACTTACCACGCATCCTCAGTGGCGCTGAATGGATTTGACGAAGAAGCCCTAGCTTCATATTCAGAATGCCGATGCGCTCAGGACGACATCGGCATTCTTCCATGCCCGTTTAAATCTTTCTTGAATCTCCTGTGCCTCGGAGACGCGGCCTTGATCGTGCAGGCTTTGCCACAAGCCGAAGAGAGCCCAGCCATTCTCATACAGATAGTGAAGTTCCTGGCGATAGACCGCCTCAGCTTCTTTGGGGCGTCCGGCCTTAAGCAGCGCAGCTCCCCAATAGAGGCGCATGGATTGCAGCCAGTCGGGCGGCTCATTGAAACTGAGGGCGTCTTGCGCGGCAACGGCTTTCTCGAAAGCGCCGACTGCCTCCGGATAACGCTGGCGACGCATCGCGATTTCTCCGGAAAGCGCGTGCGTAAACATGGTGACGATTGAGGACGCGGCGTTTGCTCCGGAGAGAACGTCTTTGAGCGCGGGATCGTGCGAAGCCGCATTCACGGCTTGCAATTCGTTTTCTGCTTTCTCGAGATCGCCCAGCCCGGCAAATGCACTGCCGCGAAAGTAGTGCCACGCAGCATTCAGGTAAATCTTGTCGGGAGGCGGGGCCGGTTCGGCAAGGAACGCCTGCCATTTGCCGAAGGCGTTGTGCACGATCCACGTTGGCGGAAGACGCTGCTGGCGGGGATTGGTGGCCATTAATAAGCTGTGGCCGGCTTCCATTTCGCGAGCAGCTTGTAGGGCGCGAGCGTAATGGCCCTGCTGGATTGCTGCATAGCGCATAAGATCATGTGCGTGCGGAGTGTGGTTCTTCGCCGAAAGATGGTACGTCCCCTCTTCAGGAAACGGCAGGTTTCCCCACTGCGACAAAAAGAAGCTGTCGGCAGCGACCGAACGCTCGTTACTTGCGATGACTTTCTCGTATTGGCCAACGCGAATATAGATGTGCGAGGCCATGTGGATCATGTGGCCTTCTTTGGGCATCGTGGATTCCAAGCGATCGGCGTGAGGCAGGGCGCGCTCGGGCTCGGAAGATGCTTCGAACAGGTGCACGTAGAGATGAACTGCGCCAGGATGATTGGGATCGATGGCCAAGATATGGTCGAGGGCAGCGACCGCTTCGCGTGTGCCGGGGAGCGGTGAGCCATCACGCCACCAGTAATTCCAGGCACCGCGCATCATGATGGCATCCGCATATAGGAATTGAGCCTCCATGTCGTCCGGGAAACGATCGGCGACGGAGCGAGTGGCCTCGATGAATTTTTCGTCGCGCGTG
>Ga0126384_10001570_pt1 | contig 13569 bp, 14 predicted proteins | sample PanSoiMetPlot_36_FD_92543 | JGI IMG/M metagenome (GOLD analysis project Ga0126384, IMG submission 92543) | Tropical forest soil microbial communities from Panama - MetaG Plot_36 | ecosystem: Environmental > Terrestrial > Soil > Tropical forest > Bulk soil | place: Panama | collected 2016-02-17 | reverse complement strand
ATTACGTAATTCGTAAACTTGAACATTACCTGCGACAGCGCGTCGCAACCGCGCAGAATCGGCGCCGCCCGTTCGCCGATCGCGGACACGGCCATCGCAAACAGAACTGAGAACGCGACGATTTGCAGCACATCGCCGCGCACCATGGCATCGATCACGCTCGCCGGAAAGATGTGGACCAGCAGATCGCGAAAGCCCTGCGGCTGCGTCTTCACGAGCGTGCTGATGTCGCCGCCGCCAACCAGCGCCACCCCCAACCCGGGTTTGATGAGATTCACAATCCCGAGGCCTATGAAGAGGGCAATGGTGGTAACAATCTCAAAGTAAAGCAGCGCTTTGAGTCCCATCCGCCCGACTTTTTTCAGATCGCCGCCGCCGGCAATGCCAACAACCAGCGTGGAGAAGATCAACGGCGCGATGATCGATTTGATTAAGTTAAGGAAGATGTCGCGGAGAAAATAGACGTTGTTGCCCCAGTTGTGTCCCCAGCGGCGGCCGAGATAGCCAATGAGTCCGCCAACAACCAGACCGATGAGAATTTGCGTGGTTAGTGACGGCACATACCACGGACGGCGCCGCTGGGCAGTTTCGAGTTTCGAGTTTTGAGTTCTGAGATTCATTGTTGTTCTTATACCGTCGAGGTTTCGGTAACTGGCTCGGGGTACACTCGAAACCCGAAATTTGAAACTCGAAACTGTTTCATCGTCCCCACTTTAGTTTATCCCGCAGCACATCGAAATAATTTCGGTTTGCGGGCTGAATCAAATTGAAATTTGACTTGCTTTTGCGAATGACAATGCGATCGCCGGCTTGTAAGGGAAAACCGACCTGGCCGTCAAGCGTGAGTGCTACTTCCTCCTTCTCAGTCAGCAATCTCACCTCAATCAATGAATCGTCAGGCACGACGATGGGCCGATTAGAAAGCGTAAACGGACAAATTGGCGTAATCACGACCGCGTTCATCGAGGGAAAAATTAGTGGTCCGCCAGCCGAAAGGTTGTAGGCGGTCGATCCAGTCGGCGTAGCGACAATCAGACCATCGGCGCGAAAGGAATTAACAAACTGGCCGTTTAGATGCGTTTCGATTTCAATAATCCGTGCCAGTGCTGACTTATTGACGACGACATCGTTCAGCACGCGATTGCTGGTGACCAGCGCATCAGCGCGGCGTAACTCGATGCTCAACATCAGACGCTGTTGCAGTTTGTAGTTGCCGACCAGGATTGAGTCGAGGGCTGCAAACAGTTCTTCGATCCGAAATTCAGCGAGATAGCCAAGCCCGCCGTAATTGACACCGAGGACGGGAACCTCCCGATCGCCAACCATTCTCGCGGTGGCGATCATGGTGCCATCACCGCCGAGCACGAGAATCAAATCGACTTCGCTCGCGAGTTCCTCGCGGCTGGTTATTGCGACTGGACAACCTGTTTCGTGTTCAATTCGCTCGCGCTCGATCTCGGCGGTGCCAATCAAGCGAAGGTCGCGTTTATCAAGCCATTCGGTGAGCCGGCAAAGTGTTGTCAGCGCATCGGGCTGATGCGGCTTGACCACCACTCCGATGCGTTTGATCGAAGGCATTGGGTACTTGAGGTCTTAAATGGGCTATTAATTAACCACAAAGGCACGAAGACCACAAAGCGAAGGGTCAGAAACCGGCGAAGGCAGAAACCCGACCGTTAGGGAGGGTGCAAATGAGATTTTGAGCAGCCCTTCCTCAGGCTGAGACTTCGGTTAAGTCCTTCTCGCACCCTCCCTGACCGTCGGGTTTCTGCCGCAAGCTAACAGTTTGCGTTACGGTACAGCGCCAGAAATTCGCGGTTGCCTTCGGCACCCAAAATGGGCGATTCGACCACGTCGCGCACGTCCAACCCCAGTTCTGTGGCCGCTCGGTTGATTGTTTCAATTACCTGCTGATGCTTTTCCGGATCAGTGACGATTCCGCCTTTGCCAACCTCGCCCTTGCCGACTTCAAACTGCGGTTTTATGAGCGCGATGATCTGTCCATCCTTAGTCAACAGTGGAATAACAGAGGGCAGGATCTTCTCTAACGAAATAAATGAGACGTCGATGGTGATCAGATCGAATTGGTGGTGAAAATCAGCAGCCTGCAAGTACCGCGCGTTCACACCTTCGCGCAGTTCAACTCGCGGATCATTCCGCAACCGCCAGTCGAATTGATGGTGCCCGACATCAACTGCCGTGACTTTCTCTGCGCCTTCTTGCAGCAGACAATCGGTGAATCCGCCCGTCGAGGCGCCCACATCGAGGCACAGGAGTCCGCTTACGTCGATCTTGAATTCACGAAGCGCGGTCTCAAGCTTAAGGCCGCCACGCCCGACGTAACGTCTGGCCGGATCGTCGGCTCCTTTTATTCGAATGTTCGCATTGTGAGGAAACGATTCCGAAGGCTTGTTGACAAGCTGATCCTCCACCAGCACAACACCGGCCATGATCATCGCCTGGGCCTTTGTGCGTGAAGAGACCAACCCTCGATCGACGAGAAGCTTGTCGATGCGCTCGCGCGGCATGCGCGAACACTTTATCACTTGTAGGCGTAGACTTTAGTCTGCCCAGCGTACAGGCTAAAGCCTAATACTACCGTCGTGCGCCCTGCATTACGGCGCGCGGCGCTTCGTTAATATGAAGTTCCGCCGCGCACTCTTGGCAAAGCCAGACGCGCACGCGGGGAGCATCGACCCAGAAAAAGGGGGCTACTTTGCCAGCCATTTTTACCGCATCGTCACTTTGCAACCTTTGCAGGGCCTGTACAAAAAAAGTTCCGTGATATAACTCGCCGTCCGCACCCGCGTCCCGATGGACGCATTCACGTTCAAAAAAGAATTGCCGTTTCATAGAGGGCCTTCCTTCGCGCCGCACCGCGCGCGCATCCTTAGCTATCGGGAGATCGGTTCGTCGGGGAATCTGAGGAGTGGAGCAGGAAGTATCAAAGAAACGGGGGGTTCTCAATGACGCCTCGCAGCGCATAATGACATGCTGCCACGCGTGACCAATCTTCTATTTTGATTGCAAAAAAAGATGGGTAGCCGACAACTTAGGGATTTGGTCCGGCAAAAATCTCCTGAATATGACTGGCGCCGCGCTTGGTATTTCGCACTGAATTCAAGATAACGTTGCGGTTGTGAAAGCGTGGAAAAACGTGCCGAGCTGCAGCTTTTTTATTGTCTAACTCCGGCGAACTTGTCGCAATTTCAGCTGCTTGTGCTTGCGTATTCTGCGATGTGCCTTCTGCAGTTTCGGATTTGCCAGCGGCGATTTCAGTGGTGGCCGCAGTTTCCCCACGGACCGGCGCTTCGACTCTGGCCGTCGGAAGTTCGCGGTTCACCCGACGCTTGGCGTAATAGCCAACTGCGAGCCCCAGCGCGATTCCTGCCAATCCGGCCGCGGCGATAAATGGCAGCGCTCGTCGCAAAATCCGTTTGCGTTCGTAGCGTTTGGCAGCGGCAATCGGTACCACTGGGCGCGCCGAAACAAGCGTCGCCTCATCGTCAAAATGAGGTGATGGCAACTCGGTTGAATAGATCTCTGGTGTGTCCAATTCGCTCATGACCGTGGGAAGAGATTGGCATTCCGATGGAATGCTCAGATGAATTGGATGCAAGAGCGGCGGCGCGCGTTGATGAGGCGGATTACGAATTGATGAAGTTTAGGCAATGACCTTCTGTGGTTGCGCCCGCCGATCTTCGAGTACGTCGAACGCTTCTTTCACCCGCGTATGGATACCGTCGGCATCCAGACCATATTTCGCCAAGAGCAATTTTGGATCGCCGTGGGTAACGATGCGATCCGGAATTCCCATTCGCACGACTCGCACTTTGTCCTGCAAGCCGTTCTCTTCAAGTAACTCCATGACGGCTGAGCCGAATCCGCCGGCGAGATAAGCTTCTTCCACCGTTACGATGAGTCTTTTGGTCCGCGCCAACGCCAGCAGCAGAGCGCTGTCGAGCGGCTTTACGAATCGGGCATTCACCACCGTCGTTTCAATACCATCTTTCGCCAGGGCCTCTGCGGCGCGGAGCGAAGCGTGGACCATCGAGCCGTACGCAATCAGGGCGACTTCGCCTCCATCACGTAGTAATTCGGCTTTGCCAATCTCGAGGAGTTGAGGCTCACGATCCAATGGTACGCCGACCCCATTGCCCCTCGGATAACGCATGGCTGCCGGGCCCACGTGATCAATCATCGTGAAAAGCATGTCACGCATCTCAGCTTCATCCCTGGGCGCCATCACGATGATGTTGGGAACGCCACGCAGGTACGCAATGTCCAGCAACCCGTGATGAGTTGGGCCGTCGCCTCCGGCGATGCCGCCGCGATCCAAACAAAACTTTACGTTCAGATCCTGGATACAGACGTCGTGCACCAGTTGATCGAATGCGCGTTGCAAGAACGTCGAGTAGATAGCGCAAACGGGCTTCAAACCTTCGCATGACAACCCAGCCGCGAAGGTCACGCAGTGCTGTTCCGCAATTCCGACATCGAAGGAGCGGTTGGGAAACCTTTCCAGGGCGAGCGCAACGCCCGTCCCGTCGGGCATTGCGGCGGTCAGGGCCACGACTTTGTCATCTTTTTCCATCGCTTCGCACAGCGCCTCGCCGAAAACCTGGGTGTAGGTGGGGGCCTTCGCCGACGATTTGATTGGCGTACCGGTCTTCAGGTCAAACGGCCCCGTAGCGTGCCATTTGTAGTAATCATTTTCTGCCGCCGGATGTCCTTTGCCCTTGGTGGTTAACGCATGAACGATCACCGGGCCATCTTTAATTTGCTGCGCTTCATGAAAAGCTCGAACTAGCGCGCGCACGTTGTGCCCATCGACATACCCGATGTATTTAAAGCCGAGTTCATTCACCAACGCGCCCGGCAAAACTGCCGCAGCAATCGCATCTTTCATCGCTTTAGCTGCATGATGGAGCCGCTCGCCTACTGAGGGAATCGAAAGCAGGGTCTCTTCCACTTCGTCTTTGAAGCGGTGGTAACCGTGCGCTTCGCGAATTCGATTCAGATACCCTGTCAGCGCGCCGACTGCCGGAGCAATCGACATTTCATTGTCGTTAAGCACGACGATAAGGCGAGTTTTCAGGTGTCCGGCCTGGTTGACCGCCTCCATGGCCATTCCGCCGGCGAGCGACGCGTCGCCGATCAGCGCGACGACGTTATAGTCTTCGCCTTTACGATCGCGAGCGATGGCCATCCCTAGAGCAGCGGAAAGCGAAGTGGAAGCGTGGCCGGCGCCGAACGTGTCGTATTCCGATTCATCGCGCCGCAGAAAGCCGCTGATGCCCCCATACTGCTTCACCGTTGGCAATTGATCGCGCCGGCCAGTCAGAATCTTGTGTGCATAGGCCTGGTGTCCGACGTCCCAAACCAGACGGTCATGTGGCGTCGCAAAGGCGTAATGCAAGGCGACCGCCAGTTCTACTGCGCCGAGCGACGCGCCCGTGTGACCGCCCACGCGCGACATGGTCTCGAGGATATATTGACGAATCTCGTCGGCGACCGTTTGCAGATTGTCGATTGGAACTTGGCGAAGATCCGAAGGCGAATTGATCGAGTCCAGGATGCCCATTGATTGCGTATTCTATCGCGGGTTGCGTCCGTTTGCTATTGCGGTTTATGCGCGTTCAGGCTGTTTTCTCCCGCGTTCTCAGTCTGTGTTTGCGTCAGCCGCCGTCCCAAGCTATGCCACACAGAGTCCTTTGTAACTCAAAGTAGGCCCCCTCGTCAAATATTTTTTTCAACCATTCGGCGGCCCGAGCCGTCTAAGGCGGTGTTCATCTTCCCAATTTCAGACCTTTCCAGAATTTTAAGGAGTTAAATTAGAAAATGTTCTTCCGCAGGATATTCATGGCAGGCCTGGTAATGGCCATCTGCACGACGGCGGCGTCTGCGCAACAACAACCAAACACAACCCAAAATCAAACGTCCGAAACAAAAGAACAGCAGGGCCGTCGTGGTTTCGGCGGACAAGGCCGGGCATTTGGTCGAGAACGTGGACCGCGTGGTTTGTTCGATCCGCGTGTCCTGCGCGAGCTCAATCTGACCGACGATCAGCAGCGGCAAATTGGGCAGATCGTATCCGCCAATTTCGAAAATACAAAGAGTCAGCGTGAGCAGCTTCATGAAGTAATGGAGAAGAGAAGGGCAGGCAGGTTGACGGCTGATGACGAAGCGCGCGCTAAAACATTGCGTGAGCAACTGCAAACTTCGATGAAAGACAGTGAAACGAAGATTGCGGCCGTTCTAACGACCGAGCAAAAAGCTAAACTTGAAGAGATCATGAAGGAGCGCCGCCAGAGTCGCGAGCGATTTCGCGACCGCCGCCGTGAGGGATCTCCGCCCCTGGATCAGACCACTTCGCCATCACAAAAGCCCACAAATCCGACTCGGCCATAGAGCTCGTCAACGCATTTAACTGGCGTCGTTGTTTACGCAGCGGCGCCTTTTTCTTGCCTAATGAACTCGAGGATCCGTTTACGCAGGTCGTCCCTGGCAGCGCGGAATGCTTTAAGCTGCACTTCCTCGGCACCGAACCCAACTGGGTCTTCAATGCTCCAATGAATTCTCTTGCCGGAACCGGGAAATATTGGACAGCGTTGGTTGGCTTGGTCGCAGACAGTAATCAGATAGTCAAAATGATCATGAGCAAATTCATCGACGGACTTCGAACGATGGCGGGAAATGTCAATCCCAAGTTCATTCATCACGGCGATCGCTTGTGGCCGAACGAACGTCGGGATGGTGCCCGCGCTTACCACTTGGAAATGATCGCCGGCCGTGGCCCGCAGCAAGCCCTCCGCCATCTGACTGCGAGCCGAGTTGCCGGTACAAAGGAATAGGACGCGCCTTTTCTCAATCATCGGAACCTCCGCCAAGTAACCAGGTGCCAAGTCCAGTTGCTACCGCAGCGCCCAGAAGCTGAGCCAGGACAAATGCGGGTACATCCATGGGATGGATGCCCGCGAAGGTATCGCTCAACGCACGGGCCATAGTCACGGCCGGATTCGCAAAAGAGGTTGACGACGTGAACCAATAAGCTGCCACGATGTAACCACCCACGGCAAAGGCAACCATTGAGCTTCGGAATCTCGCGCAAATTATGACTGTGAGTAGCAGGCCAAACGCAGCAATGAACTCACTGAATATCTCTGTTGTTAAGTGATGCGGGTGCCGAGCGAACGAAATCGCAGGCTCGCTAAACATGATATTTGCCGTCATGACGCCCAGGATTGCTCCCGACATTTGCGCCAGAACATAGCAGAGAGCTTGTCGCCATCCGAGGTGGCGTCGAGCCAGGGCGCTGAGCGTCACGGCTGGGTTGAAATGTGCTCCTGAGATCGGAGCGAGGGTCAAAATCAAAGTCGTGAGCATGGCGCCCGTGGCAATCGTATTAGCCATGAGTGCGATTGCGATATTCCCGGCGGCGAGTCTCTCGCCCATTATCCCCGAACCAATCACGGTTGCGAGCAACATCGCAGTGCCGAGCGCTTCCGCGACCAGGCTGCGAGAGATGCTGTTACTCATTTCGAAATAACCGTAGGGGCTGGCAGACAGCAAGGACCTGCCGCTTCAGGCGGTATGGGCGGGTCAGCTTCAACAACCTTGTCACCGCACTCACACGGAGAAGTTTCCGCCAGATTGTCTTCGAGCACCACAAACACTTCCCACTCATTGCCGTCAGGATCCCGTACCCAGGTTTTGTCCTGGAGCGCATAACAGCAACTTGTCTGCATTTCGTCGCGCGTCAAGAGGCCGGCATTCGCCCAATACTCTTTGACGCTAACAACGTCAGCTGTCGATCCGACCTGAATTCCGAGATGTGACAGCGCTCCGCGGGCGGTGGCCGGCACTTCGTTCAAAGTGAAATTCAACGGCGGATTCTGAACATTAAACTTAGCGTACCCATCGCGAACCTTACTGGGATCGATACCAAAAAGCCTTCGATAGAATTCGATGCTTCGTTCAACATTCGTAACGCTAAGTGAGAGGTGCGCTTTGAGCGCCGTAACCGGCAAATCCACCTTTTGCGTCGCACAGGTGTTTAGGTTGCTTTCCACAGGTCCTTCTCCTTAAAATCATATGTGTTTCCGCGAATGTGAGTGGATCGTAAATGGGCAAGAACATATCTGTCAAGCCAAATGTGAACAGCGCTTTTGTGATTTCGCCGCTGCGCCCAGACGCTTGGGAAAAGGTGAGCGCGATCTATCTGGAAGGCATCGCGTCCGGACAGGCGACCTTTGAAACCGAGGCACCATCCTGGGACCGATGGGATGCGGCGCATCTGCCATTTGGCCGTTTGGTCGCGCGTGCGGGAGGGAATGTCATCGCATGGGCAGCTTTGAGTCCTGTGTCTAATCGTTGTGTCTACGGCGGCGTTGCGGAGGTCAGTATCTACGTTTCCAAAGCTCATCGCAGTTCAGGCATTGGCAGCGCTTTGCTTGAGGCATTGATCCACGAGTCGGAACGAAATGGGATCTGGACGCTTCAGGCGGGAGTTTTTCCTGAAAATTTGGGCAGCGTAGCTTTGCATCGAAAGTGCGGTTTTCGCGAGATCGGCCGGAGGGAGCGAATTGGAAAACTAAATGGCGCGTGGCGCGACACGTTGCTGCTCGAGCGGCGGAGCGCCGTAGTAGGAATCGAATGATATGAACCAGAAAATGTACAAGCTCGAATTCCTTTTCAAAGCTCTCGCTGATCACACGAGGCTACGTTTAATTAACCTAATCGGCTCGTCAGAAGTCTGCGTCTGCTTTTTTGTTTCCGTTCTGAAAACCAGTCAACCGAAGATCTCGCGGCACCTCGCTTATTTGCGGCGCGCCGGCCTCGTCGCCGCCCGGCGCGAAGGAAAGTGGATGCACTATCGGTTGACTGATCCTCCTGACCGACACGCCGCGCGGATCTTTCATGAGGTGCGGGATGCGCTGGCTGAACACCCTGACCTTCAGCGGGATCGTGAAAGGTTGCGCGAGGTTTGTTGCGCTACACAGCTCCCCGTACAGTTGCGCCGCGCTCCAAAACCCACAGTCACTAAGCAGAAACCAACTGCAGCGGCGGTCTTGTGAAGCGCGCGTTGGAGGGTGCCAAAAAAATCACCTCAAAGCCAGACAAATTAAACGGATAATTTCTCTTGCAGCTTTTTGGCAAAGTGTTATAATCCGCGCCCAAGCTACCAGGGTCGAATCGCAGAAGAGCAGTAAGAATGCTCGCACTCTCATAGGATTGCGATTCCGAGCGGAATCTCATTACGGTGATCGCCGTGTGCGCGCATTCTGACAGCGGTTGTATGGAAGCTAATTGCGCGACTTAGCGTGCGGCGGTTGCCACTACTAGGTACTACCAATTCTCCCATACATTTTTGGACATCAACCCGGTGAACACTGTAGGGTCGGCCGCCGCTGCCATCCAGTAATGCAAATGAGACGGAGCGAGTCGATGCGAAATGTATTGGCACGGCTGTGTCAGGTCGTGCTTGCGAGTCATGATCCCACAAACGATTTCATGACTCACCCACCAAACAGTTCAGAGATGTCTTTTGTGAAGGCATCGGAGAGGAGATTTCTTTTATGAACGAGCTAAATCATGGGATGGGGTGGCTTCCAGATATCCCCAGCATAAAGGACTATACGGAAGACACTCCGAAGGTTGCAGAGCAGCTCGTGAAAACACGATTGGCACCCCGCGTTGCCCGGTCAGCGTCGGGCGTCGCAAGCAAAAGCAGCGGGGCTGCCGCCGCAGCTGCGGTGCCGGCGCTCGCACCGGTAGTTGACTTGCGCCCCTTCTTTTCGCCAATCGAGGATCAGGGCCACCTCAGTTCATGCACAGCAAACGCTGCGGTAGGCCTGGTGGAGTATTTCGAACGACGGGCATTCGGCAAGTTCATCGACGCGTCCAGACTTTTCGTCTACAAAGTTGAGCGTGATCTTCTGGGCTGGACCGGAGACACGGGAGCGTATCTGCGAACGGCGATGGAAGCGCTCACCTGTTTTGGCTCGCCACCGGAAAGGTATTGGCCGTACGACGGCCGCCCCGCCGCGACGAACACTCGCTTCGACGTTGAGCCGCCTGCGTTCTGTTATGCATTCGCCCAGAACTTCCAGGCGGTTAATTATATCAAGTTGGATCCGCCCACGATCCCAAAGGCCCAGGTTCTCGACAACATCAGGAACTATCTGGGAGGCGGCTTCCCGAGCATGTTCGGTTTTCCTGTCTATGATGAATTTGAGTTTCCGAATGCGCAGGGACAGGTTGCTTATCCGGCGCCCACAAGTCACCTTTACGGCGGTCACGCAATTATTGCTGCCGGTTATGATGACAACATAATGATCGGCGCCGATAAGGGTGCGTTGTTGATTCGCAACTCGTGGGGCACAACCTGGGGGCTGTCAGGTTATGGCTGGTTGTCTTACAAGTACGTGACTCAGGGCCTCGCCACGGACTGGTGGACGCTGATCAGCCAGAAATGGGTCGACACCGGGAAATTCTCGTAGACGCTTGATCGGAAGCAACCGGATTCTTCCCGTTAGTAATTAAGCGCGCATTTCGCTGTTGGTGAAGTGCGCGCTTTCCTTTTGACACTAACGGAGCACTACCGATAAATTGCTCTTCTTGACAAAGGGTAGTCAGCCTCTAGAATAAGTTCCCGACATCGTCGCGGAGATGTGGCCGAGTGGCTGAAGGCGGCGGTTTGCTAAACCGTTAAGGGTCAAAAGCCCTTCAGAGGTTCGAATCCTCTCATCTCCGCCAGAAGAAAGAGAGGTCAGAGGTCAGAAGTCAGAGGTCAGAAAAGACGCATTCGCGCTGCTTTTGCTGACCTTTGACTTCTGACTCTGACCTCTTGTTTTATGGTTCGCGTTCGTTTCGCTCCATCGCCGACTGGTTATCTGCACATAGGCGCGGCGCGCTCCGCACTCTTCAATTGGCTCTTTGCCCGAAAGATGCGTGGCAAGTTTCTGCTGCGCATAGAAGATACCGACTTACAACGCTCCACTGAAGAATCCACCCGATCGATCATTGAAGGTCTGGAATGGCTGGGCCTCGATTACGACGAGGAACTGGTATTTCAATCCGCAAACGCGGACAAACATCGGGCTGCAGCACGACGGCTGGTTGAGGAAGGCAAAGCGTACCGTGATTTCACACCTAAGGAGGCGCGCGAGGACAAATCGGTCAAACAAGACATTGCCGAACGCGCCCGCGCACATGCGGCGGAAGGAATCGATCATCGAAGCAATCCGTTTCGCGATCTCGCTCTGGAAGATTCCAATGCCCGGGCCGCCGCCGGTGAGCCATTTGCGATTCGCTTGAAAGTAGCGCAGCAGGGCGAGTCGCGATTTACAGACATCGTATACGGCGAGCAAGTGCGGTCTTACTCAGAGATTGAAGACTTAGTGCTGCTTCGTTCCGACGGTCACCCGCTTTACAACCTCTCGGTTGTGCTCGACGACATCGAAATGGGCATCACCCATGTGATTCGCGGTCAGGACCATCTCACAAATACGCACAAACAAATCCTCCTCTACCAGGCATTCGGAGCAACGGTGCCGCAGTTTGCGCATTTACCTTTAATTCTCGCGCCCAACAAAGCGAAGCTCTCAAAAAGAAAACACGGTGAAGTGGTGTCGCTTACGGCTTATCGCGATCGTGGTTTTGTGCCGGCAGCGTTTCGAAACTTCCTGGCTTTGCTCGGTTGGTCGCCTCCGGAAAGCAAAGAGATCCTTTCGCGTGAAGAATTGGTGGAAGCCTTTTCCCTGGAAGGCATCGGCCGCGCGAATGCGGTCTTCAACTTTCATGAAAACGATCCGCGCCACTGGACTGACGACAAGGCATTGTGGATGAACGCGGAATACATCCGTACGATGCCACTCTCAGAGTTATTGCCCATGGTCAAAGCGGAATTACGTGGGGAAAAGCTTTGGCGCGAGGAATATGATGACGATGAGCGCGAATGGCTGGCAAAGACCGTTGATCTTGTCCGCCAGCGGTTCTTTACTTTAAAAGATTTTTCATCGCAGGGTCGTGCCTATTTCTCTGAGGATTTCGATTTAGATGAAGCCGCGGTTCGCAGGAACATTCTCAAGGATTCCAGCCTGAAGGATCTGCTGCCGCGCTTGGCGACAAGCCTGGAGTGCGTGGATCCGTTTACACCGCAAAATGTGGAAAACGCATTACGGGCATTCGCCGAGGAGGAGGGTATAAAAGCTGGACTTTTGATTAACGCTTCGCGCACCATGTTGACCGGGCAGGCGGTTGGCCCATCGATGTTCGAAGTCTTTGAGATGATCGGCCGCGACCGTTCGGTGATGCGCCTGCGAAGCCAGCGGCCGTGGAACGAATTTGTAACGTAGACTTTTAGTCTGTGACCGCCGGCGAACACAGACGAGGTTATGCTACCGCGCTGAGGAAATAGATTATGAAAAGACTCTTTGCCTTGATTGCGATTATTGCCGTGATGGTTGCGCTTAGCTTCGCCCAGAACAGCAACCAGCAAAACGCTAACAGCTCAACTAGTCGGTCGCGTTCAGCATCATCAAAGCCTTCGCCGACGCCGAAGGTCGCGACTAAACCGGCCGCTACCTCTTCGACAACTGCGCAAAAACCGGTGGCCAGCGAGGCGGCGGGACAGTCCGGTCCAAGCGGCGGGGTGGTTGCGGCATTCAATGCTTTGCTGGAAGGAATTCGGCACGCCAACGTCAAGGCAGTTACTAATGCTTACCAGGATTCGCCGCGTTTAGTTCTTTTCAACAATAACGGAACCGTAACGCGCGGTTGGGACCAGCTGAAGGCGAATCGTGAAGCTTCCTACCCGGACCTTAAAGACGTGAAGCTCGACGTCCGGGATCTGCACGTAACAATGCTGGGTCGTGACGCCGCGCTGGTAACGTGTCTGTGGACTCAATCTCAAACTTTTCGTGGCACACCGGAGACAGCCAGCGGCCGTATGACGATTGTCTTTCGGCGCATTGGCACCCAATGGAAAGCAATTCACCTTCATACATCACCAGACAAACCGGTGGCGACGAGCGTGATGCCTTCTGAGCAAACATCCCCAATGCCGAGTCCAACACCTTAACGCAGTTTGGCTTCGTTAGGAGCCGAATATATATAGCTGCAGGTCGTGATCATTTTTGTTGCTTCAGCCAGGCGCGTGGCGCCTGACTGAAGCTTTTTTCTTTAGCAGCTTTGAACTATAAACATTCGGCTTCTCCGGAGCCGGCTCCGCATGAATGATCAGATCGAAAACAGTTCTGCGTTCGCACTGCTGTATCTCGTAGCCCTCACCGCCGCCGCCATCGTCGCACCGATGTGTTTTCTCGGAAACGCCTCCGGTCACGATTTTCAACCTCACCTTGCCTCCTGGATTGAAGTAACGAATCAATGGCACGAGGGCATCTTAGTGCCCCGCTGGGCGGCGGGCGCAAATTATGGTTTCGGCGAGCCGCGTTTCATTTTTTATCCACCGCTCTCGGCCTTTATCGGCGCCGCACTCGGTTTGGTTCTTCCCTGGAAAGTTGTTCCAGGCATATATGTGTGGCTCTGCGTTACGGGGGCAGGCGT
>Ga0126384_10001569_pt1 | contig 13570 bp, 10 predicted proteins | sample PanSoiMetPlot_36_FD_92543 | JGI IMG/M metagenome (GOLD analysis project Ga0126384, IMG submission 92543) | Tropical forest soil microbial communities from Panama - MetaG Plot_36 | ecosystem: Environmental > Terrestrial > Soil > Tropical forest > Bulk soil | place: Panama | collected 2016-02-17 | reverse complement strand
TTACATCGTTCTCGCCCGATCCTCTCCTCCATCCATCGCATGTCATCGCTCAGATGGAACGGCTGAACCTCGGCAACGACTCCGAGCTTACCCAGACGTTTGAAATCATCAGGTGCGATCACCTGCGCGTGCACTAACCGAAAGCGCCGGTCTCGAACGCCGTTTTGGCGATTCAGCTCTTCAAGATAATTGAGCAGCACATTGTTGGCTTCATCACCTATCGCGTGTACGGTAATCTGCAAACCAGCCAGATCTGCATCGAGCATATATCGAAGGAATTTGCCCTCGACGAAGTTGCCTTTCTCGTCGACCATCAGAGGCCGCCACTTACCGCGATTATTCGGATCATTCGAATATGGTTTTAAGAAACGGGCAGTGCTTGTTCCCATTATTCCGTCAATGTGCCCCTTGAGCGCTCCCAACCGGATCCAGTCGTCTCCCGACCCGACCGCAATCCGGCGATCTGACATTTCCTGCCAGCGTTCGAGTCCGGGACGGAAATGAATCCTCACCGTTAGTTCGTTTGCTGCCAGGAGCTCACGATAGATGTCCAGCTGCTCATCATCGCTCATGTCGCTGATGTTGGTGACGCCGTATTTTCGAATCTCTGCAAGCGCGTTCTTTGTCTGTTGAACACGTCGTTCGTGCGAGAACGCTTTTGGAATCACATTGGCAAAAAGAGCGGCCACGCCTCGCCCACGCATATGGCCGTTGAAACGTCCGGCGGAATCGCGAAGGAAGTCTACGCCCTCGTTCTTCGATCCCGCCGGCTCCGTATTACTGGCGGCAGTTTGTCCGCGTGAGGGCGCGTCCTTAGCGGTCGTCGAGGTTAGCTTTGGCTCGACCGGATTGATTCCAGCGGCACGCAATGCCGCCTCATTCGCGGCAAACTCCGAGTCATCAAACTTGCGAATGAACACCGGATAATCCTTTGTAAGCGGCTCGATCGCGCGCATATCCGGCGAGAACGGTTCACGACGGTTACCGCCAGCGCTGCCGGCGGTCCATTGGTCATAGGCGCCCCAGAAACCGCCGAGAATCCATTCTCCTTTTGGTAATCGCGCAATTACCTCTCGCACCCGGCCGACGAATTCCTGCTGAGTGGACACGCGCATTATGTTGAATTCGAGGAACTGGGCCGCCGATGAAAAATGAACGTGGTTGTCATTAAACCCGGGAAGTACGAATAGTCCTTTCAGATCAATCACCCGCGTTTGCTTTCCGCGGTAGCGGTTGACATCTTTATTAGAGCCTACGAAGACAAACTTGCCCCCGCGAATGGCTACGGCTTCGGTGATAGTGTTTGTTGAATCGACCGTGTAGATAAGGCCGTTCTTGAGGATCAGATCGGCGGGATCGGGTGACATCATCTCCTGTGCGTTGGTAGTTACCAGCAGAGGCAAACAAGAAATAAATATGGTTTTTGCGATTAGGATTCGTTTCATTGCTTTCTGTTTATTGCATAGGACAGATAGGACCTATACGACCTATATGTACTATCCTCCTCAGCCGCGGTCGCGACGCAGTGTGAGGCCGCCGTCCACCGTTATCACCTGTCCGGTAATGTAATTGTCGGGTTCCAACAACAGTCTCACCACCCGAGCGATATCCTCTGGCCTGCCGAACCTCGGAATGATCTTTTGCTCGATGTAAAAGTCATACTTCCCTGCTTCGATTGATTTCAATGCCATGCCCGCTCGGTTTACGCCCGGAGCGATAACATTCACCCGAATACCTTCGGATCCGCCCCACTGCTTGGCCATTATTCGGGCGGCGCCGATCAGCGCAGTCTTCGGACCTGCGTAGTTGATGCTCGATTCAAATGCAGCAACTGCTTGCATACTCGATAACATCACAATCGATCCGTTAGTGCCCCGCTTGATCATCCGATTTGCTGCTTCGCGGGCCAGCAATAAAGGCGCGACATAGTTCTTCTGTAACGAATCTTGCAAATCCGCCTCACTGACGTCTTCGAACTTGACTCGCGCAGGATCCCCGATGAAGCACACCATGCCGTACAGGCCTGTGCCGAGAAAGTCGGCAGCTTCAACGTAACGATCGCGCACGTCGCCGGACGAAATATCACCTGCTATCAAATGAATTTGGCAGTCGTATCTTGCTTCCAGAGCTTGTTTGAGCGCTTCTGCTCGTTCACGGTTATGCGAGTAGCCGGCAACCACGATTGCACCGTCGCGAGCGAGCAACGCGACGGTGGCAGCGCCCAATCCTCCCGTACCACCAGCTACCAGCACGGCCTTTCCAGTTAAAGCGCGTTCATTGAAGTCAAAATCAAATGTGCTGACGCGATTCTCCACCTGGTACTCCGAGTCTTCGATGTGTTACTTGGGTTTGAGTTTCAGTCCTGCACAAGTCTCCATCATCGACAGAGAGCAAGCAACTTCAAGCGTGAACACCACTCGTCAGCTCCCGGTCCTGGCTACTTCGCGACCAATGCAGTGCGACCGCCGTTTCGCCGGTTGTAACTTTCCAAAAGCATCCACACTAAAACCGGAATATAGATACTCACTCCTAGCCAGACGGGTATTTGCGGATAAACAAGCGGCGTATACCACAAGAGATAAAGCAGTACTGATGCTACAGTCAGGTACAACCAACCAATGCCGGGTGCGAGACAAAGAAAAGGAATCAGCCACGCGTAATACCACGCATATCGAGGAGCCGTCAGTAAAAGGTAAGTTCCTATTAGAGCTGTTGAGCTTCGAGCGACGTCGCTGGCATCACGCTTCTCTCTTAGCAACTGCCTGGCGGCAACCACGACCAGGCACGACAATGCAATAATTACGAAAGCGCCAGTCGGAACCCAAATAACCCTGCGGGCTAGTTCGAGAAAGAAATACCGCGCCCCGTTGTTTACGAAGCCTTCCTCCTCGAAATAGCCGCGAATAAACGCAAACAAATTGCTGCCCGCGCTCCAGTATGGCAGATATGCAAGAATGATCGTCGCCGCAACTCCGGCCAACAAAGCGAAGTTTCTTTTATTGATGAGCCGACGTGCCGCACTAAATGCGGATGTTCTGGTAGCCGCGGGAGTCAAAAAAAGAAACGCGGGCAGGACCAACAAAGGATAGAACTTCACCATTGCCGCCATCCCCAGCGCAACCCCGGCCAGCGTGCTTTTGGAATGTGACCACGCAAGAAGCCCGGCTACAAGAAACGCAACATAAACTGGCTCAATGTGCCCGCTGTGCGCGCTCTCGAATATAACCAGCGGATGCCAGGCGAATATTATTGCCTTCGCCGGATCCAGGCCGGTTCGCACCAGCACTAACATCAGCATTGCGACAGCCAGCATATCAAACGATGCCATTGCTGCTTTAACGGCTGTCACACTCATTGGCCAAACGCTTGCCACTCCCAGGAAGACCATTTGCGCGACAGGCGGATACGGAGATGTCCAATTTCGGTCTTCGCCGGGAATATTTGGGAAGATCTTATCGTCTCGCAACTGGCTGAGCTCGGCTGCTTCAGGAACATAGCGATAGGGATTTATTCCTGACCTCTGTACTTGTCCATCCCAGGCATATCGATAGACGTCAGATGATAGGTAAGGTCTCTGCGGCACGAGAACGGCCCGAGATGCCGCGCCGAAGAACACGATCAAGACTATTGTAAGCCACCTTCCGGCGCTCCATGCCCTGCCGGACCAGCGATCCACCACAATGCAGGCCAACAAATACAATGCGAGCTGTCCCACGAATAAACCAACATAAGCTGCAATCCATTGGGTAAAACGATGGAGGTCTCTGCCCCAAAAATATAAGGCTAAGCTGGTTGAACCGATCAGGAGAAGAGCTGCCGGGACAGCTATCGGTGAGACTTGAGTTCGCTCGCCACGCGTTTGTGGAGGGTTCAAAGAAGTGGCGGAAGTCACTTGCATGAATTAATGAAGGCGTTGTCGGATAGAGGTTGCGCGGCTTGCTTCGTAATGCGAGCCGGCATCTAAAAAAGCTCGTTTGAATCGGCTTGCAAGCCTTGTTGCCTCAGGGTGCTAACGATTTGACGCTGAACGTTCGCGAATATCAGATTCACTCTCGCCCTTCCGAGTGATCCTGTAAAGCTTGCTGCCTGTCTGCTCTGCTTCGTCAGTGTATTCGATTTGAATTGTTACGTGCCCAATGTTGAATCCGGATCTCAGCTTTGCCTGTAGCGCCTCCAACGCCGCTCGATGCGCGACTTCAGGTTCTATGGTCACATGCGCTGAAAGCGCGTGCTTGCCCGAGCTAATCGTCCAGACGTGAAGATCGTGCACATCTGAGACTCCGGCCACCGCATGCATCGCGTCAACTACTGCTCGGATATCGATGTGTGACGGAGTTCCCTCGAGCAGAATGTTGACCGATTCACGTATCAACTGCCATGAGCTGAAGATGATCAGCAAACAGATTGCAATGCTTATCAATGGGTCTGCGAGCACCCAGCCCCACTGCCAGATAAGTGCTCCCGCCACAATTGCACCCACCGACCCGAGAGCGTCTCCTATCACGTGCAGGAACGCTCCACGAAGGTTGAGGTTTTCGCGAGAAGCTGAATGAAGCACAAAAGCGCTGACTGCATTGACTGCCAGTCCACCGACTGCGATCAATGTTACTTCGAATCCTTTAACTGCTTCTGGGGATTTTATGCGATGAAACGCTTCGTAGGCTATTAGCAGCGAAATCACCACCAACGCCGAGCCGTTCGCAAGCGCGGCCAGGATCTCCATACGATAATAGCCATAGGTTTTTCGGGTGGTAACGGGTCGAGCAGAAAACCATAAAGCGAGCAGCGCGAGGACCAACGATGCAACGTCCGCCAACATGTGCCCTGCGTCCGATAGCAACGCCAGTGAGTTGGTCAAAAACCCACCAATCGCCTCGGCGAGCATATAAACGAACGTCAGCAAAAGCACGGCCATCAGGCGACGCCTGTTGCTGCCGTGAGTATGATGAGAGTGCTCTTTGTTGTGCCCTTGAGACATTGCGCAACTTAGAGGTTAGCAATCCTATTACCTACAAGTACAACTATCGCACTCCTAGCAGTTCCACCTCAAAGATGAGAGTTGAACTGGGCGGAATCACGGGTGGCCTACCCGCCGCTCCGTACGCAAGATCAGGTGGAATTATCAGTTTCCGTTTCCCACCAACCTTCATCGACATCAATCCTTCATCCCATCCTTTGATTACTTTGCCTAAACCGATCGGAAATTGTAAGGGCTGTCCTCTATCAACCGAGCTGTCAAACTTGGTCCCGTTTTCGAGCGTGCCAGTGTAGTGAACAATGACTATCTGACCTGGCTTCGGACTCTCGCCGGTGCCAACAACACGATCGATGTACTTCAACCCCGAAGGCGTTGTTATTTCCTGACCTCGAATTCGGGTAATCTGAGATGCGACAACTCGCCACTGGCCCAACCGCCTGACAAAAGTATCGGTAAACCTGACGGCAGCGTCAGAGGTCTTGCCCTGCACCGTCAATTTCCCGGTCCAACGCCCCGCAGCAATTCCAGTATCACCAAACAAACGAACAATCATTTCATCGAGGACAAACGATTCAACCTGAATGATCTTCAGAACCGCATCGATGTACTGTGGCTTATTGACGGCCTGGCCATTATCGTCGGTGAAGATGAATTGCTCGTCCAGTATCTTTCCTAGCGCCTCACGGTCCCGGTTCTTGACAGCATCGGCGAATTGCTGCTCAGCGGCCTTTAGCGATTGTTCAGAATTAATTGACGTGGATTTACCCGCGGGACGAGGTTTGGATACCCGGGTTGTCTTCGTTTGAGATGCGTTTATCGATGCCACCATCAGCATCAACAACGCTGCCAGCGCTAACGCCTTCATTAACGTCTCCATCCGGGAACTACTGAAGTTTGTTAACAGCGCAGAGTTTATATTGCAGTCTCGATCGACAGCAAGGTGTCGATCAGAAGGAGAGGTAAGGTATTAGACTCGCGAAGCTACCGCGCGTTGACCACTTGAGAAGCCACACCGCCAACATAAATTAACTTATGGTTAGAGAATCCCAGCTCTGCGGCCTCATATAACTCCCGGATCAACGTGGGTCCATAGCGGGACATGAAATAGTAAACATTCAGTTCCCGCTCCTGGAGGTTCTTATCGGGATACAACGTGGTGAAAGCGCGTTCAACCTGGCGATAGGTAGTTTCTTCTCGATGTGCGCTGGAATGAATAAATCGCGTTCGGAGATGCTCGAGCTGGTAGCTTATCTTCTCGCGAGCTCTTTTTAGCGGATCACTCAAAGACCCATCGGTTCTTCGCAGGGCAACGCCAAGCTTATCAAGGTACTCGCCCAGAACCCGCTCGGTCTCGGTAAACGCAACTGCGGTATCTCGATCCGGACCCTGTTCCACTACTTTGGTGACCGCCGGATGCAGTCCATCGAAGAAGTCCGAAAGCTGTAGTCCGTACTTCTTCAATGTTTTTTGGTGTCGACCCTCTACTATCGTAAAGCTCGCGCGCGGCAAGACACATGGTTCCTGCCGGTCTAGTATTTGGTATACGGCCCGTAGTTGCGCGAAATATGCAATCTCCGCAGGACCGCCGATGTACGCAGCCGTGGGCAATAGATAGTCCTGCACCACCGGTCTGAGAGTAACATTAGGGCTGAAGCAACCCGGACACCGTCCCGCAAGTTCAATCAGCTCTTCCCTGGAAAAAGATCGATCCGATCCCTTTACCACGAAGCGACCGTCTTGTTGCGTGAGCGCCGCCCGTCGCCCATCATCCATTATGAACAACGGAACCATGTCATCGGAAACCTTAATCTGAGCGTGATAACCCGCCTGTTCAAGCTCATGGCTACGATCGACGAGCGCCTGAGCTATCTCAGTCGATTTTTTGATCGCTTCAGAGTAGAGCGGCGCCGCTACCTGTTTTAATTCCTCGTCAAGCGGATCAAGCAACACCACCCCGTACTCGCGGAATATCCGCGCCATCAATCGCGAGAACGCATCCGCGAATCCCACCCCTTCGGCATAACTTTCTCGCAAGTCGGCTTCGAGCGCGGGGATGAACTCTGACGGCGGAAGCTGAGCAATCAACTCGTCGATCGTCTTGCTGATACCTTCGCAGAGAGCGACTCGACCAACCGGCTCATCGGCTTTATGACCGCTGGCATCGTACTGAATTCGTTTCAAATGCCCTTCGGTGTCAACCTCGCTGCAATGGTTGACCTCGTCATAATCGTGATCTTCGCTCGCAACCCAAAACACCGGCACGGCAGGCACACCCTGGTCACGGAGGCAAGCGGCAAGTTTGATTACAGTTAAAGCCTTGTGGATCGTATATAGCGGTCCGGTAAACAGCCCAGCTTGCTGTCCGGTGACGATCGCTACCGTTCCCGAATTGCGAAGCATTTCTATGTGCTGGAAGGTCAGATCTGGAGACCCGACACGACGGTTTATCCGTTCTAACGCATCGGGCACGCGCTTGCGATCGAATGATTGAGATCCGATGCGGCGAGCATGATCTGCCAGCGGCTCAACTGAACGTCCGTAGTTTGCATAAAAGCCAGCTACTTTTGGATAGTCGTATAGGAAATCGTTGAAGAGTGGCGTAGTGCGCGGGATGTCGGTAAACCGCAGCGAGTCGGTTAGCTTGTCGGCAGCCGCTTCCAGGTTTTTACAGTCAGAGGACATTTGTTCTTATTTGAAATGTGAAATAATGTGAAATCTGAAATTTGAAATAATTTGAAATCTGAAATTTCCCGATTTCCGATTACGCTTGAGTCAAAAACCAATGCGGCAATCGCGGCCACAAACGCAAAATATCTCGCCAAATCTCAGGAATTTCAGATCATTTCATTCAACCTCCGGGAAAAGCCCCGTCTGTCTAATAACACTCCTGATCCTCTCTCTCTCTTCATCGCTCACCGGCGTGAGCGGGGCGCGTGGCACACCGCCCAAAATCCCGATGATGTCCATCGCCGCCTTCAACCCCGGGACGCTGAGCCCGGCTGTCACTATTTGTGAAAGCGGCGCAATGCGTTTTTGAAGGTCGCGTGCGCGACTGTGATCTCCTGACTTAGCGGCTTCATACAGCTGTACGCAAGCTTTTGGCGCGGCGCACGCGACACCAAGGATCGCGCCTGTCGCTCCCATCGTTATCGCTGGATAAACTATGCCGCCATTCCCGACCATAACCGAGAACCCCTCGGGCACGAGCCGAATCGTCTCTGAGATCGCTCCCATATTTCCCGCGCTGTCTTTTGCGCCAACGATGTTTTGATGCCTGCCGAGGGAAGCTATCGAAGGTGACTCCAGAACGACTCCGGTGTTCTGTGGCACGCTGTACAGCAGCACCGGAACCGGGGATTGATCCGCAATTTCAGTGAAGTGTCGAATGAGCCGCTCCTGCGTCATGGAAGACTTGTAAAAATACGGAGTGATTACCAGGACCGCATCGGCTCCGCTGTCAGCCGCCGCGCGGGCAGCCTCGATTGCCGAGCGCGTGAAAAGCTCATTAACACCGGCCACTACGGTGTGATCACCCGTAGCAGTGCGCTTTACGGTCTCTACGACTTGCGTGCGCTCGTCGGCGGAAAGGTGTACAGCTTCGCCGTTCGAACCGAGTGGAACATAACCGGCGACACCTGTCTCGTTATAGCGAGCAATATTCGCAGAAAGAGCTCCGTAGTCAACATCTCCGCCCAGGTTGAAAGGCGTTGTCACGGGCGGCAGGACTCCGTTGAACCTGAGATTAGCCATGGCGCTTTGACATTGTCCTACGTTCGACTATGCACTGCTGTTTCATAAGTCGAAGGTAAATTTGCATTATAGGTGTCAGTACAAGGGCGGCGCAACGATAGGATTGTTATGCGGGCATGACAATTCAGAAATTTGAATTTCAATTGTCCTTCTACTAATAGGACTATATGACTTATTGGTCCTATCGGTCTTTTCGCTTTGAGTTTGTCAATCCTCTGGGTTATCAATGAAATGTGAAACTGATATTCATGGGTACGCCGGAATTCTCGGTGCCCTCGCTGAAGCGATTAATTCTCGACGGCTATGACGTTTCAGCGGTTTTCACCCAGCCTGACAAACCGGCTGGACGAGGAAGGCATCTGCACGCGCCGCCAGTCAAATCGCTCGCGTTGGAATACGGCGTTCCTGTTCATCAGCCTCCAAAGATCAAGACCAACGACGAAGTACGCGCCGTATTCGAAGCAATTTCGCCTGACGCTTGTGTCGTAGTGGCATATGGAAAAATCCTCCCCCAGTGGCTTCTGGACATACCGCGCCTCGGTTGCATAAACGTTCATGCGTCGCTTCTGCCAAAATATCGCGGTGCAGCGCCGATAAATTGGGCAATCGCGCAAGGTGAGCGAGAGACGGGCGTCACAATTATGCAGATGGATGCAGGGATGGATACAGGACCTATGCTGGCGAAGCGCACGGTCCCTATTGCCAGCGACGAAACAGCTCCCGAGCTCTCGTTGCGCCTTTCCGAGTTAGGAGCAGAACTCCTGGCTCAGACCCTCCCTTTGATCGGTGCCGGTGACCTGCGACCAATTTCACAAGACGATCGCGAGGCGAGCTACGCGCCCTTGCTAAAACGCGAGGATGGATTGATCGACTGGAATATGAGTGCAGAAGAAATTGCAAACAGAGTACGCGCCTTCCAGCCCTGGCCAGGTATGTTCACGGATTTTCGCGGCGGTCGATTGCTGATCTGGCGAGCCCGTCAGACTCCAATTACCCAATCGATTTCCGCAACATCAGCAGTCAAACCTGGAACGATTCTGGCGATCGAGGCTTCTGGTGTTACCTTGCATACCGGTTCTGGAGAACTGCTGATACAGGAAGTCCAGATGGAAGGCAAACGTCGTGTTTGGGCTCGCGAATTCTCGAATGGCGCAAGACTGAAACCAGGCGATCGCCTCACCCAGTAGCGTGTTCTGGTAACATCGAAGGCGTGACCTCCGTCCCCGAACAACCGTTGATACCTGTAATCGTGGGCCCCACGGCTTCCGGCAAAAGCGATCTCGGAATAAAGCTGGCTCTTGCCCTTCAAGGCGAGGTTGTTAATCTCGATTCCGTTCAGGTTTATCGCGGAATATACATCGCAACCGCAAAGGTTCCTCTCACTGAGCGTCGCGGTGTGCCGCATCATGTAATTGACATAGTCGAGCCCATCCAGAACTTCACCGCGGGTGATTACGCTCGTATTGCCGAACAGACCATCAAAGAGATCGAGTCTCGCAAACACACAGCAATACTAGTCGGCGGAAGTGGCTTTTACTTGCGTGCCCTGGTAAAGCCTTTGTTTGAAGGTCCACCCACAGACCAACCGCTCCGTGAGCGACTCACGGATTTGCGAGACCGTCATGGCGCAAAACATCTCCATAAGATTCTCAATAGGGTTGATCCTCAGGCAGCGGCAAGCCTGAGTCCACGTGATTGGCTTCGTGTTATGCGGGCCCTGGAAGTCTATTTTCAAACTGGGAACCGGATCTCGGATTCCCAGCCTGCTACGCCTCCCGCGCCGGAGTTAGCGTCGCGGATTCGTGTCATTGCGCTCAACCCACCCCGTGACGTGCTCTATGCAAAGATCAACCGCCGGGCTGATGAAATGTTCGAAAACGGACTTGTCGATGAAGTGGAGGCGCTGATCTCCTCCGGGATTCCACCCAATGCCAAAGCGTTTCAAGCACATGGTTATCGACGCGTCGTCGAGTATCTTCAAGGCAGGCGGACTCGGGAGGATGCACTCAATCAGATGAAGCTTGATACTCGGCATTACGCTAAGCGTCAGCTTAGTTGGTGGCGCGCTTGGCCCGGCGTGAAGTGGATAAATCGATTTGGGAATGAAGAAGAAACGTTCAGTGAGACAATTTTATCCCTGAAGACTTAACGTTCGTGGTTTGCGTTCAACGTTTAGCGTTCAGCGTACCAGCATTCTATGTAATTTGAGAATTCATCGGTCTTCATAACAGCAAGACCACTTATCCGCAGATAACGCAGATGACGCCGAATGAACATTGAACTCTGAACGTTAAACGCTGAACGCTAAACGTTGAACGTACTAGCTAACAATCTCGCTGATGACCTTATCTATTCCGTACCTTTCAAACTCCGCTCGCTCACTGCTCAACAACTTGTTGAGATCCTCGATCACATAGCTGCAAAATCGGTCAGCGTATGCTGTTGACCGCGCTACCTCCTGCACAGCCAGCTTTAGCGCCTCACCGAAACCTGCGATGAATTCTGCAGCGGACGCTTGTCCTACGAATACTATCTCTCCAGTTAGATACTCGAACTCCCCAGCGAATGGATCAAGAAACGGATAACGATCGGCGATCTTCAGTTGCGCTCCTCGTAATGACATCGAAAAACCATCTGGACGTCCTACCGCCTGGGCAGCCTCTTCAATGACCCTTGCGATCTCTCCCATCAGGCGCTTGATGTCATTCATTTCCCCCGTGTCCGCCGCCACAGGCAGAAGCTCGTTCCTGACCAGGGATAGACCAGCAGTAGTTCGCGGCTCCTGTGCATCCGAGGCAGCACCAATCTCGTCCTTCGACAACAAATCTGGTGCTGCAATCCCCTGCAAGGTCGAACTCAGTACTTCTCCATTGTTCTCTATCTCCGTACGCTCTGGGTAATTAATCGGCCTATCAGTAAAAACCTGATCCTTTGTGAGCGCCTCATGAACCGGGATCGACACTGACTCATCTGAATCCGTTACAAGATCGGGCCCGCTTGATCGCAGTCCGATAGATTCTATGTCAATTTTGGTGTCGGGACTTTGCGGATATTCCGACATTTTGAACGGTGATCCGAGTGGTTCTGCCTCGATCGGATCATTCGCGAGCCTAAAATAAACGTCGAACGTGCCGTCCACTCGTGTGCACTCCTCGACAACCCTGGTAAGCGTTGCAGGATCTATCAGATCCAACGGTCCGGAGTCGGCAGCGCCTCTGGAATTTATCACGCCCCATTGAGAATCGCGCATATGTAGCAATGCTGCGGTTCCATCTTCACGGTTGATTTCAATGAACCACTCGCGATCATGTTCTCGCGACAGTTTCGAGATCATCTTTTCGACATCAGTAAACTCGGTACTCAATCCTATGTAGAGCGGCTTGGAGTTTATGAGACCTGCGATCGCAGCGGCAGTCATTGGTGAGTAGCTGTAGATCGACACTCGGCCACGTTCTCTGCGTGAGCGCTCCGCCAGATGCTCAACCGTGGTCCGCGTGTACGGAACAGATGCGCCGTTACTTGTCTGCGCACCGCTTTTCTCCAGGACCGCAACAAGATTGCCGCCGGCGATGACTATGAAACTGTCGGTGTCGCGCAATACGACCTCAATGGAGCCTGAAAAGCCCCCTTCGCACAGATCAGCCACCAGTGCGTCTACCAGCACATAGCTCGTAGCAAGGCTCTCGTAGATGATATCGCCTCGAGGAATGAACATCTGGAAATTAAGCTGATTACTTCTTTACCGGAGATTTGAATTTGCCCTGATTGATTGCGTCGACAATCCGCTTTGCCTGATTGCGAGCAATCAACGGCTGAGAAACATCCGATGCAATTTCTTTCAAGGGGGCAATGATCCGCGTCGGTTCGGCTATGCGTTCAAGTTTGAGATCGTTCTCCAGAATCTCGAGCTGCTTCGGTAGATCGAGAGGTTGATAACGCTCTGCATTGTCGATGTCAAACAACGCTATTTCCTGCCACGCGATGCCAAGGAAGATATCCTGCAGTTCTTTTATGTGGGGGTTGGTCGTGAAGTTGTAGCGTACCTTTCGCTCTCGTAAACCTTGTTTAGCGCCGATCGTGATCCACCCGAGATGCGACATATCTCTTTTGTCCTGAATAGCTGTTTCAGAACCGAGAAAGTCCGATAGCTCAAATAATTGTCTGATCCGAGCGATAGTACCTGGCTGAAGACTGACCTTTGAGTCGAGAACTTCATCCGACTCTCCACGAGTGAATCGCAACTCACCCGTACCGGTCGAGCCCAAATCTATTTCGATGATGCGTAGATAAAATCGCGGCCCTTCGAACTTATAACTGAAGCTCAAATCGCCGGAGGGTACCGCCTCTTTTGTGGCCTCCAGTGTCTGGCCGGCAAACGGCGCACGCTTCTTGCTCTGCGGACCAGGTCCGGCAAACAATGAAGTCGCCGACATCGACAGCACCAGAATGACAAACGATAACCGATTAAACCGCATATTTCTTGCTACGACAAAAACAGGGATAACAGAACACCAGGGAATATTAGAATCCATCCCCGACCGTCCTGTCCATCCCTGTTTGTTGGTGATCTATTCGAACCGTACTGAAACCAGCTTGGAAATCCCGGGCTCTTCCATAGTAACGCCGTACAATGCGCGAGCCGCCTCCATAGTGCGTTTGTTATGCGTGATCACGAGAAACTGTGTCGCGCTACTCATTTCGATTACTTTGCCCGCGAATCGTCCAACGTTAACTTCGTCCAGCGGCGCGTCGACTTCGTCAAGAATACAGAAGGGCGAAGGCCGATATTCGAAAATTGCCAACACCAGCGCAATCGCCGCCATCGCCTTTTCGCCGCCGGAT
>Ga0126384_10001568_pt1 | contig 13574 bp, 12 predicted proteins | sample PanSoiMetPlot_36_FD_92543 | JGI IMG/M metagenome (GOLD analysis project Ga0126384, IMG submission 92543) | Tropical forest soil microbial communities from Panama - MetaG Plot_36 | ecosystem: Environmental > Terrestrial > Soil > Tropical forest > Bulk soil | place: Panama | collected 2016-02-17 | reverse complement strand
GCAGTCGAGGAACCCTCAGGTGGTGCGAGTTGGTGAGTGGGTCGGTTGACTCGGGACGCCGAGCGGCGCCGACGGCCGCATAGCCATCAGCGCCAGGATCGCCAGGCAGATGACTCCGGTGAAGGCCAGGAGCAGAAAGCCCAGCGTGTAGGTCCCAAACGCAGTCTTCACGGCAGCCATCACAAGCGGGGGAAAGAATCCGCCGAGTCCGCCCGCGGCACCCACGACCCCCGTAACCGCGCCGACCTGCGCCGGAAACTCGTTGCCGACCATCTTGAAGACGGCCCCCGTTCCAAGACCGAGGCAGACCGCCATGGTCAGGCAGGCGATCGTGAGTGGAACGATCTGCGTGTAGAAACCGGTCAGCGTTGCGGCCAGAGCTGACACGCCGGCGAAGGACACCAGCAAGACCCGCTCTGCCCCGATCCGGTCGGCGACCCGGCCGCCAACCGGTCGCGCCAGGACAGCCAGCGCAGCAAAGCCGGCAGCGCGGTAACCGGCGTCGGCACGCTGCAGGTGATAAACAGCGACCAGCAGCTTCGGTAGATAGAGGAACATCGCCACGAAGCCGCCGAAGGCAAGGAAGTAGAAAAGGGTGAGCGCCCACGCCCGTGGCTCGTGGACGAAGACGCGCAGCGAGTCGGCCAGGACCGTCCGAGGGCGCCCCACTGGCGCGTCTTGCCCGATCAGCCAGAAGGTCGCCGCCAGCAAGAGCATGAGCACGACTCCGATGGCGAACGGGGCCCAGAGGCCGTAGCTGTCGGCGAGCGTCGGTGCGGTCAGTGCTGCGACAACCGTGCCGCCCATGCCCATGCCGAAGATCCCGAGGGCGAAGCCCTGGCGCGCGGAAGGTGTCCAGCGGGAAACGAACGGGACGCCGATCGCAAAGCTGGACCCCGTCACACCAAGCAGAAATCCCAGCACCACCAGAGCCCCAAAACTGTTGTGAAACACCGCGATCAGGGCAGCCGGCACCGCCGTGTACACCATCAGGCCGGCAAACATGACGTGGCCGCCCCAGCGGTCGGTCAGAAGACCCATCGGGATTCTCATCAACGAACCGAGCACGACCGGGATGGCGACGATCCAGCTCAGCTGGACGTCGGTCAGTTTCAGGTCGTGCTGGATCTTGGGTCCCAGAGGTCCGAAAAGAGACCAGACGTAGAAACAGGCGGCGAACGAGAGGGAGGCAAGGACCAACGCTCGGCGGGAGGTGGCGGGCTTCACCTCGATCGTCATAGCCGCGCATACCTGCGGCGGTAGAGGATGTACGGCCGGCCGACATACTGCCAGGGCAGACTCCATGCATGGACGAGGCGGCTGAAGGGCCACAGCGCGAACAGGAGCCAGGCCACTGTTGCATGGAGTTGGTAGATAAGGGGTGCGCCCGACATCAGCTCGGGATGCGGGCTCAGATACAGCAATCCGCGGAACCAGACCCCTACCGTCGAGCGATAGTCGTAGCCGCCCCCGATCGCGCTGTAGCCGACGGTCTCGATCATCCCCAGCGCTATCACCAGGCTCAGTAGGGCGTAGGTTGCGACATCCACTCGCGAGGTCGTGCGCCGCACGCGCACGAAATAGGCGCGGCGGAAGATCAGGATCACCAGCCCCGCCACACAGGCGATGCCCGCAACAGATCCGGCTCCGACAGAGACCAGGTGATACACCTGCTCTGAGACTCCAGAGAACGCGGTCACCTGCGACGGGATCAAAATGCCCAGCACGTGACCGGCGATGGCCGCCAGGGCGCCGTAATGAAAGAGGTTGCTGCCCCACGCCAGCCAGCCGCTCTCCAGAAGTTGGGTCGACCGGGCCGTCCATCCGAACTTGTCGTAGCGGTATCGCCAGACGTGTCCGGCCGCGAACAGCACGATCGCCGCGTAGGGCAAAACCACCCAGACGAAGATGTCTCCGTACCTCACCGGCGACGTCCAGGAATCGGCATGACCTCAGGTGGTGCGAAGGGTTCGAGTCCGACATCTTCTCGTGGCGGACCGTTCGCCGCGAGGTACCGCACCGCGGCGGCGTCGGCCACGCCGAGCCTGGGAAGTCCTGCACGCACAGCGTCGGTCAGCTCTGCGTATGGGCTCAGCTCCTCCCTCAGGTGCCGATGCAGCAGCTCGAGCCCCGCCCGGTACTCGCGCAACACCCACTCCCCACCTTCCCGATAGAGGGCGGCAAGCGCGAGAACCACGGGAAGGTAGTCGGGAAGCTCACCGTCTTCGAGGACAAAACCCGCGGCTCGGTACAGGCGCTTCAGCCTGAGGAGCTCCTGCCCGCGCTTCCGGGTGTCGCCGTGCGAGAAGAACGTGAGATACAGGCTGGATCGCTTCTGCAGGTCGAAGGTTTCAACGTAGCGCTGCTGCAGCTCGAGCGCGGGGGTGGCGCGAAAGTAATCGAAGAAGCGCTGGCTCAAGGCGGAGGCGCGTCCCGGCGGCAACTTCGATGCGGCCAACCCGATGTCTTCTCGCGCGGCGACTATCTCATCGGATGGGTAGCTGAACAGCAGCGAGAGCAGCTCGTAGCGCCTTGCGGAATCTTGATCCATCAGCCTCCCTCGGTTTCGGAGCGGCGCTTGTCCACCGGCCGGAGGACCATAAAGTTCTCGTTACGCGGCCGCACCGAATGATCGACACTGCACGAGGTCGGCATCTCGGAGAGCTGCCTGGCCAGCTCGGTGTGCGCCTGCGGAATGACGTAGCGGTCCTCGTACTTGGCGATCGCGAGCAGGCGATACATGTCTTCCAGCTGCTTCGGCTCCATACCCACCGCAAGGGCAACCCCCTCGTCTTCGACCCTAAGCACTTCGCGCTTGCGCATGTACGCGCGCATCGCGGCGAGGCGTCTGAGCACGTCCCGCACGACATCGGCGTCCCCCGCTGACAGGAGATTGGCCAGATAGGAGAGCGGGATCCGCATCAGGTCGATCGCAGGGAAGACTTCGTCGGGATCGGCCTCGTAGCCGTCACCCTCGAGCAGGCTTATCACCGGTGAGAGAGGCGGCACGTACCAGACCATGGGCAGCGTCCGGTATTCGGGGTGCAGAGGCAGGGCGACCCGATAGCGCATCGCGAGCGCGAACACGGGCGAACGCGTGGCGGCGGCGATCCAGTCCTCTGGAATGCCATCGGTGCGGGCCCGGGCCTGGACCGCGGGGTCAGCCGGGTCAAGGAACACCCCGCGCTGCGCGTCGAGCAGGTCCCTGGGCTCCTTGACCGAGGCCGCGGCCAGCACCCTGTCGGAGTCGTAAAGGATCAGGCCCAGATACCGGACACGCCCGACGCAGGTCTCGGAGCAGATGGTCGGCAGCCCGGCCTCGATACGCGGATAGCAGAGCGTGCACTTTTCCGCCTTGCCCGTGCGATGGTTGAAGTAGACCTTCTTGTAGGGGCAGCCACTGACGCAGAATCGCCAGCCCCTGCACTTGTCCTGGTCGACCAGTACAATGCCGTCCTCTTCCCGCTTGTACATGGCGCCCGACGGGCACGAGGCGACGCACGACGGGTTCAGACAGTGCTCGCAGATGCGCGGCAGATAGAACATGAACGCCCTCTCGTAGGCGAGCTTGACCTGTTCCTCGATGCCCTTGAGCAGCGGATCGCGAGGTGCGCTCTCGGGGGCTCCGGCCAGATCGTCGTCCCAGTTCGGCCCCCAACCGACGCTCATCTCTCTGCCTGTGAGCTGCGAGTGCGGCCTCGCCACCGGGTCGTGCTTCGACAGCGGCGCGTCGATCAGAGTCTGGTAGTCGTAGGTCCACGGCTCGTAGTAGTCATCGATGGTGGGCAGGTCTGGATTCCAGAAGATGCTGAGCAGCTTGCGCAGCCGTCCCCCACCCTTGAGTCGGAGGCGGCCCCGACGATCGAGCTCCCAGCCGCCGCGCCACTGGTCGTTGTCCTCCCAGCGGCGTGGGTATCCAAGTCCAGGTTTGGTCTCGACGTTGTTGAACCACACGTACTCGGTCCCCGGCCGGTTCGTCCACACCTGCTTGCAGGTGACACTGCAGGTGTGGCAGCCGATGCACTTGTCGAGGCTCATTACCATGCCGACCTGGGCCCGGACGGGCATCAGAACTCGACCTCCTTCAGCCGCTTCCGAATCACGGTCAGCTCGTCGCGCTGCGACCCGGTCGGACCGTAGTAGTTGAAGGCGTAGGAGAGCTGCGCGTAGCCGCCGATCAGGTGCGTCGGCTTCCAGATGATCCGCGTCAGCGAGTTGTCCATGCCGCCCCTGTTGCCGTACATCTCGGTCAGGGGCACGTTCACGTGGCGGTCCTTCGCGTGGTACATCAGGCAGGTCCCGTTCGGTAGACGGTGCGTGACTACGGCCCGGCAGGCGATGACGCCGTTACGGTTGAAGGCCTCGATCCAGTCGTTGTCCCTGACTCCGACTGCCTTTGCGTCCTCGACCGAAAGCCAGATCACCGGGCCGCCGCGGAAGAGAGTCAGCATGTGCAGGTTGTCTTGGTATTCGGAGTGGATCGACCACTTCGAGTGCGGGGTCAGGTATCGGAGCGTCACCTCGACCCGGCCCTCTTCGCCGGTGGTCTGATCGCCGTAGTGGCGGCGGTAGTCGAGGGGAGGCCGGTACAGCGCGAGGCCTTCGCCGAACTCGCGCATCCACTCGTGGTCCAGGTAGAAATGCTGGCGGCCCGAGAGCGTGTGCCAGGGCTTTCCAGTTTCGACGTTCATCGTGAACGGCGAGTACCGACGACCGTGCGCCTCGATGCCCGACCACTCGGGCGAGGTGATGACGGTGCGCGGCTGGGTCTGTGTGTCCTTGAAGGTGATCCGGTCGCCTGCGCGCGAGCTGGCCAGCTGGACGAGACTCAGGCCCGTCGTTCTTTCCAACGCGTGGAAGCCCTCGACTGCGATTCTTCCGTTGGTGGTCCCCGACAGCGCGAGGATCGCTTCCGCGACGTGTTCCGCGCGGTCCAGCCGCGGCCGTCCGTCGGCCACTCCGCCTCGGACTCGTCCGTTGTTGGCCGCCAGGTGGTCGAGCTCTTCGAGAGGCTTCCAGCTCGCACCTTTGACCTGGTTTCCCAGCTCGTCCAGCAGCGGCCCGATGGCGTGCATCTTCTCGCCCACTGCGCCGAAGTCGCGCTCGACCAGGATCAGCTTCGGCATCGTCTCGCCGGGCACGGGCTCGCACTCGCCGCGTTTCCAGTCGAGCACCTTCCCCATCGGCTGCGCGACCTCGTCCACGGTGTCGTGCTGGAGAGGGGCCGCGATGAGGTCGCGGCGGACGCCGAGATGCGTGCGCGCCAGCTCGGAGAACCTGTCCGCGATCAACGAGAATGCATCCCAGTCCGTCTTCGCCTCCCACGGCGGCGGGATCGCCTGGTTGAAGGCGTGCACGAACGGGTGCATGTCGGTCGACGACAGGTCGTACTTCTCGTACCAGGTGGCGGCCGGCAGGACGATGTCAGAGAAGAGCGCGCTCGAGGTCATCCGGAAGTCGATCGTGGTGAGCAGATCGAGCTTTCCGGTTGGCGCCTGTTCGCGCCAAACCACCTCTTCCGGGCGGATTGACTCTGGGCTTTCCCGCGCCCGAACCGCGGGATCGGTTGTGCCGAGAAGGTGCTTGAGAAAGTATTCGTGTCCCTTGCCCGAGGAGCCGAGGAGGTTGGCGCGCCAGATGGTCAGGACGCGCGTGAAGTTCTGCGAAGCGTCTGGATCCTCGGCGGCGAAACGGAGGCCTCCGGACTTCAGTTCGCGAACCACGAATTCCCTGGGATCGCCCTCCCCCTGGGTGGCCTCCTCAGCCAGGTCGAGGGGATTGCGGTCAAAGCTCGGAAACGAGGGCGTCCAGCCCAGGCGAGCCGCGAGCGCGTAGCAGTCGGCCAGCTGCCTGCCCTGGAACCGACCCTCGCCAACCGGTGACGCCAGCTCTTCGACGCCGAACGCTTCGTACCTCCACTGGTCGCTGGCGAGATAGAAGAAAGGTGTGGTCGCCTGCTGGCGGGGTGGCCGCAGCCAATCAAGTGCGAAGGCCATCGACTGCCAGCCGGTGAGCGGCCGCACCTTTTCCTGGCCCACGTAGTGGGCCCATCCGCCCCCGTTGACTCCCTGACAGCCGCAGAGCAGGAGCAGGTTGAGAAAGCTGCGATAGATCAGGTCCGAGTGGTACCAGTGGTTGGTGCCGGCGCCCATGCAGATCATCGAGCGCCCGCTGGTCAGCTCCGCGTTGCGGGCGAACTCGCGTGCAATCTGCGCGGCCAGGTGCCCCTCGACCGACGTAATCGGCTCCTGCCACGCAGGGGTGAAAGGCCTGGGGTCTTCATAGTCGCGGGGCCAATCGCCGGGCAGACCGTCGCGGGGGACGCCGTAATGGGCGAGAAGAAGATCGAACACGGTTGTGACGGGGCGGCCCCCGATTTCGGCGGCCGGCACACCGCGCCTGACTGTGGACCCACCTTCGGTCGGGCCGGTGTCGAAACGAGGCAGCTCCACCGTGACCGGTTTCGAGTCGCGCCCTTCCAGGCTCAGTGCCGGAACCACGCCTCCCAGGTCGAGGTTCCAGTGCCCGAGCTCCTCCTGATAGCGGTGACCGACGGCGCCGTTGGGGACTATCGGCTTCCCCGTCCCTTCGTCGATGACCACGCACTTCCAGTCACCCTTGTCGATCGCGGGATCGATGTCCGATGCGCGCAGGAATCGATCCGGCGCGAACGCGTTGCCGCGCTTACGCAGTGTGACCAGAAGCGGGAGGTCGGTGAACCGGCGGGCGTAGTCCTGGAAGTACGGGACCTGGCGGTCGACGTAGAACTCCTTGAGGATGACGTGGCCCATGGCCATCGCCAGAGCCCCATCCGTGCCCGGCTGCGCCGGCAGCCAGTTGTCGGCGAACTTGGTGTGGTCTGAATAATCCGGTGAGACGACCACCACCTTCTGGCCGCGATACCTGGCCTCGGTCATGAAATGCGCATCCGGCGTGCGAGTGATCGGCAGGTTGGTGCCCCAGATGATCAGGTAGGACGCGTTCCACCAGTCTCCCGCCTCGGGAACGTCGGTCTGATCACCAAAAGTCTGAGGCGAAGCGGGCGGAAGGTCGGCGTACCAGTCGTAGAAGCTCAGGATCACACCGCCGATGAGGGAAAGGAATCGCGTGCCGGCGGTGTATGAAACCATCGACATGGCCGGTATCGGCGAGAACCCGGCGACCCGATCCGGCCCGTACCGCTTGATCGTGGACACATGCGCGGCTGCGATCATTTCCACTGCGTCTTCCCAGCTCGCGCGTACAAAGCCGCCCTTTCCCCGCTGGGCCTTGTACGTGCGCGAGCGGACGGGATCGTCGACGATTGCCTGCCAGGCCAGCACGGGGTCGCCGGTGCGCTGCCGCTCGGACCTGTACATCTCGAGCAGGCTGCCGCGGACGTACGGGTGCTTCACGCGGAGCGGCGAGTAGATGTACCAGGAGAACGAAGCACCGCGCGGACAGCCTCGCGGCTCGTAATCGGGCATGTCAGGGCCGGTCGAGGGGTAGTCGACCGCCTGCGTCTCCCAGGTGATCAGCCCGTCCTTGACGTATACGTTCCACGAGCAGGACCCCGTGCAGTTGACCCCGTGCGTGGACCGGACGACTTTGTCGTGCTGCCACCTGTCGCGGTACAGGGACTCCCAGTCACGGTTCCTGGCCACGAGCTGACTCCAACCCTCGGTGGAAACCGGCCCTCGTCTGAAGAACCGATGAGCGCCGAGCAACGGGTTCGCCGCGCGCGCAGCATGCTCGCCCGGTTCAGCGCGGTGAGCGGAGTGCTCAACCTGCTGGGCATCTCGCATTTCTCGCATCCTAGTTGTCCCCGGAGGCGAGCCGTCATGGCCGATCGTCCCCCGATCGTCGGGACCTACCCCCATATGGGCATAAGCATTGTTGACGCGAAATATCTCGCGCAAGTAATATGTCGTCCATGGCGGTCACGGTCTTCCAGGTCCTGGCGGACCCCACCCGATACCGGCTTATAGAAGCCCTGCGGGCGGGCGAGCTCTCGGTCGGTGAGCTCGTCGACATGGTGGACATCGGCCAGCCGGGCGTCTCCCGCCAGCTCGCCATCCTCCAGGACGCCAGCTTCGTCAGCGTCCGTCCAGAGGGAAGGCGGCGGCTCTATTCACTGCGACCGGAGCCGTTCAGGGAGCTGGACGCGTGGACGGAGTCGTATCGACAGATCTGGGAGGAGCGGTTGGACCGGTTCGGCGCGGAGCTGGACCGGCGGCAAACAGCTCGCCGGAAGGCCGGCGGGCAGCGCAACAAGGGCGCAAGCCCGAATGGAGGAAAACGTCAATGACGATCCGATCGATCAGGCCCTGCCTTACTTTCGCCGAGCGTGCCGAGGAGGCCATCGACTTCTACGTCTCGCTCTTTGAGAACTCACGTGTGATCGACAAGGTCCGAAGTGAGGGTGGCCCGGTGCCGAAGGGACAGCTGCTCCATGCCACCTTCGTGCTCGACGGCCAGGAGTACACCGCCATCGATGGGGGGCCGAGCTTCAACTTCACCGACGGCTTCTCGCTGGTCGCCAGCTGCGAGACCCAGGCGGAGATCGACCGGCTCTGGGGGGCCCTGACCTCGGCAGGCGGCGAGCCGGGACGTTGCGGCTGGCTGAAGGACCGCTTCGGCGTCTCCTGGCAGGTCATCCCGATCCAGCTCGGGGAGCTGCTGACCAACCACGAGGGAGGCGACACCCAGGCCGCGATGGAGGCCATGCTGAAGATGAACAAGCTCGACATCGCGGCGCTCGAGCGGGCGTACCGGGGAACCCCGGCTGGTGCGGGGCGATGAGACGGCAGGCCGGCCAGCGCCGGCTGATCACGCTCGAGCGCACCTACCGGGCCACCGTGGAGGAGGTCTGGGAGCTGTGGACGACCAAAGAAGGGATCGATTCCTGGTGGGGCCCGGACGGGTTCCGCGTCGAGGTCCAGGCGATCGATCTCCGCCCGGGGGGCGAGATGACCTACACCATGAGCGCCGTGGGCCCCGACCAGGTCCGCTTCCTGGAGGAGGCCGGGATGCCGCTCAGGCAGGAGCTTCATCTCACCTTTACCGAGGTCGTCCCCCGGCGGCGCCTGGCCTACCTGCACCGGGTGGACTTCATGCCAGGGGTCGGTCCGTACGACGTCGCCCACATTGTTGAGCTGGAGGCCGCCGAGGACGGTGTGCGGATGCGGCTCACCCTGGAGGCGATGCACGACGATAGGAGCACCCAGCTCGCGGTCGCCGGCTGGGAGAACGAGCTGGGCAAGCTGGAGCGGGCCCTGGCCGCCTGAGCCAGACACGAGCGACTGCGGTGAACTGGTACAACCTGCCGCGATTCCAGGCTGGAAACCCAATTTAGGAGTCAGGAACGCAAGATGAAGAATGTCCTGCGAAGCATTGGTGCGGTGATACTGGGATTCGTCCTCATCGCCGCGCTCTCAACGGTGACTGATGCAGTTCTGGAGAGCATAGGGGCAATCCCGAAGGGCAAACTGCCGGTCTACGGCGCCGAAACGACGCTGATCGGCATTCTTGCCTACCGCGCCCTATTTTCAATCGCGGGCTGTTTTCTGACGGCCAAGTTAGCGCCGTCCCGGCCCATGATTCACGCGCTGATTCTGGGTGCGCTGGGTATGACGGTGAGCCTGCTGGGTTCACTTGCCATGCTCGGCGCAGCTCCCCTCTGGTTCAATGCGACGCTCGTGGCCATGGCTCTGCCGCTTGCCTGGCTCGGCGGAGCGTTGGAGCGCAACGTAGACGCACATCTCGCGCCGCGCATTTAGGCCGCACAAGTGACGCTGCTCAGCGGCCTACGGGGATGGCAGCAGGCTGGACTCGGGGTGCGGAGCCTCTGACTCAAACGTCCTTTTGATGACGGCGATCCCGCGGTGCATGAGCGCGCTGATGTGCCGAGCCAGGTCGTTGGGAGGAAGGTCGGCGATCCAGACGAACAGGGTGCCGCCGTCAGCCCTCGAGAAGACCTGCGCGGACGCGTTGTGGTGCGTGTACGGGCCGTCGACCACAGACCACACGAGCCGCCTCGCTTCGTCGTCGAGGTCGACGAGCAGCTCGCGCACGACCGCCCCATTGAAGAACGTCACGATCCTGTCGTCGCCGTCGAGGCGGGTATCGACCACGAACCCGGGCACGAGGCGTTGGTGTACGGCACCCCAATCGCGGAGCGCTGCCCAGACGTCGTCCGGGCTGGCGTCTATCACGATCTCCTTCCGGACACTGGCCATCCTGGCGTTTCCTCCCCGCGGTCGGTCTCAGCGGCTGGCGCAGCCGCGGCCGGCTGTCGACGATACGGACTTCCCCTTCGCCCGGTCCTGGATTTTTGTGCTCGATTTCGCGTGCGAGAATCCTCGTGTGCTCCGCACCGACATCGGCTCACCCCACCATCTCAGCCGCATCTTCCACTCGGTCACCGGCACGACGATCTCCCGGCACCGAAGGCGCCTTCGCGCGCGCAGAGCGCTCGAGCGGCTGGCTGCCGGTGACCGCGACCTGGCCAGGCTGGCATTCGAACTGGGCTTCGCAGACCAGAGCCATCTCTGCCGAGTTCTACGCGTCGAGACCGGTCAGATGCCGTCAGCCCTGCGCCGCGCTCTGGCCCAGCCGGCGCCTGAGGGCGGTTCCTCGATGAGCTCGCACCGCATATCCGAACCAGTAGGTTGAGGTGGTGACGGAGAGGGGCGCGCCCGACCTGGGTGAGAGCGAGCACCGCCTCTTTGCGGAGCGGCGGAGGAGCAGGCCCGTGTGGCCCCAATCCCTGGCGCCGGGGACGGGCGACGGAGTCACCCTGTACCGGTTCGACGACTGCGCCCGCATCCTCCGCGACCCTCAGACCTTCTCGTCCCGCGGCTACGAACAGGGCGTCGACCTGGTCATGGGCCGGACCATCCTGAGCATGGACGACCCCGAACACAAAAGCCACCGCGACCTGGTGGCCCCCGCGTTTCACCAGCGAGTCCTGACAGCGTGGACCGGCGACGTGATCGGGGCCGTCTGCGAGGACCTGATCGACCGCTTTCAGCTCAGCGGGCGAGCCGAGCTCGTCGGCGACTTCTGCAATGAGTTCCCGATCCGGGTCACGGCGCACATGCTGGGCCTCCCGCCCGACGACCACGCACAGTTCCAACGCTGGTCGATGGAGCTGATCGGCATTGCCGGCGACCTGGAGACTGGCTTCGCCGCCTCCGGCGCGCTCCGCGACTACTTCGCGGGCATCGTGAGCGACCGGCGCCGTTCCCCGCGGCGGGACGTGATCAGCGACCTGGTCACCGCCGAAATCGACGGCCAGCGTCTCAGCGACGAGGCGATCTACTCGTTCCTGCGGCTGCTGCTCCCGGCCGGGGTGGAGACCACCTCCCGCGCCATCCCAACGCTCATGCTCCGGCTTCTCACCCACTCCGACCAGCTGCGAGCCGTCGTGGCGGACCGGAAGCTCGTGCCCGGCTCCATCGAGGAGTCGCTGCGTCTGGACGTCCCGGTCGTGTACATCTCGAGGCTGGCCACGCGCGATGTCGAGATAGCCGGCGTGCCGGTGCCGAAAGGCGCGTTCGTGACGCTGTGCCTGGCCTCGGCCAACCGCGACGAGAGCCGCTGGGCTGAGCCGGATCGCTTCGACATACACCGCCCGTTCCAGCAGCACCTCACGTTCGCGGCCGGCCCGCACATGTGCCTGGGCCAGCACCTGGCGCGGATGGAGATCACGGTCGCCCTGAACGCCCTGCTGGACCGCCTGCCCAGGCTCCGGCTAGACCCGGACGCCGCGCCCTCGAAGTTGGTCCAGCACAGCGGGGGCTCTATGCCGGCGCTTGACTCCCTGCAGGTCCTGTTCGACACGTGAGGATCGGCTGGCCACTTCTAACTGCTGAGTGCGAAAGAGTGGGCTTACGAGAGGTGTAGATGGACATCTGGCAGGCGTTTGAGCGGACTGCTGAGGCGTATCCGTTTAAGGAGGCCATCGTCGAGGGGGACTCGCGCCTCACCTACGCCGAACTACGCGCGTTGGTGGAGCGCTGCGCTGCCGGCCTTCAGGGTGCGGGAATAGGGCCTGGTGGCCGTTTGGCGTTGATCGCTGACACCAGCCTCAGACACTGCGTTGTCACGCTGGCTTGCCAGGCTCTTCACGCCATGTCGGTCCACGTCGTGCCGCGTCTAAAGCCGGTGGAGATGGCCGTCTTTCTGAACGACGCTCAACCAGGGCTGGTTCTAGGCACCGTCGAGCTGCCAGACGTCGAGGTGGCGGCTGTGCGTCTCGACGACGACGCATCGTGGTCGCGGCTGGTCCGCGGCGAGCGGTCCCCGCAGCTCCCAGCAGCTGACGAGCAGGCCCTCTCGAACATGATGTACACCTCGGGTACCACCGGCCAGCCGAAGGGCGTGCCGCTCACTCATAGACAGACCTACGAGCGGGTTCTGGCGGGGACGGTCCACACAGGAGTCGGCAGCCGCGACCGCGTCCTCGGGGCGATGCCGCTCTTCCACCAGATGGGGATGATCGGGAACTTCATGCTCGCGATGGTGGTGGGGGCGACCTACTACCCCGTCGCGCGTATGTTGCCGGCAGCTGTGCTGGAGCTGATCGAGCGCGAGCGGCTCACGGCCTTCTTCGGCTCGCCGACCCACTGGGCAATGCTGGCCGGCGACCCCAGCCTTCACAAACGCGACCTCACATCCTTCCGCAAGGGAGCCTACGCGGGCGCCGCCATGCGCCTGGACCAGCTCGAATTCTGGAACCAGCGCCTGGACAGCGAACTGATCCACGTCTACGGCACGAGCGAGACCATGTGGACCCTCATCAACCCGGACACCCGGACCCGGCCGGAGATCACCGGCCGGCCCGGCCTCCACCACTGGCTGCGTGTCGCGGAGACCGGAGTTCGGGACCCGAAGGCGCTTGTCTCGGACGGCGAGGAAGGCGAGCTCATCGTAAAGGCCGCCGGACCGGGCGCCTCTGATGAGTGCTTCGCAGCCTATTGGCGGAACCCGGAGAGCTTTGCCGAGTCAGTGATCGATGGCTGGTACTTCACGGGTGACTCGGCCCGACGCGACGCTTCGGGTGATTACACGATCACCGGCCGGATCAAGAACATCATCCGGACCGGTGCCGAATGGGTGCACCCAGAGGAGGTGGAACGGGTTCTGTCGGCGCATCCCGCGGTCGCCGATGTGGCTGTGATCGGGGTCCCAGACCCGGTCTGGGGCGAGACGGTTTCAGCGCTGGTGGTTCCACGCATGCCGGTGACTGATGCTGAGATCGAACAGTTCTGTCGGGATCATCCGCAGCTTGCCGCCTACAAACGGCCACGACGGATCGCGTTGGTTGAGACGATTCCTCGCAACGTGAGCGGCAAGCTCATCCGCTCCGAGGCAGTCGCTATCTTCGAGACGGTCTAGGGGCAGAGATCGAACTTCGCCGGTGGTCTTGCTCAGCCCGTCCTCATCATCGTGGACATTCGGGCGACAACGGTGCGCGTCTCCTCGGCACTTACGAGGGCTAGTGTAGCGTCCGAGAAATAGGTTGACAATGGGTGGCGGTCTCCAGTAGGCTTCCAACATGTGGGAGTCGGCAGCCCCTTTGCTCGTCGCTG
>Ga0126384_10001566_pt1 | contig 13583 bp, 11 predicted proteins | sample PanSoiMetPlot_36_FD_92543 | JGI IMG/M metagenome (GOLD analysis project Ga0126384, IMG submission 92543) | Tropical forest soil microbial communities from Panama - MetaG Plot_36 | ecosystem: Environmental > Terrestrial > Soil > Tropical forest > Bulk soil | place: Panama | collected 2016-02-17 | reverse complement strand
CGTGGCTGATTCCAAACGGGAATAGATCGACAAGTCTCGCAAGCGCCTCAGGGTTACCAACCCTGCCGTCATCGCCAGCGGATTACCTGAAAGCGTGCCCGCCTGGTATATCGGTCCAGCCGGCGCAATGTTTCGCATCAGATCTTTGCTGCCGCCGTAGGCGCCCACTGGAAGACCACCACCAATGATTTTCCCGAGCGTAGTGATGTCCGGTTTCACTCCGTAGAGTTCCTGCGCGCCGCCGCGCGCGACTCGAAAGCCAGTCATCACTTCATCAAAAATCAACAAAGCGCCCTTGCGAGTTGTGAGCTCTCGCACCGATTGCAGGTATCCATCCTTTGGCGGCACGCAGCCCATGTTGCCTACAATTGGTTCGATGATTACAGCAGCGATGTCGGGGTGTTTGTCGAAAGCTTCTTCGAGCGCTCGAACATCGTTGAAAGGTGCGGTGATCGTGTTCTCCGCCAACGATGCCGGTACACCCGGACTGTCCGGCAGTCCGAGAGTCGCCACACCTGAACCAGCTTTGACGAGTAAGCTGTCGGCGTGCCCGTGATAACAGCCCTCGAACTTAATCAGTTTGTTTCGGACTGTTACGCCGCGTGCAAGTCGAATCGCGGACATCGTAGCTTCGGTGCCGCTGCTGACCATTCTTACCATCTCGATCGATGGCACGGCGTCGATGATCTCTTCTGCCAGCTCCACTTCAAGTTGGTTTGGCGCGCCAAAGCTGGTCCCACGCGATAGAGCTACGATCAGGCTCTTCATCACCTCGAAATCGGCATGCCCTAAAATCATTGGACCCCACGAGCCGACATAATCGATGTAGGTGCGGCCATCGGCGTCGGTCATTGTGGCTCCGCTTGCGCTTCTGATGAAAAGGGGCGTCCCTCCCACACCGCGAAAGGCTCGCACGGGAGAGTTGACGCCACCCGGCAATAGTTCCAGGGCTCTGTTGAATAAAGCATTGGAGCGGTCAGTTTTGCGAATCTTTGCTGAACTCATGAGAGCATTCTCCGACTGATTTCGCATTCAAGCAACCTGGAATTTATTATTCTCACGCAGTTTCAACGGCACTGACATATTTGGCTCATAAGGGGTTGATTCACTCCTGAAAAGCTTTGCTGCTCGATATGAAGCGAGCGCTTCGCCCCGCCGTCCAAGCTTCTCACTTCATCGGGCTGCTCCCTACTAATCTCTAATTCACTCTGTCTAAATACTTGGTCACGCCGTTCGCTTCGGCTTTGCCGCTCGATGTGAGAGGGCTCCGCCTCGCCGTCCGAGCCTCTTAATTCATCGGGGCTCGCCCCGTTAGATTCGTTCGATGGCTTCCCTGGGCTCGACTGCGATTGTTTTGAAGCTCGCCAGTCGCACAAGGCCGGGTGCTGCACCCTTGATGCGTGAAACGAATTTTTGTTGCGTGTAATGGACGTTAACCTTTGCGTCAGCGCCAGCCTGGCTGAATTTCGCCGCAAGCTGGGCTGCTTCGATCAGCGTACGCTGCGGTATTTCTTTTCGGCTGGGGTTACGCACGATGACGTGAGAACCCGGATAGTCCGCTGCATGCAGCCAAAGATCCTGAGCACGCCCAATCCGAAAAGTCAGGTGATCATTGTCTCGCGCGGCGCGACCGACAAGAATCTCGTATCCATCACTCGATTGATAGCGGCGCACGCCGGGAATCTTTTCTACAATTCGCTTTGCTTTTCGATCCGCCGCAGTTTTTTCTTTTGGCTGCAGCTGCATTGCAAGCGCCGTCAGTGCCTGTTCATCATGACCAGCAACAATTCTCTCCAGCGCAGCCTGCTGCTCTTCCAGGTCGACAAGCATCGATTTGACTTCATCCATGCGTCTTGCCACTTGTTGGGCTGCGCGCTTAGCCTTGCCATATCTGGCAAAATACTTTGCCGCCTCTGCCTGAAGGGTCGACTTCTCGTCGATTTCGATCTCGATAACCGACTCATCTGCAGCGTAAAAGTCTCTTAGTTTTACTTTGCTGCCATCACGCTCCGCGCTGGAGATGTTGGCGAGCAGCAGCTCACCGAGGCGCTTGTTTTGTTCAGCGTCGCCGTGCGCGCTTAGATCATCCGCTAAATGGCGACGCAGCTTCTGCAAGCGCGACAGCTCCCGTCGTATTCGAGTCCTCAGCTCGCCTGCTTCGATTTCAAACCCAGCTTGGGATTCAAGCGCTCGATAGTAATCATCAGCCGCAGCGGACCAGGTATCAAAAGCACCTTTTGTGAATGGAGTAGTTCGTGCCGGCCTGTCAACAGCGACTGATGGTAACGAATACATTTGGCCAACTTGCTGACCCGGTGAGTTCGCAGGTCGTTGTGCGTGCGTGATACGACCCTGGTCATCGAGGATGAAGAGGTTTGCCGAACGCCCGGTCATTTGCGCAATCAGCGTGCGCTTCAGAACATCGCCAGTCTCTTCTCGTCGTTCAAAGACAAATCTCACCACTCGCTCTGATTCATCCTGACTAACCTGCTGCAAAATCGCTCCGCCCAGAACGCTGCGAAGACTCTGTGCAAATTCACCGAGAGGTTGCGAGTTCTTGTTCATTTCGCGAGTTGTACGCCGAATCAGGTGAACGCGAGGCAGTGAAGGATTAGTGCTCATGAGCAGGAAGCCTGCATCCAGTCCACGCAGGTCGAATGCGAGATCAGAACGCGAGAGTTGGAAGATCCGGCCAACTGTGGCGCCCTCCACGGTTTGGCCAAGCTCATCGACGATGTTTTGAAGTATTGTCTGGTGCATCAAAGCGGCAAAGAGCAAAGAGCAAAGGGCAGAGAGCTGAGCGCTCAGGGCTGAAGCAGAATTCAACACATTCTCAGCCATTAAGCCAACACAGAATAACGCTCGATCTCTTTATTGCTTAGCGGAGTCGCTCAAAACCCCAAGCCAGAGGTGCTCAGCCCTCAGCGCTTAGCTCTTCGCTCTTACCCCTTTGCCCTTAGCTCCAAAGCAAAAGGCCCTGCTCGCTTGCCGAGCAGAGCCCTTGCCCCTTCCGTTAGCGAGATTCAATCTCTGACTACTGCAGTCCGTGTCAGCCGGTCGTGAATGGTCTTACCTTCGCCTCGCGCAAAAACCGCCAACAGCCCAACACCAAGCGTAGCCAGCGTCAACACATAGAAAAGCGCACGGCCTGCCGATTGATTTCCAGTTGGTATCAAACCAGTACGTACGTCTACGGCACGAAGCGAAAGCAAACGCATTCCGAGTGTGCGCCCAGTAAGCGCCGTCGTGACGGTCGAATAGAGAAACATGGCAACGGCTGCGATGCCGGCCATCAAGGCTATGATCTTTAGCTGATGCCAGTTGCCATCCTGCAGTTCGATGACAGCGGCGACCGGCAGCGTCAGGAAGCCAACAACTACCAAATCGAGAAGGGAAGCGACTATACGTGTTCCTAATGACGCGTTGTCTTCCATGTTGGCAGGCCCGTAGACTGAAATCGCGTCCAGATAGGACAACGCCGGATCGTCTTCGTTAATCACGCGCCGGGGCTTCGGCTTTTCGACTTGGGGTTCGGGTTCCTTTGCGGGTTCTTTTGCGACGGGCGCCTGCACCACAACAAGGTTGTGAGTACGCTCGGGGATAGGCGCAGACTCGCTCGGCATAGGGGCCTCCAAAGCAGCGGCCGATTTGGCCTCTGCGGCGTAAACAGTTTCCGCTTGCTGGTCCCGAGCAACTGCGACGGCTGTGGCAGCTCGCGAGTACGTGTTGGCTGGTGTACTTTGGTGAGCTCGTTCGATGCGCCGTAGCGCCGCTGCCAGGACTGGATTGATCTCGGACTCTTGAAGGTGAGGTATTAATTCGAGTTGGGGTGGTGTTGATCCTTGTAATTCGATAGCCTCACGCTGCAAACGTGCGGCTTCTTCAGCTTCTGCCGCGGCCTCGCGAGCGCGTCTTTCCTGTACCTCGCGAACGCGTGCACTCAATTCCTTTCGCCATTCTGGCATCGCTCGGCGAGTCACGCCAGGAAATTCAATTAGACGAGACCGAGTTTCCGTAGATTCGGCAGAATTAGCTAATTCAGCAACTGCAACGTCTACTTCCAAATTGACCTGATCTGGTTCGACTTCGGGTGCTTCGGGTGCCGGAGATGTCGAAGCATCGACGGCTACAGTGTCTGAGCATTGTTCAGCACTGTGCTCGGCACCACACGAGGGACATAGCATAAGAAGAGGGCCTCCGTAGGGACACTAAATCAGCCGTCTCACTCAATTGGCCTGACTATGAACGACCCATGAAGCCGCAGGTCGTATGCAACCGAGCCGCATACTATCAGGAACTACTTTAACTGGTCAATCAGAAAATGTAGCAGCGCTTGAGGTTGAAAGAAGCGCAGGAAGCGGAAATAACCTTCGCGGTCCGGAAGTTTTTCACAGGGGTGTTCGTCCGGCAAATCCGGCATCGACATCGTGCCACCATTGGACTGTATCGCCTTCGCCCAGTTGCCAACAGAGCAGAACCACTTTCCCGTCGCGCATTGTGGGAAAATCGATCAGACCTCGGGCAAAATCTTTCAGCTGCACTCCCAACTCTTCGAGTCGTCCAACAAGCGCGGTCATCTCCATAAGATTTGCAGCATACGCACTGCCTCCGGCGATACCGCCACCGCCGTGATCAGCGCTTTCCGCGGCTTGTTTGCATTCATCCTGCCGTGCTGTCAGGTTTGAGTGTGCCTTCTGGATTTTCTTCACCAAACCACGCACGGATGGGAGGAGGGAATTGGCTTCTTCTACACTAAAGATTTTCATCGCTCAGTTGTTTGTGTGAGCTATCTCACGTTGAATTTGTAATCAACGCTACGCAAACTAACAGTTTGCGAGTCTAGTCATCGGTGACGCGTATGAACTCAGTTGACGATTCATAGATTTCGCCTTCGGAGTCAACCGCCGTTGATTCAAGTACAACACGCATTGCAGTCTCAAAGAGTTCAGCTGGAGTGACCGGCGGTTGTAGCTCGGGATGTACATACGCGGGTGGCGGTTCATGCAGCTCTCGCTCGTCGTATCGGCCGTGTGGCACATCTTTACGCACGCGCTCAGCGATTTCACCGAGGTCGATAAAATAATCTGCTACATCGATCAACTTTGGAGCAGTGTTCGAACGAAAGCCCGCTACCTCGACGCGACATCCCTTGTAGGCAACGGCATTCACTGCGTAGACAAAATCCTCGTCGCCGGACACAAGTACAGCCGTGTCGTAGCGTCCCGCGAGCGAAAGCATATCCACAGCAATCTCGACATCAAGATTCGCCTTGCGGGTACCATCATAGAAAGTCTTAAGTTCTTTCTGAATGACGCGAAAACCATTGCGGCGCATCCAAAGCAGAAATCCCTGTTGGCGCTCGGCCCCAATATCAACACCAGTGTAAAAGAAGGCTCTCAACAGGCGACCATCACCCAACAGAACCCGCAGAAGCTTGTTGTAATCGATGTCGATATTATGAAAGCGAGCTGCGTGAAAAAGGTTATTGCCGTCGATGAAAACCGCTACTCTGCCACGATGTCCCAGTTGCCAGGAAATATTGTTAGTTGGATCGAAGTTATTCATCATCGAATTAAGGCCTCAAAAATGCTTATTCAATCACAATAAGAATGCTTTGTTGACCAGCATCGGGTCAAGTGTACTTGAGGGCTAAGGGCGAAGCGCAAAGCGCAGAGAGCGATGTGCGAGAAATACGGCCGTTGAATTTCCATATATCATTCCATTTCTCATATTTCATTTGACGCTATGGCCGTTCGAACTAGGTTGCCGCCAGGCCTGTTGCACTTCTAATTTGAATTCACGAAATAGCAACTGAAATGATATTTGGGAAATAAAACACTTTGCCCTTTGCTCTTTGGGGCTTCAAGGAAGGGCGGCTATGATCTGATCCTCCAGTGCATCAAGATAAACAACCTTCACCGGAGCGTTCACTACATTAATTTCGTATGCCAAACGCATTTCCAGCGTTGTCGTCCCAATGCGAGGATATGTCACCAACTGCGGCTCCGGCGCCTGTACTTCAGGACCCAAAGTCACGGTATGGGTACCGGTTGAATCCGTGTAGATGATAGCTCGACCGTTAAGTTTGGGATCGATTGGCTTGTTTCTAACCTGCAGAGCAGCAGCTCTAAGCGCTGCTTGGATGCGCTCACCATCGGGAACAGCGGTGCTCGAAACATCAATGAGTCGTCGATCTGGAGCGAAACGGACCGAGACTTTTCCGTAGTCGCCACGCAGTGGATAAGGAAATGTCCGTTGCTCGAACAGGACCGTTCGCGTCCCGTCGTTTCCAACCGTGTCATTGACCAGCGTTAGTTGAGCCGGGTCCGCTCCCAGCAGGGTTTTCCATTCGTTCAGAAAGCGACGTAACGACTCCCGCCTTTCCTCCTCGTTCATCGGAGTCGAGGTGCCTACTTTCGCCAGATACAGGTTGCCACTGAGGTTCTGCGGCAAATGACTAATAGTGGCTGTGATTGGTTGGAGAGGTACCTGCGGAGCATTCCTTAGCCCCTGTGCTGAAGTGATTTGTTCCCAGGCAGCCAGCGCAGCCTCAGTTCGCTTTGGCTGTTCAGCAAGGACCGCGGGATAGGGCGGCTGGTTTGCGCGCGGCGAGCCCGGATTGACGGGCTGCATGGCTGCGCACGCTGTCGTGCCGATCAAGAGTGCTATGAAACAAAACGTGCGAAGTTGCATTGGCCCATTATTGTAACGGAATTCTTTGAAGGATAAAGGATGAAGGATGAAGGCGGAAGGATGAAGGCGGGGATGAAGGCGGAACGATCTGTGAACAACAGCATCTAGTTTCAACCGTATTCTTCATCCTTCATCCTTCATCCTTCATCCTTTCGCCGCGTATAATCAAAATCTTTGGAGGAGTTGTTGCCTAAGAACCACAAAGATATTTCGCTTTTTTCAGATCTCCCGCAGTCGCAAAGCGAGCCGAAGGCCTTTGCATCCCATCAGATGGTGCGTTGCGACGAGTGCTTGCGTGCCAATCCTCCGACTCGAGGTGCTTGCCTCTATTGCGGCGCAGCCTTAGGAAAAAGCCCCGCCAAGGCTGAACCACCAAAGCCGCAGTTGCGACCCCTGGAAAAGTGGGAGCATGGATTCAACAACATCCTCACCGGTCGAGCGGCAGCTCAACTCAGCCGGACGACAATGGAGCAGGCCGCTGCATTGGTAAAACTTAACTCGGCTGATTTGGCTCGCATCATCAACTCAGAAACACCGTTGCCTGTCGCACGAGCCGCCAACCGCGAGGAAGCGGAACTCATCCAGCAGAACCTGGAACCGCTGGGGCTGCAAACCAGAATTGTTTCCGATGAGTCGCTTGGAGAGAATCAGCCACAACGTTTGCGGACCGTGGACGTGTTTCCAGAAATGCTCGCGCTGCACCCAACATCAGGTGAACCGACCGTGATCGCCTGGGGTGATCTGAGGCTGCTGGTCGCTGGGCGTCTCTTCGAAAAACAAATTGAGGTGAAAGAACAGAGGCGGCGCGGCTCTGAAGGCCATATTGTGGATGCCAGGGAGACCACCAGCGACGAAGCGGTACTTGACCTGTACACGGGCGAACGTCAGGTTAGTTGGCGCATTCTTGGATACAATTTCGACTTCTCCTGTCTTGGCAGTATCAAGTCGTTGCTTGCGGGTGAGAACTTCACACAGTTAACGAGATCGATTCGGGAGCGCGCCACTCTCGCGGAATTCGATGATTCATACAACCGTGTGCGCCGCAATCTTGAATTCGTCTGGCCTTCAGAACAGCAAACGTCTTCGCTTGGCTGGCGTCGCGAGCGCGCCGGCAAATTCAGCACCAGTGAAATGTCCCTGACAAGCAACGAGCCACAGTTCACTCGCTACTCGCGTCTGCGCCACTTCTTGAAGTTTCACCCGACCAAAAACTCGTCATGAAAGCGACCAAACACAATCGCCGTCATCATGACGAATCGTCGCCCAGTCGATCCTCTGATCGATCCTCTGATCGTGTGCACGGAGTGCTACCAGTCATGGAAGCGCTACGGGCCGGCAAACGTTCAATTGAACAGATCACTATTGCGGAAGGCGTCCGGCACGAAGGATTGGCTGAATTACTTGAACTTGCCAGGAGCGCTCACGTTCCGATCCGAAGAGTGCCGCGCTCCGAGCTCGAACGCACAATGGGCGGGGCCACCCATCAAGGTGTGGTCGCGAAGATTGCTGCCGCCCATTATGCAGACGCCGACAACTTGCTCGAGAGTTTGTCAGATCAAGTTGGGACTAATGATCCCCCTCTGATTGTCGGGCTCGATGGTCTGGAGGATCCTCGCAACTTTGGAGCAGTGTTGCGCACCGCTGAATGTGCCGGCGTGCATGGTATCTTTACGACTGAACGCAGGGCCGTGGGGCTGACTGAAACTGTCGCGAAAGCCGCAGCCGGTGCTCTGGAATACGTATCCGTAGCCCGCGTCACGAACCTCTCAAGATTGATAGACCAGTTGAAAGAACGTAACATTTGGGTTGTGGGAACGACCGCTGACGCTTCGCGCTCTTATACTGAATGGGACTGGAAGTTGCCCACCGCAGTTTTTCTCGGCAATGAAGGCAGTGGGCTTCATCGCCTGGTGCGGGAACGCTGTGACGAATTGGTTCGTATTCCAGTCTTCGGTCGTCTTGATTCGCTTAATGTTTCGGTTGCGGCGGGAATTGTGCTTTATGAGGCTTTGCGACAGCGGTCTGAAACCAAGCAGTAGACTGATTTTACAGCACTGGAGTTCCAATGTTTTGTCCTAAGTGTGCTGCTCAGAACATTGAAGGCGCGAGTTTTTGTCGGGTCTGCGGAGCGAATATAGGTTTGGTTCCGCAAGCCTTAACAGGCCGTTTGCCTGAAACAAGGACTACGCGCCGCCAACGCGGCCGCATTGACAGAGAACGGCCTCGAGAGCCCCCGTCGATCGAGAAAGGAATCGTCAGTCTCTTCGGCGGCATTGGCTTCATTGTGGCTGCGATATTTGTCATGTGGAAGTTCCCCGGCGGAGTATTTTGGGGTTGGACTCTTTTATTTCCCGGATTTGGCGCATTAGGCAGGGGCATTGCGATGATCACCGCGGCACAACGAGAGCAGAAAACTTTGCCGCCAGTGCAAAATCAGGCCGAGCCCTTCGTCCAGAATCACGTGCAGAATGCGACGAAGCCGTTCCTTCCTCAACAGCCAGTACGTAATACGGGTGAGCTGATGCCGCAACCTCCGAGCGTCACTGAAGGCACCACCCGCCACCTCGGCGCCGAAGCACCCACCAGGCACCTGGATTCAAGTGAGTAAACTGCGTGGCATGGAGTCAGTACCACCTCGCGGTAGCGGGTGGGTCTCAAGATTGCGGATTGTCGATTGCCGATTGCGGAATACCAATCCACAACCCGAAATCCGCAATCCACAATTGTGAGACCTACCCGCTACCGCGAGGTGGTACTGACTCCATGCCCACGCAGAGTTCTAACTTCAGACCTATGAACACACAACCGGTACGCATCTGTGTTCCTGTCTGCGCACGTGAGATACGCGCGTTTGAAGAGGCGAGCAAAGAAGCAGCGCAGTGCGGCGACATCATTGAACTGAGGGTCGATTGCCTCGACACGTGCGAGCCCTCAAGAGTCGAAGCACTCACAAAGACAGTCAATAGATTGGCGATAGTAACCTTCCGTCCGCGAGAACAGGGAGGTCACTGCGATGCAGACTCTTCAACACGTCGGCGTTTTTGGAATACGCAGATTGAATCCTCACAGGACGCATTATTTGATATCGAGCTGGATTTGCTGCTGGACAACTCGATTCAGCCTGATTGGCAACGAGTGATCTGTTCGCATCATGACTTTAATAGTGTTCCGGCGAACCTCGATCAGATTTATGCATCGATGGCAAAGACACCCGCGCGCATTTTCAAAATCGCAGTCAATGCTCGCGATGTGGTTGACTGCATCCCGCTGTTTCGACTGATTGACCGTGCCAGGAAAGAGGGCAAAGAGATTATCGCGGTCGCTATGGGTCTCCCGGGAATTGCCACGCGCATATTGGGCCCATCGCGCGGTAACTATCTGACCTACGGATCACTTGATGCCGATCGAGGCACGGCTCCGGGTCAAATCTCAGCACGGGAACTGCGTGAACTTTATCGCATCGATCGCATTAGCCGTGACACCCAGGTGCTGGGAATACTTGGATTGCCGGTCGGGCATTCAATCTCGCCAAACGTCCACAACGCCGCTTTTGCCTCCGCCGGACTGGACGCTGTTTACCTTCCCTTTGAGGTGCGAGATCTTCCGGCCTTCATTACGCGCATGGCCCATCCACGTAGTCGCGAGCTGGATTGGAATCTGACCGGTCTAAGCGTCACCGCTCCGCATAAAACCGCAGTAATGGATTATCTTGATTGGATTGATCCAGCTGCTCGCGAGATTGGGGCAGTTAACACAATCGTTATCACCGCTGATGGGTTTCATGGTTACAACACGGACGCTCTTGCTGCTCTGAAACCGGTTGAAAAGAAGCTTGGATCATTGCGTGACTCCCGCTGTGCTCTCCTCGGAGCAGGCGGTGTAGCGAGGGCACTCCTGTGGAGCCTAAGACGCAACGGTGTTCACGTCACGCTCTTCTCGCGCAATTTGAAAAAGGGAAGCGCTCTGGCTGAAAAGTTCGGTGCCGAGCATCGCCTGCTGAACGAAGCTTCGCTCGGTGAGTTCGATTTCGTGGTGAATGCCACGCCGCTTGGAACACAAGGCGTCACCGAAGGTTCATCCCCGGCTACTATCGAGCAGCTTCGTGGAGCGCGTCTCGCATACGATCTGGTTTACAATCCGGATGACACGCTGTTCATGCAGCAGGCGCGTGAAGCAGGTTGCGAAGCCATCGGTGGCTTGTCGATGTTTGTGTTGCAGGCAGCAGAGCAGTTCAAACTGTGGACAGGTGTTGAAGCTCCGGCTGCAGTGATGCAGTTAGCTGCCGAGCAAGCATTCAGCTAAGTTTCTTTGCAGATTACATTGTCTGATCGTTATAGCCGTCAAATTCTCTTCAGTGGCATCGGTGAAGCTGGTCAACAGCGACTGAAAGCTTCCAGGGTCGCGATAATTGGTTCCGGCGCCCTCGGCACAGCCCAGGCTGAAGCGCTGGCTCGGGCGGGAGTTGGTCAATTACGAATTGCCGATCGCGACTTTGTCGAAGAATCCAACCTCCACCGGCAGACAATGTTCACCGAGCGAGATGCCGCCGACAGATTGCCGAAAGCCATTGCCGCCGCGCGGCATCTCGCGGAAATCAATTCTGAAGTTCAGATTGAAGCGGAGGTGCTCGACGTCAATCACAGCAACGTCGAGCGTCTTCTGAAAGATTGTGACGTCGTTCTCGATGGGACAGACAACTTTGCCACGCGATATTTAATCAATGATGCTTGTGTTAAGGCTGAAATCGACTGGATCTATGGCGCTGCAGTTGGATCGTACGGCGTGACAATGACAATTCTGCCACACCGGAGTGCCTGTCTTCGTTGCATTTTCGAAGAAGCGCCACCGGCCGCCAGCGCTCCGACCTGTGATACTGCTGGCGTGATCATGCCGATTATTAACATCGTAGCTGCAGTTCAGGTGAGCGAGGCGCTGAAGCTGCTAACAGGTCAGGTAGATCAACTTCACAACTCCTTGATGCAATTTGATGTTTGGAAAAACGAGTGGCGAAAGATGAACGTTGGTGGTCCGGCACCTGATTGCCCAGCCTGTGCCCACCGGCAGTTTCAGTCGCTCGAGGCGAGCGCGTCGGAATTTGCCGCCGTTCTCTGTGGCCGCAACGCCGTTCAGATCTCGCCCGCGCACCCTGCCCAAATCAACTTTAAGAGTCTCGCCGAAAGGCTCAAGTCAGCGGGCGAAGTCACTTTTAATGAATACCTGCTCCGCTTTCGTGCCGGCGAGTATGAGTTGACTATTTTCAAGGACGCTCGCTCAATTATTCGTGGGACCGACCAGATTACAACCGCCCGTTCGCTCTACGCAAAATACATAGGAAACTAATTCCCAAATATGCCTAAACAGAAACCTTTCCAACGCAGCGTCGCGGCTGTCATCTTTACAGCCGTACTGCTTAGCTCAGCAATCTTTGCCCTGGCCGGTCAGCCGATTATTTGGGAGATCAGCAGTCGGACTGAGTTGCTCAAGGGCGAGTCACGCGGCGTATCCGTGACGGACACGGGAGCCTTGATGCTGGCCCCGCGGTTCACGCAGCTATTCAATACGGAGCAGCCATACGTTTGGTCCTCCGCAGTCGATTCTCAAGGAAATGTCTATCTTGGAACGGGACATGACGGACGAATTTTTCGAGTAACTCCAGACGGCCGCGGGTCGCAATTGTATGACGCTGCCGAGTTGGACGTGACAGCGCTGGCCGTTGGTCGCGACGGCGCCTTATATGCCGGCACATCGCCTGATGGAAAGGTCTATCGGATCACAACCGATGGAAAAGCGGAGGTCTATTTCGCTCCACCGGACAAGTACATTTGGGCCCTCGCTTTTTGGCCAGATGGTTCGCTCGCGGTTGGAACCGGCGACAATGGAAAGCTCTATCGCGTGCGAGCCGCGGGCGCGAAACCTGAAACTGCCCTGCTGATAAATACCAATCAAACGCATGTCATCAGTTTGGCGATGACGCCTCAGGGTGATTTGATTGCCGGCACTGATCCAGGCGGGCTGGTGTTACGAATCTCACCTGAAGGTAAAGCCTTTGGATTGCTGGATGCGCATCTTCGCGAGATTCATGCTCTGGCGCCGGCAGCTGATGGTTCCATTTATGTCCTTGCGCTTAGCGATGCCGCTAGCACAACTCGACCACAACCTCCCACTCCGCAACCATCAGAATCGCCACAGCCGGTCACGAGTGTCACAGTAACCCCGGTCGAAGAATCGGCAGCCGCCGCCTTGCAACAGAATCCCCCACAAGGACGCAGCCGCAACGATACGTCTAATGCTCGGAGCGCTGTGTTTCGAATCCTTCCGGATGGCGGTGCGGACACCGTCTGGTCGTCAACAAACGTTACCGCATTTTCGATCGCGCCGGCGCTCGAACCAGGCACCGTATTGATTGGCACAGCCGACAAGGGCCGCATCTATTCGGTGACTAATGATGGCCGGGACACACTTTTGCTGCAGTCGAGCGAGGGCCAAATCTCTTCTTTCATAACGCGATCGGGTGGTGAGCTGCTTGTGGCCGCGAGCAATCAGGGAAAGCTGTTTCGCTTTGGCAAAGAAGTAATCGGCGAAGGCTCGTACGAATCGCCGGTGCGCGACGCTCGCTTGATAGCCACGTGGGGTCGCATTTGGTGGCACGGCGAGGGCAATGTTGAGTTACAGACTCGCAGCGGAAATGGTGAACGTCCGGATGCAACCTGGAGCGACTGGAGCAGCGCTTACCGCGATCCAGGTGGTACTCAGGTTACCAGTCCGCGCGCGCGCTTCATTCAATGGCGCGCAACGCTTCGGTCGGCGGGAGGAACGCAGGCTTCATCACGAGCCTGGATGGAAGATGTCAGCGTCGCGTACATGCAGAGGAATGTCGCGCCCGAAGTGCT
>Ga0126384_10001563_pt1 | contig 13598 bp, 14 predicted proteins | sample PanSoiMetPlot_36_FD_92543 | JGI IMG/M metagenome (GOLD analysis project Ga0126384, IMG submission 92543) | Tropical forest soil microbial communities from Panama - MetaG Plot_36 | ecosystem: Environmental > Terrestrial > Soil > Tropical forest > Bulk soil | place: Panama | collected 2016-02-17 | reverse complement strand
TGGATTCAATGGCAGCGCCGCATCCTCGTCCGTTGGGAATACTACGCCCACAACTTCCTCGGCTTCGTACAGCTCGCTTGCCTCGTTGTCCTCTTCAGGCGATTTTGAGATAGGTTCTAGTCAATGTCCGCTTCGCTCCCAAAGCGACCGAGGCGCTGCGTTGCCGCGAATTGACGCGATGTGCCAGGAGCAGTCGTTCGGCCGCACAGCCTAGCTGACCGGAATGGGCGTCAACGGACCTCTGGTTATTTGTCACACCGTCAAAGCGGCACTATGTTAAAAAATCTGGGGTGGAGATTTTGCAGCATGGCAAAGTTCGTCTTCGGATTGAACGTGTCCCTGGACGGCTACGTCGACCACCAGGAATTTGTGCCCGGTCCTGCGCTCTTTCGCCACTTCATCGAGCAAGTGCGTGACCTGACCGGCAGTGTGTATGGTCGCCGCATGTACGAGGCGATGCGCTATTGGGACGAAGATCATCCTGATTGGACCCCGGAGCTATACGACTTCGCAGCGGCGTGGCGGAAGCAACCGAAGTGGGTCGTGTCGCGCTCGTTGAAGTCGGTCGGTCCCAACGCCACACTCGTCGAGGGTGACATCGAGGCAGTGATACGTGGGCTGAAGGCTCAGCTCGTTGGGGAGATTCAAGTTGCCGGACCAGAACTAGCACGATGCCTAACCGACCTTGGTCTCATTGATGAGTATCGACTCTATTTCCGTCCCGTCGTGCTTGGTCGCGGCAAGCCATTCTTCGCCGGCCCTCAGCCGCCCCTCCGCCTTTGACCAAGAATTGGCGAGGACGCGATTAGACTGACCTACGTTCCCGCCTAATCACGCAACTCGCCCGACGGACTGCGCCGGCGCGTCAGGTCCGCTTGGGGTCATTTACGTCATTCCCGCCATCCCGGCAGGTCCGGTTCGCCGCAAGAGCGGACATTCGGTCAATGCCGCGTTATGAGCACACGCTCTAGGTAGTTGCAGAATCGGTGCGCGGCGGGAAAATGCCACGTTCCTTTTCGACACGGCAGGAGGTGGGATTGGGACTTGGTGTCCTGATCGCGATCGTCTCGAGCGCACTTGGCGGAACGGCTGCGGCGGTCACGCGCTATCTGGTCGGTGATGCCGATCCGCTCACGCTCGCCATTCTGCGATGGAGCATCGGTTTTGTGTGCGTGCTGCCGGTCGCACTGCTTCTGCGCGTGCGATGGCCCGCGCGTCGCGATTGGCCTGCCGTCGCCGCATTGGGCATTAGTTTCTTCGGACTGTTTTTCATTTTGTACAACGTCGCGGTTGCCTATACGACCGCGGCTCGCGCCAGCCTTGCGCTCTCGACGTTGCCGCTACACACGATGTTGGTCGGGGCGCTGCTGGGCGCCGAGCCGCTGACCGTGCGCAAGTCGGCAGGCGTCGGCATTGCCATGCTGGGCGTTTTTGCGGCGCTTGCGTCGGGCCTTTCCGCAGCGCCGCCCGGAGCGTGGCGCGGTGAATTGATCATGGTCGGCGCGGTGCTCTGCATGGCCTTCTATAATGTCTTGTCGCGGCCGCTCATGCAGAGATCGAGTGCGCTCGGTTTCCTCACCGTCGGCATGGGATTCGGCGCGGCGGCGCTTGTCCTGGCTGGCCTTGCCACCAATCGAATCTCGGTCCTGAGCGGTTTTGGCGCCCTGCAATGGATTGCCGGTGCTTACCTCGGAATCGGCGGGGGAGCGCTGGCATTCATTCTCTGGGTGCTCGCGCTCGAGCGAGCAACGCCGACGCGCGTGGCGAATACCATGACGGTAAATCCGATTGCCGCCGCGCTGCTCGCCACTTGGTTGGTCGACGAGCCAATCACCGCGAACCTTATCGTGGGTTTGGTCGCGGTATTTCTTGGTATTTGGATCGCGACCACCGAGGCGCACACGGCGGTGCTCAGACGCGGCCCGCCCGGAAGCGATGTCGGTGCGCGTCTGCGGCGGTGATGTGCGCTGATTTTTTTGGAACTTTTGGATTTCCGTGTGATTGCCTGCGAAAGCGGGTGATTCCGGTGGCGATTCCGACTTGATATAAGCAAGCCCCAAAAAAGACGCGGAGTCCCGCAACATGCGCGGCCGCGCTGATCGCCGCGAGTCAATCTGAACGGAACACGCGCGGGCCGTCCGAGAGAACCCAGTCAATGGCCAAGGTCGTCTTCACGCCCAACATTCAGCGCCACGTGGCTTTGCCCGAGGCGCAAGCTTCCGGCCGCACCGTGCGCGATGTGCTCGATGCGGTGTTTGCGGAGCATCCGCAGGCGCGCGGCTACGTGCTCGACGACCAGGCCAGCCTGCGCAAGCACATGACCATCTTCGTCGACGGCCGCATGATCCGCGACCGCGCGCGGCTGACCGATGCCGTGAGCGAGTCCAGCACCGTCTATGTGTTTCAAGCCCTGTCAGGAGGTTGATGATGAGTGACACGCTTCTCGTTTCGACCCGCAAAGGTCTGTTCACGGTCGCGCGCAAGGGCAGCGAGTGGCAGATCGCGGGGGTCGATTTCCTGGGCGACAACGTCACCCTCACGCTCAAGGACCCCCGCGACGGGCTGCGCTACGCGGCGCTCGACCACGGCCATTTCGGCGTCAAGATGCATCGCTCGACGGGCAACGGCTGGGAGGAGATCGCCGCGCCGGCATATCCGCCCAAGCCCGAAGGCTACGAGGAGAACGACATGTGGGGCCGGCCGCTTAATTGGAGCACGGCGCGCATCTGGGCGCTCGAGCCGGGCGGTGCCGATGAACCCGGCGTCATTTGGTGCGGAACGCTGCCGGGCGGGCTCTTCCGCTCGATCAATCATGGGAAGAGCTGGGACATGGTCCGTTCGCTCTGGGACCATCCCAAGCGCAAGCAGTGGATGGGCGGCGGCGCCGACCTGCCCGGCATCCATTCGGTCTGCGTCGATCCGCGCAATTCCAAGCGCGTGTGGATTGCGGTGTCGACCGGCGGCATCTGGTTCACCGAGGATGCGGGCGCGAGCTGGAGCTTGCGCGGCGAAGGCATGCGCGCCGAGTACGCCCCGCCCGAGCAGACTCACGATCCCATCGCCCAGGACGTGCATTGCCTCGCGCAATGCCGTGCGGCGCCCCAGCGCATGTGGGTGCAGCACCACAACGGCATCTTCGTCTCCTCCGACGAGGGCAAGACCTTCAAGGAGATCACCGGCGTCGAGCCCTCGACCTTCGGCTTCCCGGTCGTCGTGCATCCGCGCGAGCCCGACACCGCGTGGTTCGTCCCGGAGATCAAGGACGAGAAACGCATCCCGCGCGAGGGTAAGCTCATCGTGACGCGCACGCGCGACGGCGGCAAAAGTTTTGACGTCCTCACCAAGGGCCTGCCGCAGTCACACGCCTATGACGTCGTCTATCGGCATGCGCTGGCGCTCGACGAGGCGGGCGAGCGGCTCGCCTTCGGCTCGACGACCGGCGGGCTGTGGGTGAGCGAGGATCAAGGCGACAGCTGGGCCTGCGTCACGCACACGCTGCCCCCGGTCTATGCCGTGTGCTTCGCGTGATGACCAGCGGCCGTTGACACTGACCTATCCGCCGTCATTGCCGGGCTTGACCCGACAATCCCTCCGCTTCGCAAAAGGCTTTTTGCAAAGACGATGGATGCGCGGGGCATAAGCGCGTTCACGCGCGTCTTCGATGCGCTTCTGCCCGCGCATGACGAGTCCAGGCGATCGAAAAGCGCGGGCCGCCACGGCAGCGGCCCGCGCCTTCCTCATTCAGCGAATCGTCAGATCGTCGAACTCCACGCCGCCGGCACGAGCCGATAGCCCGAGCCCGCCTTCTCCACATAGCCGCGGCCCGGGAACGGGAAATGGTATCCCTGGATCAGCATGTTGTCGGCAATGGCCATGTCGTAGACCTTGTGGCGGGTCTGCTCCGCCACCGGTCCGTCCGTATCGAACGCCAATTTCCACTCGGGATGGTTCAGGAACAGGCTGACCGCCGCGGCGGTGACGTCGATTTGGAGCAGGACCTTGTCATTGCCCGAGGCGACGACGAAGGACGTGTGTCCCGGCGTGTGCCCCGGTGTCGCCATCGCCGTAATCCCCGGCGCTAGTTCCTTCCCGGCCTGGTAGTGCGTCGCTTTGTTGCCCAGCGCGCCGAACACGCGCTTGACGTTGCCGAACTGGCCCTTGATCGGTTCGGGGAAGCGGCCCGCATTGCTCTCGTCCATCGAGAACGCCCACTCCGCGGCCGGCACCAGCAGCTCCGCGTTCGGGAACGCGAGCTTGTTATCGGGGCCGAGCAGGCGGTTGATGTGATCGGCATGGAAGTGGGAAATGATCACCGCGTCGATCGATACCGGCCGCGGCGAGATTGGTGTGGTATTGGCCGACTGCGCCCTTGCTCTGCTGATACATGCCGAGTCCGAGCCCGGTGTCGATAGCAACGAGTTTTGAGCCGGTGCTGACGACCACGGGGCTATAGGAGTGCGTAACCTTATCGGGCGGCAGATGGTTTGCGACCAGCGTCGCGTTGACGTCGCTCTTGGAGGCGTTACCGACGTAGTTGTCTGCGAGCGCAGCGGTGGTCATGCCGTCGGTCACGACCGTGACCTCGAAGCCGCCGACCTTATAGCGATACCAGCCCGGGTTCTGCTTCTCGGCGAGCGGGGCTGCGGCCTGCGCGCGCGGGACGGCAACGGCCGGCACCGCGGCAGCGGCCGCTGCTCCCGCAAGTAGATGTCGGCGTGTCGGTTTGCTCATGGACTCCTCCCTCTCTTGACAGGTTGCGGCTGGGTTCGCGTCGTTGAACCCCGTCGCGGGCCCGCGGCACGGTTGCGATCGAGACATTTTGCGCCGGCGCATGGAGCCGAACAATGCCCGCCGGAACGCGCAACAAACGCGGTGCGCTCCCTCTCCCCCATCTGGGGAGAGGTTGGGGTGAGGGGGTTACCGGTGGTAGTGATAGATCCGAACCCCCTCACCCATTCCTTGATGTTGCGAAAACGAGCAGCCCTCCCCCGCAGGGAGAGGGCTCGAGAGGCGACACCATCCGGCGGCCTCTTCGCAGGCGGTTACGATTTTGGATCGTCCTGATTTTTTGCGGGATGACCTGCCGCGCGGGGCGCCTGCGCGTTAGCGAGCGCGATTTTGCGCGCCAGCGCCGTGATCAATTCCATCTGCGTGCGCAGCTTGAGATGCAGATTGAGCCCGACGATCAGGCTCAAGCACACCCAGATATAAAGGATCAGATCGACGCCACGCCCGATCCCGACCAATTCCGCGAGCTGCGTTGAGTGCTCGGGCATCCAGACGAAATAGAGCCCGGCCGTTGTGATGAACGCTGCGAGCACCGCAACAACCGGGGAACGCGCGTATTCGCTGAAGGCGTAGATGAGAATCCCGGCCAGCAGAATCGAGAGAATGACTTGCGCGATCATCGATAGAGCCTGCGTGCGAACAAATCGAGCAGAATGAGGACGGCATCGCCGAGCGTCTGGCCCTTGGCCAGCGAATAGGCAGTGTATTCGATCGTGACCGGGCATTCGACGTAGCGGAGCCCGCTCGCGGCGATCTGCGCGAGCCATTCCGAGGCATGGGCCATGCGGCTCTGTCGCAGTTTTATGGCGGCAGCGCCTCGGGGCGTCATGGCGCGCAGTCCGTTGTGGGAATCGGTCAGCTCTAGGCCGGTGGTCAGCCGCGTGAAGATGGTTGCCGCGCGCAGCAGCAAGCGCCGCAGCAGCGGCAGATTCGGCGCTTGGCCGAGAAAGCGGCTGCCGAGCGCGAAGTCGGCGCGCTCTTGCACCAGCGCGTCCGTCAGTCGGGAGATATCCGGCACTCGGTGCTGGCCGTCGGCATCGAACGTGACGATGACTTCGGCCCGTTGCGTCAGCGCATAGTCCATCCCGGTCTGCAGCGCGGCGCCTTGGCCGAGATTGAAGAGATGTGTGATGACCGTGGCACCGGCGGCGCCGGCCTGTTGCGCGGTCGTATCGCTCGAGCCGTCGTCCACCACGACGGCGGTATAGCCCGCGCGTCTCACCTCGCCCACCACGCGGGAAATGAGCGGCCCTTCGTTATAGGCCGGAATGACCACGTAGACTTGTGCCGGAGAGACCATGTGCCCCTTCTGGCCCTTGCGCGTTGCAGCGCCATGACAATTCGCGGCAGGGCCAGTCGCGATACCCTAGCGCGGAAAAAGTTCCGGCTTGTGCTCGATGCCAGACATAGTGCCGGTGACCAGGAATCGCGTGCCGGGACATATTGTTGGCGCAGCGGAATCGCCCCGCCATTGCTGTGGAGTTTGCATTCAACCCGAGCGGCGGACTCGGTCTGCACCCCTCCCCGCCGCGGGGGGAGGGGGCGATCCGCGCGCGTCTCTATGCTTGCCCCCTCCCTATCCCTCGAGCCGAAGTCGGATTTATCCGACTTCGGCCAGTTAATATTGGTCGAACTCGGGTAAACCCAAGTTCGGCTGCATGCGGAGGAGCGGACGCACCGAGCGCGGGCTGCTCATCCCGGCTTGCGCAGCACGACCCGCATGGCGTCGAACAGGTTGACGGGAACGCCGATCCGGCTGGCCGTGGTCACGCGCTCGCCGACGAGCCCGAGCATCCGCCGCAGCTGAAAGGCGATGAGCGAAGCCGGAACGATCTTCCAGGGATGGTCGAGATGCTCGAGCGAAAGCCCGAGCGCGCTGGACAGACGGCGCATGCTCGGCTGCGTGAAGAACCACAGATGCTGCGGCGGCGTCATCAGCCGCCATCGCGCACCGGTGAGCCGCGCCGCCGGCGAACCGAAATCTCCCGTCGTGATCACGATAATGCCGCCGCCATTGAGATGATCGCGGCACAGCGCCAGCGTCTCGCGCGGCTGCGGCAGATGCTCGATCACGTCGAACAGAACGATGACGTCGACCTTGCCGATGCGCTGCAGGTTCGCTGCGTCCGCCGTTCCTTGCAGCACGTTCAATCCCGCGTGGCGGCCGTGCGCGGCGGCCTCCTGCGCGAGCTCGATCCCTGCGACGTCGAAATAGCGCGCCGCCGCGTTCAGAAAAAAGCCGTAGGCGCGGCGGCCGGAAAAATAGTCCTCGGTGTAATAGGCGGCCGGATCGAACGCGGCTGTGTCCGTGCGGCCGAGCCCACATTCCCCGCATTGCAGGATGTCGCAGCCGTTGATCCGGAAGCGAAACGCATGCGCGGTCGTGCGGCCGCAGGCCGGACACGCGCGCGAACGCGCGCCATCAGCGGGGGCGACTTGTGGCTGCTGCGCTTGCAAGGATGTCAGTCCCATGCGCCTCGACCAATTTGCTTCGGTATAGCGGCGGTCTCACTGTGCTCCCTCCCCCGCCCTTTGCGGGGAGAGGGTGGGGTGAGGGCATGAGCGGACAGAGACTTGCCCGTGCGCGCGCCGCCCCTCACCCGCCCTCGCTGCGCTCGGGCACCCTCTCCCCGCAAGCGCGGGGCGAGGGCACCGAGTTCGCCGTTCGCTGAATTCACTTTCCATGACCTCGTGTTCCCTCGCCTCACGCGGCCGCCTGCGGGCGGCGGAATGCGAGGAGGTTCGCGACCATGGTCTGCACCGGCTGGTCGTGCTGATTGAGCGTCGTCATGCGCACGCGCACCGTACCGCGCGAGGGATTCATTATGGAGGGCGTCACATCGATCACCTCGCAATGCAGCCGCAGCGTGTCGCCCGGCTTGACAGGGCGCGGCCAGCGCAATTCGTCGACGCCGCTGCCGATGATTCCGTGTGAGAGCGGCAGCGTCTTGATGATGAGCTGCATGGTCATCGCGGTCGTATGCCAGCCGCTGGCGACGAGCTTCTTGAAGAAGCTCGTTCCCGCGCTCGCCTCGTCGAGGTGAAAGGGTTGCGGGTCGAATTCGCCGGCGAATTTTTTGATCGAGCCGGCATCGACAATGGCGCGCGCGTCCGACGTGAATACCTGCCCGGCCGCGAGATCCTCGAGAAACGTCTTGTCCACCGCATGCTCCTTCATCGCAGAAGACTGTTCGCACCAAAACTAGTGCGCATGCAAGGCGGGCGGAGATGCGCTTATCTCGCCATTTCGATGAAACGGACTATGCGCCAACCACACGCTCGGTCTGCCCCCTCCCCCGCTTGCGGGGGAGGGGTGGGGAGGGGGTGTCGGTGCGCAAATCTTGTGTGTGCTCCCTCCCTGTCCCTCCAGCCGAAGTCGGATATATCCGACTTCGGCCAGTTAATGAGTGGCCGAACTCGGGTAGACCCGAGTTCGGATGCAAGCGGGAGAGGGGACGATGTGGCGCGTTTCATCGCAGCTCGCGCGCTATCGACAATCGAATAGAAATCGTCTTTGACCAGAGCCGTCAATCAACAGGATCGCTGCCGTAGCCCGAGGGAAGAAAGCTGATGCTCACGCGCCGCCGCCTGCTCGCCGTCTGGGCCGCCACGTTGCTCGGCGGGGCGCGCCACGCGCGCGCAGATGATTGGCCGCAGCGGACGGTGCACATGATCGTCCCGTTCGGGCCCGGCGGCGGGGCCGATATCATCGGCCGCATCATCGCGCAGTCGCTGCAGGAGAAGCTCGGCCAGCCGGCGGTGATCGAGAATCGTCCGGGCGCCGCCGGGACGCTCGGCAACGAGGCCGTCGCCCGCGCGGATAAGGACGGCTACACGCTCGGCATCATGACCGCGGGCCAGATCATCGCCGCGGTCATGAACAAGTCGCTGCGCTACGACACGCTCACTGCCTTCGATCCGGTCTCGCAGGTCGCGACCGCCGGGCTGATCATCGTCACGCGGCCCGATTTTCCCGCCGCCGACGTCAAGCAACTGGTCGCCGCCGCCAAGGTCAATCCCGGAAAAATCTCCTTCGCCAGCCCCGGCTTTGGCGCCACGCAGCATTTCACCGGCGAACTCTTTCGCCAGACCGCCGGCATCAACATCTTGCACGTGCCGTTTCGCACCTCGCCCGAAGCGATCTCCGCCGTTCTCGGCAAGCAGGTCGACGTGCTGTTCGATACGGTGTCGGCGGTTCTGGGGCAGGTTCAGGCGGGTCAGCTCAAGGCGCTCGCGGTCACGGGCAAGGATCGCTTTCCGGCGGTGCCGGACGTGCCCGCGGCGATCGAATCGGGCGTGCTTCCCGGCTACGACGTCACCACGTGGTACGGCGTGTTCGCGCCGCGCGGCGTGCCGCCGGAGATCATTGCCAAGCTCAATAGGGTCATCAACGAAAGCCTCGCCGAGGAAGCCGTGCAAAAGCGCCTCACCACCGCCGGCGTGGTCGTGCGCGGCTCGTCGCCAGAGGCCTTCGGCGAGCACATGGCGCGCGAGTACGCGCGTTGGAACGCGGTGCGCGAGGCCGCTGGCATTCCGCAGCAATAGCTCTGCGATCTACTGTTGGAATCCCATGAACGTATAGGCCTCGCGCCCGCTAGCCTCGGCACTCGCTCTAGCTGCTCGTTTTCGTGTTTCAATTGCGCATCGATGTCCGCAATCTGCTTTGCCCACTCCTCGCACGGCTTGCAGGTAGCTGCGGGCCGCGGCGCAGGAGTTGGCGACGGACCAGCAGGTAGCAGGAGTAGACGGAATGTCCGCCGGGATAACACAGTTTGCCGCGCGAGCCCGTGCTAGCGCGTCCGCCAGGGTCGCCTGAGCCCGCGTTAAGTCGTCGAGAGCTCCCTGGGCAAAAAGCGCGTCCGGGAATCCGGCGCCAAAGCCCAATTCAAGAATCAGATTACTTGCTGTGATGTCGGCGAAGAGCTGTTCGCTATCAGGGATTTGTCACATGGCTCGCGGGCCAGCGCCTCGGCTAGCGAGCGCGCCGCTTCCACGTCCCTGGATCCGAGACCGATCGCAGTCCCGAGGCGCGTCAAACCAAACATACCCAGGCCTGGTTGGTCCGAGCCCGGCGCCGGTGTTGGGTCCTTCTTGCCTAGGTCACCTTCGACCGTTGGGACGTCCGGCGGCGGAGGCGGCGGCTCCTTGTCCTGCGCCGTTGCGCTGATGCATGCGAGGCTCAGCGCAAGGGCACATGCGCAAACCGCGAGCGCCAAAAGCCTGGGAGATCGCCCCACGGCTTCCTCCAGCCGAACGAAGCGGCAGAGTGCCACAAAGCACCGTTCTCGTCGAACCACTCCATCGCGCCTTACGCCGACCCGCCCCTTTCCGTGAGCGCAGCATCGTGCTTGACCTGAGGCGAACCGAAAACAAAGGTCTTCTGCTACATCATGCATTTAGATGCTAATGGACCGCCCCGTCTCAAATCGCGCCGCGCGCGCGCAGCACGTCGAGCGCGATACGGTGAGCTTCGTTCGCGGCCGGAACTCCGCAATAGAGCGCGAGGAGCAGCAGGACCTCGCGAATTTCTGCAGTGCAGCCGTTGGTGAGCGCGCCGTTGAGATGGACACGAAGCTCGGCTGCGCGCCCGATCGCAGCCGTCATCGCGATCGCGGCGAGCGATTTTAGCTTGAGCGGCAGCGCGGGGCGGCTCCAGATGTCGCCATAGGCATAGGTGTTGATCATGTTCTGCAGCGGCTCGCCGAACGCGCCGACGGCCTTCGCTCGCTGCTCCACCGCTTCCTCGCCGAATATCTGGCGGCGAAGTTTTAATCCTTTCTCGTGCAGGTTGCGCGTATCCATTGCATTTCTCCCTCGTGAGCTGGTTGCGCTTGGCCCAATTTGCCCAAGACAGTCTCTTCCGTTCGTCCCCGCGCAAGCGGGGACCCAGAGCTGCGGACCGTGGCTCCTGGATTCCCGCTTTCGCGGGAATGAACGGAGTCTTACGATGCTGTCGTCTCACTTTAAGCTAAGACACGCTAGCAACGGCCATCGGCTTAGACGCGGCGCTATGGCGATGCTAGGCTTTCTCGATCGGGAGGAAAAACATGGCTTCCGCACCGTTCGACTTTGCGCCGCTTTTGGCGCCCGGTTTGCCGCCGCCTGCCGCCAAATGGACGGGGCGCGCCAAATACAACTTCATCGGTGGCAACAACGATGCCGATGAGGTTCCGGTCGATGGGCTCATTGCCGCGGCCACCGCGGTGCTCAAGCGCGAAGGCGCAACACTTGCGACCTACGGGCTCGAGAGCGGCCCGCTCGGCTATCGTCCGCTGCGCGAATTCTTGGCCGACAAGCTCAAGCGCACCGCTGGCATCGCCTGCACGGCGGATGAAATCCTCATTACCTCGGGCTCGCTGCAGGGGCTCGATCTCGTCAACGGCCTGCTGCTCGCGCCCGGAGATACCGTGCTCATCGAGCAGGAAAGCTATCAGGGCTCGCTGACGCGGCTTACGCGAAAAGGCATCAACGCGGTCGGCATTCCGCTCGATCGCGACGGCATGCGCATCGACGCCGTCGCTGCCGCGCTCGAGGACCTCGAGCGCCGCGGGATGCGCGCCAAATACATCTACACCATCCCGACGGTGCAGAATCCGACCGGCACCATCCTCAGCGAAGCGCGCCGTCGCGAGCTGTTAAAACTCGCGCAAGCACACCAGGTGCCGATTTTCGAGGACGATTGCTACGCCGATCTGATCTGGGACGGGCGCCGGCCGCCGGCGCTCTACGCCATGCGCGACGGCGACGGCGTGATCCACATCGGCTCGTTTTCCAAATCGATCGCGCCCGCGTTGCGCGTGGGCTACATCGTCGCGCGCTGGGATATTCTCTCGCGCATCCTTCCGCTCAAGACCGACGCCGGGTCGGGTGCGCTCGAGCAGATGGTGCTGGCCGAGTATTGCCTGCGCCATTTCACGGAGCACGTGCCCGAGCTCACGCGCGCGCTGCGCGCCAAACTCGACACCTTGATGGAGGCGCTCGCCGAGCATTTCGGCACGGCGGCCGAGTTCGACGAGCCCAAGGGCGGCATTTTTTTGTGGGTGAAGCTCCCCGACTCGGTCGACACCGTAAAGCTCGGACAGGCCGCGCTCGCCGCTGGCGTCGCCATCAATCCGGGGCCGGATTGGTCGACCAACAAAGCTTATGGCAAGAACCGGCTGCGGCTTTGTTTCGCCAGTCCCTCCGTGCAGGCGATCCAGGAGGGCGTTGGCGTGCTTGCCGAGGTGTGCCGCCGCGAGTTTGGCGTGCCGGAACGCATCGCCAATGTAGAGCGCCGCGCCCGCGCTTAGCATTTTCTCCGCTCATTCCCGCGAAAGCGGGAATCCAGAAAGCCTGGGTCCCCGCTTTCGCGGGGACGAACGGAGGGAGAGCTGAGCGCCTACTCCTCCACCTGCAGCGGCAGGCGTACGGTCTTGCCGGAAGCCGCCGCCCGCTCGATAGCAATCGTCGTCTCCAGATTAATCCGCGCCTGCTCCGGCGTGGTGTGGACCGTCGGGGCGCCGGTTGCGAGATGGTCGAGCCAAGCGCGCGTCTCGTTGCCGAGCGGTCCCCAGAAATCGCCGACCGCCCAATCGCCGGCGGTGTTGCTGCCGAGAAACGCCATGTCGACGGTGTGATCTGGCACATAGGCGTGCGGCACCCCCTTTTGCGAGAACAGCAAATGGTCGAGATGATCGTCATCGATGATCATGGTGCCCTCGGTGCCGAGCAGCTCCAGGCGGTCGGATTGGCCGAGCGTGGGATAGCGCGCCGGCAGCGCGTAGCTGATCCCGAGATTGATCACCGCGCCGTCGGCAAACGTGAGGATCGCCCAGGTCACGTCGTCGGCGCCGTAGCCGGCTTCCTTGAAGATGCCCTGCTGCGCCCGCGCCACCACTTCGACCGGCCGGTTGCCTTCGAGAAACCAGCACATCAGATCGACGTAATAGGTGAGCACGTCGAGCACCGGCGTCGCGTGCGGGTCGCGCTCGAGAATGGCGAATGCCTGCGCGCGCGAATTGTAGACGCGCGCCATACCGCCCACGACTCGGCCGAGACGGCCGTGCCGCATCTGCTCCTTGGCGCGCAGGAAGCACTCTTTGTAGCGGCGGCTATAGCCGACGCGGAGCTCGCCCTTGGTTGCGTGCAAGGTGTCGAGGATCTTGTCCGCCTCGGCGAGCGAAAATCCGATCGGCTTCTCGACCAGCACCGGCTTGCCGAGCTGCAACGCCTGGAGGATGGGCTGCGTGTGCTGCTGCTCCGGCGTCGAGACGATCACGGCGGTCACGCGCGGATGCGCGATCACCTCCTCGTTGCTGCCGCTGTGGACGTCAGCGCCCGCCGCCTCGGCGAGCGCACGGGCGCGGGCGGGATCGCGGTCGGACACTGCCAGGAAGCGAACCGCGGGATGCTTGGCGGCAAGGCTCGCGCGTAGCGTGCCGATGCGGCCGGCGCCGACGACGGCGATGCCGATATTGTCTTGCTTCATTGAGAGTCCCCGCCGTCGGCGCGCCCTTACGCCACTTGCAGCACCGCCACGTTGCGCCGAAAGCGGCGCAGGCGCTCCTCGTCGACCTCGATACCGAGCCCGGGACGATCGGAGACCTCGACGTGCCCGCGTGCGATGTGCAGCGGCTCTCGCGTCAAGTCCTCGGCCAGCCCCGCGTTGGTCAGCGTCAGACCCCACGCAATCTGCGGCAGCGCAGCGGCGATGTGGGTTGCCGCCGCGCAGGCGATGCTCGATTCGCCGGTCTTGGCAGAAACATTAACGTTCATTCCAAGCTCAGCGGCGAGACGGCCAGCCGCGACCGCGCCGCGCATTCCGCCGAGCT